>JAEIGA010010465.1_pt1 | contig 14058 bp, 11 predicted proteins | sample 9270691 | NCBI WGS metagenome assembly JAEIGA01 (sample SAMN17057246, study PRJNA624740) | gut metagenome | biome: biome; isolation source: fecal sample | host: Bos grunniens | place: China: Xizang | collected 2019 | reverse complement strand
GTAATCTTGTCGTCCTTGCTGATAATAACGTCAACGAGGAAATACTCTTTGTCGGCAAGCCATTCGTTTGTCAAGTCGATTACCTGTTGTCTGTCAATCATATAATTCTATTGCTGTTGTTGATTATGATATGATTCTTCGGATAATGTATGAAAAAGAGGGGCTTGTCGGCCCCTCTACATCATCATTATCACTGCAAATTTAATATTATTTGTCAATCCATGCAAGCAATTCTTCCATTTTTATATCCTCTCTGTGAAATATCTTTTTTGCCATTTGTGATTTTTAAAGGACTCTTCTCTTTTTGCCTTTATCACGATAATCATTATCTTCGCGGTAAATATTATGAAATATGGCAACCAAAAGCAGCAATGCAAACATGAGATTTCTATTCGGCAGCGTTTTCTTCTTCGCAGTCGTGATACTTTCGATAGTTCTCTTTACCTATTATGCGATGAGCGAGGCTTGGAAAAACTCCCCAAGCACAGTGTTTACATATACTGTCAGTTTCTCTCCAGACTTTGAGGGTCGTGCCTGCTCCGTGTATCTTGACGACAGCCTTCTGTATGAAGGAAATCCTGTTGATTCCGACACGGTAATCAGGGTGAACAGGTATCTTTCGGAAGAACCGGTGACAGTAGCCGGTGTCGATACTGTGATAAGCATACCGCGATTTACTTCTTCGTCATCGCTATTCGTGGTGGATGGTGTAACTGACAAGCCAAGGATATTCAACGTGGGCGACCATTGCCGTTTTCATCTAAGGCTTGAGAATGGTACGGTAGCTGTAGATATGAAGTAAACATGAGACATATAATGGCAGCATTAGCCCCGAATGTCGGAATACATTCGGGGCTAATTTATTGTCCTGTTACTTCTTTTTCTGCGGTGACAGAATACTGTTGTATTTCTCCTTGTCGCTGAGGAGCTTGCACGCTTCTTTTATGTCGGTGTCCTCTCGCAGATTGTATATAATCTCGCCTCTCTGTCCGTAGTATCGTTTTACAATCTCGTCGGCAATAAGATGCTTTATATCTTTCTCAAAATGTTGGAGCGACTGTCCAAGGTCGGCTTTCAGTTTGTTTTCAAGAGCTTTCAGCTCTTCCTTTACAACATCTCCGAGTCCTTCGAATTCAATCAGTTTCTTTAGGTCGGCGAGAGCCTTTACGCTTCTCAGGTCGTAGCTGAAATCCTTTGATTTCAAGTATTCGCAGAACTCGTTGTATGTCTCGTCGCTGACGGTGAATGTCGCAGCCGGAGCTATGGTATCGTTCTTCAGTTTGAACTCTGTTGCAAAGTCAAAGAGGGCCATGTCCTGCATGAGATAGTAGAGCAGTGTTGACAATTCCTCGCTTTTTGGCTCAATATCGGGGCGTATGCCTCCTCCGTCGCGTACTTCCCTGCCTGCCTGAGTGCGGAATACGGTTGTCAGGCTGTCGGGTATTCTGCTCGATTTCCCCTCGTCCATCATGTGCGAGTAGTCAAGCGCCTGTACGCATCTTCCGCTCGGTATGTAGTATTTGGCTGTTGTCAGTTTGAGATAGCCACCGCCATTCACGCTTCTTGAACTCTGCACAAGCCCTTTGCCGAAAGTGCGTGAGCCGATTATTACAGCTCTGTCGAGGTCCTGAAGCGAGCCGGCGAGAATCTCCGACGCAGAAGCTGACTGACCGTCAACAAGGACGACCAGAGGGCACTCCGTGTCGATAGGTTCCTTACGTGTTACATATTCGTCGTTCGACTGCTTTATCTTGCCCTTTGTGGTTACTATTGTCTTTCCCTTCGGCACGAACAGGTTTACAATCTCTACAGCCTCGCCAAGAAGTCCTCCTCCGTTGCCTCGCAGGTCTATCACGAAAGATTCGGCACCCTGTTTCTTCAGTTCTACTATGGCACGTCGCATCTCCTTTGAACACTCTTCGGTGAAACTCTCCAGAAGGATATATCCGGTTTTGCTGTCAAGCATTCCGTAATAGCTTATGGGCGGTAATGCAATGCTTGCACGTTCCAGCTTTACGGTCATTGTGCCTTTCTTGCCGGGGCGTTCAATTTCGAGAGTGAGTTTAGTGCCCGGCTCACCGCGAAGCATGTCGCTCACACTGTCGGTACTCATATCCTTTATGGCCTTGCCGTCGATTGATATTATGAGGTCGCCGGCCAGCAGCCCTGCCTTGTGCGCAGGCATGCCTTCATACGGTTGGGCAAGTACGGTTGTCTTTTTGTCTGTATGGAACCTTATTATAGAACCTATTCCGGCATATTTGCCAGTAGTCATCATCCTAAGTTCGTCGCTCTCTTCCTCGGAATAATATACGGTGTATGGGTCGAGGCTTCTCAACATTGCATTGATGCCCTTTCCAATCATCTTTTCGGGCATGATGCTATCGACATAGAAGAGGTTCAGTTCCTTTACTATGGAATTGAATACTGTCAACTGTTTCGACAGCTGCAGCTTGTGCTTTTCGTCGGCTTTTGTCGCAAGTGCAGGCAACATAGCCATGCATACGAGGAGAATGAAAAACTTCAATCCTTTTTTCATATATCAGTCGGTATTTTTCTTGTTTTCTTTTCAATTTGCGAAGATACACTTTTACTTCCTTATAATCTTCCAAAGAAACGCTTTTTATCTATTTTTAATGAAAAATCGGTCATAAGTTCCTTTTTTTCTTATTGGTCATAAAAAAAAGCCGAAAAACTTGCACGTATTAAAAAGATATACTACTTTTGCACCGTCGAACGATAAGGGCGACAAAATATTCTTCAGTAGCTCAGTCGGTTAGAGCACCTGACTGTTAATCAGGGGGTCGTAGGTTCAAGTCCTACCTGAAGAGCAAGCGAGCGGAAGCCTCGCTATTTTAATGAGCTTCCAAACATATTCTTCAGTAGCTCAGTCGGTTAGAGCACCTGACTGTTAATCAGGGGGTCGTAGGTTCAAGTCCTACCTGAAGAGCAAAGCGGAAAACAGCGGTTTTCTGCTTTTTTTTGTCTCCCAGTAATGTATCCGGCGGCGCGGCAGTTTTGATAATTAGTCGTAAAACAAATTGATAGCGACAATATACAAATTGTCGCTATCAATTTTATCGTTATGTAAGCAGTTTCTTACTGTGCAGACTGCATTGTGTGCAGTTTGTTCTCGGCAGGGTAGATGTCGCTGAGAGCCATTTGCAGGAGCTGTCCTGCAATGTTGTCATAGCTGAACATGCCTCCGTTGGATGAGATGTACTGGTTCTCTGTTTCTGCATTGAACTCACCGTTCTTCGGGTTCTTTGCTGTTACCTTAACAACGTAAACAGCATTGTTGCCCTTGATTGGTGCGCTTACCTCATTTGCATTCATGTTTGCTACAACTGCGCTGATGACCGGTTCGTCGGCATTTACAGAAGGAACGTGAGTTGCCTTCTTGTACTCAACCAAGCTGATGCTGCTGGTCTTTACCTTGTTGTTGCCGCAGATGGCAGCGAAGTCCTTGCCTGCAAGCTCGTTTGTAATCATCTCGGCTTTCTTGTCGATGGTGAGCTTGTTGGTAATGCTTGGGGTAGCCTTCTTTAAAGGAAGATAACCCTTAGGGTTGATGCCTGTTATAACTGCTACAATGAAGTTGTTGTTGTTTCCGCATTCGGTTATTGCAGAGAACTCACCCTCGGTTCTTTCGTCAGAAAGTATCCAGTTGATAAGGCTTGATGTGTTGGCTATGTTGCCGATTTTTGCTGTAGATGCGTTCACATCGTTCTGCGGGCGTACAACATATCCGTTCTTGAATGCTTCGTTTCTGAACTGCTCTGCTGTGTTGTATGTGGCAATGTACTCGCTAAGCTTGTTGTAGATGTTGTCGTATGTCTCGTTGCTTGTAGCAATCTCTTTCTTGATGTATGCAATGTTGTGAACCTCGGCCTTTCCTTTCTTTGTGATAACCTGGTATATCATCTTTGCATTTGGTGTGAGCTCTGCTACTGCATACTTGCCTGTAGGTGCGTTGTAAACCTCTTCCTGTATTTTGCTGCTGTTGAAGATGCCTACAGTGTAGAAGTTCTGTGAACGGAACCAAAGAGAATCCACATGTCCGTAGTTCTTTGCAAGCTCCTTGAAATCGGCATTCTTGCCAAGAGCGTTCATAAGACTGTCGGTTGTTGCAGCAAGAATATCCTTGTCCTGGCTCTCGACGAGGATGAGGCGAATCATCATAGAATCGGCTACTTCTTCCTTGCGCAGATACTTGAATACGTTGAATGTGTTGTCCGATGCGTTTGAGTACGGGCCTACTACATCGTTCAATGCTACGTTGTCGAGACGTACCTGAACGTCCTCGCTCAAAGCGTCCTTTGTCCACAACAGGTCGTTGTATGTGTAGTCGCAACCAGCCATGCGGAGAAGTCTGTCATACTCGGTAGAGCCGTTCTTGAGTGAATCGGCATACTCCTGCATCTCCTGCTGTACCTTGCTCCTGTCGCTTGGGCTTGGGTTGATGCTTACAGAAATGTATTCGATATCACGTGTGTCAAAAGGCAGTTCGAATGCATACTCCTTGTTCTCGTCGTAGAATTTCTTGACCTCCTCATCGCTTACCTTAACCAATGAGTCTGCAATCTCGTTGTAAGGGTATGCTGCAACTTCGATGCTGAATGTGTTGTTGTTCAGCTCGAAGTTCTTGCTTGCAAGAGCTGCGTTCGGAACTGCTGCCTTTGCGAGGAGTGCGGCCTGCTTTGCCTGATACATCTCAGCCTTGATGTTGTTTGCAAGGTACTCCCAGCATGCATGCATCTCAGCTGTGTATGGGTCGATACGGCCAATCTCCAAGCCTTTCTTGTAGTTCTCTGTGACTTCTTTCCATGAAAGTGCGTCGAATGCTACGCCTGAAGACTTGAACTGTCTGTTGAAGCTGTTCATGAACTGGCTGCTGTTGCTGTTTAGAACCTCTTCAATCTCTTCGTCTGTAACAGAAATGCCAAGCTTCTCGCCCTGCATCTCTGCAATCTGAAGCTGGATGTATGTATTCCATGCCTGCTCTCTCAATGCGGTAAGCTCCTCGTCTGTGAATGAAGCAGTTCTCTGTGCCTCAGGCAGAGCCTCGTTCATGAGTCTTAGGCTCTTTGTTGCATCGAGATACTTGTTCTGGAACTCCTGGAATTCCATGGCAGAAATCTTGTCACCGTTCAGGTAGCCGGCAGAAATCTCTCTGCTGTTGGGTTCAATTGCTCTCCATGCATCGCTTGCAATGAAGGCAAACAATGCGAGTCCCACGAAAATAACGAGCAGTGGGCCTTGGTTACGCAGCTTTTGTAGTGTTGCCATAATCTAAATTTATTTTTTGTTTTATATTTTTTGCATTAAACTTTGCAAAGTTAGTAAAATGCTTTGGATTTATTGTAATAAACAATGGAAAAAGTTATGCTAAAAATAGACAAAACAGCGTTGTGCAGTGCCGTTTTGTCTATTTTTAGCATCTTCTTTATTCTTTTTGTTTGTGGCCTATTCCTCTTGTCTATGCAACAGTGAGCCTTACAAGTTCAATCTTTGTACTGCGCTGTTTAACGGTACGTACTTTGAAGCGTCCAATGCTTATGACCTCGTTCAATTGCGGGAAACGCTGGTGGTGTGCAAGTATGAATCCGCCCAAAGTCTGGTATTCGTCCGATTCGGGAATATCCAGGCCGAACATCTCGTTAATTCTTTCAATTTCGAGACGTCCCGAAAGGATATATTCATTGTTGCCCAATGACTTGGCTACAAGATTCTGGTTATCGTGCTCGTCCTCTATCTCTCCGATGATTTCCTCTACCAAGTCTTCGAGCGATATGATGCCCGATGTTCCTCCGAACTCGTCAATTACAACAGCCAGTGATTTCTTCTGCTGCATTAGCGTACGCATGAGCTTCTGTGCCGATAGCGTTTCGGGTACATAAGGCATCTTGCAAATCTTCTGTTGCCATTTCTTTCCAAGACGGAACAGTTCCGATGAATGGATATAGCCGATTATGTTGTCGATATTATCCTTGTAAACTACAATCTTGGAGTGTCCCGATTCGATGAATACCGATTTCAGTTCTTCAAGAGGGGTGTTCACCTCAACGGCTTCAATCTCTGTTCGAGGGACAAAACAGTCCCTGACCTTGATGCTTGAGAAGTCGAGTGCGTTCTGGAAGATAAGCACATCGTTGTTTATCTCCTGCTCTTCGTCGGCATTCTCTATGGAGGTCTGTATAAGGTTGTTCAGCTCGGTTATAGAGAATGTGTTGTCACGTGCTTCGTTCTTTATCTTTATGCCGAGGACTTTCAACACCATTATGGAGCATATTGTCGTAAAGCGCGCCATAGGGTAGAGCAGTATGTAAAGCACATACATGGGCAATGCGAACTGCTTGAGCGAGCGGTTCGGGTTTATCCTGAAAAGTGCCTTCGGGATGAATTCACCTGTGAAAATGATGACAATGGTAGATATTATTGTTTCAAGCAACAGGCTTGCAGACGGTGAATCGTGGAAGCCCGACAATATGGTGCTGTTCAGAAGGCGTGCCATGAGCATACCGTATATGACAAGTACAATGTTGTTTCCAACCAGAATACTCGATATGAAATTGTTGCTGTTGCTATAGAACTTGTCAATAACGTACGACCTGACGGAACGCTCCTGGCTGTCGATGCCTAAAAGCAGTCTGTTCGATGAGACAAATGCAATCTCCATGCCCGAAAAGAGGGCCGATAGCATTATCACTATAACGAGAAGCAAGATAGTAGTTGTCATTTATTCTTCAATGGCGTATATGCCTTTTGTATTCTTTATGTGCCATGCCGAGAGGTCCTGGTTCGAAGAGAATCCTACACCTTCTGTCACCTGGCTCTCCTGCTCGATCTTTATGTATGCGTCGGAATAGATTGTCTTTTCCTCCTGGTTCCAGTATAGCAGATCGGTGAAGAACTTTTCGTTCTTCTGGTTCCTTATATCGACGTTTCCAATAAGCTTCCATAGCTTCTGTTCGCTGAAGTAGTATGCTGTATCGCATTTAATGGTAGCTTCAACGTTCATCCCCCTGTCGTACTTCTCCAGGAAGACACCTTTTTCGAAAGCCCAGTGTGGCGGGTTGCGTCTGTCGAATACCAGCCATTCGTCAGCTACTATCTTGTAGCTGATGCGTCCTGAATCGCTTATCAGTGTCTCGACATCATATGTGCTCATAAGTGCCAAAGAGTCTCGGCATTCGACAGCTTCGGCCACACTCCTTTTGCTCTCCTGGCAAGAGGAGTTGAAAATGAATACAACAATCGCTGCAACAGCGATTGTTGTATTATATGCAAATCTTTTAAGATTAACGTATTCTGGTAGTCTCATTTATCCAACCGCCTACTGTTACAGCCTTGCCCGAAGAGTAACCTCTCATGAAGAGTTCTTCTGGCTTCGGAGTATATTTTGAGTAAGTTGCGATATACTTGTCAGCTTCTCTCTTTACAGATGGGTCGATGCTCTTTGCACGCTGCAAACGGTCCATACATACATAATATGTACAAGCGTTCAAAGTCTGGTCATCGCACCAGTTAGGAGATGCTGCATAGCACTGTGCTATAAGAATGTGCGGCTGTCCGTAGTTCGCGTTGAAAGACAATGCCTTCTGTGCATAGCTGCGGGCTTTTGCATATTTGTTCAGACTGTAGTAGATAGCACCTACCTTGTAGCAGAGCTCGGCCTTGTTGGTTACACTGGCTTCAAGCTCGATAGCCTGGTCGAAAAGTTCCATAGCCTTGTCTATGTCACCCTTCTTGAAGTAACGGTAACCGCAACCCATGGCTGCTTTGGCTGTAGGCTCAATGGCAAGAGCATATTCCGATGCTACAAGATATGCATCCTCCTTTGTACACCTAAGCATGCTCATTACAGAGATAACTTTGTTCAGGTACTCGATGTTGTCCTTGTTTGCTTCGAGTGTAGGAGTATAGATCTTGTTGAGATCCTCGCAAGATGCTGCACCGCTGTTGATGAAATATGCGTCGATATTGCTCTTTGAGATACGTGACGCACCTATCATTTTCCCGTATGCGATAGCGTTTGTACTGTCTCTGGGGTTGCCTTCCTCCTTGTATCTGCGCTCGCACTCAATAATCTTGTCATTGTACTTGTCAAGAACCTCTACGATATATACCGAAGCGTTCAAATAGTCCTCGATAAGCTGCTCGCCGTGGCTCTGGTCTTTCTTGTACTTTTCGGCAGAATACTTTATGAAACGCTCTGTAACTGTATATTCCGACATGCCTTTTTCCATCTCTACCGACTTTGCAAGCATTGCATATATGGTATCTACAGGTGCATTCTTGTAGTACTGGATGTATGCCATAGCCTTCTTGCCGATGAGCTGTCCTGCCGAGAGCTTTGTTCTTGTGATTTCCTGAAGCTTGTCGATATACTTTATCTGCTGGTCATAAACCTGCATAAGTTCCTTTATGTAATCCTCTTTCTTCTTAGGGTCAGCCTCTTTATTGATAAGCTCTGTAAGAATCTTGATACCGTTTGTGTATGTATCGACACGTGCAACGGGGAACTCAGTGAATACGACTTTCCATTCGGGATATGCAATGTCGTATGCCTTGTTCTTTACATTGACACTTGATATGCTGATAGCTTCAAGACATCTGATGCTATCCTCTCCCTGTCCAAAACGGAACTCGTTGGTAACGCCGTTCTGTGCATTCATACTTGCAGTTGCAAGTACAAGAATTGCTAAAAATAACTTCTTCATCTTAATATTCATTTCCTAAATCTTTTTATCTTACTTTCATCTTCATGAACCATGATTCGTTGAATGTTATTCCGATATTAATCCTCAGATAGTTCTCGGCAATCATTCCTGCAGTTTTCGGTTTCAAATGTGCGAACTCTCCTGAAATATGCAGTGTGGCATGGCTGTATCTGTTGTTGCTGTTGTAGAATGGCAGCGAAATGCCGGCACTTACCCCATATTCGTCGCATCCGTTCTCCCCTTTTATCTTTGTGTAGGGCTGTGCATAATATGCTCCTGCCCTGTACTCAATCATCTTAAAAATGTTGTTCGACGGCTTTGTGGGGCTGTACTCCATGCCTAACGATACCTTGCTTCTGTTCATGCCCTTTTCGTCTCCGAAGAATGTCGATGAGCTCCAGTTCTGGTAGGTATAGTCGGCACCGAACTTCCATTTGTTCTTGTAACTATAGAAGAAACCGAGTCCGAATGTATGCGGAATCTTGAATCCGTCTGCAATCTCCTTCTCTACCGATGCCGATGCGTTCTCTTCTGTCACGGTCGCTTCTGCGCTCATGTCATGCCCGAAAGAGTAAACGGCTCCGGCCGTTACCTTGTGGTTCTGTCCGAACCCTTTGGTGTATTGCACTCCTAAGTCAAGCTTGTAGCTTTTAACCGATGCGGAATATACCTTTCTGAGGTCGGTACTGTTCACGAAGTTTATGCCTACTTCATGTGTTATGTCTCCATATATGTACGACCCGGTAAGTCCAACTGAAAGGTTAGGAAAAGGTCTCCATGCTATGCCGATGTATGGCTGGTAGATACCTCCGCTGCCGGTGTAGGTGTCGATGCTTGTCTCGGTAGTGCCTTCGCGTGATGCGATGCTGAAAGAGTATCCTACTCTTGAATATGGCAGGAAACCCAATGACATTCCCAAGTTCTTGCGTATGCGGAACTGCGCTGCAATGTATTCAAGGCTTCCGTTTTTCGCGTTTATCCTTTTGTCGCCCTCTTTGAAGTTGATGTTCTGCAACGAAACGCCGGCTTCGAACAGCATTGTAAGCGTGTCGGCTTCGGAGAATGATGCCGGGTTTACAATATTTATGTACTTGTGACTGCGAAGGCCGTATCCTAAGCCACCCATTTGTCGGTTAATGCCCAGGCTCTGGTTCGACAATATACCAATACCATACCTTGAATATGGTGAGTTTATGCCGTTATCTGCATTTGAACCGATGACAGCAAATATGGCCAGCAGTATTGTCAGTGTTCTTTTAATCATTGTTGTATTCTAGTAAAATTCTGTTCAAACCTTTTGCGACAAGGTATTTATCTGCAAAGATGCGACTTTTTATGTTATTTTTCAAGGGATTTTCGTCTCCGCCCGTTAAAAAAACCAAAACGTCGCCATATTTCTCCTTTATCGCGGCTATATAGCCCTCAATTTCGTGGCAAATGCCATGCATTACTCCGCTGCGTATGGCGGTTTCGGTATCGTACCCTATAAAAGGGGTCTCTCCCTCTTTCTCGACAAGCGGCAATCGCCCTGTGAACCTGTGCAAAGCGTTGAGGCGCATTCTTATTCCCGGTGATATGTTTCCTCCGAGGTAGTTGCCGTTGCGGTCAACGAAGTCAACAGTTATGGCACTCCCGGCATCTATCACCAGCATGTTCCTGCCTTCGGCCTCGCTCCATGCACCTATTGCGGCTGCCAATCTGTCGGTGCCTAAGGTATGCGGCGTGCTGTACTTGATAGCCAATGGAGAGCGTGTCTCATGGCTGAACCATATTACAGGGCAATCAAGTTCGTCGAAGCACCTCTCCTGTTCCTCTGTCAGGTCCAGTACCGAAGAGACAATCGCTTTTTCTATTGAATATTGCGAATTCCACTCCTGTATGACACTGTACAGTTCTTCCATTCTTCTTGTATGCAGTATCATCTGCTTCCCCTGAAAAAGATAGAACTTTGCACTGTTGTTTCCTATGTCAACTATAAGGTTCAAGCCTGCTTCTTAAAAATTTCGTGCAAAGTTACAGCAAATTATCCATAGTTTTAAACTTTTTGCCAAATTATAACTTTATTGCTCTTCTTTTTCATTTATATGTATATGAATATGTGTGTAGATGTACTTTTTGTCTATAGACGACGGGGATATCGCATAAATTTACTAATTTTGCGGAGTATAGGTGGCGGCTGCTGCCGAATATGGAAATTAAGGCCTCGCAGTTCGGGGCATTGCTGAATTAACCTTGAATGATGCTGTGAAAAGAATTATTATCGCATTGCTCTGTTTCTTCGTTTCACTTTCAAGAATCTCTGCCGAAGAAGCAAGTTTCTCAATCCTTACATGTTCGCCGGGTGACGAAGTTTATGCCCTTTTCGGCCATACAGGCTTGCGTTACCGCGACAGCAACAATGGTACTGACATTGTTTTCGGTTACGGCTACTTCGATTTCAGTGCTCCTAATTTCATGTGGCGTTTCATTCTGGGCGAGACCGACTACATGGTCGGTGTTGTTCCCTACAGCCATTTTATCCGAGAATACGAAGAGCGCGGTTCTTCCGTTATAGAACAGAAAGTAAACCTTTCTCCTTTGCAGGCAGAGAGAATATACAATGCCCTTGCCGAGAATTGCAAGCCTGAAAACAGGGTTTACAGATACAACTATTTCTACAATAACTGTACTACAAGAATACGCGATCTTCTCTATTCCGTTTTCGGCGAGGTGTCGTATGGTGGCGATCTTCCCGAAAATATGACATTTCGTGAGTCATTGTCACTCCTTACCGGGAAGCACCAATGGTATGCCTTTGGCATAAACCTCCTGCTGGGTGCCGATGTTGACAAGCCGGTATCCCGTCACCAGCTTCAGTTCATACCTGCCTTCTTTATGAATGATGCCGGCAAGGCCGTTGTAGAATCGTCAGCCGGCAACATGCAACCGTTGGTGGGTGAAACAACGCTCCTGTTGAGTGAACAGCCAAAGGTTATGGAAAAGAATCATTTCACGCCGTTCAATGTTTCATTACTGTTGCTTCTTGCAACAATGATTGTCATGCTGTGTGAGTTGCGGCGCAAGAGAACATATTGGGGGCTCGATGTACTGCTGATGCTTTTGCAGGGAATCCCAGGAATGCTGTTGCTCTTTATGGCTCTTTTCTCTTCGCATCCGGCTGTAGGCAACAACTGGCTGTTGCTCCTGCTTAATCCGTTGGCATTGGTGCTCATGCCGCAGTTCGTTTACTGTACAATAAAAGGAAAACCTATGCGTGCTGCATGGGTTCAGGTGGCCTTCGTTGCTATGTTCTTCCTTTCTGCGATATTCTCAGTGCAGGTATATCCGGTACCTGTATATTTCTTTGCGATAGCCTTAATGGCACGTGCCATGTTCCATTTATATAAGAAAAAGATATGCGAATTAAATCTCTATTAGTACTCTTCCTCTGCTGTCTTTCATTGCATCTTTCTGCGCAGCAGGAGGTAGCCGCTCCTAAACTCTATCTTAATATAACCGTTGACCAGCTCAGGACCGATTTCCTCTATGAGTTCTCCCGTTTTTACGGTGAAGGCGGTTTCAAGCGTCTTCTTTCGGAGGGCCGTGTCTATCCGAACTCCTATTACGAGTTTGAGAACATAGACCGTGCTTCGGCAATTGCCGCCCTCTCTACAGGCACTAACCCTTATGTGAACGGTATTGTCGGCGAGCGTTGGCTCGACCGCAAGACTCTGCGCACAATAAGCTGTGTCGAGGACAAGCAGTATCAGGGAGTCTATGCCATAGCCCCGTTCGCTCCTACTAAGCTCAAGGCCATAACCACAACCGACGAGATGAAACGTGCATCGCGAGGCAAATCCATAATATGTTCAATAGCTCCCGATGAAGATGCGGCAATCCTGGCTGGCGGGCATGCGGCAGACATGGTTCTATGGAAGAACAATTCAGCCGGATACTGGTGCAGTTCTACATATTACGGGCTCTTCCCTGCGTGGGCGGCCGAGGCCAATAAGCGTCTTCAGGGCAAGCCGGCAAAATGGGTGCCCATGCTCAAGCCGGAGGAGTACAACAATTTCGGGGAGGCTGCTCCGGCCCCGTTCTATTATGCTTTTGACGGAAAGAACAAAATCTATGAATACAAGACGACTGCATGTATCAACGACGAGGTGAATGAAATGGCTCTGGCATTTATCGGCGGAACGGAAGCCGGTGCCGACGAGTTTGTCGATTGCCTTTCCCTGACGTACTATGCGGGAAACTATAACGGTGCCCCAATGGAAGAGCGTCCGCTGGAGATACAGGATATGTATCTCCGTCTCGACAGGAACATAGCAACCCTTCTTGACGAGCTCGACAAGAAGATTGGCCTGGAGAATGTCGTTGTGTCGCTTTCCTCTACCGGCTATGTAATGGAGGGCGGTGACGACGGCGCGAAGTACCGTCTTCCTTCCGGTACCATATATATGGACCGTGTCCTTGCCTTGATGAACGTATATCTAAGTTCAATATTCGGAAAGGCCGACTATGTTGAAGGTGTTCATGGTACACAGCTCTATCTTGACACTAAGATCATTGAGAGCAAGAGCCTTGACAAGAAAGAGGTCGTGTCACGTTCAATAGAGTTCCTCAAGATGCTCGATGGAGTAGAGGATGTCTTTACGATATACAATCTTGGCGGTATGCTTAGTCCTGAACTCCAGTATGCGAAGAACGGTTACAATGCAAACTGTTCCGGCGATATCTGGCTGCGTCTTCTGCCGGGCTGGAAAGTGGCAGAGGTCAAGCTTGCATCTGTTGACGAGGTTTATCGTACTCCGGTAATGTTCCCTATTGTTGTTTATGGCAAAGGCGTGGAGCATAAGGTGATAGAAGAACTTACTCCAGCCAATGTGCTTGCTGCAGAGATGGCACGCATCCTGCGTACAAGACGCCCCAATGACAATTGCCTGAGAATATTCAAGTAGGAAACCGAATAAAAGCATAGGCGGTGCTTCACTTGATGAAGCACCGCCTATGCTTTTATTTATGCAACAATCAATAATATTGCTCTACATTCCACACGAATGCACGTATTCCGAGCATCTGTGCGCCTTCGTCAAGATTCTTTATCTCTTCCAAGAGTCTCTTTACGACAGAATCGTCAACCATGGTTATTATGCCGGAGTTCATTGAAGCCCATGCGTGGCTGCCGTAGTGCGGCTCGCCGGTCTTGCTTCCTCGTCCCTGCATCTGTTCTACCATAGAGAAACCGCGGCAGTTGAGGTGGTCAAGGATATCTATGACAGCATCCTTGTGAGCCTGGTCAAAAGCTATGAATACACTTTTCATTTATTCTTTATCTTGTGAGCTCCGCTCC
>JAEIGA010010464.1_pt1 | contig 14059 bp, 13 predicted proteins | sample 9270691 | NCBI WGS metagenome assembly JAEIGA01 (sample SAMN17057246, study PRJNA624740) | gut metagenome | biome: biome; isolation source: fecal sample | host: Bos grunniens | place: China: Xizang | collected 2019 | reverse complement strand
GCGTATTAACCGAACTTTGTGAAAATCCTAACAAATAATACAAAATGAGCAATCAACTCGAAAAAGTAAAAGAGCTTATCGCGCTACGCAATGAAGCTCGTTTGGGTGGTGGCGAGAAAGCCATTGCCAAACAACACGAACGTGGTAAATACACCGCTCGTGAGCGTATCAACCAACTCCTCGACGAAGGTAGTTTTGAAGAAATCGACATGTTTGTACGCCACCGTTGCTACAACTTCGGTCAAGAGAAGAAATCATATCTCGGTGACGGTGTTGTAACTGGTTATGGTACAATCGAAGGTCGTCTTGTTTACGTATTTGCACAAGACTTCACCGTATTCGGTGGTTCACTCTCTGAGCAAATGGCCATGAAGATTTGCAAAGTAATGGACATGGCAATGAAGATGGGTGCTCCCATTATCGGTATCAACGACTCGGGTGGTGCACGTATCCAAGAAGGTATCAACGCCCTCGCAGGTTACTCTGAAATCTTCCAACGCAACATCATGGCATCGGGTGTAGTACCCCAAATCTCGGGTATCTTTGGTCCTTGCGCCGGTGGTGCTGTTTACTCTCCCGCCCTCACCGACTTCATCGTGATGGTAAAAGAGATTTCTTACATGTTCCTCACAGGTCCCGCTGTTGTTAAGACAGTAACAGGCGAGGATGTAACTCAAGAGCAACTCGGTGGTGCCGAAATGCACTCTAAGACTTCGGGTGTAGCTCACTTTGCTTGCGAAACAGGTGACGAAGGTCTCGACGTTATCCGCCGACTCATCAGCTTCATCCCCCAAAACAACCTCGAAGAGGCTCCCGTACTTCCTTGCGAAGACCCCATCGACCGTCTCGAAGATTCACTCAACGAGATCATTCCCGACAGCCCCAACCAACCCTACGATATGTACCAAGTTATCGGTGCTATCATCGACAACGGTGAGTTCCTCGAAGTACAACGCGACTTCGCTCGCAACATCATCATCGGTTTTGCTCGCTTCAACGGTCAATCGGTAGGTATCGTTGCCAACCAACCTCAATACCTCGCAGGTGTACTCGACTGCAACGCTTCTCGCAAGGCTGCTCGCTTCGTACGTTTCTGCGACGCATTCAACATTCCTTTGGTAACTCTCGTAGACGTTCCCGGATTCTTGCCCGGTACAGGTCAAGAGTACAACGCAGTTATCTCTCACGGTGCTAAGTTGCTCTACGCTTACGGTGAGGCTACAGTACCCAAAGTAACTGTAACATTGCGTAAGTCTTATGGTGGTTCACACATCGTGATGAGCTGTAAGCAACTCCGTGGTGACATGAACTATGCATGGCCTACTGCCGAAATCGCCGTTATGGGTGCTTCAGGTGCTGCTGCCGTTCTCTATGCTAAAGAGGCTCAAGCTCAAGCAGATCCCAAAGCATACATCGCCGAGAAAGAAGCCGAGTACACTAAGTTGTTTGCTAACCCCTACAACGCAGCTCGCTACGGTTACATCGACGACGTTATCGAGCCCCGCAACACTCGCTTCCGCATCATCCGTGCATTGGAGCAATTGCGCACTAAGAAACTCGTGAACCCCGCCAAGAAACACGGTAACATTCCTCTATAATCCTTAAAAACATATCAATATGAACAAAAATAAATTTGGAATATTGAGCATGTTGCTTGCTGTTGTCGTGGCATTTACATCATGTAAGCCCGCGGTAGAAGGCGAGGAGGCTGGTAGCAAAATTCTCATCAACGAGATTTTGATGACCAACGAGACCAACTACCAAGACGACTATGGCATGCACAGCGCATGGGTAGAGTTATTCAACAAATCATACGGTAGCTACAACGTAGCATCACACTTGCTCAAGTTTAGCAACACTCCCGGTGATACTGTTACATACTTTATCCCCAAAGGTGACGTGCTCACACTCATTCCGCCTCGTCAGCACACACTTTTCTGGGCCGACGGACAACCCAACCGTGGTACATTCCACGTCAACTTCACACTCGACCCCTCTAAGGAGTCATGGATAGGTATCTACGACGGTGGTAACAAACTTCTCAACGAAGTGACTATCCCCGCCAACATCTTAGTTGCCGACCAATCTTATGCTCGCGCCATTGACGGCGAGAGCGAGTGGGAAATACGCGGTGCAGGCACCAGCGAGTATGTAACACCCAGCACCAACAACTACACTCTCGACAAGAACTTGAAGATGGAGAAATTCCAAACTCAAGACAAGAACGGTGTAGGTATGGCTATCTCAGCCATGGCTGTTGTATTCTCGGGCTTGTTGTTGCTTTACATCATCTTCCGTACAATCGGTAAGATATCAACATGGTGGGCTATGCGCACAGCAAGCAAAGCCAAAGGTCTCAGCGAAGAAGAGACCAAAGAGGCTATGGCCAAGGGTGCTACCCCCGGTGAAGTATTTGCAGCTATCGCTATGGCTATGCACGAGATGCAAGAAGATGCTCACGACTACGAGGATACCGTCCTCACCATCCAAAAGGTTGAGCGTCGTTACTCTCCCTGGAACTCTAAGATTTACTCTTTGCGTGATCTTCCCAGAAAATAATTTAATCCCTAACATTTAAATTCAAGAAAAATGAAAGACTATAAATATACCATTAACGGCAATATTTATAAGGTAACAATCGGAGACATCGAAGAAAACGTTGCTCACGTAGAGGTAAACGGTACTCCCTACCTTGTCGAAATGGAAAAAGTGGTAAAAACTGTTGCCAAACCCGTAGTGAAAGCTCGCCCCACAACTCCCGCAGCTCCCACTACTCAACTCAATCGCCCCTCTGCAGCAGCAGGTGCAGGTGCAGGCACTATCAAATCACCCCTTCCCGGTGTTATCCTCAACGTTAAGGTTAACGTTGGCGATGCAGTGAAGAAAGGTGACACTATCATCATTCTCGAAGCCATGAAGATGGAGAATGCTATCAAAGCCGACCGCGACGGTAAGATTGCAGCCATCAATGTTAAACAAGGAGAGTCGGTTCTCGAAGGCGCTGCTCTCGTAACAATCGAGTAATATGGGAGGATTTGGTGAATTTTTAGTTCAAAACCTCGGCGATTTCTGGACATATACCGGTATATATAATGCTACATGGCAACACTTCGCCATGATTGCCATCGGTATATTCTTCATCTATCTCGCCGTGGCGAAGGAATTTGAGCCTATGCTCCTTATTCCTATCGGCTTTGGTATGCTTATCGGTAACATCCCCTTCAACATGGATGCCGGTTTGCAAGTAGGTCTCTACGAACAAGGCTCTGTACTCAACATCTTCTACCAAGGTGTACAACAAGGATGGTATCCCCCGCTAATCTTCTTGGGTATTGGTGCTATGACCGACTTCTCGGCTCTTATCTCTAACCCCAAATTGATGCTTATCGGTGCTGCTGCCCAATTCGGTATCTTTGGTGCATACATGATTGCCCTTGCACTTGGTTTCGACCCCATGCAAGCAGGTGCTATCGGTATCATCGGTGGTGCTGACGGTCCTACAGCGATCTTCCTTTCATCGAAACTTGCTCCCAACTTGATGGGTGCTATCGCAGTGTCGGCTTACTCTTACATGGCTCTTGTACCTGTAATTCAACCGCCTATCATGCGACTCCTCACCACATCAAAAGAGCGCGTTATCCGCATGAAACCTCCTCGCGCAGTTTCACACACCGAGAAGGTGATGTTCCCCATCATCGGTTTGTTGCTCACTTGCTTCCTCGTACCTTCAGGTCTTCCCTTGTTGGGTATGTTGTTCTTCGGTAACCTCTTGAAAGAGAGTGGCGTTACTCGCCGTTTGGCCGAGACTGCTCGCGGTCCGCTCATCGACGTTATCACCATCTTGCTCGGTGTTACTGTAGGTGCTTCAACACAAGCTTCTGAGTTCCTCACCGTTGATTCAATCCTCATCTTTGGTCTCGGTGCATTGTCATTCATCATCGCTACCACTTCAGGTGTATTGTTCGTTAAGTTCTTCAACCTCTTCTTGAGCAAAGAGAACAAGATCAACCCCCTCATTGGTAACTCTGGTGTATCTGCAGTACCCGACTCGGCTCGTATCTCACAACACGTTGGTTTGGAATATGACCCCACCAACTACTTGTTGATGCACGCCATGGGTCCCAACGTAGCAGGTGTAATCGGTTCGGCTGTTGCCGCCGGTGTATTGCTCGGATTCTTATTGTAATACTACTATTTCATAAAAGACTGCCCCAATCGGGGCAGTCTTTTATTTATCATTCACTCACTGAAGCTTTGGCTTACACATTTACTCGATTACAACATGGTCGATTACAACAAACTATACAACACATACACAACAAACAAACCCGCAGGCAAAGAGATTGATTTCAACGCAATACTTTCGCCCTACGCACAGCAATGCAATATTGTTATTACCGAGGATGAAATCATTCTCGGCACCGATAACAACCCTTTAAACAAACTTCCTCAAAAGAACATCTTCGCAATTGTAGAAGAGGAGAACGAAATACATATCATACTCCGCGCCAGCATCTATACAATAGATAAAAAGACCGGAGCAATAAGACTCAACATTAGAAATTTATAATAACTCTTACCTAAGGCATATAGCCTTACTATCCGGAGTACATATATTATATAAATATAAAGCCGATGCACCTGCAAGAGGGACATCGGCTTTTTTATTATGCAGTAGATTACAACTAAAATGTTACAATCAGAGACTTACCGGCAACACTATCACAGCAATTACATAAAACACCATCGTCATACGATAGAGGCACCCCCGGTACAACGCGATAATATTCGGTTGCATGCATCTCAATAGCACCTGCCCGAAATACGATAGTACTATCACCTATAGTACCATATGGCACCTGAGTATTACTATGATCCAATATCACAATCGTTGCATCACCAGAACACCCTAAAGCGCTTATCACAGCACAATAGTCAATACATACCAATTCATCAACAACGCGATGAGCAGTAGGATTATAAACCGATACTACAACACCATTACGTTCAACGCAAGATTGAAAAAAAATCACAAGCAATATTGCAAGCACAAACTTCTTCATATGCACACATGCTTAATGTACAAGCGCAATACTATTAACGCAACTGCTGCCAGGTAAAATTACTACTCTTACGACCTTTCTCCTGGAACGAGAAAAGGAATTCCGAAATAGGACGCACAAGCATATATATGGGTACTAATATAGGGCGAATACTCTCACCAAATATTTGAGCCACTCGACGATAAACATACCATACAAGAAGCCATAACACAATCAATATCAGCGCCACTACACCCAAGGCAATAATAGCAGATATGTCGCCCACTATTACTTGAGGCAACAGCAACACAACAGATGCTACAAAGGCCAATACAAAAAGCATATCGACCACCATCTCGAGTGCAAAAACTCGACGCGATGATGTATGCAGATATTTAGAAGTAAAACCATACTTCTTACGCATCTCATCCCACACCTCATTGACATTGTCGTGATAACTCTCCACAATACTCTCGGGTGCAATTTCCACACGTGTATTGCGACCATTGGCTATCTCATTTATCAACAAATCATCGTCTCCATAGTGCAAGTTAAGCGTTGCCGAGAATCCTTTATTGGCAAAGAACACATCCTTGCGATATGCCATGTTACTACCAACACCCATATAAGGCTTATGGATAACGGCATAGGCCAGATAGCGAAGGGCAAAAAGCACACGATTGAAAACCCTAAAGCCACTTCGTTTATCACCTGATTTGCCTACCATGCGAGTATATCCCAACACAACATCAACACCAGGTACAAAGTTGCGACCAATCGTCTTCAACCAGCTATCTCCGAGGGGCTTACAATTAGATTCTATTAGTACTATTACATCATTCTTGGCGGCCTTAACACCCAGCGTAATCCCCAATTTTTTACGGCTCACATTATAAACCGTATCAGGCACCGATGTTTGATACACATTACTATGTTCACATTCATAGAGCGCAATGGCATTTTGCATCTCAAACGACACAGAGTCATTCACCACAATAACCTCATAGCACGGATAATCTTGAGCAAGCAATGCAGGCAACAAATTGGGCAAGTTTTCAGCCTCCTCGGCATGTGCATAAACTATGACCGATATTGAAGGCAAATTGGTTGCATAAGTCACTCTGCCGGCAGCCGCACTACGTACATATTGCGACACCCGGTTATAAATTGCAAACAAATATATCAACTCAACGATGAAAAGAACTATAAGTGACAAAAAAATCACTACTTGTACAGGGGTAAAACCCCATATTGAGAATAAAATCATATTACTTTCGCAGCTAAATTTTATACTGCAAAAATAGTAAAATCTTTACAAAAAGAGACACAAAAACAGAGCCTTTATAACGATTAAAAGAAAGATTGCAACCTTATAAATAAAAATCAGGAGAAACTTCAATAATCATAGGACGCATCAACCTATGTATCAAAAAGATATAAAAAAGTATATAGTTTTATCGAATTTACCCCTCTTAAAACACAATAATAGGTGGTATTTGTTCGTTAAAAAGAAGAATAATAAAGAAAAAAACAATATCTTTGCAACGCTAAAAAAATATCCTATGAAAAGATACATACTTTTATTCTCGCTTATTGCAACAATATTGACTTCTTGCACTACAACCAAGGAAATGACATACTTTCATGATATGGCTCAAACCTCAGATATAGTGCAAGTTATACCCGATTCAATCAAAAATTTCGAAAGCACTATTGAGCCTGACGATTTATTGACAATATCAGTAACAGCATTAGACCCTAACGCAGTAGCCATATTTAACCTTCCATTGCAAAGTTACCTTGCACCCGGTGTAACCGAACTCATGACTACACCTGCATTGCAAACATTCATGGTCAACAGCGAAGGATACATTGACTACCCCGTATTGGGAGCAATAAAAGTAAGCGGTATGACTCGCGACGAACTTACAAGCTATCTCAAGAAAGAGATAAGCAACTACGTCGAAGATCCTATCGTATCGGTTCAATGCACCAACTATAAGTTCACCATCTTAGGAGAGGTAGCACGACCCGGTTCATACGACTTTGGCAGTGAGCGCATCACAATACTCGATGCACTTGGCAAAGCCGGTGACATGACCATCTACGGCAATCACACCAATGTATTGCTCATTCGCGAGGTTGAAGGCGTACGCTCATTCCACCGCATCGACCTCACACAACCCGACATCTTCACTTCTCCCTACTATTACTTGCAACGCAACGACATCGTGTATGTAGAGCCCAACAAAGCTCGTCAAGGCGCTGCTCGCTATAGCCAAGAGAATCAATACCTTGTATCGGTTGTTAGTGCCATTACATCGGCCGCATCGGTAATTGTATCACTCTGTATCGCACTCTTTGTAAGATAATTTTTGTAACACAGCATAAAAACACATATCATAATGAGCCAATCCAACTTGAATAATGAGACAATAAACCTCATAGGTATAGCAAAAACCATTAAAAACAATTGGCTGATATTCCTAATATCAGTAATTTGCTGCGTAGGTTTAGCCTTTACTTACTCAAAAATAAGCAAAGACAAATATGTTGTGGTATCAAACATTATGATACGACAAGATACGTCATCTTCATCGGGCAACATGGTAGGCTCATTCATGCAACAGATGGGATTGGGCAACCTCATGGGACAAAGCGTAAGTGTTGACGACGAGTTGCACATCATTGCTTCACACTCGCTCATGCTCGAAACCGCACAAAAGATGGAGTTGAACAAAGTTCACATCTTCAAAGAAAACTTTTTCAACCGTTGGGTAGAGTTTGACGGCTATGCTGTTGATGTAATCGATATTAACAACGTATGCGACACACTTCGCACCACACTTAACTTCAAGGTTAAACTCAACAAAGAGGGTCGCGCCAATATTAAAGTAAACTCAGGTTTCTTTAAGGAATACGCCAATGTAAAGAATGTAGAGCTCCCCTACACACTCAATACTATATATGGCGATTTCACTATAACATCTACACCCGACTACATACCCGGTGAAAAATACAACTACAATGTGAGAGTGTCGGGCTTTGACTATACTGCCGAGGAGTTGGGCAAGAATGTTACCATGTACATCCCCGACAAGATGTCAAATCTCATTACACTAACAATTGAGACACCCTATATCAGCTACGGTAAAGAGTTGCTCAACACTATTTGCGACCTCTACAATAAACGAGGTATTGACGAGAAGAACATCGAGGCAACTAATTCAGAGCGCTTCATCAACGAGCGTCTTGAGATAATCAGAAAGGAGCTCAACGAAGCCGAAATACAAGTTGAGCAATACAAAAAAGATCACAACCTTTCGGATATTGAAACCGAAATAAAAGCTGTTCTTGAAAATAACATCCAATCGCATCGCCAACTCATCGAGGCCGAAACTATGGCGCAAATATTGGACCACATCATCAACTTCTTGGACAAACCCGAGAACAAGTATGAGATGGTCCCCTTCACACCCGGTATGGAAATTGGCGCTGCAAGTTTTATTGAAAGCTACAACAAGTTGGTACTTACACGACTCAATATGCTGTCGAGTGCCAAAGACGGCAGCCCCGCACTCAGCTTGATCGAGAAGCAAATCGATGCCTCTCGCGAGAACGTTATCACATCATTGCACACTTCTAAGGCAAGCAACGATATTGCACTGCAAGAGCTACGCAAACAAGAAGAGAAAATCACCTCGCGCATAAGCACAGCTCCTACACAAGAGCGCGAGTTTATCTCAATCTACCGACAAAAGGTTATCAAAGAAGAGTTGTACATATTCTTATTGCAAAAATATGAAGAGAACGCTCTTACTTTGGCAATTACTTCACCTAAAGGACAAATCGTTGACCGTGCGTTCAACTATAACAAACCCTCAAGCCTTTCGACCATGATGTTGCTCATTATCGGTTTTATCATCGGCTTGATCATTCCCTCGTTATACCTTTACATCAAATACCTCTTCCGCACTAAATTCAGTAGCAGAGAAGAACTTGAGCAAATCACCCGAATACCCATTTTGGGCGAAGTATGCGTCAACTATGCAAAAGAACGTGTGGTGGTTAGAGAAGGTGATACCAGCTCAATTGCCGAGTTGTTCCGCTTGATGCGTACCAACCTCCAATTCTTGCTCACAGGCAAGAAAGACAAGGTTATTTTGCTCACATCATCGGTTAGTGGCGAGGGTAAATCGTTTGTCAGTGTCAACCTCTCTATATCATTGTCACTTCTCAAGAAACGCACAATTATTATTGGTCTTGACATCCGCAACCCCCAATTGGCTGAGTACATGAACATCAAGTCTCGATTGGGTATGACCAACTATTTGGCCTCTGAGGACATCAAGATAGATGACATCATTGTACCCTCAAACATCAACCCAATGTTGGATGTAATTGTGGCCGGTCCTATACCCCCCAACCCTGCCGAGTTGTTGCTCAACCAACGCTTGGACAACCTCTTCAACGAGTTACGTGAGAGATACGACTACATTATTGTCGACTCAGCTCCTGTTGGAATGGTATCAGACACCTTCTCACTTACACGAATTGCCGACACAACTGTATATGTATGTCGCGCCAACTATACCCAACGCGACCACATTCGCTTCTGCAACACAATTGTTGAAGAAGAGCGTTTGCGCAATGTTTCGTTGGTTATCAACGCTACTACAGCCAAGCAAGGATACGGTTATGGATATAACCAAAATGGCGAGCGTGTAAGAATAAAGAACAAATAAGCCAACCCATAGCTTATATACAATGGCACACAATAGAGGTAAAGAATTCCTCAATACATTCTCTATCTATGCAATAGGAACTGTCGGCGCAAAGCTGATAGCCTTTGCATTGATGCCATTGTATACTTTCTTCTTGGCAAAAGATGAGATGGGTTATTTCGATGTATCGATAACCCTCATCATGTTGCTTGTTCCTTTTATAACATTCGACATTCGCGACGGAGCCTTTCGTTTTCTCATAGACAAGACATGCCCCTACTCGCATAAGGATGTTATATCGTACGTCATTCGCACGCTATCACGAAATAGTATTATTGTAGCCATCATATCGGCTATAGGATACTATTACCTTTCGCACCTACCCTACTACCCCGTTATCGTTGCTACTCTCATCGTGTATGCTTGCTACGAAGTGATGATACAAGTAGTACGAGGCATGGGACATACCCGTTTCTTTGTGGGTATAGGAATCATCAACACGCTACTCATACTCGTCCTAAGCATTATCCTACTGGTAGTGTGCAAGATGGGAGTACTGTCGATTTTCTTGGCCAATCTCATCAGTCGCATAATATCGCTAATCATCATTGAGATTCGCATCAAGTTCATACCCACCTACATCAAGCATCGCAAAGAGTGCTCAAAGGATGTAGGCAAAGAGTTGCTCAAATATACAATACCTCTACTACCCAACGTATTGGCTTGGTGGGCCATTGAAAGTTCAAGCAAGCTCTTTATTGAAGGCTTTATGGGGTTGGAGTATAACGGTATTTTTGCCATTGCTGTTAAGTTCTCTAACATTTTACAGATTGCTGCAGGTATATTCTACCAAACATGGCAAGAAGTAGCCATTAAGGAGATGAACTCAAACGACCACAATCGTTTCTTCTCGAAAGTTTTCAACAATTACTTCCTATTCCTCAGCGCTATCGTGGTACTGGGCACATTAGGATTACGCATACTTTACCCCTATATTGTGGCCGAGAATTATCAAGAAAGTTACATATACATTTATCCCCTCTTTATTGCGGTACAACTGCATGCGATGGGTTCATTTCTTGATTTGGCCTACCAATGTTCACGCAAGACACACCGAGGCCTCCCATCAATTATTTCTACAGCCATATTGGCAATCGTGCTATACTATTTCACCGTCACCCGTTGGGGCCTTATAGGCATATCGGCATCGCTTATCATAGCTTACGCTTACCTCATGATATACCGAATGTTCGATACACGATTTTGCTTTACAATAGTCCCCAATCGCCTATTTATAGTATCATTACTCATATTGGCAATAGGTGGATTCTTGGCCTACTACACTATACCTACATGGATTATCATAACACTTTTCTTAATTGGCCTTGTAGCATTAGCGGTATATGCGCGTCGTATATTAACTCCTAATAAAATGTAGGATATGGGTGCAATACTATTTATCATTATTTCGATACTGGTATATGTGCTCAAGATCGTGCACAACTCTCGTGAGCTCACCTTCGACAAGTGGTGTGAGATATTTATATCTTTTTTCATCTTTACCAACTGTATCGGTTTCGGTTTGCCTCTCATAGAACTTGACCGTCAGTATGTCGATGGCATCTTCGGATACAAATATCGTCTTGAGGTTTATATGCTCATAACACCGGTATTTCTTGTCGTCCTTTCACGACGTATGCAATGGAACTTTATGAAGCTACCCTGGTACGTCCTATTGGCTTTATTTGCATTTGCTGCCGTTAACATCCTCAATCCCGCCAATGTCATCGTACCATCTACCGTACTTGCTCTGGCTCAGATTTTCAGCTACCTGCTTTTCTTATATATGTTGTGCAGTAGTGTTAAGATCGACACCTTGCTACGAGGTATCTACGAGGGATTGGTATATACAACAATACTACAACTCGCACTCACTATTTGCTACCCAATCTTGGGCATTACTCAAGTAGTAGAACTTTTCCGAGAAGGCGTTTCAATACGTGCTGCCGAGCGTCCCGGTGCTCCGGGTACATTTAACCACCCCAACGCTTTGGGTGGATACATGGCCATGACATTTGCTTTCTTTTTGGTATGCTATCTCACAGGATATAATAAGCGCAAGAGCTTGATAGTAGGACTTATGGCATTCTTTGTGCTGATCTTTACATTCTCGCGTACGGCCTTGCTCGCAGCTTTGGGTACTACGATACTGATTGTTCTCATATATCGCACTCGACAAAGTTCTATCTTCACTATCAAGAACTTTTTCACAATGATATTACCCATGCTCATTGTAGCAACGGCACTCATCTTCCTCACACCTATCAAGGATAGTTTTGTTGGCAGTAATATGGACGAGATGATGTTGGCGCGTATGATGCACTTCTATTGTGGATATGAAATCATAAACGAATACCCCTGGTTGGGTCTTGGCCTCAACACACACCTTGAATATATCCGTAGTACTGTATCGTTTGGCGCCATGTTTGGTGATATAGACAAGATTTTCTGGCGTGCCGAGGAGTTTATGGGATCCAATCCCATTCACAACGTGCCACTGATTCTTTTATCGGAATTAGGCATCATTGGTACACTTCCCATTGTATATTATGTCATACGACAATTTATCAAGATAAAGTCAACCTTGCGTAGCGAGTATAACGAGTCGTACAAAATAATATCTTTGTTTGGCATTGCACTCATTAGCTACATTCTCATTCACGGCATGGCCGACTGGGCTCCTGTGAGCTCACTAATGCGCAACGTCTGGATTTTAGTATTCTTTACTATGGCTGTCGACCACTACAAATGGGAGAATAGCATTAAAGAATAATACATCTGCATAGGCAAATAATGCTTTTTGTTACAAAAATTGCGTTTCGGCGATTTTATTCCCCACAATTTTTTGAGAGTTTCAAATATATTGACTAAGTTTGTATATTATCACAACATGTGATACACCACAACCTACCAACTATATACAAACTACTATATAATAAACAAATAGCCATGACACCCAACAACCTTATACCCATAGAAATATCACAACATGTGATAATGGTGGGAGTAAAGCGCGACACACCAGGCGGCATGGCGGCTGTTATCAACTCCTACTACCGATATATCAATCGGTTACAATACATTACTTCATGGAAGTTGGCATCTATGCCAATCAAAGTGTGGTATGCTGTCAGTTCAATTATACAGTTCACATTGGCTCTCATTTTCAATCGAAAAATAAAGATTGTACATATACAAGGAGCTGCCAACGCCTCATTCTCTCGCAAAGCCGTGTTTGTCAACATTGCCCGATTTTTTGGCAAGAAAATCATCATGCACCAGCATGCTTGCGACTTTGTAGAGTACTACGACAATCACACAAACAAGGCTTGGATTACTCAAACCATCAACAACTGCGACCGTCTCATCGTATTGTCGCAATGGTGGAAGGAGTATTTTACCTCGATAGGAGTCGATGCTAATAAAATAATCATTCTCAACAACATCGTCACTCCTCCACCGACACCAACACAACGCTGCAACGATGGCAAAATAAGACTATTGTTCTTGGGTGAGATTGGTAAGCGTAAAGGTATATATGACTTGCTACAAGCAATATCAAATGACCGCGATTACTTTGCACGCCACATTGAGTTGCGCATCGGAGGCAATCTCGAAGAGGAGAAACTACAAGCATTTATCCGCGACCACAACCTCAGCGATTTTGTAACCTTTTTAGGATGGGTGTCGGGTAACAAAAAAACAGAATGTCTCGAATGGGCACACATATACATCCTGCCCTCTTTCAACGAAGGTCTTCCCATAGGCATTCTTGAAGCCATGAGCTACCGTATGCCAATTATATCAACACCCGTAGGAGGTATACCCGAGGTTGTTATACCCGAACGCAATGGCATTTTGGTGCAACCCGGCAACCACAACGAGATAGGCAATGCACTGCGCTATTTCATAGAAAACCCACAACTCACATCGCAATATGGCGAAGAGAGCTACAAAATAGCGCAACCCTACTTCCCCGAGAGTGTAATGGGAAGCTTACGCAATGTGTACAACGACCTACTTAATCAGCTATAAATGGAAACTACCCGTTTACTCAATATAGATATACTTTGCATCACTCAACAAGAGTTGTTGAGCCAAATGAAAGAGGGAGTGCTATACACTCCCAACGTAGATCATATGGTAGAGCTACAAAAGAACCGCCTACTATATGATGCCTACCAAGAAGCAGAATGGATTGTGTGCGATAGCCGCATACTGCAACTATTTTCG
>JAEIGA010010463.1_pt1 | contig 14059 bp, 19 predicted proteins | sample 9270691 | NCBI WGS metagenome assembly JAEIGA01 (sample SAMN17057246, study PRJNA624740) | gut metagenome | biome: biome; isolation source: fecal sample | host: Bos grunniens | place: China: Xizang | collected 2019 | reverse complement strand
TTCGATTTTATGCCTTAGACGATAAAGATATAGGGAGGGTCTCTAAAAACGTCAGGAACGCAAAATTTGTGCATTATGCAACAAAAAAGGACCTCTTTCGAGATCCTTTTTCGTGCAATCTGATGAATTGCTTTATCCTACCATTAATACAGTAGTAAGTCGGGCGACTGATGAGGCTGTCGTTGCGGTAACAGTAACGACGTCGCTTGTGTTTAAATTCAACTTGCCGCTATATGTACTACAAAACATTCCTGAGTCAAATCCTTCTTTATCCTGAATTTCATTGAGCTCGCTTGTAACGTCAACGTTATTAACTTTAATTACAATGCCGAGCTGTCTTTCTGTCGATGAACCTTCTATTGCAAAAGTGAGTATATCATACTCGCCTGCTGAGGGTATCGTATAAGTAACTGAACTTGATGTCGTACTTTCACCATAATTAACTTTAGCCAGTTTAAGTTCGGCGCCTCCGCCAACAGTAGGAATACATCTAATATAAGCCATATTTACACCTCCTTAGTTTCTTACTACTACGGCAACGTTGACAGCGCTTAACTGAGCTTCAAAGGTCAATGTGACAGTAGTAGAAGTTGTTACTACTGCTGAGGGATTTACTCCATAGGCGTCGGTATAAATGTCTACGAGAGTATTAGCTCCAATCTGTTGAGCCGCAAAAGTAAGCACTACGCTTGTCTCGCCGATAGCAAGAGTACCGCGCTGAGTTTCAACGGCGGCGGCGCTAGGGATAGCCTGAACTATCTCGTCAATAGCCTCCTGAACGTCGTCAGCGGTAAGACCTGAGCTAGTATTATCATAGCTTACATCGCTTGCACTTGTACCGCCCTGAGGTATTTCACCCGCGAGCTCGTTGATAGCTCCGATAATTGTCTTGTCCTGAGTTGTAGGCTCGCCAGTACCAATCAAAGAGTTAATAGTATTAACTGAGCCCTGAAGTGATGAAACGTCAGCGGCTACGCCACCCGCGCCGTTAATCTGAGTGTCAAGAGTTGAAATACTAGCCGCGTTAGCGTCTGCCTTTCCGTCGGCGGTGTTAGCTTTCGTCTGAGCGTTATCAGCGGCGTCCTTTGCTCCCTTGATTGCAGTATCAATTTTGAGCATATCGCCGTTGTAGTTAATGAGGTATGAGGTCTTATCCGAGCCTTCATACTGACAAAGGTCATAGTTGGCAGTTCTAAGCATTGTTTGTCCTCCTTATCAATCTAAAAGTGTTTGTGCAAACTTATCATAATTTATCGCGTTAATCTCCTTAGCGTCAAAAGCTAAAGCCGTTAGCTCTAGAGCGTCGTAGTCGCTCGCGATAATAGCGCCGTCGCGCATTGAAATGCCATACCAGTCAAACCAGTATGCAGTTAGCTCCATAGCGTCGAAATCTGCCGCCGCGATTTCGAGTGCGTCATATTCTGCCGCGGTGAGCGCTTCTTTATGTAGGTCTGCTAATTGCAGTATAACAACCTTATTTTTAACTATCAAGCCCGTGAACGGGTCTCTCATAAAGTGGTTAGGGTCAGGATAGTCGAGGAGGTTGTAGCTCTGAGTATCATACTCATAAGCGGTCAGCTCCTTAGCGTCGAAAACTCTAGCGAGTAACTGCAAAGAGTCGTATTGTGCGGCGGTAAGACCAAAAATGTTAAAGTGAAGATATAAGTCATTTATAGCGGTCTGAACATTGGTTTGAGTGCCAGTTACGGGGTTATTAACAATCAAGTTTTCGTAGTCGGGCAAGTGAGCGATAAAGTCGGCAAGTCTATCGTCTACGTACTCCCTGACATTTTCGTTAATAACGCTTATTTGAGTCTCGAGATATACAAGGAGTCTGTTTATTTCGACTTTCATACTAGCAATATCACTCTCAACGCTTGCCTTTAAGTTGTTAAAGACCTCAGTAAAGTCCTCGATAGCCTCCTTAAATTCTGCCTCAATGTCCGCCTGAGTCTGAGCGAGCTCGTCTCTTATTTCCTTTTTAAGAGCCTCAAACTCTCCCTTGAGCTTTGCGGTCAGGTCTGCAAATTCCTTATTGACTGCCGCCTCAAAAGTGTCAATCTCGTGAGCAATACGAGTAACCTCAGCTAGTAGCTCCTGATACTCTACCTCGTGAGTTTCAACCCACGATTGCAAGGCTTTAATATCAGTCACTATCTGCTTGTAAGTTTTGAATATCCAATCGAGGTTAGTGTCACTAATATTACGATATGGGTATTCATTAAAAAAGCTATACATTGACATATTGTAACCTCCTTTTTATTAGTATATGTATAATAGTAAATCCTGAGAAAATAGCTTACAAGCCTCGTGATATAGGTTGTATTTTTCTCGTAATGCAATCTCCTCAATAGCCATACTTTGCGAGGTTGTTACGCCTCCGTTACCGTAATAATGCCCGTCGTGAACGTACCCTTTATGACGCTCGTCGGCGCTAGTACCTGAGGCGGTCTGTCCTATTGTGCCGCTATACTGAGTCTTATCATGTGGCTCATAACTAGAGGAATTGTAAGCGCTGACAGTATTCTCGGTAGTATTGGCGTCGGTTTCATTACTGGTTGCGCTTGTACTACCGCTAGAGTTTTCATTCTCCTTATCCTGAACGTCCTCGTATCTGTCAATATTCCAAAGGGGCTCATAGTCGTCGGTAAGGGTTTTATAAAGCCTTGCAAGCTCTACCGACCATTTAGCGCTCCACGCACCAATCATACGTTTAAACATATCGGGATTGGTATATAGTACGGGCTTATCTCCGTAGTCTAAGAAAAGCACGTCTTTGAACGTCTCCTTATCATATCCCTCAGGTAGTGACAGATATTCAAACAAATCCGAGTCGTCGTTATCGTATAAAGCATAAAAGCCTAATAAACTAATTCTCACCGTACTCATGCGTCTCACCTCCGTATTTCATAGTAAACGATAGATTAAGCTCAGGAAAAAGAGCATTGACCTTGTCAAAGGATTGAGTAAGCATATCGAACCATGTCTCCGCTCTAGCGGTGGAGTCTGCCGTCAGCTTATCGACCTCGTCGGTTATCATGCGCTCCTTTTTGTCTCCAATAGCCGCTATGCCTATCTCAGTATCGAAGTCCTCGCGGATAGTGTGGAGGTCGGCGAGTATCTTGTCAGAAATATAATTATTTTTGACGTCAGCGTTAAACGTCCATATAGGGTCGGTCTCGTCGAGCCCCTCGTCCTTTAGAGCTTTGTCGTATACAAGGAGCGGTTTTCCCTTTGTCAAGTCCTCGTATAACTGTTTAATGGTCTCTATCGCGCTTTTATTCTTACCCGCCGCCATAAATGCCGCTCTGTTGTTAATCATAGCTACGTCGTAACTGGTAAGAGCTACCGCCATCCTGACGGCGTAATGCTCTACTATATCAATGACCGAGAGCCAGTCAGGGGTAAGGCGTACGATTTCACAATTAACGCCTATCTCTCCCTCGAACTTTACAAGTGGTTGTGATACCAGGATCTTGGTGGGTTGTAAGAATATCCCTCTCTCGCCAGTAGGGGCGCACATTTGAGGTATTTTTCCATACTCGGGATGGTCGATAATACCAATAAAACCCTGACCAAAGAGCACGTTTTTAAAATAATTCACGTTCCATAACTCGGGGCATTTAATGGTAAGACCCGCGTAAAGCCGCTGATATAGAGAACGCATATAATAACGCGTGTTTAAATCGTTCTCTATCATACCGTTTACGCTACGAGTGCCGTCATAAACGTCATAACCGTTCAGACCTTCATACTCATAGTAGTTATTCATTGTAAAACCTCCTTACTTTTTTCTTTGTTTTTCTTTGAGTGTAAATAAGGAATTTGTTAATGTCAAAGTCTCCCGATGGAGGCTCAGGAGGTGGGGGAGTTGGAGGCTCGGGAGGGGTCGGAGGCGGGTCTCCCGTTAAAATTGTATATACATTAGCCGCGTTTTGGTTTCTCGTGTTAATGTTCGGGTACTGAGGACCCTCAAAGCACGCTAGGAAAATAAACGCCGCGTCGTATATATCAGTAACCTCGCTAAATTCCGCAATACTTATACTGTTACCGCTACCCCATCGAGCCAGTACCTGAGAGCGGTAAGCGTAGAGGTCTGCATACGTTGTCGTACTCCAATAGCTACGCCAACAAGAACTAACCCACTTACCAAGTTCGTTAGTCCTAAACGCCTGAATTTGCCTGACAGCGTCCTCAGGAGTCGCTCCCGTTGTTATCGAGTCCACGGATAAGTTAGGCGTTGCTCCTGATAAATAGATATATCCCGAGGCGGGCGTGAACTGAAATAAGCCGTAGCCGCGCCCCGTTCCGTATCTGTCACCTTGCCACCTCCACGGATTGAAACCACTTTCCGCCTGAACATTCCCGAGCATTCCGCAAACGCTCTCTAAGCTCCATGTAGAAAACTCTGACCGATAATTAAATATATTAGTTATCGCCTCGACTGAGTATAAATTATAGCCGCCTCGAGGCTTTGCGTACCATGCCATAAAATCACCTCACTCGTAGAAAAAGCCGTCATTAAGGTATGATAATAAGGCGCTTTTTTCTTCTTTAGTGCCCGTACAGTCAACGTCTGCCCCCATGCATTTAATGAAACCGCTTAACGTGTTTAGTACACGTATTTGACAAAGAGGACGCCCGAGTTGAGCGTTATCGTCGTCTACTACATGAGTAAATTTCGCATAAAGTACGGGCGGAAATTCAAGGAATAAAAGCGAGCCGTTTGAGCCGCTAGTAGATAAACTCGGCGTAGTGACCGCGTCCATAATTCCATGTATATAAGGAGTATCACTCACGAGCTCCTTATTTTTCAATGAGTCGAGGACGCTACTCATAAACCCGCCTACTGACTTTTTAGTTATACCGCCCACTGAGTAATCATAAACGCCACCAGTAATCGCGACGGGTACGCCGACCTGAGCCGCCTCAGTCAGTAAGAGTCTGCCCGTATCGTCTGACCCCGCGTATATCTTTAGTGTACCCTGACCCGTTATAACGTCTACTGTACACTTATAATAAATCGTTGTCGCCGATACTAGCATATCAGGAGGGAGAACTATGTCACCAAAGGGCTCAAATGATAGTACATACTCAGTAAAAGGGGCGTTATTCATATACACACCTCGAGCGTTCTGAGGATGTTTCGGGAGTGTAATAGTGCCGTGTATCTCAGGCAAAGCGTCAAATGATGGATTGAAAGTAAGAGCCGTAACTCCGAGGTCATACCATCCAATTTTGACCGCCTCAAAAGCTCCGCTACCAATGCTCTCAGGGTCGAACGGTAAAAACATACAAGAGGTTATGTACTGAGCGGGGTTTAAGATTGATTTATAGAGCCCCTCAGGAACGCCCGCAACGCTCTCAACGCTTGCCGCGTCGTATGCGTTATTTTGCATATTAAAAACCTCGTCCATGAGTGTTTTAGCGCCGTAAACGTCAGTAATATAATATGTCGTACTACCGAACGAGTCCGCGTCTGTCTCTCCGACTACTCCAAAAACGAACGCCCCGAGCTCAGGCATAACAAACCACGGATTAGAGCCCGTTGTGACCTTTGTGTAACTCTGTTGCGACTTCATAGGGTAATAACTATCTGATATAGAGCCGTCAAACGTTGCCGCCGCTCTAGCCACATACTGAGAGCTCGAGCCTATAACGTCCTTATAGGTCGCCAGTACGTCGAGACTGCAAGTATAACTCGCCTGAGTCTCCGTTAATATCACAATGTCGTCAACAAAGTAGTATCTGTTACCCCATTGTATATAATTCCATGAAGTGTCAAAGCCCGTAATTACAAAGGTCGGTCGTATTACGCTCGTCGGGTTTTTCAGGTACACATTTTTTGTCGTACCTCCTGAGGGTCTTTTTGTGGAGTTTATGCGCTTTGTAAATCCGCTATATACAATAATATCCATACATATTTACTCCTTTAAAAATAGGCGGGCATAAAGCCCGCCCATTGTTTTGTGTTCTTATGTTGTTACAACCTCGCCCGCGTAAAGCACTACGCCGTTCTCGGTGAAGTCGTTCCATGTTGACTGAGTGAAATGGTAGAAAATATTGTAAAAGCCCCCTCTAGGATTGAACGGGCTCGCCGCTGTCCATGTGGAGCGCCTTGTCATTCCGAGAGCCTCCTCGTCAAAGAGCACGCCGATGAGGTTTGTAACCTCTACCGCCTCCTCACTCTCGATAATAGAGCCGTCCGATACTTTGAGGTATGCGGGTTTTGATTTCACCGAGTAAGGGTCGTTGATATTTTGCCAGTAACTTACTTTTTCCCAATCAATCATGGAAAGCTTATCGGGGTTAAATGTAACGGCGAGTACCTCACTAGCTGTCTTATTGACTACGCTTGCACTCATAAACGCCCTCAGGAACTGAGGCGGGGTATGTCTCGGAATTTCCTTACCGGTAATATTCATGTGATACTTAAATGAACGCTCACTCATAAAGTCGGTGAGTGTATTGATAAAGGAATAAAACCACCTGATGAACGGAGCATAGTTCTCCTCGTTATACATAGTGTCAGGTGAGAGCTCTACTCCAGTCTCGTCGTAATACGCCTGAAGTACGTTAATATAGTTATCGCTATCCGCTACGGCTTTACCGCAAATAAAGTTTGCGAGTAGACCTCTAGCCTCTCCCTCAGCAATCTGAGCGAGTTTGTCGGCGATATTCTGCATAACGCCCGCCATAAAGCGTCCGAACTCTCCCGCGTCTCTCATAGCGCTATCTAACTGGTCTCTAAAAATTGTGATGTGGTCCTGATACTGAGTAGCCCCGTAGAAGTTAGTCTGTACAACTTTAGGCTTTTTAACAACATAGGGGTCAATACTCTCGCCGTCTACGAGTGATAGTCTGTCGTCAGTCTCGTCGAGGTCGCTGTCGATGTAGTTAATCTTGCGAACGATTGAGCCCCATTTCTCCTCATCTACATTGATACTCCTGAACTTCTGAGAATAAGGACGGATAGAGTAGATACTTTTATTCAGTACCTGAGTGATACTGTTAATAATTGGGTCATACCCGAGTTGGAGGAGGGTGGTCGCAACGCTCGTGAATGTGGCAGTATCTACCACCTGAACGCTAGACTCCTGACCCGTAGCCTCCTTGTACATATCCATAAGAAATGCACTAGACTGTTCAAATGTTAATGAATTTACACTCATTATTTTTCGCTCCTTTCATTAGTTATCAAATGTAAAGCCATCTCTAAGGCTTTAATACTTGCCGTATTATCTCTAATAACATCTTTGAGCTCGTCCACTGTTGTCCTGAGCTTATCGTTCTGAAAAAAGAGATAGATACATACAATAATAGGAAATGCCACATTTTGAGCGGCGTTTGCCAAGCCGACCCAATCCATGAAACCACCTCCTTTACATACTTTCGATAAAAGACTTAATGACCTCGTCGGTCGTCAGGTCTTTGCGTTCAGGTTCGCGTGCTCCTTTGACGTTACTCTCCTGAATTGCTTTGACTTTATCTGTCAAATCACTAACGGCTTTAGTGATTGAGTCCATAAAGTCGGTGTTAATATCCTTGCCCTTATCTGCCTCGGGGTCTATCTTGACCTCCTGAATTTTATCCGCCTCGGGAGCGTCTTTTTGCTCGTTTGAGGGCGGCTCTGAGGTCTGCATTTTTCTGATTTCATCGGCGGAAAACCCCGCGTCGATAAGTTTGAGAATTTCCTCTCCATTCATGTTATAATCTCCTCTCGTTGTAGTTGGCGGCGTGGACGCGGTCAATATAAAAGTATCGGTTAGGCATTTTAGACCGCCGTCCGTGTGCGAGCCTTCCGAGCCCTTGCGTGTGCACTACCTAACCGATACTTAAATAATAATTGATATTTAGTTATTGTGCAAGGTGCACAATAAACACCTGGCAGCTCGTGGATCATTTTTGTTACATTTCAACAATATTCAAAAAGTAATTTTTAACGCGCATATCCATGAAAGTTATACGTCCTTTCAGGTAAGCGGCGCGTATGTCGGTAAATTTCCTATTGAACATATTTTTATGAGTATCGCTGTCGGTATACTCATAACGTGCTTTGTGTTTGAGTCTGTCAGTTATGTATAGAGTCTTATCGTTTTTGTGTAAGTGTATCGTGATACGTCCGATTGATACGAGCGGATTGTATTCCGCGAGAGGTCGAGCTCCTACGTCAGTATAATCGTTATATGCAAACTCATTTTCGAACGCCATCCGACTGAACTTACTGTCGCCCCCGATAGCTCTATAAAGAGCCGTCTTTTTACGCTTGTCTATTATGACGTTACTCTCAGGTAGCAATATCATAATACCGCGCTCCTTTAATATACGACTCTCCTCTCCTCTGAGGCTCATACGCTCAACGTCTTTTGTGATTTTCAGAGCGTCAAGTATTTTTGAGTCTAAATTATTAGAGTTTGCCAGTAGCCAACATTTAAGCGGTGGTTTGCCCTCTAGCTCTCTATTGCCTGAAATGGTCACATGAGCATTCAAAAATGCGCTATCTTCATCCCTGACTTTAAATAAATGCTCCTCAGGAATGAACTCATCAAACACTAAGTCGGAGGCGTTAGAGTGAAAACCTCTTATATTTCCGACCGTCGAGAGTGATAAGCCCGTGGCTATGCGAGTCTTAATATCGCCCTCCTCAGTAGTGTCGAGACGGTAGATAGCCGCGCTATATTCACCCTCTGACTCGAAAAACACGCGCCCCTCGTATCCGTGGATACCCTCAAAGGGCGAGTTCACATTCTTTTTGAGCATATCAAGCTCTGTCCTGACTCGCCTCATAAAGATAAAGTCTCGCTTATCGTCTAACATTAACTTTAGCACATTGTATGTTTTTCCTATTTGCCTCTTACCGATAATAATGATAAATGATATATTATTTCGGTTTGCAATCTCATCAATATGCGGGGCGTTTAGCCATCCCTCGCGCGTGTATATGTTCACAAGTTGCCTCCTCTCACATATCTTGATAAGTCTACCGCTCCCGTTATCCCTTCTACTTTGCCGTTACTGGTATACTGCCACATTTCAATATTAAAGGGCTTTACGTCTCCCGTGATTGAGTTGTAACGGGCGAGCCATAGCGGATATGTAGCCGCCCAAGTCGGGAGGACGTTTTTAACATAATCGTAATTGGCATATATCCCGAACTCAACGCCGCAATATTCACACATCACTCTATAAGCTCCTATAACCTGAGCCGCCTGAGATTTTGAAAACCTCACTCCGTCCACATTTTCAAGGTCTAACCAAAATACATTGACGGCTCGTAAAACTCCCTTCATTTTTAACGTTTCAAGGGCATTTTTAGCCTCGTTTAGAGCCGTGTCATATGTTTTACTATATGCAAACTTATAAACGTCTAAAACACCCTTAAATGAGTTTTTAGCCAGTCCGTTGTAATTATCCATAAACCTAGTATCGAGCATACCGTTTTTAGTCGTGCTCCTGAGTATTACTCTCTCGATATTATTGACAGCGAGCACTCTACGCCAGTCAATAACTCCCTGAAATGCTGAAACGTCAATAATCATCATTTACCTCCTTTAAGCATAAATACAAACCTAGCAACAATAACGCCCCTATTACTTTAAATCCGTTCATATCTCCTCCAATAAAAGAGCGGGCATATAGCCCGCTCGAGTTTGTTATTCCTTATCTATCTCTGCCTGAACGAGCTCAAGTATCTGAGTTGTATCGGCGTCTGAAAGTGATACATATACGTTATTGTACCACTTGCCGTCTGAGCCTTTATACTGAGGGAACGATATAAAGTCGCCGTTCTTACCAGTAGCTACGCGACAATTATAAATCACAATGCCGTTCAATACGGCGGTGAAAAATACGAGGTCGCCGTTCTTAGCCTCAACTACGCGCACGTTCTTGACCTCGGCGCTCCTGAGCTCGATATATTCGCGCTCTGACTGTTCTGACTTCTTTGATACCTTCTTAGCCTTTGATGTGTTCATTTGTTTCCTCCTTTTGATTAACACAAGTTGTATGAACTAATACGACGCTATGTCGTCTAGTCTTAATGTACTGAATGCCGTCAGGAATGGAGCGACCCGCTTTAATGTAAATATATTGGTTACATACGGGGCACTCTCTTACTATATCATACCTCGCTATCACTCTCTACCTCCACCATGCTCATAGGAACTAAATGCTTTGCATTGTCATTAGTCTCAGGGTAGTACACGAGGGCGTTTATATCCGCGCCCTCATAAAATCCGTATATGATACACTCGACTCCATTTATATATGCTTTACTCATCCTCTGACTCCTTTTCCGCCTCGGCTAGCTCCTTCTCTATAAAATGTTCCATAGCCATATTAAAAGCGCTCTCGTTATAATCCTTTAGCGCCTTTAATATGCTAGAAATCTCCATAGTCTCAAACATATCCCCTACTATGTCGTTAAGTAGGTCAGGAGCTCCGTCTTTGATTTTACGACGCTCACCCTTTATACTTACTCCTATTTGAGCCCTCTCTCTATTAACCTCATCTAACGTTGTTGTAATTATCATTCTATTTCTACCTCCCAGCTCTTTTTAAATCCTAATAATCTCTTTAGCCCTGAGCGCGTCTCGAGCTGATTGTGAGTGACTACTCTTCCGTTTATTTCAGTATCTACCTGAATTACGGCTAGCTCTACGCCCTCGATTTCGTTAAAATGTGAGCGGGGTATTATCGCCCCACCTTGTACCTCATAGCGCCTATTAAGCGCTAAAACGACGAGTTTCATGTAATTGTCACCTCCTTATAGCTCCCACTAGGTAGAAAGGCTTTATAACCTCCGACGTCTAGCGTTATTGTACCATCAGTATAGGCTTTGAATATTACCGTCTCCTCGAGCTTGACATTTACACACTCGTCAAACTCGCCCTCAGGTAATGCTCCATCCCTCCAATGGTAGCCAAGCTCCTCGTCAATCGCGCCAACTAGATTTAGACTAATCTCTTTAATCACTATCATTTGTATACCTCCATTTTGTAAGTGATTTATTAAGTTTTCATATACATTATAACTATATAGAGTATAGTCGCATATTGTGAAAATTGCACAAGGATTTTAGATCAATTCTTGTGACATTTCGACAATTTCATATTTGTCCGTCGTCACCCACATAGTATCACTCAGGACTTTTTCAATGTTGTCTATGACGGCACTGGAGGCGTATGAGGTAATATGTCCGTTAATTGACTCTCTTGTTATGGGTCTCTCATTGTATACGCAACGAGTACCACCACAGTGAGAAAAAGTAAACCCGTCCTTTAGATTGTCAATACTGCCGAGCTCCTCGGCGTTGGTCTTTACTACTGGCTTCCCGTCTATCCATTTGATAGCTTTTTTCGGTATGCCCGCTATGACTACATTTAGCTCGTACTCGCCCGTCTTTTTATTGAGCTCCTCCATAGCATAACATTTACTATGTAGAGCTCTGAACGCTCTCAGGGGCGGCTCATCTGTCGGGAGTCCGAGATACTTGTCGTCTACATATGCACCGTGTTTAATTGCCTCCTCTTTACAATACTCCGTGTACTCGTCCATTTTTATCCTGTTTTCAGGAGTCTCGAGATAAAAGACCGAGTCAGTATCACAATAAAGAAAGTTATCATAGCCTACGCATTCTATCATGGTATAGAGTGCGTCTCTCGCCCAAGCGGTCGTGTATATCGCGGCGTCGTAGCGCATGAAAGAGTTGTGAGATTTATAGTATTTCCTGAGAGCTCCCTCCTCTTTATCCTCGTCTTTAGCAACTCGCTCTAATACGTGTAAATCATTCATTTTGTACTCAGGTCTAATAATAGCCGTTGCCGTCATTCCATAGATACTATTGAGGTAGGCTTTACTTTTATTGTAGAGCATAATACTGTTTTCATCGGTGGCGTTCTTTAGAGTGCACTTATTTTTGAAATACTCATATACCTCAGACTTTAGCCAGTCAGGCATAACGCCCCTCTCATAAATGAGCATTTTGTCAACGCTTACGTTGTCAGCGGTATACTGTCTTTTTATCCATTTATAGTCGAGCTCACATACTGCAATAGTCAACGTTGTAGCGTGTACCACTTTACCATTGACTTTTACGGGGTTTTCAATGTGTATGCATTTTGAGCTTGGTATACATGGAGCTGTCACTCCTTTTTTAATATGCACGTTTTCGAGGGTCAAAAGGAATATACAACAATACTCCGAAAGTAAGAATTCTAACTCCTCCATATCTTCTACGTCACCGTACCAACTAGGAGCGCCAACGGGAAAGTAATTGCACATTTGACGGCATGGGTAAGAGCTGGTGTAGTCTTTATGTCTTAATTTGTCGCTCCTGATGGTCTCGCCTGAATACATAAATGAGGCGATACAAACGCCGCCCATAAAACATTGACGCTCTAAATTGTACATTTCTAGCGTTAATTGTGACTTTAAAAACTCCTCGCGCCAAGCCTCGTCTGACTTTGACGCTTTGCGACACTTGACTCTCACAAATCCCGTACTTGTAAATGGAGCTTTAAAAGCGTATTTATAGCCTTGCATTTTGAGATAACCTTTAATACCATCATATTGAGCGGCAACGTCTGAAAACATATAAAACCAGTCCTGACTATTGAGCTCCGAGTCCTGATAGCGTATGACGTTATAGTCAATCTCACCGACGGCTTTGGAATAAGTTTCGGCGTAGTTCTTAGCCAGGGCGTCGAGTGACATATTTGTAAGTTTGTAAGAGCATAATATACGAAAACCTAAAACATCACATATTATTATCGAGTGAGCGTCTACACTCAAAAAGTGAGCGGTAGGGTCGTACTTTAATAGATACTCTTTTAAATACTGCAAATCATAAGCGGCGTTATGTATGTAAATGATTAGCCGCTTTGTATCTGAGAGCTGATACCTCTCAGCTAATAAAACCATAAATGATATGAGCTCCTCGGGCGTACGCCCGTAAATATAGAGCTTTTTGAGCTTACAAGCCCATTGATAAATCCATCCTCTCTCTAAGCTATCGTGACTTGTCTCCGTGTCGAGAGTCATAAACTCGGTGGAGTAATTAACGACTTTGTGATTTTGTTGTAGCGGTTTGAAAGTTAATAGCGGTAAATGTTCGCCTATTTCGTGAATATCGTATGCTTTAATTGCCTCTCGACCATTTTTCGTTTTAACATACGACTCCATATTTATAAGCTCCCTAGTTTACTGGTTTTTGCATACTCTTTAGGCTTTATGCCTAGAGACTTGTAAGCACTTTTTACGTCCTTAGCATTCTTAATCTCCTCAGCTATCTCCTCTATGCTCATTTTACCCTCAACCTCGAGAGAGCCGTTCTTCATTGAGTACGCTTGTACAATCCTGACAATTTGCTCGCTACCAAAGGGACGCTTTTTCTTATCGGGCATATTCTCCCAAAAATCAAACCACTCCTGACGAGTAATACCCGCCTCGCTCAGGTGATTATTTGAATTAGCGCTCGCCCATACATCGTCATAATACTCGCGAGCTCCCGTTAATGTGCTCGTGTCAGCGTTCAGGAAATTGTCGAGTATCTTCATTTGTAATTGCATTTCATTATAGGTAGCTTTACCAGTCTCGGAAAAACGCCGCCCTCTGTTGCCCTTGCGTTGCTTTCCTAATATCTCTAACATACCTTGCACTGACTGATAAGCGGGCGAGTTAATATCGCTCTTTTCGAGCTGTCTCATACGCTCATTAGCCGCTTTTTGCTTTAAACGTAGAGAATTATATAACCTCCTATTGCCTTGCTGACTTGCCGCCTGAGCTCGGTTTGCCATCTCCTCCGCGCTCTTGCGTCGCCCTAAGTCTCTAATTTGTGCTTTACCCTTTTTTGCCATAGCTTGCCCTCCTCTTAGTGAAATAGTAATATAATTATATCCTCTCAATCTGCCAACTTGTTGTAGGATAAAGCAATTCATCAGATTGCACGAAAAAGGATCTCGAAAGAGGTCCTTTTTTGTTGCATAATGCACAAATTTTGCGTTCCTGACGTTTTTAGAGACCCTCCCTATATCTTTATCGTCTAAGGCATAAAATCGAA
>JAEIGA010010462.1_pt1 | contig 14060 bp, 15 predicted proteins | sample 9270691 | NCBI WGS metagenome assembly JAEIGA01 (sample SAMN17057246, study PRJNA624740) | gut metagenome | biome: biome; isolation source: fecal sample | host: Bos grunniens | place: China: Xizang | collected 2019 | reverse complement strand
TATTTCTTCTATAGCATTACGCACTTCCGTCGGTATTCCGTTTTTATCACCGATATGGATAATGCGAATCTGATTATCAATATAAAATTGAAAATCGTTTTTAAAATGGTCGATAATCAACTTCATTAAAAATGAAACTTCATCATCCGGGCGTTTCCAATTTTCCTTTGAAAAAGTATAAAGAGAAACAAAAGGAATTGCGTGAGATTTTGCATGAAGAATTACTTCTTTTGCCTTTTTCACGCCTTCTTTATGCCCGAAAGTTCTGGGCAACAAGCGTTTTTTCGCCCATCGCCCATTACCGTCCATTATAAAAGAAATATGTTCAAGCTTTTTTTCTTTAGAACTCAAGGATTTCTTTTTCCTTTTTCTCGAAAATTTTTGTTATTTCATCGATAAATTTATCTGTAAGTTTTTGAACATCATCAAGACCTTTCTTTTCCTGATCTTCAGCTATTTCATGGTCTTTCAACATTTTTTTTAGTTGTTCATTTGCGTCTCTGCGTAAGTTTCTGATAGCAACTTTTGCTTGTTCTGCAATTTGTTTTGCATTTTTTGCCAATTCCACACGTGTTTCTTTTGTCAACGGTGCAATTGTAATTCTAATAATACTTCCGTCATTGTTTGGATTAAATCCCAATTCAGCTTTCAAAATAGCTTTTTCTATAGGTGCAAGCATATTTTTTTCCCATGGGGAAATTGTAATCAAACGAGCTTCCGGTACACTTATCTGTGCTACCTGATTAATCGGTGTCGGTGTTCCGTAATAATCAACCATTACTTTGTCAAAAACAGCAGTTGAAGCTCTGCCCGTTCTTACTTTTTTTAATTCTTCTTGGTACGCTAAAATAGCTTTAGCAGCTTTATCATTAAACTGATTTTTTACATCATCTAACATTTATTACTCCTTTTTATTCGACAATAGTTCCTATTTGCTCACCACGACAAACAGCTTCTAAATTGCCTTTTTGTGTCATATCATAAACAAGAAGTTTCATTTTATTCTTTGCGAGTAATTGAATCGCTGTCAAATCTAAAACTTCTAACTTTTTTTCAATAATTTCATTGTATGAGACTTTCTCATAACGTTTTGCATCCGGATTTTTCATCGGATCGCTGTCATAAACTCCGTCAACTTTTGTTGCTTTTGCTAAATAATCTGCTTTTATCTGCAAACTACGCAACGCCGCCGTCATATCGGTAGAAAAATACGGACTACCTATACCGCCGGCAAAAACAACAACACCCCCTTCCTTAAACTGTCGTTCAACAACATCAGCATTAAAAAGAGGTGCAATTCCGTCAATCTGAACTCCGGATTGCAGAATTGCATTTACACCGTTACCTCTTAAACGCTCCACAAGTGCAAGAGCATTAATTACCGTTGCCATCATCCCCATGCTGTCACCCAGCAAGCGATCATAATTACGAATATTCAAATCCGGCGTTGCTCCGCGAAAAATATTTCCCCCGCCGATAACAAATCCTAATTGTGCATTCGTATTTTTTACAGCACCGGCAATTTCAGAACAGATAGAATCAACTACCGTCCAATCTATACCGGCCTGAAGAGATCCTTTCAGAACCTCTCCAGATAATTTTACCAGTATTCTAGACAAGATTATTCTCCAACATTAAAACGAATAAAGTTTACAACTTTAACTTCAGTTCCTAAAGTTTTAGATGTAGTTTCTACGTATTGTTTAACAGACATCTTATCATCTTTGATATATTTTTGTTCCATCAAACAGATTTCAGCTTTGTATTTTGAAAGTTTTCCGTTAAGGATGTTTTCAAGAATGTTAGCAGGTTTGTTTTCACCTTCCATTTGTTTTGCAAAAATAGCTTTTTGTTCAGCCAAGTCTGCTTCCGGAACATCATCACCAATCAAATACATAGGTGCATTTGCAGCTACATGTAATGCAATGTTTTTAGCCATATCAGCAAATTCTGCTTTTTCAGCAACTGCTTTATCAGCCATTTCATAAACAACAACAACACCGATTTGGTTGTTACCGTGAATGTAAGTAGAAACATACTGATTATCAGCAACGTTTAAGCATTTCAATTTTTTAACATTAACGTTTTCTTTTGTAATCTGTGCAATGTGCTGTAAATCTTCTTTATAATCATCAGCGTTTTCAGAACCTTTATCGATGATTTTTCCTACAAGCTCATTACAAGCATCTTTAAACTGTGCATTGTTAGCAACAAAGTCTGTTTCACATGCAACTAAAGCAATTGCAACTTTTCCGTCTTTTGTTCCTACGTAAACACCACCTTCTTTAGTTTCACGGTCACTTCTTTTCTTTGCATCAGCTAATCCTTTTTCTTTCAAAATTTTCATAGCTTCATCTATATTTCCGTTTGCTGCTTCCAATGCTTTTTTACAATCAAGCATTCCGGCATTAGTAAGATCTCTTAATTCTTTTACTTGCTGCATTGATACTGCCATTTTTTACTCCTTATTCTTCATCATTTGATTCATTTTCTTTTTTTTCAGGAACAACACTGTTCATATCAACAGGTTCTTCTTCTACAATTACTAATTCTTCATCAGAACCTGAATCTAAACAAGCGTTTCCGATGATTTCACAGAATAAGTTAATAGCACGAATTGCATCGTCATTTCCCGGGATCGGATAATCTACAACATCCGGATTACAGTTTGTATCTACAACTGCAACTACAGGAATTCCCAATTTTTTTGCTTCTGCAATAGCGATTGTTTCTTTTTTAGAATCAATAATGAAAAGAACGCCAGGAAGTTTTTTCATTCCTTTAATTCCGCCAAGATTTTTTTCTAATTTTTCTTTTTCTTTCTGTAATAATAATTTTTCTTTCTTTGTGATTGATTCGAAAGTACCGTCAACTTCCATTTTTTCAATTTTTGTCAAACGGTTGATTGATTGTTGAATTGTAGAGAAGTTAGTAAGCATTCCACCTAACCAGCGGTTGTTTACATAGAACTGTCCGCATCTTTCAGCTTCTCTTTGAACAGCTAATCTAGCTTGTTTTTTTGTTCCTACGAATAGAACCGGTTTACCTTCTTTAGCAACCTTTCTGATAACTTCATAAGCTTTCTTTACTTCTACGGTTGTTTTTTGAAGGTCGATAATGTGAATCCCGTTTCTTTCAGAGAAAATATATCTCTTCATTCTAGGATCCCATCTTTTTGTTTGATGTCCGAAATGTACTCCAGACTCCAATAAACTTTTCATTGTTACTACTGCCAATTCAGTACTCCTTAAATTAAAAATATTTATCTTTATTTATATTTTTCCCAATTTTCCCGACACCACAGGCAACAGCAAAGCATTGAACAATTCATTCTAAGATATTCCAAAGCTTCGGATACACCATTATTTCTCGTACACTTTACTGTTTACAGTAAATGCCGGATATTTCTGCGTTCCCGATTTATATAAATCGAAAACCAGATTGACGGAGAAGTCTATATAATAACTCTAAAGGTAAACCCACAACGTTACTGTAAGACCCCTCAATTTTTTCTACAACACAGGCAAATACCCCCTGGATTGCATAGCCGCCAGCATACCCATCATAAAGACGATTGTCAAGGTAAAAATCAACAAATTGCTTTTCGAGATTGCAAAATTTCACATTAGTTACACTTTCACCTTGATATTTTACCCCGTTTTCCAAATCCAATAAAGTTACTCCGGAATAAACCTGATGCATATTTCCGGAAAGTCGTAAAATATTACGTTTTGCCTCATCTCTGTCTCGAGGTTTGCCAAGGATTTCATTATCAAAATATACAATCGTATCTACACCGCATACCCAACGTGCATCATTCGGCAAAACCGCAGCTTTAGCTTTACCTTCCGACAACTTTCGCACATAAATCTCCGGCGACACAACCGCCTGCTGACTTTCATCAAAATCTTGCGACACAACACAAAACGGAACCCCGATACTCTCCAAAAGTTCCTTTCTACGAGGAGAAGCGGACGCTAAATATAATAAATCATTATCTTTATTCATTTCTTCCATAAATTTTCTAATACATTCCGACACAATTATAATAAACACATTTACTTTCTATTTCTTTCAACATTGCTTGATTTTCACAAATATCCGGCAATGTATCAAACTCCACAACAAACAGGTATTCCCAATTTTTCATTCTGGACGGTCGCGATGAAATTTGCGTCATATTACATTTATAATTATGAAAAACGCCTAAAACACCATAAAGAGCCCCGGGCTGATTCTGCAAAGAAAAAAGAATTATAGAATGTTTCCCGTATTCAGCCAAAGGCATCTTGCTTACTACAAAAAAGCGAGTTTCGTTGTTATTATTATCATTTATATTTTTTTTCAAAACATCTAACTTGTAGACATCCGACAAAACCGTAGCTCCGATTGCAGCGACTTCGCCATCCTTTTCGGAAACAATTTTTGCTCCGATTGCATTCGATTGAACCGCAATCAATTCAACATTCGGTAAATTCTGTTCCAAAAACTCTCGGCATTGCGATAACGACTGCGGATGAGCATAAATTGCTTTTATATTTCTTAAATCCGTCTCTTTTGATAAAAGATTTTGTACAATAGGAAGCCGAATCTCATCAATCACTTTGAGTTCACTGTTGATTAACATATCAAATGTCTCACTAACCATCCCCCCGGTAGAATTTTCTGCCGGAACTACACAATAATCCACAAAGCTTTCTTTCAAAACTTTCTCTGCATCAAAAATTCGTACAATTTTCTCATTTACCAACTGTAAATTTTTATTTTTTTCACAATATTGCAAAGCCGCCAAATGAGTAAAAGCTCCTTCAGCTCCAAAAAATGCAATTTTTTTATTCAACATTCTTTCGCTCCGAATCCAGAATATAATTTAATGCCATTTCATACCCTGCGATTCCGAAACCTACAACTTGCCCTATTGCAACCGGTGCAATATATGATTTTCTTCGAAATTCTTCTCGTTTGTGAATATTTGAAATATGAACTTCAATCACTTTTGCTTCCACTCCGGCGATGGCATCATGTAAAGCAATAGACGTATGAGTGTAAGCTCCCGGATTAAAAATAATATATTCAATTCCGAGACTTTTTGATTGATGAATAAAATCAATCAAATCCCCTTCGGAATTTGATTGATAACAAACTAATTCTATATTCATGCCGGAATCGAAGATTTTTTTCCTTAAAAGATTTTCGACATCTTTAAGTGTTTCATACCCATAAATCTCCGGTTCTCGCAATCCTAATAAATTTAGATTAGGACCGTTTAACAACGCTATTTTCATGCATTTTGTCCGCAGCACTTTTTATATTTCTTTCCGCTTCCGCACGGACACAACTCATTTCTACCGATTTTTGCAGAATTTACGATTGTATTACCGCGATTTGCGTTTGCTGCCTGCTTCATATTTCCTGAGAATGTACTGTAAGTATCATGTGCCATTGTATATGAAGATTCGGATGTTTGCGGTGCAGAAACAGTTTCAATCTTGATACGGAAAATTTGATTGATTACACGAGAACTGATTGTATCAATCAAGCCGTCAAACATATTACTTCCTTCAATTTTATATTCAACCAAAGGATTTTTTTGTGAATAAGAACGTAAATAAACAGCTTCACGTAACTGTTCCATATTCTCGATATGGTTTTGCCACAATTTATCAATCAAATACAAATACAGTTCTTTCAGTTTTCCGTTTAGATAATCATGATTTAATACTTTATCTTTTTGATCCAATTCTTCTTTCAAAATATCAGCCAACGCATTTTTTAAATCTTCCGGTGCAGATAAATGGTCACGAAGTTGTAAATTCAAATCCAAGAAAAAAGTTTCTTTCAAATCTTTTAAAAGAACTGTAAATGACTCTTTTCCCATATGCTTGATATTAGCAAAATAATCATCTGCAAATGAATCTGAATATTCACAAGAACTTTGATATACACGTTCAATTATATTTTTATCAACCAACAGTTCGTCACGTTTCTTGTAAATATAATTCCTCTGAGTATTCATAACATCATCATAATCAAGCAAATGCTTTCTGATTTCGAAGTTACGCATTTCTACTTTTTTCTGAGCCTTTTCAATCGCTCCGGTAATCCACTTATGTTCAATATTTTCGCCTTCTTCCATTCCTAACTTAGAAAGCATTCCTTGAATACGTTCACCGCCGAACAATCTCATAAGGTTATCTTCTAATGAAATGTAAAAACGGCTTCTACCCGGGTCACCTTGTCGCCCGGAACGACCGCGAAGCTGATTGTCAATACGACGAGATTCATGACGTTCTGTACCCAAAATGTACAAACCGCCGATTTTTTTAACTTCTTCATGTTCTTCTATCCAATCATAAACAGATTGTAAGATTTCGGAAGCTCCTTTTTTAACGGCTCCGGACATTTTTTCAATGTCGGCTTTAGCTTCTTCAAGCTTCATTTTGTCAATTTTTTCTTTGAATTCCTGCAACAACGGATGTACTTCTTCCGGCGTATCTTCATCATTTATAAGTTCTTCATACAAATAATCAGCACGTTTGTCCCCGCCAAGCTTAATATCCGTACCACGACCGGCCATATTAGTAGCAATAGTTACGGCCCCCACACGTCCGGCTTCTGCGATAATATCTGCCTCTCTTGCGTGATTTTTAGCATTTAATACGTTATGACGAATATGGTGACGAGTCAACATTGCAGACAATTGCTCTGATTTTTCAACGCTTATTGTACCTACAAGAATCGGTTGACCGGTTTTATGCGTATCAATAATATCTTCAACGACAGCTTTGAGCTTTTCACGTTCAGACATATATACTCGGTCTGCCAAGTCTTGACGTTGAACAGGTACATGAGTCGGAATTACGACAACATCAAGATTGTAAATACTTTTGAATTCTCCCGCTTCCGTATCGGCTGTACCGGTCATACCGCCAAGCTTAGAATACATTCTGAAGAAATTCTGGAAAGTAATAGACGCATAAGTCACTGAACGACGCTGAATCGTAATATTTTCCTTCGCCTCGATAGCTTGATGCAATCCGTCGGAGTAACGTCTTCCCGGTAAAGCACGTCCGGTATGTTCATCAATAATCTGAACTTCGTTATCTTTTACCATATAATCAACATCTCGCTGATACATCAATGACGCACGCAACGCCTGCAAAACATAATGAACATACTCAAAGTTTTCTTGGTCATACAATGAGCCTTGAATTACATTTCGCTCTTGCAAAAGCTGCTCTGCCTTATTCATACCGTCATCGGTAAAAGTTACATTTTTTGATTTTTCTTCAATCTTATAATCCCCTACCGGCTTTTGCGGATTGAAAGGGTCAGCTTCATCCGGATAACGTCCGTCAGGATTTTTTTCACATTCTTTGAAGAAAGGAACTATTTTTTTAGCAGCCAGAATTTTCTTTGTATCATTTTCTGCCGGTCCCGAAATAATCAACGGCGTTCTTGCTTCATCGATTAAAACAGAGTCAATCTCATCGACTATACAATACGCAAAATCTCGTTGAACCTTCATTGATGAGTCGTAAACCATATTGTCACGCAAATAATCGAATCCGAATTCATTATTCGTTCCGTATGTAATATCTTTTCTGTAATTTTCACGCCGTTCTTGATTTGTCATAGTTGTAAGAATACAACCTACCGAAAGTCCTAAAAATTTATAAACCGGTGCCATCCACTCAGAGTCACGTTTTGCCAAATAATCATTTACAGTAACTACATGCACACCTTTTCCGGGAAGAGCATTTAAATAAACCGCAGGTGTTGCAGTCAATGTCTTACCTTCACCGGTTTTCATTTCGGCGATTTTTCCGTGATGCAATGCCAACGCCCCGATTAACTGTACATCATAGTGACGTTGCCCCAATGTTCTCCACGCAGCTTCACGTACCAACGCAAAAGCTTCCGGCACCAAATTTTCTAAATCCTCACCTTTAGCAAGACGTTCTTTAAATTCTTTCGTTTTTACCGGAAAGTCTTTATCTGCTAATTTTTTTGTATCCGCTTCTAATGAATTGATTTTCTCAATTATTGGTTTTAAACTCTTTAAATAACGTTCATTTTGAGATCCAAAAAGTTTTGTTAATATCGACATTTCTCACTCCTACACATCTTTATTAATTTTAAAGATGGAAAATAATTTATAAATCATTTCTCACAAGTCAATTAAAATTATTTTTTTGCACGCAAATCTTTTAATTGCTTGCTCATCGTTTCTTTCAATATTTTATACGTTTCAATATATTGCTTGTTTTCTTCAATTATAGTTTGACTGTTTTCATCAGACGCCAATTTCGCATTCTGAGCTAAATATCCGTCAATAATAAACTGAGCCACATTATAAATATCGGTTTTATTACCTATTTGATCTTTTTTCAAAAGGGCTATACGTTTTTTATCATCTGCACTCTTAGTTTCACCGTTTACATATTTTTGCTCTATCATACTTTCTATTGTTTCATCTTTATACAAGAGACTGTTTAACAAATAAATGTAATCTTCTACCGACAGACTTTCATTTTCACGATAACGAAACAAAACTGTTAAAGCATCCAAATTTTCCATTGAATAATAATTTCTTGCTGCATTAGCCGAAGTCGACAACGGAACAATATTTCCCGACAATTTCTCAACAAATCCGCCGGTCGTATTATCACGTATCAAAAAATACGCACGATAAAGTCCATTTTTCTCTGTTCTGACAAAAAACTCAATGAAATTACTTTTGCCCAATCTGGATATTTTATCATTCAAAAACATATGAATCGCACGTTCACTGCTTAAAACAGAGCTGTCTTTGTAAATCATCAATTCATTATTTTTCATATAAGTCATTATTTCGACTATGTAATCTTGAATCGTACTTTGAGACCACAAAGATATGCTTACTGCAAACAATAAACATATTACAAAAAAACTTTTTTTCTTCACTTATTTCTCCGACTCATTAATTCTGAAAAAATTCTTCATAAAGAACTTCTACAGCTTTTTTAGATTTAGAATGATCCGCTTCGTCCTTAAAGCAAAGAATTACATTTCGTTCACTAGGTCCTTGGTCTACAATCTCGATATTTATTCCGGCATTAGATAAACTTGCCGCTATTCGTTCCAATATTCCGACTGATTTTCGCATACCTTGTCCAACAACACACATTAATGAACGATTGCGACTTATTTTTACTTTGTCAGCATTTAATTGATGTTTTAAATAATCGATGAATTCATCAAAATCAATTTCTTTACGAACAGACTCACTTATTCCGAAATGTATAGATTTTTCTTTAAAATCACTTTCTTTCGCTAAAATTGCGATAGTATCGATACTTGTAGCAATTTGTTCAATGCTGATTCTGTTCTCTCTGAACAACGCCATTACTTTTTCGGCAAAACCGATTTCTTCATTCATCATACGTTTTTCAATGTTGATTACACAAATACCTTTCAATCCGGCAATTCCGATTACCGGACGATTTTCAAAATGCTCTCTGTCATGAACAATCAAAGTCCCGCGGCTGTCCGGTTTCAACAAGTTTTTAATATTTACAGGAATTCCGGCATTCATCACCGGCAGCATTGCCTCCTGATGAAGTACATTGAAACTTATATAAGAAAGCTCTCTTATTTCCTTATAAGTAACTTCTGCCATCAATTCCGGATTCTTTACGATTCTCGGGTCTGCACTGTAAATACCGTCTACATCTTTCCAGTTTTCATAAAGAGTCGCATCGATAGCGGCTGCAATATCCGCTGCCGTTTTATCCGTACCGCCGCGGCTGTAAATCATCGGCTCTCCGCGATTGCTTACGGCAAAGAATCCGGGATAAACAATTATTCCGTCCATATCTTTTAATCGTGACAAATTGTTGTAAGATTCCGGCAAAATATGTCCGTCTAAAGGATTACCTCCGAGATAATGTCCCATTTCTCTCGGATCTACATAACGAGCCTTCAATTTTCTGATTTCTTTCAGATAATATGCATCAAGACGTGAAAACAATTCTTCTCCGGAACCTATAATCAAGGCTCTGAAATGGTCAGGCGTCAAAGACTCTTTCATCGGCAAGCGATCTTCCAACAATTTCAAAACACCGTCGATTACTTCTTCCGGTACTCCCAAAGGTTTAAATACGGTATAATGATTCAATTTTATTTTTTCTAAAATTTCTTCAGGAAAAGCTCCGGTCTTCAGAGCAGCCTCTGCCCCTTCAGTCAAAAGGTCTGTTACTTTAGGCAATCCTTCTACTTTTCCTATAGCTGAATTAACTTTTATTTTTCTATCATGATTTTTTTCAAACAAATCCGCAGCAAGTTTCACATTTTCGGCACTGGCATTAGCCCATCCGCCAAATTTGGCAACAATATATCCCATAATCAACTTCCTTTTTCTTTTAAAAAAACAGCATTCTTTTTTTAAGGCAATGCAGTTTAATTTGAGTTTATATTTTTGGCGACTATATGATATTTTGTATTAAAAGGCAATATTTAACATCTCTCATTAACTTTTTTACCTCCCGGACTCGTTTTTTTGAACGAAAGTAAAAAATAAATATTTTCCCTAAATAAGTTAAATTTGAATTTATAAAAATGTTGTGTTATCCTTTACTAATCTTTTATAGGCGGTAACCATATGATAAGATCAAAAAATTCAAACAGACGAAAAAACACTCGATTTGATTTAAATGTCGACGGGCATTATTTTTATCAAGAAAACTGGATTAAATGTAAAATTTACGACCTTAACATAAACGGAGCTTGCCTTTGGTTAAAACAATCTTTCGTCATCGGCGATATTATAAAGGTAAGATTCGGACTTGCCGAGGGTGAGGAAAATACGTTTGATACAACAGTAGCAAATGTCAACGGCCCACGAATAGGCATACAATTCGTGGGACTCGACGATTTTGACCGCACTTTCATAAACAAAGTGATCAGTGCAAAATCAAAATATTTCAAAATCTGATTTTATTGTTTTAAAGTAAGAACGGTAGTTCCCACCTTTATTCTGTCTCCATTTTTAAGTTTTACTTTTTTATTTGATGTAATTTTTACGTCATTAACAAATGTTCCGTTTGAACTTTCGGTATCTTTTATATAAACGCAGTTATTTTCGAATGTAATAACTGCGTGAAATCTTGATGCTTTCGGGTCTGCCACAACTATTTGATTTGTCTTATCACGACCTATAGAAAAACACTTATTAGACAACGGTCTGCTCTGTCCGCCTACTTCCAAATGCGGAACGGTTGACTTCGCATTAATCATTGCATTTTTTCTGATATCCTTTGGGTCATTTACCAAAAACTTTCCCGTTTCTTGTGTAAACAAATTTTTTCCCATTTATACTCTCCTACTTAGTGACTTTATTTACCTCAAACAACTTCGGCAATAAAGTACGATAAAATATAGATAAACATTCATATAAAATGATAATCGCAAAATAAAAATAAATTATATAGAAGTAAAAACTCGGCTTTCTTATTTCAGTGAACAATATTTGCAACATTGCAGGGAAATGCAATATTATATCCCATGAATTGTAACGATAATTTCTGCCTAAAAAAACACCGAATGACATAAATAACGGAATTACAAATCTTAATATCCATACAACAGATTTTTTTGATTTTCCTTCTTCTATAAAAAGCAAAAATTTTCTGAAAGCAATTGTATAACAACTCATTCCCAAAAATATAAAAATAAAATATTGCGGAATCAAACCGTAGAGTATCTGTGCATCTGTAAGGTTAAAATATTTATAATCTCGAATTTGTCGAATTAAATGAATCAAATCTGTAATCGTATACGGTGCATTCGGCAAAAAAACAAAAAATACAGCCATTGCAAAAATATGCATCGTTCTGAAAATAATCGACACGGCATTAATCGCTGAATATTTCTCCCATAATGTACGCTGAAAAATAAAAAACGACATCAACAAAGGAAGTACAGCTAAAATAAGATTAATCCCCATCCAGCTAAAAATATTTTCTAAAAACACAGAACTAATCACCAATCCTCATCCTTACAAGTTCTATTTATACTAAATACGAAAACAGTATTATCAAATAAAACTATAATTTTTTTAATTCTATTTTAATCCCATTTTCGCATCGGCAAGCATTAAAACCGTCTCTCTCATCCGCAAATAACTTTCATACCGAAAGTCTTCTATTTTTCCGTCTTCCAGTGCTTTTCTGATACCGCAATCCGGCTCCTGTATATGCTGACAATCTGAAAATCGGCAATTACAATAAGGTCGGAAATCTCGAAATCCCATAGCTAATTCTTCCGGCTTATCAAGAAAAACTGAAAATTCCCGCACACCCGGAGTATCAATAATTCGTCCGCCGAAAGACAATTGATATGCACACGCTCTGGTAGTCGTATGAGTTCCTCTGTTAAACTTTCGGCTTACTTCTCCCACTTGAATTCTTTTATTCTCCAATTCCGGATCTATTGTTCGCACCAATGTACTTTTTCCCACACCGGAGCGTCCGTTAAAACTACAAGTTTTATCTTTCAAAATATTACGTAATTCTTCGATTCCCTGACCGGTGACAGTAGACGTCACCAATGTCGGATAACCTAAATCTTCATAGACTTGTCTGATTCGTTTAAATTCATCCGGATCTTCACCGTCAAGCAAATCAAATTTATTAAATACAATCATAGCTTTTATATTCATTAAATCTGCCGTAAACAAACAACGGTCTATAAAAAACGGACGAAGAGGCGGCGACACCACACTGTCTACCACAATCAACCAATCCACATTTGCAACCAAAGTTTGTACTACACGCCCGCCGGCTTTCAATCTGGTAAATTCATTTTTACGAGGCAATCGCTGCAAAATCACGCCTTCGGATTCTGACGTTTTTTCAAACTGCACATAATCGCCGGCAACAATAGGAGATGCTTCATTTCTGCCTTTTAAATCGAAACCGCTGTCCAGTCGCTTACTTTTAATCACACATTTGTATTCTTTACCGTCAGAACCTTCTACATAGAAAATCGATCTGACTCCCCACAGAACTAAACCTTTTTCCATGTCTCATCCTCTACAAATATTTCTTCAAACCATTTATATCGTTGATTCCAACGTTTGTATTGCTCAAGTCGCTGCTTATCATTAAGATATAAACGATTCGGATTACCTATCGACGAAAAATTATCATTTGACAATAATGACAAAATTCTGCGAGAAACACCGTCGCAAGAATCTATAATTTGAACTTTCCCATTAAAGAAGTCGTTTAAATCATCCTTTAAGAAAGTATAATGTGTACATCCCAAAACCAAAGTATCAATGTTTTTATCCGCAAAGACCTCCAAATCTTTTGCAAATATTTTCTGTAATTCCGCTCCGCAAATCTCTTTTTCTACTGCCGCAGCCAAATGTTCCGTTCCGCAAATATAGACATTTGAATCAGCTACAAACTTTTCTGCCAAATCTGACAAATAATTTTGCTTCACACTGGTTTTAGTTGCTATTACTCCGATATTTCCGTTCTTGGTCAATTCTGCCGCAGTCTTTATTGCCGGAACCGTCCCTACCACCGGAACATCCACAATGCTCCTGAGTTTATCTATCGCCGAAATGGACGCAGTGTTACAAGCTATAACAATCATTTTCACTGAAAATTGCGAGATTGCAAACTTATAAATGCCTTCTAAAAAGCCGGCAATCTCATGAACATTCTTTTCACCGTAAGGAAAATGCTTTGCATCGGCATAAAAAGCAATCGGATATTCACTGCCTTTTTTTATAAGTGCGTCCATTACGGACATTCCGCCGAGCCCCGAATCTATAAAAAGAATATATTCGTCAGTACTCATTACGCTTTCAACCCCCGCTCCTTCATCAAAAGAAGCAACGCATCATCAGAAATTTGCAAGTTATATTGTTTTATCAAATTTTGATAAAGCTGATATCTTGCTGTCTGAATATTTCTGTCTTGAACTTTTTGTTCTATAAACTTTTTAACTTCTGCCAGCGGTTGAACAAAAGTCTTTCCGTTTTCATCTTTAAAAGTAAAAAGAGTCGT
>JAEIGA010010461.1_pt1 | contig 14060 bp, 17 predicted proteins | sample 9270691 | NCBI WGS metagenome assembly JAEIGA01 (sample SAMN17057246, study PRJNA624740) | gut metagenome | biome: biome; isolation source: fecal sample | host: Bos grunniens | place: China: Xizang | collected 2019 | reverse complement strand
AGAGGTTGGTCATGCGTCAGAGGTACATCCTCGGTCACAGCTGGGTGAAGATATGCAGCCACCTGTGGGATCTTGGATACAGCGAGCGGACGGTCTACCGGCTCCATGGTCATGCCCTGCTCAGCTTGAAAGAGGTGGAGATATGAGATGCCCCGATACCTATATCCATAAAGTGTCCACCCAAGAGGAGAGTCCCTGCTCCTCCTGCTGGCGTGGTGAAGATGGAAAGACCTGCGGCTGCAAAACCTGCCCGGTGTGGAGAGCTTGGTGGCTCGCTCGCTGGGAGCGGATCTACCAGTACGGACAGAAACTGCTACAAAAATAAAAACAGCCCAGAGGCTCGACACCTCTGGGCTTTTTTGCTGTGCATATTTAGTTGGAGTTTTTCCCCTTTCCCAAGACATAAGGTAAAAAAGTCAAACTCTTTCAATCCCTTGATATTACTGGGTTTTTAAATGTGGAAGCCTCTCGTCTCGATGGCTTTCTTTTTGCCGGATAGGATTACCGAGTACAATTTTTGACTTGTGGGGCGGAGTCCGCCACGCTCGCCATATCCTCCAAATTTGAGAAAATGGCCACTCACCAGGTTCTCGATGGTCTTCTGCACGATGACCTTTTTCTTGGTATCGTATACCAGCTTGGAAAGTGGTTTATCTGTAGGTCGATGCGTGTGACCGCTGACAAAGATGTCGATGCCCTCAAAGCCATCGGCAGTACCAAAATTGACCTGGTTCTTTGCTTGATGCTGGACTCGGAAAACATAGTGCTGCTGACGCTGACCTCCGGCTATGGAGCCGACACCGAGATCCAATACAGCACCCTCGCTTCTGTATCTGTCCTCAATGCCGAGAGCAAGGGCGATGTCATACAGAGGGAAGTCATCGGCATCCTTGCTGGCACGGTTAAACTCATGGTTTCCATCAACGATACAGAGGATCTTCTCCTTGTAAGGTCGCAGGTGATGAATCCACCACCGCTTTTGAGCAGAGGGCGGCATTGTCTGCGTGTAGACATCAGACTTGGAGGAGCGTGTGGCGTACTCCATCTGGTCACCTGCGAAGACAACAAAGCTGTCGGGCTTCTTCAGCAGCTCCTCGAATTTGCTCCACTTTTTATCATCAAACTCGGCAGAGCCTGTATGGATGTCAGCGGCGAGGAAGATCTCCACCTGCTCCAGATCCTTTGAGAGGTCAATGCGAATGGGCACTCGTGAGCTTTTCATAGGCGGCCTCCTATACGATTATAGCCTCGATTCCAGCTTTGCGGAGAGCATCGACCAGCTCATCGACCCGCAAGGTCTTTTTCTCGGTAGCAGGTGCCTCGGCTTTCCATGTGATGCCGAGGGTCTTGAGGATGCCCTTGGCGATGGCGATGCCCATGGCCTTCTGCTCCTCTGCGGTGTCGATGATCTTGATGTCGGTCTTGTTATCGAGGAACGCACTCTCGACGATGACCGCCGGGCAGGAGGTCAGGCGAATGAAGCCGAAGCTATCCTGACCACTGGAGTTCTTCTTGGTCTTTGCACCTCTGCTGTTCTGCCCGATTTTGACCACTTCGCTCAGGATGTTCTCAGCGAGGATCTTGCCGGTGCCGCCCCCATGATGATGGAAGACCTCGGCACCGTCACCGCCTCCGGCATTGTTGTGGATGTCGAGAGCAAGGTCGGGCTTGAAGGCATTGCACTCGTTGATCCTGTTGACAAGATCCTCGGTCTCGTCCTTGGTGCGGCTCATCAGCACCGTGACACCATGACGAGCCAGCTCTGCCTGACAGGCCAGAGCAATGGAGAGGTTGAGGTCTTTCTCCTTGAAGCCGTTGGCAACAGCTCCGGGGTCAGAGCCTCCGTGTCCTACACCTAAAAATACTTTTTTAGCCATTGTGATCCACTCCTTAATTGGTTTTTTCGTGCTGGGTGCCAAAGTAAAAAGCCATCACGGTGGAGGTGATGACCATCACGTTGTCGGCGCTGATGTCACCCCGGAGGGCGAGGGATGCGAATACGATCAAGACCACCACGGTGACGATGGTCTTGACCTTGATGAGGCTGGCAAGGTTTTTGAGAATTTCTTTCATGATGTACCTCCTTTTAGTTGGGGCCCATGTGGTACTGCTCCAGGGTGCCGACCCGGCGCTCCAGCTCGCGGATTCTCTGCTCGTAGGCAGGAATCTTGACAGCAAAGTTGTTGTGCTCCCGGACTTCTCGGGTCAGCTCGTCGAGCTTCGTATCCATGACCGCTTGGTTGATGGCTGCGGCTCTTTCTTGCTTTTGGGCGGTTGCCCGGCTGGTGAGTATTACACCCACCAAACTCAGGCCGCCGGTGATAAGTGCGACGATTATAGACTCAGTCACAGGTCATCACCTCCTGCGAGCATGGGCACCGCTGCCGCTGCTGTGCTGAGGGCGTCCAGCTTCCTGTTCAGAATGTCGATCATGGCACCGGGGTTGATTCTGCCGCTGACCTCGGTGTCGCCGGTGGAGCTGTATATGATAGAGCTGCCGGTGGGTCGGATGTCCTCCCCGAGCCTTGTGTGCACCTTCAAAGGCGCCGCTTTTTCCACCAGCTTGCCGCCGATCAGGTCGTGTGTGCTGTACAGCTCGCCGGTGATCCAGTCGAGGTAGCCCTGGTAGAAGTCGGAGGCGGTGACGGTATCGAGAGAGGCCTCAAAGGTCTCCGGCGTCCGATAGGCCTCGTATGCGGTGATCAGGGTGCCGAGCTCGATTTGGATCTGAGAGCCGTCTGCGTAAATCTTAGGCACGGAGAAGCGCATAAAAGTGGCGTTGTCGGGTACTTTTGCGGTGTGCGTATTGGTGCAAGCCTCTTTAATAACTGTGCTTTCGTCAGCGGCTGTGTAAAAGGCCATCTTCGGGTTGCTGCCACCAACTTCCACCGGGGGGTGGTTGAGGGTGATATATTGACCACGCAAATGAGCGATCGGGATAAATCCCTCGGTCGCGGCGTAGTTAGAGCTGGAGCTGTATCCAGTCAGGCCTCCTGAGGATCCCACATAACGACCCGCCGTCAGGGGGTATTGATTCCGATTATAGATGTTTTTGCCAAGGATGGTCAGGTCAACAAACAAATCATCCCAAGGAATGTAGTTTCCACCGCCATCCACAGTTTCTCCGTAATAGCTCTTTACCTGGAGCGGGTAGCCCGCCACGGGCTCACAGCGCACGACCTTGCCCTTTTCGGTAAAGGCGGGGCAAATATTGCCGATGATGGTGTTGGCCTGTGCCCGGACAGCGTCGCCTGCTGTGGGGTGGATCTTGCCATCAAAGCCGACCCGGATGTCACCCAGCTCGGCAATGCTGACCGAGGCCATGGGGTAGAATGCGCGACCATCGATAACCATGTCGCCATCAAGATCCGAGTTGCCCACATTCTCAATCAGGATTCTCGCCCAGTCGTCATGTCCGCCGCTGTCGTCCGCCAGCACCGTGATATTGATATCAGCGTTGGAGCTCTTGAGCTCTACATCGGCAAGGGGCGCATACTCGGGCGGGATGCAATAATCGGAGTAATGGTGCCCCCCGGCGATCAGGGTCATCTGCTCGATTCTGATCCAAATTTCTGCGCCGGCGCCGTTGGTGAAGATGCTGCCGCTGATGTATTCGTCCGAGATATCAAAGATGCCCACACCGCCGGTTCCCCTCATGGCCACCATATTATTGAAGCGGGTCTCCAGAAGGGCGTAGGCCTGCATCAGCTGGTGGTAGATGTCGGGGGTAGGCTCTGCGCTGTTCGCTGTGGCTGTCGTGATGGCTCCTTGGGTCACGGTCATCCTCAGCACCTCGGTGGTGCGGGTATTCTCTCCCACGCCCATGATGCCGAAGAAGAAGGTGCCCTCATCGACAAGCACCTCGCGGGGCACTGCTGCCTTGCCGTCGGTCATCTTAACGTGGTAGACCTGCGCCTTGTCACGATAGAAGACCGCTGTCTTGGTGTAGCCTGTCCAGGCGTTGTCAAATTCACACTGGAGCTGGAGTGCTCCGATACTGCCGGAAGCGATGAGCGGGGTGTTGACCAGCTGGATGCTCTGGTCGGTGATGCGTGCGGTGATTACTGTTTGACTCATGTTTTTCCCTCCATTGCTTTTATTCTGGATTCGAGTCCACGGATCTTTTGCAGAAGAAGAGCGATAAACTCATCATAGGCCAGCGCCAGCTGAGTGCCGTCACCGGCTACGTCAACGAAGCCACCAAAGTCCGCCTTGCTGAGGCCAGCCTCGGTGAGCGCCGCCTCTACATCCTGCGCCACGAAGCCCACATGGTAGGTGCTGCCCTTGCCGTTGTATTTGAAACGGACAGGGGTCAGCTTGTCCAGCATAGCCTCATAAGCCTCAGGGAGCGCCTCTATGCCGTTTTTCTCCCGGCGGTCAGATGTTACAGCTGCGCCGGTCTTGTACAGATACACGGCATCCTTACCCCTCAGGTATAGGTTGGTGTAGTCGTTGCCGACCACGCAGCTGTTGGAGCTATCCACCCGGAGCACATAATACTGATTCCCGTCTTTGTCGGCGATTCGGATGCCGGAGCCGTTGGGGAAGCGGGCCTCCTTGAGGAAGTTGAGATCGGTGCCGCTGGTGTCGATTTTATCACCGAGGACGCTGTTGGCGACCTCCTCCTTGACACTGCTCCAAAATTCGGAGTCGGCGCCAAACTTAGCGCTCAGTGTATCGACGGCGCTGAGGCCTTTGAAATCACCGGCTACATCTGCCCCGGTGAGGGACTTGATCTCCTTGCCCAGGGTGATCTTACTCTTACCGGGGTTGATAAGATCCTCGGTCATTTTGGTAATCTCAAAATCAGCATTGACACCGTGAGGCTGGGATTTCACCCTGACCTTATCGCCGATGGTGAAGGTTTCGATGTTTTTCTCCAAATACGACAGATCCAGAGCGGTCAGCTCCAGGGTCGTGATAAAGACCTTGTGCTCCTTCAGCCAGGCCTTTGCCTTTTTCAAAAGAACCGCCGGGTCGGTCACATCGTCCCAGGTCTCCGTTGCCAGGATGGTGCCGCGGAGAGCCACGGCATCGGGGGCGAGCAGGTAGTCCTTGCCGCCGTTCACGCTCTCGATGGTGATGCGCTTCTTGGTGGTGTCGTCCGTTTTGCCAAAGGGCACAATGCCGGTGGCCAGCTGGTCGGTATTGGAGCCGGTGCTGGAGAAGTCGAGAAGATTCTCTCCAAATTCGATGGTCTGACTGCTGCTTCTGCCGGTGTCCTTGAGGTAGTGGATCACCCTCTCACCCGCGTCGCTGGTAAAAGTGATGTATCCACCACACTTATCGATCAGCTTGTTGAGGGTGTCGAGGATGGTCTCGGCACCGTCCAGATCCATCTCGATATTGCCGGCGGGGTCGGTAACGGTTACATTGCCGATTTTGAATTGCTTCCAAAATTCGACCTGCTCGTTGTGCTTGCGGATAAGAGCGCGGAAGATCTTGGCCGGTGTACTCTTGTACTTATACGGCCGGTTTATGGAGTCCCTCAAAAAGCAGAGTTCACCCTCGCACTTGACTGTCCGCTGACCGATAAAGTTGTCGGTGTGGTACAGCGCCCGGCCTCTAAAGCGGAGTACACCGCCCCGGGAGATCTCGACCACCGTCCTGTAATCGACGTATTGATTATAGGCTGGATGTCCCGGGGGCATGACGATCTCAGCGGTGCCTCCTACATTGAGGCCGTGCTCGATCTTGAGCCCCATGAGGTCGTACTCCTCCAGCATACTGTCATACGCGAGGCCCCCGCTGGTATCGATGGTGATGCTGGAGTCCCTAACCACGGGACGGCCCGGGGGAATCGTCGGAATATAGGGCTCCTCATCATCCGGCGGCTCTGTCTCGGGCTCCTCTATGGCGGGGAGCTCCATGGTCAGGGTCGCCTTGGCCTCTGTGGTAGAGGGGAGCCAGCTGGGCGGTGTCCCGGAAATGGGGAGACGCTGCCAGCTGACATCAATGTTGATGGTCTTGCCCTTGCGCTCGGTGTCGATCTCGACCGTGCCGCCCGCCATATCGACCCAGCGCTGGTATGTGACGCCGTCCTCGGTGATGCTGGAGCTGTTGCCCCAGTAGCTGCCGGGGTTCAGGTCGCCACTCCAGTTGACCACATCCTGGTCGTCGATGCGGAGGGAGCCCGCGGTCGCCCAGTCGTAGAAGGTGGACGCATTCTCACAGGCCATTCTGATTTTGACTGTGACCGAGTGCTTGCCTGTGGCCTGATCCTCGGTGTGCTTGCCATAGACCAGGACATAATAGTTGTAGGCGTAACCGTAGGCCTTGACTGCGTTAGTTCGGCCCAAATACTGCCAGGGGGTCTCATCATCGGAAGGAATCACAAAAGCGGTTCCGCCGCTGTTACTGCTGGAGCTATTTCCAGTTGTCCATCCTGGGGTATACCAGTTTCCAGTTACCCACTCCCATCCTGGGGTATCCCAACTGCTCATCTCAGCACCGCCTCTCTATAGGTCATTACAAAGGAGCCTGCACCGTAGTATTCCAGCTCGGTGGTGCCCGGGCGCAGGAGCAGACCCGGCAGTTTATGGGTGCCCGGGCCGATGTGAGCGGTGCTGCTGTTGGCACGGAGGGTGACCTCTCCCTCGGTGACTGCCACCAGCGGCACCGCCACCCTCCTGCCGTTGTTGCGGATCAACATGGTCTGGTGCTCCGGGGTGGCGGTTGCCTCGATGGCCGTCTCCCGGATGCTGTAGAACCAGGGTTCCACGGTGCCGGTGAGGGTCACTTTGGCGTGCGCCAGGTCGCTGTAGTCCACGGCAATCTTGACCCGACCGAAGAGGTAGTGGTCAGGTCTGTCCGGGAGGACGATCCGCACCTGGTAGCCATCCAGACCATTCACCATATCGTTGATGATGTTCTCCCGATCCTGCCGTGTCCCGATGGAGAGCTCCAGCGGGACGGTCAGAGTGCGGGTCTTATACTTGGGGATTCCGTTGGTGTTGGCTGTGGAAAGATCCCACGACCCATCACCGCCGGGCTTGTCCACATAATTGGTTTTCTGCTCTGCGGCTGTCAGTTTCCAGTCGCCGAGAGTCCATCCAAATTCTGCGGTATCGTACGATCCGATTTTAATAGTTCTTTTCTTCATTAGATCGCTCCTCTCGCTGCGAGTGCTCTCCTGTGACCGAGAGCGGTGTCCATCCTGCCTGCGGTAGCACCGACCACGGCATCGCCGTCGATGGTGATGATTTGACCACGCTCAATGGCTCCGAGGATCTTCTCCAGCATAGGCTGATTGACGGAGGCCAGGGTGGTGGCCTCGGTGGTGGTTCGGTTGGCTGCGGCTTCGCTGATAGCATTCAGGGAGTGCTGACCGGCGGGCGCTCTCAGGCCATCGTAGGCGCTCAGAATGCCCTGCACCTGTCGGTCTACGGTTCGCATGACCTCGCCCTCGCCTTCCTTGAAACCGACCACGAGGCCCTCATCGGAATACCGGCCGAGCTTTGCGAATTCTTTAGAAGGGGAATTGATTCCCAGGGCTTTCTTGGCGGCTTCAAAGGCAGCTGCAGCAACATCCTCCGCCTCACTTATTACCTCCGACCGACCGGCTTGCAGTCCGGCGACCATGCCAGCATCCATAGCCTCACCGACGCTCTTGTAATCCGTGTAGGCATTGCCCAGCTGCTCCAAAACGGCGTCATAGCCCTCCTGGGATTCCGTGACCATGCCCTCGGTGTAGCCTTCCACTCCGTCTTCAAAATTCTTCTTGATGGTCTTCGCCTGAAGACCCGCTTCGGTGGCGGTGAGCTCCCAGGAGTTTTGGATCTGGTCGGAATTAAAACCAACTTCGTCTGCATACTTCTCCATGTAGTATGCACGATCGCTCAAGACCTTTTTGGCTTCTTCGTTGTTACCCTCAAGGGACAGACGGTATGCAGTCTCATACTGTCCAATATCGGTGTAATAGCCTTCGAGGACGGCTTTAGAGTCGGTATATGCTTTTTCTTTTTCCCCTATAGCCTTGTTATGAGCCTCTACGTCCTTGCGGTATTGCGCGTCGCGTTGAGCATATATTAAATGGGCCTCCGTAAAACCGACCTTTTCGGTTTCCATTATGTGATTGATAATATCACCATGCTTTTCGGCATACAGGGTATCATACTCCTCCTGTAGTCGTGTCGCCTCTATGCTTTGCTCCTTTAGAGCGATTACAGCCGCATAAAAATCAGTTTCTGCCTGCTGCCTGCCTTTGACGGCTGTCGTCCAGGCTTCCTCACTAGACGCCAGCAGCAGCTCGGTCTGTTTAGAGAGGAGCACCTCGTCGATGCTCTTTTTGAGACTGTCATAATTCTCGACAAGATCCCCGACGCGGTCATACTCGGTGCCGAGAGCCTCGTTTAATTGCCCCAGGATGAAATCTACACGAGTACGGTTTACCGAGTCCACCCGGCCCTCTGCATCAACGAGTCTGTAGAGTTCGTCCTTCAGACTGCTCAAATAGTCAAACTGGGAGTTGATGGCGCCGATCCCCTCGTCCATGGTCTTGCGCTGGGACTGAAACGCAGAGGAGGACTCCTCGATGCGCTCGATGAGCTTTTCCTCTGCTTCGGTCAGGCCATAGGCCGCCTGGGCGGCCTCCTCCATGGCTTGGATTTGATCCGCCCTCAGGCTATTAGCATAAGTGACCGCCGCTGCGGTCAGACCGACGATTACACTGGCGAGGAGCACGTAGGGGTTAGCATTGGCGGCGGCGTTGGAGGCCCACTGCGCCTTTGTGAGGGCTTTCAGCGCCGTGACCAAGGCACCGCCCACTTTTGCAGCGAAGGAGGCTATTTTTGCCACGGCCAGGGCTGCGATAAATCCGACCGCGAGGGACTTCAAAAGATCGAAGTGCTCACCGCACCACTCCAGGGCTTTGATGAGCTTCGGCAGTACCTTTTCGGAAAGATTCTTGAAGCCCTTTTGAATTCCCTTGACAAGCGGGTCGATATCTGCATCCTCGATGAGCTCCAGGAAGGCCTCAGCCAGGTCTGCCACGCCATCTGTGAAGGTGGTTACGATGGGAGCGGCCTTTTTGCCGACCTCGCCCCAGGCCTTGTTGAGCCTCTCACTGGCCTGGTTTTGCTTAATGACCTCGGTGTTATTCTCCCGGAAGGCCTGAGCGGAATCGGAATACTTGCCAGAGAGGGTGTCGAGAATCAGTGCCTGACGCTCCTGCTCGGTGGTGCAGTTTTCCAGAGCAATGTTGAAGAAGTCCTCAGCAGATGCCGCCTCTTTGACCTTCTTATTGTACTCCTCGATTTCGGTGTACTGCTGTTCCCGGGCTTTATACTCAGCCTTCTGCAAGGAGCTCAGCTTGCTGAGCTCCTTCTCGGAGAGCTTTGTGAAAGCGATGTTCTTCTTGAGGGATACACCGAAGGTCTCACCCTCCTCTGCTGCCCAGTTGAGGGCATCGGCAAGGCTGCCGGCAATCTGGCCGGTTTTGGCGGTCTCGTTGGCAGATTCCACCAGACCCTCGATGGGCAGGCTCGATCCGAATTCGCCATAAATGCCGGTGCAGACCTCTGTCCATTTTGCGAGCTCCTCCTCATCCTTGGCGAGCTTGGCGATAAAATTCGCCGCCTCCACCGCCTGGTCGGATTCTCCCAGCACGGACTGGAGCTCAGAATAGGTCTCATATGCCGCCTCAGAGCTGTGACCACTCTTTTCGTATGCTGTATCCAGCTTGGCCATCTCCCGGCGGTACTCTGCCGTTTCATCGACCACGCTCTTGATGCCACCGGCTACAGCGGCCACGGCACCGGCGAGGGTTGCAAGGCCCACCTTGGCTACAGTGGCGGCACCGTCACCCAGGGTCTTGATGGCATCATTGGCATCGTCAGCGGAGTCGGCCTGCTTGTCCAGATCCTCGGCGGAGTCCTGGACATCCTTGCCCAGATCCTCGACGACATCAGCGGTCTCCTGAGCGGCTTTCTTGTACTGCTTGAGCTTTCCCTCGGTGGCGATGATCTCACGCTGGAGAGCCCTCACCTGCTCCTCGGAGACCTCGCCCTTTTTGAATTGCTCCTGGACTTGCTTCTCTGCCTCTTTGAGGGTTTTGAGCTTGTCCTCGGCGCCGCCGATAGCCTCGGCCAGCACCTTCTGCTTCTGTGCCAAAAGCTCGGTATTTTTGGGGTCGAATTTCAGCAGCTTGTTAATCTGCCCCAGCTCGCTGGAGAGATCTCTGCCCTGCTTCTCGACCTTGTCCAGGGCTTTGGTCAGCTCGGTGGTGTCGCCGCCGATTTTAACGGTCAGACCTTTGAGTGCTTTTCCGGCCATGGGTCAGGCCTCCTTTCCAAATCTCTGATGCAGTTTCCCGCGGTCAGGCTTGGTCTGCTCCATGCGATATGCATCTTGCAGATGCGCTCTGCCCTCCGGGGTAGAGAGGCACCGCTGGATATAGGCGTCCCGTCGATATTGGAGAAAATCGACGTAGTTGAGCGACCCGATCTCTTTGAAGCTCAGGCCGGTGTAGGTATAGACCAAGTGCTTCCAGTAGGTCTCCACCTCGTAGGGTGATCCCTCAGCATCCCCGGACGCCATGGGGTTGTGAGGGATTTTCAGTTTTTTAGGCTTGCAAGGGATCCAATAAAGTTGGCCCAGTCTGCCAAAACACCGACGATCTGGTCGATGGTAATATTCATAGCTTTGAGCTCATCCGCTGTGTAGCGGATGTAGTTGTGATTGCAGGAGAGAAGCTCTGCGAAAAATTCAAAAATGGCATCATAGTCCTCTTTGGTGATGCCGCCATTCATGTTGGTCAGGGCGTGGGCCTGCTCCAGGAATTTCTCGGTAAGCTCCAGGGTGGGCACTGCCACCGGGATGCGGGTGTCACCGATGACCACCCACAGCGTGGGGGCTTTGTGGTTCAAAAAATTAGAAGTCTGAGTGATCATGTTTTCACCTCATGATAGAAAAATAGCGAGGGGCGGTCAGGCCCCCCGCTTGCGGGTTAGGAAGCCTTGACTTCCTCGATGTAAGTGATGAGGGTGCCCTTGTCATCAGAAGGCAGAGCCTTGAATTCGGGCTCGATCTTGGTGCCGGCATCCACGGCGAAGGTCAGGGTCAGTCCTGCCTGGTTGGTGCCGCGGATCATGACCCAGATGTCGCCATCGGTCTCGTCCTCATGATGGAAGCATACCACCCATTCCTTGCCCTGGGCATTGCCCGCGCCACCGATGGTCAGGGTGCGCTTGCCGGCGGCCTCGGTCACGGTGCAACGATCTGCCAGCTTTGCCAGGGTCTTGCCGTTGAAAGTGATGAGGCCCAGCTTGAGGACGGCCTCCTCAGCGGTGACGACCACCTTGGCAACGGTGCCCAGGTCATCCTTCTCCTCATGGGTCTCGGCGGTGTAGGTCAGCTCAGCGCCGCCCTGAATCTTGCCGAGGATGTTGGCCTCAAGGCAGATCTCGTCCACGGTAGGCATCTCGCCATCAAATTCCATGATGTATGCCTTGCCGGAGCCCAGAGTGATCTTGTCGGGGTTGGTTCTCATAGGTTTTTCCTCCTTTAGATTTTTTCAATATAGGAAAATTCGATAACTTCCTGATACCGGCGGATCTCGCTCAGCCAGTACCAGCCCTGTGTGGTGTAGCGGATGCCCTCTGCATCAAGTTGCTCCCTCAGCAAGCTGAGGGTCCTGTCGCCTTCCTTGATGCTGGGAGCATACAGCTCCACCGTGCAGTCATGGTTGACCTGGAGCGGTTCGCCCAGGTCTGCGCCCTCGGTGTCGATGCTGTCAAAATAGACGGCATGGACTTTGGGAGGGTCAGGGAATCGGGCCGCCTGAGCCGGGATCGAGGCGGCGGTAAAAATTCTATTTAGCATTTTTCAGAATCTCCTCCTCCACGTCTTTCTCGTACTCAGGCATTACCTCATCCAGTGCATTCTCCAGAAACGGATCGCCCGGGACCCTGTCGCCTTTAGTCGTCGGGTGACCGTTTACCAGCAAATGAGTGATGCGGTGGTGTGGTGCTTTTGCGCCCCATGTAAAGGTCTTGTCGCCGGTGGCTGTGTTCTCCTCAGCCTTATATGTGAGGCTTTTGGCAAAGTCGCCGGAGTCCTTTGGAGCGCTGGCTTTCGTCAGCTTGACCAGCTTCTTGACGGCTCTCTCACCGGCAGCATTGACCCCCTCGATGACTTGGTCATGATAGAGGCCCAGCTGCTCCATCAGAGCATCGCCGAGGTCTGTGGGGCTGATGCCCTTAGCCATCGGCCTCACCATCCTCATCGGGGGCTCTCTCAAGAGTCAGCTCCAGCTCCTGACCTGTGCGGTAGGTTCGCAGGACTCGGTATCGCTGGCCGTTGTAATCGACCAGGGTCTCGTTGTTGTAGTCCAGATAGTCAGCAAGCACGAGCTTGAGCTCCGGGTGAAAGTCGGTGCTGCTGGCCGAGTAAAACTCCGCCATACCGATGCTACGGACTCCACAGAGCACCTCTGTGGGGATGTCCGCCTTGCCGTGTTCCCTCTTGATGAGGACAGCGACCTCATTCATCGCCATCCCTCCATCCGTAGCCCTCAGCTACCTGGAGGCAAGCCTTGAGGGACTCATACCGGCGGAGCCACTCAGCGGCCTTGGTTGTGTCGTCGGTGTAGAGGGATCTGCACCACAGCTTGATGGCGTTGAAGATGAGAGGATCGCTCTCATCTGCATGGATGATGCCGCAGAGCTTGAGGTCGTTCATACAGGCATCAATGTCCGCCTGGATGTCCTCGTCGAGCTTGTCATGACTGATACGGAGGGCGAGCTTGATTTTTTCCAGAGTCGTCATGTGGCTCCTCCTTCCTTGAGGGGATGGGTGGGGGTATTAGCCCCACCCGAGTGATCAGGAATCAGCAACGACAGAGAAAGCCTTGTCGTCGGTCAGGGTGCCCTCCTGGCAGGTATAGCCGGAGTAGGTCACCACATGGTTATCGATGTCCTTGGCGGACTCGATCATGATGGGAGCGACCACATTCTGGAGATACTTGGAGGGATCACCGATCAGCAGCTCGGTGTCACCGACAGCATCCTCAAACTTGATGGTTGCACCCAGCAGAGTGCCAGCGGCGGAGGCAGTGATGGGCTGCTGGAAGATGGGACGCTTGTTGCCGTCCACCATAGCGACCAGCTTGTTGTAGACACCCTTGCGAGTGCCGTACACCACGACAGTGCCGACACGCTTCAGCTCACCGAAACCGGTGCAGATGTTGGCGTAGTTGACACCGGTAGCCACGGTGTTCTCGGTAGCGATGCCTTCCTTGATGGTTGCCACGATGCCAGCAGCCAGCTTGGAGCCCAGGCGGGCAGCGATCTGGCTGACCAGATAGTCCTCGAAGGCGGGAATCGCCATGCGGATCATCTTATAGGACAGCTTCACGGCTGCGGTGTAGTCGTCACCGCTCAGGTTGATGTCGTCCCACACAAACTGCAGCTCGTTGGATGCACCGCCCTCCTCAGATGCACCGGCATCAGCAGCGATGCTCTTGCAGACGGGGATGGTGATGGCGGTGTTGGAGTTCATGGTGTAGACATCAGCCACGATGGGGTGAGCCTCACCAATCAGGTCGATGATGCGGTTCTGCATCACGGTAGGCAGGGGTGCAGTGGTGTTGGTAGTCAGATGAGTGAAGGCACGGCGCTCAACGTCGCTCATGTCCTCGTGGCGCAGGTTCTTCAGGAACGCGGAGCGGTACTCCTCAGACTCCAGGGTAAAAGTGCGGTTTTCCATGTTGTTTTCCTCCTCGTTGTGGGTTTCGGTTACGGTGCCGACAAGGCCGGCGGCGACGCGGTCACGCATCTGCTGACGAGTCTGGGCCTCGTCCTTGATTCTCTGGCGCTCAGCCAGCAGGTCATTGGACTCGTTTTCCAGAGCGGTCAGCTCCTCGGGTGTGGCTGTGTCAATCAGGCCACGGATCTCCGTCAGCCGTGCATTGATTTCGTCAACTCTCATTGTGTTGACCTCCTAAATTAAAGATTTATCTTGAGGCGCAGGCGTCTGCGTCTCTGGTCAAGCTCTGCCTCACTCCGGGCAGCGAGGTCGATCACTCCGTCGACCCAGCTACGAGCATTGATTTCGGTGTTGTT
>JAEIGA010010460.1_pt1 | contig 14060 bp, 4 predicted proteins | sample 9270691 | NCBI WGS metagenome assembly JAEIGA01 (sample SAMN17057246, study PRJNA624740) | gut metagenome | biome: biome; isolation source: fecal sample | host: Bos grunniens | place: China: Xizang | collected 2019 | reverse complement strand
GGCGAGGATGCTGATGCCGCCGAGCCACTTGCCGAGCACCGCGTTCGCCGCGTTCAGCTCCGCCTTGTCCTTCGAGGTGAAGAAGTTCCTCGCGCCGTCAATCGCGTAGGCGCCGTAGCTGCCGGCGAACCCGTCCGCGCCTAGCACAATGACACACTCCTCGCCGCCGACCAGTTCCAATTCAGTCGGACCGTCTGCGGCAATCTGGACGCTGCCCTTCCCCGCGGCCTTAAGCGTCACCTTCTTCGCGCCGAGCTGAACCGTCGCCTTGACGGTTGCCAGCCCCGTCTTCTTGTTGGGCTTCCCAACCTTCACCTGAATCGAGCCCTTCATGTTCCCGTCATCGTCAACGAGATACCCGTTGTACTCGCTCGCGACCGCGCCAGGGGCTGCTCCGTCTATCGTTTCGTACAGTTCGGGCAGCACTCTCTGCCACTGCGCATATAATGTCAAGTCGCCAGTCACAAGTACGTTGTCGGCTATCCGCCGGCCGCCCGTTGCCGCTGTGAACCAGCCAACGAACTCGTAGCCCTCGCGCAACGGCACCGGCAGGTCGCCAACCCTGGTGCCGTAGTCCACGGTGACCGAGCCGACGCCCTCGCCGCCGTTCAGCACGAGCCTGACCTGGTGTCTGTTTATTGTCCACTGCGCCGTGTATGCCGCGCCGCCATTCGGCACCGTCGTCGCTACCGCAGGAGTCCAGCCCGTGAACGTGTAGCCGGTGCGGCTCACAGCCGGCGCAACGATAGAAGCGCCGAAGTCCATCGACCTGCTCCAGCCGCCGGTACCGCCGTTGGCATTGAACGTCACCGTATACTTGTTCTTCGTCCACTGCGCCGTGTAGGTTGCGTTCACCGCCGGCATCGTCGACGGAACCGCTGGCGACCAGCCGACAAAAGTATATCCCGTGCGTGTCACCGTCGGCGCAGCAAGCGCAGTGCCGTAGGTCTGCGTCACCGTCTTGCCACCGGATCCGCCGTTGGCGTTGAACGTCACAGTGTACTGGTTGACCTTCCACTGCGCAGTGTACGCCGCGCCGCCAACCGGCACCGTCGTCGCTACCGCAGGAGTCCAGCCCGTGAACGTGTAGCCGGTGCGGCTCACAGCCGGCGCAACGATAGACGCACCGAAGTCCATCGACCTGCTCCAGCCGCCATCGCCACCGTTCGCGTTGAACGTCACCGTGTACTTGTTCTTCGTCCACTGCGCCGTGTAGGTTGCGTTCGCCGCCGGCATCGTCGCCGGAACCGCCGGCGACCATCCGGCAAAGGTGTACCCGGTCCGCGTCACCGTCGGCGCGACAAGCGCAGTGCCGTAGTTCTGCGTCACCGTCTTGCCGCCCTCGCCACCGTTCGCATCGAACGTCACCGTGTACTGGTTGATCTTCCACTGCGCAGTGTATGCCGCGCCGCCAACCGGCACCGTCGCCGCCACCGCCGGCGTCCAGCCCATAAACGTGTAGCCGGTGCGGCTCACAGCCGGCGCAGCTATCGCCGCCCCGTATTCCATCGACCTACTCCAGCCGCCGGTACCGCCGTTGGCATTGAACGTCACCGTATACTGATTCTTCGTCCACTGCGCAATGTATGATGCATTTGCCGCTGGAACCTTCGCCGGAACGGCTGGCGACCAGCCAGCAAAGGTGTATCCCGTTCTCGTCACCACCGGTGCGGCGAGCGCCGTGCCGTAGTCCTGCGTCACCGTCTTGCCGCCCTCACCGCCGTTGGCGTCGAATGTTGCCGTGTACTGGTTGATCTTCCACTGCGCAGTATAGATGAGGTTGCCTGCAGGAACCGTCACCGCAACCGCCGGAGTCCATCCGGTGAATGTATAGCCGGTACGAGTCACCGTCGGAGCAACTATCGCCGCTCCATAGCCCATCGATTTGCTCCAGCCGCCATCTCCGCCATTGGCGTCAAACGTCACCATGTACTGGTTGATCCTCCACTGCGCAGTATATGTCGCATTGCTTGCGGGAGTCGTCTCAGAAAGTGCCGGTTCCCACCCCATGAATGTATACCCTTCCCTCGTCACCGCCGGTGCTGAAAGCGTTGTGCCGTAATCCAGTGTCATGCTCGTCCCGCCAACACCACCATTAGCATCGAAGATCATTGTGTACTGATTGACAGCCCAGTGCGCATAGCACGTCATATTGCCAGTCACGATTGTCGATGCGGGAATCTGCGCACCACCGCTCGCAGACGTCCACCAACCGTCGAACGTGTGCCCTGTCCTCGTCGACGTGGGCAGCGTGCCTATCTCCGTTTCCTCTTCCACCGTCTTTGTCTGGCTTGACGCATCCAACGAACCGCAGTTCGCATCAAACGTCACCACACACACCATCGCCCAGTGCGCATAGTATGTCACATCGCCAGTCACGACCGTCGAGGAGGAAATCTGCGCACCGCCGCTCGCGGCAGTGAACCATCCCTTAAACACGTACCCTGTTCGTGTTGGCGTGGGAAGTTCCCCAACAGTTTGTCCATGATCTAATGACATGGATGAGGTCTTAATTTTAGGAACACGTACCCAACCACAATCGTTGCCCTTTACGGTGCCGCTGTCCTTGGAATAGGTCCATTTGATCGTATGTTCGCCAGCTGGCACGGAAACGGACACATCCTGCCATGTGCCACCCGTTCCGCTAATCTTTGCCTTTTCTGTCCCATCAAGGTACCAACGCAAATAGTCATAGCCACTTTCGCTCGACACTTTCCAGGAGAACGTCAAGTCATACGGCCCGTCAATCGTCAGCAACATGGAGGTGGAAGCGCTTTTGCCGATGGACGCAGATTGGTATTCCTCCATACCATCCGAATCCCTCGACAACAACGACCAAGCATTAGTCGTCAGAGATCCGTAACCAGCAACCATCCCACCATTCGCATCAAACGTCACCGCATACCGATTCAGCTGCCATTGCGCAGTATATGTCACATTAGCGGCAGGTACAGTTGTCGGAACGCTCGGCATCCAACCAACGAACGTATAGTCCTCCCGCGTCACCGTCGGCGCGGCAAGGGCCGCACCATAATCCAACGTCACGCTCGTCCCGCCGACACCACCATTCGCGTAGAATGTCACTGTATATGGTCCCGTCGGCACTGGATCACAATACACCACTGTCATGCCATACCACTTCCCGTCCACAACAGAAAATGTGCTGTTTCCCCTCGGCAAATATGCAGCACAAGATGAATTCTCATCAGAGAACACACTTGAACCTATGGTTGGGCAATCACCAGTCAAAGTAACGCTAGTAAGCCCACGACAGCCCAAGAACGCATTATTCCCGATGCTTGTCACGCCGCCAGGAATCGTAACGCTCGCAAGCCCACTGCAGAAAGAAAACGCCCACTTCCCAATACTAGTCACACTGTTCGGTATCGTCACGCTCGTCAGACCACTACAGTCGTAGAACGCCTCCTCCCCAACGCTCGTCACGCCATCTGGGATCGTCACGCTCGTCAGCCCGCTGCAGCCACGGAACGCGCCATAGCCTAACTGCGTTTCGTCCGTAATGACAACCTCTTTTAATGATGAAGGAATATAGTAAGTGTAAGCAGACCGATACGGTGACGAGAAATACTGTTGCGTTGCCGTCCCGCCACTGTATGAACTCGTCCCAAAGATAGCTCCGAACAGAGCATACCTTGTCCCGCTGTCCCCCCGCCAATTCCCGACAAATGGCAATGTCATGCTTTCAAGCCCGCTACATGCGGAGAACACTGAATCTCCGATGCTTGTCACGCTTTGAGGAATGTATACGTTCTTAAGACCACGACAACCGGCAAACGCATAAGACTCAATGCGCTTCACACCGTCCTGGATCGTCACGCTCTTAAGCCCGCTGCAACCAGAAAACGCATAAGACTTAATGCTTATCACACTATTCGGAATCGTCAATTCCTCAACTAACGACCCGTTAAGGAACAGGTTATGCCCGTAGAAAAGCGGATTAGCAGATGAACTGCCAAAAGAAATCACACACCACTTCTCAAGGTCTGTTATGTTAACGTCCGTAAGCTCATAACAGCCGGAGAACGCCCCGTCCCCGATACTTGTAACGCTGTCTGGTATCGTCATGCTCGTAAGACCGCCACAACCCGAGAACGCATAAGGCCCGATATTCTTCACACTATTGCCAATCGTCACATTAGTAAGCCCACTACAGCCGGAGAACGCCCCGTACCCTAAAACTGTTTCATCTGTGATTACGACCTTCCTCAGTGCTGAAGGTATGTAGTAATCGACGGAATACGGATTAGTAGAGTATGGGGACGTGTTTGGGTCTGAGGCATAGGTTTGATGGGTTTCTATGCCGCCAGTGTACGGCAATGTACCGAAAATGTATCCAAAAGTCGAAGTGCCCCCCGTACCACCGCGATACGCACCAATGAATGGCAACGTGATTTTCTCAAGCTTACTACACCCTGAGAACGCAGAAGACCCGATGCTCGTCACACTTTTCGGAATAGTCACGCTTGCAATCTTGTTGCACCCTGAGAACGCATAAGGCTTGATGCTCGTCACACTTTCTGGAATGACCACCTCGCTCTTATTAACGCCAGCAATAAGAGTTGTACCATCTTTTGATACAAGCAAGCCATCAACGGACTTGTAGCTGGCATTTGACGCGTCAACAATAAATGTGGGCACGCCGCCGTAGGCTGAAAACACTCCCACGCCAATGTTAGTCACGCTGCCGGGTATCGTCACATTTATGAGCCCGCCACAGTTATAAAACACATAATCACCTATGCTCGTCACTCCGTCCGGGATTGTCAAATCTCCTCCGACGACCGATCCATTAAGAACCAGATTCATCGCATAGTATAGCGGGTTATCATCTAAATCGCCAAATGAAATGCCGCACCACTTCGCAAGGTCTGTTATATGGACTTCTGTCAGTCCGCTACAGTTGTAGAACGCTTCATTCCCGATACTCTTCACGCTATCCGGTATTGTCACGCTCGTCAACGCGCTACAACCAGAGAACGCATAAGACCCGATGCTCGTGACGCTACTCGGTATCGTCACGCTCGTCAACGCGCTACAACCAGAGAACGCATAAGACCCGATGCTCGTGACGCTACTCGGTATCGTCACGCTCGTCAACCCGCCACAACCAGAAAACACATGAGAGCCAATGCTCGTCACACCATCGGAAACAACAACATTTGTTATTGACTGATATGCCGAAGAGAACACAGACCGCAACTCATTGTCGCAAACACACTGCGACACGACAACATCCATTATCCCGCTGCAGCCGGAAAAAGCAGAATCCCCGATGCTTTTCACGCTGTCGGGGATCGTCACGCCCGTAAGCCCGCTGCAACCAGAAAATGCGGAAGCCCCGATGCTCGTCACGCTGTCGGGGATCATCACGCTTACAAGATTAGCGCAATTGCAGAAGGCACCATCCCCGATACTCTTCACGCTGTCTGGCATTATTACGCTCGTAAGCCAGTCGCAATGTGGGAAAGCATAAGTTCCGATGTTAGTCGCGCTGTCGGGTATTGTCAAATCCCCTCCGACCAACGTTCCGTTAAGAAGCAGATTCTTCGCATAGCAAAGCGGGTTGGCATATGAACTACCAAATGAAATGCCACACCACCTCGCCAGATCGGTAATATACACACTCGTAAGACCACTGCAGTTGTAGAACGCTCCATCCTTGATGCTCGTCACGCTGTCGGGGATCGTCACGCTCGTAAGCCAGCTGCTGCCTGAGAACACATATGATCCGATGTTCGTTACGCTGTCAGGAATTGTTAAATTTCCTCCGACCAACGTTCCGTTAAGAAACAGGTTCTTCGCGTAAGAAAACGGATTAGCAGATGAACTGCCAAATGAAATACCGCACCACTTCGCAAGATCGGTAATATGCACGTTCGTCAGCCCGCTGCAGCCAGAAAACGCAGAATACCCGATTATTGTCACACTATCGGGTATCATCATACTCGTCAACCCGATGCAACCAGAAAATGCGGAAGGCCCGATGCTCGTCACGCTGTTTGGTATGGTAACGTTTGCGAGCTTACTACATCCGCTGAACGCTCCATATCCTATGCTCGTCACGCCATTTGATATCGTCACATCCGTAAGCCCACTGCAACCGGAGAATGCGCCATATCCCAACAAAGTGTCGTCTGTGATTACAACTTTCTTCAGCTTTACTGGAATGTAGCTATCGTAGTCCTCTGTTGTGGATCCGTAGAATTGATGCGCTAAGACACCACCTGTGTATGACGCTGTTCCAAAGATATAACCAAAGAGCGAAGTCTTTCCTGTGGTGCCGCGACACTTGCCTATAAACGGGAGTGTTATCTCCTCAATACCACTGCAACCGGAGAATGCACCTTCCCCGATGATTGTCACACTGTTCGGAATCGTCACACCTTTAAGCCCGCTGCAGCCGGAGAACGCATCGTCCCCGATTGTAGTCACGCTGTCAGGCATCGTCACGCTCGTCAGCCCGCTGCAGCCACGGAACGCCCCATACCCGATTGTAGTCACGCTGTCAGGCATCGTCACACTCGTCAGCCCGCTGCAGCCGGAGAACGCCCCATCCCCTATTGTTTTTACACCAGAGTGTATCGTCACGCTCGTCAGCCCGCTGCAGCCGGAGAACGCCCCATCCCCTATTATTTTAACACCAGGGTGAATTGTCACGCTCGTAAGATTAGTGCAGTTGCGAAACGCTTCATCCGCAATGCCGCGAACACCGTCAATTTCCAACGATCCAGAAAGCTCCCCCGTCGCTCCGACAACCCAACCATCTACCAATTTGACGCCAAGAATCCTCGTCGTGTTCCAAAGCCTGCTACAATTTTGGAATGATTCAGCGCCAATACTCGTCACACTGTCGGGAATCGTTACGCTTGTAAGCCCACTGCAATTGTTAAAGGCTTTCTTGCCAATGCTCCACACAGTTTGGGGTATGGTTACACTCGTAAGATTGCTGTGGTTGATGAATGCGTTATCCGCTACACTTCTCACAGTGACATAATAACCACCAGGCTTATCAGGCACGTAACCAGGCCCCCTAGGGAACGGTTTATAAAATAGCACCCTAGGAATCTCGACGCTACCATTGCTTGGCGAAACCCCCTCGACTTTCAGCGCATCGACCTTCTGCGGTTCAGAGGAATACTCCACAAAAATGTTATCCCAATCAATAGTATAGTACCACTTAAGGCCAGTGGCAGGATCGGTCCACACGGACGCCTGCACGCACACCACAGCTATCGCGACGGCAAAGAACATGACTATTCGCTTTTTCATTTCAGCCTCCTTCAGTTAAACTTCCATGGAGCAAATGGCTCAAAGAACTTCTCCAGCCACTTGAAATCGTCGGAATCTGTACGGAGAATTCGCGCAAAATCATTACGTCCCGCGAAATCACCAGATGGCTCAAACTTCTTTTTCAATATTTCATGGACACCGTTACGTTGCTCTTCTGTCAGTTTTGACCAGAACACGCGCATATTCCGAATCTGATTCAACATTTTTGCGCGCACCTTTACGACATCTTCTTGTGTCCAATGAGTAAGCGAATCAAGGAAGTAATCGAAAGCGATAATTATGTTGGAAATATAGGCAAGAGTTGAATCATCGAAAAGTAAATGAGCTACTGAAAGATAGTTAATACTTTGCGCAATAGAATATTCAGTAAAAGCAACGATCTGACGCTTACATTCATTAAGGTTCTGCTCCGTTTGAATCTTGATCGTTTTTGAGCTACCATCACGCAAGGCTTCAACATCTCTCAATCCTTTTTGCAGCTCTTTCTGGATATCTGCCATCTTCTGTTCCATCTTGTCATTATCCGCTCTAGTCTCCTTAATCAACTCCTGGACTTCATAACGCTCCTTTTCCAATTTCATGTGCTGCAGAAGATAGCCAACCAACGGGGCGATTAACCCAAACAATGCACCGGCAATTGTCAAAATGGTAAGCCATGACGTCAACTCGCGATCTAATTCTTCGTACGCCTTGCAAAAAGGTACCGTAGGACTATCTTCTTCAATAAGACCACAACTATATGGCGACATAGACACTCGGTTTGTCTCGTATCGCCTCACCTGAACTCGAGTATCTTTGATGTTATCTATCAGTTGCGAGAAAAAAATCATGCCCGCAATGATTACCAGTATCAATGCAGCCCCAATCAACAGCATCGGGAGGCGCGCAACAATACAACATAATATCCTATGCCAGGAATTCTCACGAATCTCCATATCTTTCAGCGAGTCTGTCTGAAGTGTATCCATAGTTCGCCTTTCTGCCGTTATCCGCATTTCCCTTCAGATTATGACGAATGTATGAACCGTCATTCCATTCTCACGCCTCATGAAGTGATTAGGGAATGGCGGAATGTGCTTAATATTGAGACAACTGTTTCTCTCGAACTTCAATCAACAAATCAAGAAGCTTGTGATGGAATCTCGACTCTTCACGTATCTTCTTCAACAAATCCAGTTTCCGCTGACACTTTTCTTTTGAGTCATCATCTCCGAACAACCTATCATATGTTTCTATCATCTGTTTGATATCTCGATCAAACGATGTATCATACTCATCATTCGTCATGCCCTTCGCTTTCTCTCGCGCCATTATTCGCACGTTGGCACTCTCGGTGCGGGATGAGAGTGGCGTGCATATTTTACCCTGTTACAGTTCCACGGGAAAGGACGAGGGCGGCGTTCCCATCCGTGTCGGGAATGCCGCCCTTCTGTACAATTGAAGCGGCGCACTCCCTGATTCGCATCTCAGATGAGGCACCGCTAAGAGCCCAAGAGGAAATTTGAATAGAGAGTACGCCGCGTGATTGCTCACGTAGCGCACCATCGCATCTCGCTTCCTCTTTGAAAAATAGCGGTTTTCATCTGAAGCTCAATACGCTGTTGCGTACGTCGCCGCGGTTAGGTTGCCCACCCGCAGCCGCAGTCGTCTCCGGGCATCGCCCGTGCGACCCTTGGCCGACATTTGCGTCCGACCGCGCTATGGTCTCTCTTCTTCCTCCTCCTTGTTTTTCCTGTCTGCGGCCCCGGCGTCACTGTCCACCGCCGGACCCTCAGCAATTAGATGTGAGAATTATAGCACATTTTCCCCTCCCCGCGCAACCACCCCAGCCGCATGTCGCGTAGTGCAACTCCTCCCCGCGCAACCGCACCCCATTTTCCAAACACCGGAATTTCGGTCAGACCTATTTTCCGGTGTTTGGAAAACTCCACCGGCCGCTCCTCCGGTCCCTCACCGCCAGCCCCCGCTCCTTCAGCCGCCCAACCACGACATATGTCGCGCTCAACCCCACCTGCAGCCTCTCCGCCAGCAGCGCAACGTCCATTTCCGGATTCCCCTTCAGTATCGCCAGCACCTCTTCCTCGCGCAGCTTCCTCCTTTCCGCGCGCCTGCACTCGCCGCTCTGCGCATCCCTCAGCTCCATTGAGGCCTTCTGCAGCTCCGCCACCTGCGCCGATCGCTGCGCCACCATCGCCTCCGTGGTCAGCGGGTCGTCCAGCACCTCGTACCCTGCCGCCCGCTTCCGTGCGATCTCCTCCGCCCTGCGCAGCTTCTCCTCCTCTAGCAGCCTCCACAGCAGCTCCTCGTGCACCTGTGCCATCTCTTCCTCCGACATCTCCTGTCCGTATACAAAACGCATCCCGGACACGGCCGTAGGATCACCCTTGCGAAACGCGGTATAGCTGCTCCACTGATAGCCGTCGAACCGGTCGGATGCCGCCGCACGGATCGGATTTAGGTGGATATATCCGAGGCATTTCGCCATCTCCGTCTCGCTCGGCGCCACAACGCGGTCAAAGTACGCTGCCTCCCAAAGCGTCCCCTTGTGGGAGTTCCTCCGGTTGTATTCGACCGTAAACCACTGCTTGACTATCTTCATGAAACTGCCGATGCTGTACATCCTGCGCCGCTGACCGTCCAGCCAGTCTTCGACGCGCACGGCTCCAGCGTCTCCGTCCATCCGCCACTTCGCAATCTGCGCCTCCATTGCGGACTCAGAGCCACGCCCCCTGAGAACGCCATACCGTCTAAGCACCTCCTGCTCGTCGACAGTCTCGGGAGCCGGCAGAAAGGCTAGGATGTGAAAATGGTTCCCCATCACGCACCAGCCAATCAGCCTGACGCCAGTAAACTCAGCCGCGCGACGAACGAATTCAAGAAGGTCCATGCGCTCGGACTCCTTGAGAAAATACACCCTGTGGGCAATGCGGCTCACGAGGTGGTGGACCGTCTCGTGCTCCTTGTTGCGCGTGTTTGAATTGGCCATTTCGCCTCCTTTCTCCATTTCCAAACACCGGAATTTCGGTCTGACCTATTTTCCGGTGTTTGGAAAAACACCATTTAGACCCGTATGCCGCGTATTATACCAAAATTCGCGGCTCGCCGGTCACAGTCAGGAGCAAGCCAAAACACCACTGTGTTCTTTGTGCCCTTTGTGGCCGAATCTACCGCTTCCGCTTCGGCGGAGGTGGCAGCTGATAGACATCGCCGCCATCAACATCAAGTGCGCCAGTGTCGGAAGCGTTGAGCGGAGATATGACCTTGCGGCCGGTCTTGCGCTCGATCTCGAGCCTGGCGTTTTTCGCCACACTGCCGCCGCTGGCCGCAACCTTGTGATGCTCAACCATGTTGCGCGGCAAGGTCGAGGCGGAGATCTCCCGCGTCGACTCCTCGGCGAGCATGCTCAAGATCAACTCCATGTTCGTCATGTTGTCGCGGAGATTCTGCTTCTTAAGCCCCTTGAACCGCTTGTACTCTCCGGCAGTCATGCCAGCCCAGGTCTTGTAGATCGTATTCGTGAGTTTGGCATAATCACTCTCGTCATTCAGACCGCGAGCCTTCCATTCGTCGGTAAGATCCTTTCGTATCTCAATCGACTTGATGCGCCGGGCAATCCACTTCTCCGAATATCCAAGCCGACGATAGTCCGCCAACGCCTGCTGGATGGAAAGTTCCGGATCCTGAAACTGGTCAAGGCGTTCCGAGGCAACCCGCGCCATCCACAGCTTAAAAGGCTCGGCCTTCGGCGACGGTATCGACTGGATGAGACGAAACAACTGCTCCTGATCGGCGACATCGGTTTTGCGCATCTTGCCGTCCTCGGCAATGAGTTTCAACTGGTTACAATTTGTAACCGTTTGATTTCCCTCCTTCTTCAGACGGTTTTTCAGTACTTTCCAATAGTTTCGCGGGTTTTCGCTCTCAGTCAAGACCGCAATAACATCCACAACCGAAAAGTACCACTTTTCCGCCTTGTCGTCCCATACGGTGCGAATCTTTCGCTCACCGAAGATCTTTGTCACTTCATGCTTTGGCATCGTTTTCCTGTCCTAAAACTTTATGTGTATTATACCATAATTCACGGCTCCCTGCTCGCGTCCAAACCGCCGCGGGAAGTGCCGCGGGAAGTGCGAGCGGTTCGCGGCTCGCGGGGGAGTAAGGGACAAAAGGGACGGGGCGATGCAAGGATCAGCGGCACAGCCGAATGACGGCGTCCTCCAGCCCTTCAAGCGACGCGGTGAGCATGGCCTCGCCGCCGGCGCCGATGCGCACCGCCGCCACCGCCTTGCCGAAGTAGAGCCGGTGCGACTTCACGTAGGCGAAGCTCTCCATTCCGCGCGGATCGCCGTTGCCGACCGCCGCGATCTCGCCGCCGGTGCAGGAGAAAGAGATGCGTGCAGAGGAGAGCGGGTCGCGCACGCCCCGCTCGTCCACCAGGTCGACCTGCACGAACCTAAGCTCCGAGCCCGGCGCGTTGTAAGGGTCCTCGGTCAGCCTCACCGCGACCGGACGCCCTGCCGTGCGCATAACGTCGGCCGCGACGTCCATTCCGCCGCGGCGCACCACCGCCCTGAGCTCGCCCGGCTCGTATGGCACCTCGGCCCAGCGGAAACGGTAGCGCGCGCAGATGTCGTAGTAGCGGTTGGTGCGCCAGTCGCCAGGTTCGGCGCTGACGAACTGCACCGCGTCGTCCTGGGGATACTCGAGGTCGAGCGGATAGTCCCGCACCGCCTCCTTGCGCCGGACGCCCAGCGAGCGCCCGTTCAGGAACAGCTCCGCCTCGTCGCCGGAGCCGTAGACGAACACCGGCACGATGAGCCGCCCGTCCGCCTTCGCCGCACGCTCCGCCCAGTTCCAGTGCGGCAGGATGTGCACCGTGGGCGCGAGCGGGATCCAGTGCGAGCGGTAGAGGTAGAACCGGTCCTTGGGCACTCCCGTCAGGTCGACGATGCCGAAGTAGCTTGAACGAGCGCGCTCGGCGGGCGGGATGCCCTTCATGGCGGTGAACCAGCTGATGTAGGGCGTGGGCTCGCCGAGATAGTCGATGCCGGTCCAGACGAACTCGCCCGCGCAGTAGCCGTCGGCTTCCATGCGCGCGAACTCGACATCCGGTATGTCGCTCCACGGCGCGGCGTTGTGGTCGTAGGAGTCGACCATGCGCTCGGCCACGTTCCAGCCGGTGCGCTGCCCGGACGGCGGATTCGCGTAGAAGCCGTAGTCGGAGAGCGCCGAGGCGCTTTCGGAGTAGACGACAGGCTTCGCTGGGTACTGCCGCTTCATGAGCGCGTACTTGCGCGCGTAGTTCCAGCCGGTGATGTCCAGGTCGTCCAGCACCGAGTTGGTGATCGCCTCGGCGAAGCACTCGCCGATGCCGACGGGGCGCGTCGCGTCCTCGCGGCGGACCGCCTCGCGGAACAGCCGGCAGCGTTCGCGGGTCACGCCGTCGGGGTCCTTCTCGTCCGCGAGCGGGATCTCGTTGCCGATCGACCAGACGAACACCGACGGGTGGTTGCGGTCGCGGCGGACGAACTCGGCCAGGTTGCGGGTGCAGAAGTCCTCGAGGTTCTCGTCCCCGCGGCGTCCGGCGAAGGCGTTCCAGCGGTCGAAGCACTCGTCCCAGACCACGAACCCAATCTCGTCGCAGAGGTCGAGCAGCGCCGACGCGGGCGCGTTGTGGCTGGTGCGCAGCGCGTTCGCGCCCATGTCCTTCATGATCGCAAGCTGTCGCCGCGCGGCGTCGCGGTCGAACGCCATGCCGAGGATGCCGAGGTCGGAGTGGAGGTTGACGCCGCGGAGCTGGAGGCGCGAGCCGTTGAGGACGAGCCCACGGTCGGCGGTGAAGGCGAAGGAGCGGATGCCGTAGCGGAAGCGCTCGCCGGCGACCTCGAGCTCGTAGAGGTACGGGTCGTCCGGACTCCACCGCCGCGGCCTCTCCACCTCGAAGTCGAGCGTCTTCGCGCCGCTCCGGTCGAGCCGATACTCGACGTGCACCTTCGCACGCTCGGCGGTCGCCTCCGGCGTGGTGATTGCAAGCGAGCCGGGGACGAGCGAGTCGGGCGTCTTCACGACCAGCGCGACGTCGCGGTAGATGCCGCCACCGGAGTACCAGCGCGACCAGTGGTGGCGCGTCGAGGCGAAGACGGCGAGGTCGTTCTCGCCCTCCTTCACGAACTCCGTCACGTCGAGCGTGAAGCCCATGTAGCCGTAGTCCCAGCCGCCGGCGTCGTGTCCGTTCACGTAGACTCGCGGGCGCGCCATCACGCCGTCGAAAGAGAGGTATGCGCGTCCGCCCGCGGCAATCGCCGCCGCCGAAGCCGCGGAGACGGAGAACTTCCGGCGGTACCAGCCGTCGGCCCGGGACGGCAGGCAGCCGGTGGCGTTGCTTTCGTAGGGGTCGAACGGACCTTCGATCGCCCAGTCGTGCGGAACCGACACCATGCGCCACGAAGCGCCGTCCCGGCTAAACTGCCATCCGTCCGACAGGACACGGTCTTCGCAGAAAGCCGTCAGCGCGAATGCGGAAAGGAGAATCGAAAGGGTCTTGGTGTTCATTGCTTGGACAGTTTGAAAAGCCAGATGCTGCAGGGGGTGAGTACGACCGGCGCTTTTTCTTCGCTCCAGTCGCGGGATTCGTCCGTGACGCGAACGGACTCGACCTTGAATCCGCCGAAATCGGAAATGAACGGCAGCGCCTTTTCCGTTGGATTCACAACCATCATCGCGGCAGAGCCGTCCGATCCGAGCGCGGC
>JAEIGA010010459.1_pt1 | contig 14060 bp, 15 predicted proteins | sample 9270691 | NCBI WGS metagenome assembly JAEIGA01 (sample SAMN17057246, study PRJNA624740) | gut metagenome | biome: biome; isolation source: fecal sample | host: Bos grunniens | place: China: Xizang | collected 2019 | reverse complement strand
TCTTTGAACCCGTTTGCGGATGCACCCGAATCAGAACCACCATGCCCCACTCCAAGGAAAACTTTGTTCATTCAAATGCTCCGCCTTTCAATTTGTTATTTAGCCAGCCTGTGCTTTGCTCTTTGCAATCGTGCCGACAATATCGCTGTCGTAAATTGCATCCACAGGCAATGCAGATACAAGGTAACGGCATTTGATAGTGCCACCGCCGTTGTACTGCTTGATGGAATTGGTCTGGTAGTAGCCGCTGCGCCCCCACGTCGGTGCATTTACGCCATCCAAGATAGAAACAGCGTCGGTCGCGCTTGCTTGATGTCCAACCACCGCGCTGACAGTAGACGCGCTGCCGCTGTATGCCATGTATTCGCCGCCGTTCAAACGCAGCAGGGAACTAGACAGCGGGGTAAAGCAGTAGCTTTCGCCCACAGTATTCGCAACGCTTGCGCGGCAGTTCGTGAAAGTGCCCGTGACCGCAACCTTGCACGTGGTATAGCCAGTCAGCCAAAAGCGGCAATTTTCCGCATACACAGTACCCACAGAACCGAACGCAATAATGGTCGTGTTCGCTGCCTTTTCGTAGCAGTTAATGTCCGCGCCGATGATATGCGCGTCGATGCCTGCGAAAATGTAGTTCAGCTTGCCCGCAATAACGGGAATAGCCAGCTGGCTGCAGCAGGAAAAGTCAAGAATAATTTTGCGGTTCGCGTGGTTGTCGCCCGCCACTCTAATCCATTCATAGGGGCTGAAAAAGTCGCCATCACCGCCGACGGGTGCTTGCGCGCCGAACGTGCCAAACACACGGATCGTTCGGCTGGAATAGTCGTCGCCGCCATTCAGCCATGCGGTTGCAATCTGCGACAGCTTCACGTTGTCGTCGTAGCCGTTGCAAACGTAATCATATCCAGACGCGACCTGCAGCGTTGCCATTGCGTTCTGCAGTTCCGTGATTTCATCAGCAACGGACATAATGCCCGTGCCGTCAAGGGACTTGTAAACATTTACGTCGATTTCCGTACCCGCCTGCAGCAGATTGGTAAACTGCAGCATTCTGCCAATGCGTGTATAGTCTACGCCCTCCACAATCAGCATTCCGTTGATAAACACTTCAATGAAGCACGTTTCCTCGTCCCATTGCGGGACGTTGAACGACTGCGACCCTGTCAAGCCCTCTGTAATTGCGCGCCAAGTGTAACGCTTGAACAGAGAAACGCTGGAAAGGGTATCACGCGCACCCTTGAACCACAGATTGAAATTATTGTCAAGTGTCTTGAAAAAGTCCTCATTGCCGCGCGTAGAATAGACCCAGCCACATACGCTCATATCGTCGCGCGTGTCAACCACGGAAACGCTGATTGCATTTGCTGCCACGTAAATATCAGCCAGCACAAGGTCGTAAATGTCGCCGTTGCGCACAGGGTCGGGCTTGCTGGGGATAATGTCAGCAACGCCCTGCACATATTTCAGCGAAATTCTGCGCTCTGCCACACTTTCGTCAAGCCGCAGCACAACCCTGTCCCATCTGTCATAGCCAGAGGGCGCAGCCACAGCGGGCAGCGTCAGCGGCGCGTCGTTATAGTAATAGTGTCCGTTAATCCATGCGCGACCTGCTGCGACCATGCAAGCCATGCCGCTTGCGGTGACGCGCAAGTCGTCGTTTTCGCTACGCAGCACGCCATTGCCGATAACGACAGCAAGGTTGTCGCTATAATCACGCGCATTGTATTTTCGGTCATATTCGCCGTTTACGCGCAGCGCGTTAAAAAAGCCGCTTTTTTCTGCCATGCTTTAACTCTCCTTTGTTCCGTCCATCTGCTTTTCCAGTCGTTTAACACGATTGGACAAAGAAAGCAGCTGCTCCTCGCATTTAGCGATTTTTTCGGAATGAATGTCAATGGATTTCGTGATTTCTTTCATGTCGCTGCGCATATCTTGCAGCAGTTCTTTGATATAACGCAAATCAGCTTGAAATGATGCCTGCTGCGCACCCTCGTTTTTCGTGTCCTTCTTCTTGTTTCCAAGATATGTGGACACGGCGATAAATGCGGAAAGCACAGCCAGCATTGCGTCGGTAAAGTCAAAATCAATCATAATATTATTCCCCTTATGCTTGGTTATTGGCTTGGATCGCGTAGCCGTTTTCGTCCTGCACTTCCAACACTTCGCGCAGCCTAACGTGGATATACTTGCCGATTTCATTATTTTGCATGGTAACAAAATCGCCAAGAGCGAAATCGACGTTGTACTGCCACGGGCTGCCCGTTATGTCCATCGTTCCTTCGAATGTTTCGGAAACAATGTTCTGCGCTAAATTCTGCGCGCCAGCTGCGTCCAACATTGTTTTATAATCTGCGTCGCTGTAAGTCTGTTCCACGTCGTTGTCGTCCATATACGTCTTTTCGACAGACGACGCATCCACCCACATTTCACGACGCTGCAGCCCCGTATGCGTTCCTGCAATTAGGGAGTAAAAGCGTTCCACGCCCTCACCTTCGCCGCCTATCAGCGCAACGTTCTTTTCTGTCGCTGCGTTGAATTGGTAGCTGCTGCTCTCTAGGTTGTCGAAATCTTTGCTGAAAATGATAGGGTCATTGCCTGCTGCATTGTCTGCGCTGCGGTCTGTACCACAATAAACGACATAACGCAACTTTCTTGCAGCTTCGTCCAGAATGACAGTAGATGCAAGCCCGTATTCTGCCAGCACCTCGTCCGTATATTCCAGCAGATTTTGATAGGAAACCTGTTTCTGCGCTGCGTTGCCGTCTGCATCGACGATTTGCAACGGAATGCCCGCCACGTCACCCAGCGCAAGAATGGGAATGTTTCTGCGGCTGTCGAAAGTGCAGGCGATTGCATTTTCATATACAAGTCGCCGCACTTCCATTTCGACATTGCCCCGCAAAATTGTCGGCTTGTTGGTGTTGCCAGATAGATTGTAAATCAGTCGGCGGTCAAGTATTGATTTCGCAAAGCGTCCCGTCGCCGTCACCATCATGCCATCCTGCGCATTCTCCGAAATGTCGATTTGCTCAATGATGCCAACCTCTAAATCGTCGGGGCGGGTGACATAATTTCCAGCCTGCAGCAGCGTGACGACTTCGGGCGACGCTTCCACGTAAATCTCAAAGTCGCCTACGCCGAAATAGACGCTGTGCCAAATAATAGATTTGGCTGCGTCAATGATGCCGATAATGTCTGTGCTGCTGTCGCGGATTTCCACGTACTCAATAGCCATGTCGTCACCTCTTACACATAACGCTGCTTGTATGTCAGCGTAAAAGTCATGTTGATAAGGCTGTCGTCGTCGCTGTTGATTGTGAAAACATTATAACCTGCTGCCAGCTGCAGCCATGTGCTACGCGGGCGCAGCTTAGAAAGCACATTTTGCCCGTTCAGCGTGACGCTTTTCTTTCCTTTGTGGGTTACGACACGGATATTGTCGCCCGTCGACATCTTGACCTGCCTGTCGCCGTCGCCGTATCCGATGCCAAAGAAATTTCCTTCGCCGTCGTAAATAATCGGGTTGGTGACTTCGCCAAATGCAACGACAACGATTTCAAGACCCACAGCAACGTCGCCGTCGTTGAAGAACTCTTTCGTTCTCGATGCGTCATATTCGCCAAATGCGATGCCGTCAGTAGGGAAATAGAGCATTTCGTTTACATCGTCGGTGAAATAGTGCAGGCTGATTGCTTCGCTGATTTGCTGCACAACGTCGTCCACGTCCTCCCAAAAAGGTTGGTCGCAGTACATTGTAATCTGCATGGAAACAGCGTTGTTCCAGCGGGGCATTTCGATGCTTTCCACAACGCCTGTGATGGTCAGCGTCTTTCCGTTCTGCGTCCACGCCAGCGATCCGCGCTGCTTGATTTTTACGACTTTCAAGACCTCGCGCTTTGCTGCTTCCACGTCCACGCCGCCATTGATACGCAAGTCAAGCACAATGCTTCGCGCATTTGCCTGCACATTGTTCACGATAGCCCCGTCAACGCCGCCCACGATGTTGCTTGCGATAGCTGCAGCCGCATACGTCTGCCCGTCAACATTTGTCAGCGTGAAAAGATTATTGCCCACAAGGGGCAGCGTGTCGCCCCTTGCAGAAATATAGTCCAGCTTCATGTCGTCACGCTCCCGTCATGGCAAGCCGTACAGCCGCAGCTGTCGCTTGCTTCGTCTTGTAAAGTTCAAGGCGGCTGTGCGCCTGCGAATAGTGGTTCGTTTGATACACGACCACGCCACCTGCTGCGCCGCCGACGTTTCCGCCCTGTCCAGCGTTGCTTGCAAAGCCCATCGCGCCCGTGATGGTATTATTCACGCCTGCAATGTTTCTTTCAAAGCCCTCACCGATGCCCAGCGCAAGATTTTTGCCGATTTCGTCAGCCATGACTTTAGACGGAGAATGAATGCCGAAAAAGTCTTTCAGCCCATCCAGCACACCTTCGCCAAAGCCCTTGATTTTCTGCGCAAGCCAGCTGCCCATGTCCTTGATGCCGTCCCAAAGTCCCTTGACAATATCGCTGCCAACAGTCTTGATTTTGGAAATGCCGTCTTTCAAGCCATCGACCATTGCGGTAATGACTTTTTTCATGTTCGCGGGCGTTTGCTTAATCAAGTCACCAATCGCGTCAATGATTTTGCTCAGCAGCGTCTTTGCTGTGGCGAACAGCTGCGGGATTGCATTTGACAAACTGGTGAGGATTGTGCTTATGATTTTCGGCATTGCCGAAATCAGCGACGTTACAATGGTCGGAATTGCATCAATGATTGCAAATAGCAATGTGATTGCAGCATCCAGCAGCTGCGGCAACGCTTTCAGCAGTCCAGCGATAATCGCTTCAATGATTGTCGGCAAAACGTCAACCAAAGCGTCGATAATGATGGGAATTGCATCAACCACCGCCATCAGCAACGTGATTGCAGCATCCAACAGCTGCGGCAGCGCGTCAATAATCGCACTCACCAAATAATTGATGATTTTGGGCAATTCGGACGTTAATGCCTGCAGTACAGTCGGGATTGCTTGCACCAACGCCATGAACATTGTCGTCGCAGCGTTCAGCAGCATAGGAATTGCATTTTTCAGCGCACCGATAATCGTAAAAATAAGGTTGGGCAGATGGTACACCAGCATCGAAATGATAGACGGCAGCGCGTCGATGATGCCAGACAGCATCGTTGTTGCTGCTTCCAGCACGATAGGCAACGACTGTTGCAGCGCGCCGCTTATTGCCTGTATCAACTTGGGCAATGCAGCTACCAAATCCGTAATAATGGACGGCAGCGCGTCCACAATCGACGTGAGCAGGATTGCCGCAGCCTTGTACAATTCGGGAACGAATTGCAGCAGTTGCACAATCAGCTGGGGAACAAGTTTGACCACCTCGGAAATAATCTGCGGAAGCACCTGTGCAAGCATCGTCAAAATGCTTGCCGCTGCGTCAAGAATTAGTTTCAGCAACGCAGGCACTTGCGCCAGCAGCGCGGAAACCAGCTGCGGAACGACTGCCACAATGGTGTCAATCACCACGGGAAGCATTGCCACGATTTTGTCAAGCAGCGTCGTGATAATGCCAGTCAATCCGTTTGCCAAGCTGTCCGCTGCGCCGTCTGCTCCCGCCAGCGCGCCAGAAAGTCCTTCGCCAATCAAGGCGACAAACGGCGTTATTGTGGTCAGCAGGTCGGTTGCAAGCTGCTTCAACGTGGTCATAATCGGTTCGGCAATCGCGCCCAACTCGTTCAGCGCGGTGTTCAAATCTGCCTGCGCTCTCTGTGCTTCGATAATCGCTGCGTTATTTTCGAGGTAAGCGTCTGCACTTGCGCCGTACAAGTCTGTCAGCGTTTTTTGGATATACGCGGCACGCTCTTCCTCTGTGGTCAGCGTCGCCAGCTGTGCATTGTATTCCTCAAGGTTTACGCTCTGCCATTCCAATGCGTCTGCCAGCACGCCCTGCACTTCGCCCATTGCGGCAGTTGCAGCCATGCCCTCGGCAAGTCCTTCCGTCGGGATGCTGTCGCCATATTCAGCCATTACGCCCGTCAAAATGCGGGTGTTTGCAGCCAAATCTTCTTCATTCTGCGAAATCTTCGCAAGATGCTGCGCCGCTTCGGTTGCTTTGCCGTCGTCGCCAAGCACGCTGTACAATTCTGTGAATGTGTTTTCAGCATCCTCGGCAGACAGCCCAGCACTTTCAAAGGACGTTTCCAGCTTCGCCATGTTCGTGCGCGCTTCCCGTGTGCTTTCTGCAAGTCCAAGGAATGCGCCCACAGCAGCGACGCAAGCAGCACCAACGGCAGCAATCGCTTGTGCAGCGATGCCGCCCGCAGCTTTCAAGCCCTCAAGCCTGCCGCCTGCGTCCTCTGCGGATTTGCCCATGTCCTCCACGTCGTCTGCAGCTTCTTCGCTTTCGTCGCCAAGGGCTTCAAGGGCATCTGTTTGTTTCTTTAATTCTGCTTCGTTTTTGTTCAGCGCGGCAGTTTCGTTGTTGATTTTGGTGCGCAGTTCTGTTGCCTGTGCGCTTGTAGGGTCAAGCCCTTCCTCAATCAATCTGTCGTATTCATATTGCAGCGCGGAAACTTTTGCTTTCTGCGCGTCCGTGATGCTGTTCAGCGACTTGATTTTTGCAGTAAGTCCTTCTTGGCTGCTGCTCCAATCGTCCATGCCCGCAGCGGCAGCCTTAAATTCGCTTTCGCTCTCGCGGATCATTCGATTTGCTTGTGCAAGTCCAGCCTTTAGGTTCGTTACATCAATCGAAAAAGACGCGCCTAGGGTTTCGTTGTTTGCCATATAATCACCACCAGCCGCCAGTTGCTGTCCTGTCGTTTACTTTGATTTTCTGCTTCCCGTTATTCGCTGGGGTGTCAGCTGCTGCGGGTTCGTGGTCTGCTTTCATGCAAAAATAATTGATAATCATAATTACATCGTCACAGTCCTGTCCCATAATCTCAAAGGGCGTTACATTGAACGACCTTGCAAGTGTGACAGTCGTTGAAAGCAGTTCAAAATATGCGCTGGTTGGGGCAGGTGTTAGCCCGCCCCGTCCACGTTTTTTGCGTTACCGCCAATCTTCTTTGCCTTGTTCAGCAGCTGCTTGAAAGTGTTCAGCACATCGTCAACGTCTGCGTTCATCAAATCGCCGTCGGTCAGTTCGGGGAAAATCTTCTTGACAAATTCATTGATGGCAGCAATCATGTCCCGCGCATTTGCACCTTTAAGGCTTTCTTCCAGTTCTAATGCCTGCAGAAAGATGCCCCAGCGCACGCGGTCAGTTTCGCAATGCTTCACAATTTCGTCGTTATTGCCGTAAATGTTCAGTTCAAACTGTGCCATTTCTTATTCGTCCTTTCCTGTCTGCTTGATGATTTGATTTACATACACGCTTGCGCCTGCAATCAGCACGCCCTGCGTAATTGCGGTGAAAATAGCCATCACAACGTCGGACGAACCGCCCATGTCGCTTGTGGCAAAAGTCCACAAAGCAGAAAGAACAATGGACACGCCGCCCAAAATCAGCGGGATGTACTTATTCGCAATTTCGCTGTTCTTCACAGCAATGCCGATGAGGTACAGAACAGGAATGAGTACCAGCAATTCGGGCTTGATATATTCCATCAGTTCCATATTTCATGCTCCTTTCGTTTTAGCTGCTTTAAGGTCGTTTAAGCCTGTGCAGCTTCGTAAACGTCGTCGATGGTCTGCACCTTTGCAAAGAATGCAGCTTCGGACATAACGTTGTCGTTCTTCTTGATGCGCACGCCCTTGGACTTGCCGCCCTTGCCGTCCTTGCCGCCGTGGGTAAAGGTTGCCAGAGGATAAACAGAGGTAAAGCCCAGAGTGATGTTGGTGGTATCAGTACCATCATCCTCGGTGTTGTGTTCAGTACCCTCAATCTGGAAAGTACCCTTCAGCTTCCAGCAGTAGTCCTCGTTTTCCTCTTCGCCCTTTTCGCCCAGCACATAGCCAACGGCAAAGTAAGCATCGGAAATGGGGCTGTCGGAATAAACCTTCTTTTCGGGGTCGTAGAACTTGCCCTCAACGTCAGCCAGAACAGCGTCGTCGGGAATGGCAATCACAAACTTGTTGACCTCTGCGCCCTCTGCGGTGATGGTGTTGGCAGCTGCGTTGTCATAGTAGGTAGTTGCGCTGCTGCGAGAAACTTCGCGCTGAATCTGCTGCACGGGTGCAAGGGGCTTGACTTCGCCGAACTCCATGCCCTCTGCGGTGTCGGAAATAACCTTTGCGTAGACCAGCTTTCTACAGCCTCTGTACTCAATAGCCAATTAAATACACTCCTTTGTTATTGTTTTTCGGGGTATGTGAAATCCATAGCCCAACCCGTATACTCGGGTTCGTCACTCAAAATGTCGCTTCCCTTGCCCTGCTGGACAAAGCCTGCAGCTTTCAAAGCTGCTGCAATTTCAAAAGGTTTGGTGTTGGTCAGCCGCGGATCGTTGCTGTAATAAATCACAGCAAAATGCCAGCCGACGATATGCACGGCGTTGTCGTAGTGCGAAATGTCGTCCGTGTAATTCACAAAGAACGTAACAAATTCCGCTGGGTACGCTTCATCGGGGTTCATGCTGCCCTGCAAATAAACATTGTTCGGGCAGAACTTGTCCAGAATGTCAATTAGAATTTGTTTCACTTGGTAGCCCCCTCAAAATTTCGTTCAGCGTTTCCTGTTGTGCCTTTTTGATTTTCGGACGCGCTTTCTTTTTCGCTTTTTGGATAAAGCCGCGCGCTGCGACTTTGCCGTGCATTGTTCTGCGCGGTGTTCCGTAGTTCAAGAAAACAACCTTGTACCCGTCACTTGGATTGCTGGGGTCGTAGTTGCCTTTCTTGTATCCTACCTCTGCGCGGTATCGGTTGCCCTTTGCTTCGATAGTGGGCGGCGGCATACTGCTGATGAGGTTGCCGTCAACGCCCGCAGCCTGCATTTGTGCTTTCAGTTCGTTCTGCATGATGTGTGCCGATTCCACCAAGCAGCTATGCGCCGACTTGTCGATGCTGCCGCCAGCTTTTTCAATCGCTTTCAGCAGGTCGTCGAAACCATCTAGCCGCAAAATTGCTTTGCTTGCCATATCATGCACCGCCCTTTACACGGCGGACTTTGAACTTCAAAAACTGATTGCGCATTTCGATGTTTTCGGGTTCTCCGATAACTTCATAAACCGCGCCGTCAGTCAATCGCACCAGCCTGCAGTCGCTGCGAATGTCGGGACGATACCAGCAGACGATTTGCGCCGTATCCTCGACAGACAGAACGCCGTCAATGGTCGTTTCTGTTCCGCCGTAGGACTTCATATTGACGCGCAGAACGCCCGAAACGTCCGCCCATGTCTTTTTACTAACGCCCAGCTTTTTGTCGCTTGTGGGCGTTTGCAAACGCATTGCCGTGGTCATTTGCGCCGCTTCAATCGGTCTGTACATCGTTTTTCACCACTTTCGTTGCAAGCTGCACCAGTCGCTTTTCAAAAGCGGGGCTATGTTTCACGCCGCCGCTTGAAAAGTTCCAAAGGTCATTCACGCCGATGGCAATGCAGCCGACAGCCGCCGCGCTCTCTGCAACGTCCTGCTTCACGCCCGCGTCCACCAGTTCCGCAATCACCTCGTCAATGTAGAACGAAAGCGTTTCGTCTTGATATTCGTGGTCAATGCCCAAAGCAGTTTTGACCTTTGCAAGCCGCTGCGCGGCTGTCAGCTGTGCCATATCGTTTTACCTCACTTCAAAATTGTTTCGTTCCGACGCATTAAGCGGTTGCCTTGGTAGCAACGACAAAGCCGCCCTTGACAGTAACAGCGCCGCCCAGTTCCACGTCGCCGCGGATAGCCAGCAGACCCTTGTCGAAAGCAAAGTCCTCGGAAACCATGATTTCATAGTTGGAGAACATAGCCAGTTCGAAGCAATGGGGCTTGCCGTAGACCAGCGTGCCAGCGGTCAGGTTGCTGTCAATGCAATACTTCACGGACAGACCGCCGTCCTTGATGATGCCAGTATTGGGGTTGCTGGCGTCGGGGGTGATTTCGTAGACGGGCTTCTTGTCGTTAGTGCCGCGCACGTCGCCCAAAGTGATAAGGTCAGCCTTGTTGATGAACAGCACAGCAGAACCAACCACGCTCTCGTCGCCGCCGTAGTTCAGCGCAATCTTGCGCAGGGACTTTTCGTCCAAAGCAAAGCTGGTCAGCTTGGTGTTCAAAGTGGAAGCCAGCAGCTTGGTGGTGATGATGTTGGCAGCGCGCTTGCGCAGGGCAACGCGTGCGCTCTCGTTGACCTTCTGCTCATAGTTCAGAGGGGTCTGCTTGCGTGCCTGCTTGGAAATGTAAGACAGGACAGCTTCGGTCTGCGGGGCGATTTCAACGAAACCGAAATTGGGTTCGCTGGCGTTGTAGGCTGCGCCCTCGGTCTGCGTTGCTGCGACTGCGTCGGTGTCAACGTAGGCGACCTTGTATGCGCCCATGCCGCTTGCGTCGGTAATCTTGACCATATCAACGATAGAGGACACGCGTGCGCCCACGGGGTCGTTGATGCCTGCAACCTCGGTAGGAGTAGCCAGCTTACCGCTGGAAACCAGCACGGCACGGGCTTCGGTGTTGTCAATGGTCAGTCTGCCGCTGTCGAACAGCTTCTGTGCGCGGGCTTCTGCCTGCTTGGCAGCGTCGTTCTTGTTGTCGGTGTTCATGGTAGCCATAACGTTCATACCTCTTTCGTTGATGTTGTTGCCAGCTGCAGCAGTTGCAGCGGCGTTGTCGGCAGGCTGGTCAATGTCCTTCAGCATTTCTTCGATGCTGCGGATTTCCTCGGTCAGCTTGGACAGGGTGTCGCTGATAGCGGTGCGCTCTTCCTTGCTGTCGCTCTCGACCATACTGTTGTTGAGGGTGTCGCGCTGCTCCTTCTTGTCGGTCAGCAGCTTAGTCAGCTTCTCTTTCATAGTCATTGTAGAAAGCTCCTTTTCATTTGTACTGTGCAAGGATTGCCCTTGCTTTGTAGTTGATGGGTTTGCTGTTTGCTCTGCTATCCAGCAGCGCACGCGCATTCTCCAATGCGCGCTTGTCGCTCTCCAGCGACCTTGCGTCTATGTTAGTTCCCGCATAAGCTGGGAAATTAACAACGGATACCTCAATAACCTTGGACACCTTGAGAATTTCGCGACGAATAACGTCGCCCTCCTCAATCCACCGCTGCCCGTCTTTTTCGACAAAGAAGCAGAAAGACATTCCGTCCATGTCGCCGCGGCTGATTGCAGAATATACAGCACGCGCCTGCTCGTTGTTCTCGGTGTCAAGGTCTGCGGAAATATGCACGCCGTCGTCATCGACAGACAGCTGCATGGTGTTGGGCTTGTCGCTCTTATTGTTGCGACGGCTACGGGCAAGTGCAATGCCGTTGAAATCGTGATTGACCAGCAGCCGCACGTCGGAAAAGTCGCAGTCATCGAATGCGCCCTTGCGGATCACTTCGTAGAACTCCCCGCAGCAGTCGCCAATGCGCGTTTCCTGCTCATACACGGCAGCCAAGCCCTCGACGATATGTCCTTTTTGTTCTTCGTCTGCGCCAGCTGCACGTACTTCTGCCGTAAAGCTGCGCTGCAGAAAGTAGTCGTTTCGCTTCTCTTTCATTTTGTCACCTCGTTATTTTCATCGGTTGCGCCGTCCTCCGTCCCGCCGTCCAAGCTATTGAAACCACGCGGGCGAATGTCGTCGCCGCCCTCAATAGGCGGGAAACCGCCCATTTTCAAAATTTGGTTGACGCTCATTGCGCCAGCAGGCACAGCCACCTGCATATATGCAATCTTGTTTTCCATCGACATGAAAGCAATGTCGTTCGGGAATGCGACAATCTCATTTCCAAAAGACGCTTCGCGGTCTGTGAAAATGCAGCGGGACATTGCCTGCCCTAACGCCTTAATATCTGCTTCCAGCGCGTGTTCATAGTAGGCTTCTTTCTGCTGCTTGGAATAGTCGCCATTCAAGATTGCAAGGCTTGTGCCGTTTGCCCGCAGGATTGTGTCGTGGAAGAATTTAAGCGTTTCCGCGTCCACTAGCTTTATGTCGCGGGGCAGGGGAGTATATTCCATTTTGTTGTCCGTGAACAGCACGCCGCTTTCATTGTTCCGCAATGCCTGTTCAAACTTTGTGCGCTCTGCAGCTTTCGCTTCGTCGTCCATATAGGTGTTGTAATGTGCAATGCCATTGACTTGGCAGCTGCATTCCAACGCCTTGGCGATGCTCTGCGTCAGCATATCGTATCGCTGCAGCATAGTCAGCAGTCCGTCGTTGTCGTTGCCGCCGAATGCACCGCCGCCGAAATAATCGTTTACGCCGTAATCCTTGCGCCAATGGATAACGTCTGCAGCGGGCAACGTGCTTTCAAAGCCATTCGCAAAGCGGAAATGAATGTACAGCACGCCCTTGTCGTCCTGCCGATATTCCACAGCAGACGGCTTCAACGGGTACAGCCCCGTGAAATACTTCTCGCCGCCCTGCGTGATGTAATAGGTCGGGTAGATAAAGACGTTTTTGTTCAGTTCCAGCAGGATTGTGATTTTCTCCAAAAAGTCCGCTTCCGTCATAAACGGGTTAGGACGTTTCAAGACCCTTGCAATGCTGCCGTCTGTGATTGTCTGCTGCTTGCCGCCGCTGGTTCGGATGTGCCGCAGGTCTAGCTTTTTGAACTCATTTGCCTTGCAGCGAATTGACTGCACGACAATGTCCGACGCGTAGACGCTTTCCCCGAATGAGGAATAGAACGGCGCAACGCCCGTCATTGTCGGCGCATACTGCAACCCCATTTCCTTTTTCTTCGGTTTTAGGAAATCAAAGAAACCCATGTTTACACCTCTCACTTGATATAACGCTGAAAATCGGAATTGAAACGCATCAGCGTCGCGTACAGAATGATAAACACCACCGCGCCGTCAATTCGCTTGCTTGCCTGCGATTTCTTGCAGCTATAATTTTCGTGCCCGTCGATGTAGCAGCACGCATTTTCCAAGCACCACTTATCTACAGGATTTCCCCCGTAGTTGATAACATGGGCTTCAAAGTCACGTTCCACCCATTTCATCGGGGACGACATAACCTTTTGATTGATAGGCTCACGGATACCCTCGCTCAAGTCGTCAATGCTCTTTTCAAACTCGCGGGCGTAGGCTTTATCGTAGCCGCACTTGTATACTGTAATGCCGTACTGCTTTTTCAGCTGCAGAATGTAGTCCGTGACCTGCGTCAAGTCGATAATGCTGCCGCTGCAAATGGTCATATAACCTTTTTGCGCCCATTCTGCATAGCGTGCGCCCGCTGCCTTGTCCGCTGTGTCCTGCAGCTTCGTTTCGGGTATCCAGTAATGAGAAAAGACGTATTTCGTCGGATCGTCGGGACGCATGAACAGCAATTTTAGATTTGTCAAGTCGGTGGTCTGCGAACAATCCAGCGCAGCCAAGCAAACACAGCCGCGGAAATCTTCCAGCGACTTGACTTCCTGCTCATAGGTGTAATCCTCTGCGCGCAGCCACGCCTGTGCGCTGTTCTGCTTGATGTTGAAATCTTTGCACAGCAGATGCAGCCGCGCTTCCTTGTCTGTGCGTGCCGTGTCCACGTCGCGGCGTAGCTTTGCTATTTTCTTCACGCCGTAACGCAGCGACGGGTTGCTTTTCTCCCAGCTGCTTTCGTCTGTCCATATTTCCAGTTCGCTGTCCTGCTCATACAGGAACGGCAGGAAATGAATGTCGTCAATCTCGCCGTCAATGACAGCTTTCGCCCTTGCGATTTTCTTATCAAGATAGCAGCCATCACGGGAAAAGCCCTGCGTCGTGCAGTTGATGAAAAGCGGGTCGTCTTTCGTTGACATACCACGCCAGCACGCTTCCGCAATTTCGCAGTTTCCGTTTTCCTCGTCAACGTCGTGGCTTTCGTCTTGGTATGTTTTTGTATAGTTGCCGCCGTCCTTGTTCTGCGTTCTGCTTGACATACGGCTGACGACTATATTTTTTAAGTCGTTTCGTATTTCGACAAGGTTCTGGCTTGTGATTGCTTTCTTCGGGTCAAGGCGGGCGCGCATTCCTGCGAT
>JAEIGA010010458.1_pt1 | contig 14060 bp, 17 predicted proteins | sample 9270691 | NCBI WGS metagenome assembly JAEIGA01 (sample SAMN17057246, study PRJNA624740) | gut metagenome | biome: biome; isolation source: fecal sample | host: Bos grunniens | place: China: Xizang | collected 2019 | reverse complement strand
GTTACGATTTCTTTCGCAGGTAAGACACTTTCTGTCGTGGTTTGACAAAATAAGCTCAAGTGTTACCTTACGTGCATTTCTTACTGCAGGAGTATTTGTGTATACCTCAAGACCTTCTGCAACTGGATATACGCAAGCTGCCTGAAGCGCTCTGCCGCCCTTGATTTCAACAAGACACATTCTGCATGAACCTGTCTGGCTTACATCTTTAAGGTAGCAAAGTGTAGGGATTTCTATACCTGCCATTCTGGCAGCTTCCAATACGGTTGAACCGGCAGGAGCACTAACGTCCTGACCGTTAATTTTTAAATTAATCATTTCCATTTCTCTGCACCCCTTTCTTACTTCTTAACGATAGCGCCGAACTTACATGTTTCTACGCAAGCACCGCACTTGATACACTTCTGAGGATCAATTGTGAAAGGACTCTTAATCTCGCCTGAAATAGCGCCAACAGGACACTTTCTTGCACAAGCGGAGCAGCCCTTACACTTTTCAGGAATAATTACATAGTTTGTAAGTTCCTTACATACGCCTGCAGGACACTTCTTGTCAACAACGTGTGCTACATACTCGTCTCTGAAATATCTGAGAGTTGAAAGTACGGGGTTTGGTGCTGTCTGACCAAGTCCGCAAAGAGAAGCATTCTTAATGCTGTAGCAAAGAAGCTCAAGACGGTCAAGGTCCTCAAGTGTGCCGTTACCCTTTGTAATTCTATCAAGTATTTCAAGAAGTCTCTTTGTACCGATACGGCAAGGTGTACACTTACCGCAGGACTCATCAACTGTAAACTCAAGGAAGAATTTTGCAATATCAACCATACAGTTGTCTTCGTCCATAACGATAAGACCGCCTGAGCCCATCATTGAACCGATTGAAATAAGTGAATCGTAGTCAATGGGTGTATCGATAAGTGAAGCGGGAATACATCCACCTGAAGGTCCGCCTGTCTGTGCAGCCTTAAACTTCTTACCGTTAGGAACACCGCCGCCGATTTCTTCAACGATTTCACGAAGGGTTGTACCCATAGGAATTTCAACAAGACCTGTGTTATTAATCTTACCGCCGAGTGCGAATACCTTAGTACCCTTACTCTTCTCTGTACCGATTGTATTAAACCACTCTGCACCCTTATTGATAATAACAGGGATATTTGCATATGTTTCTACGTTGTTAAGAATTGTGGGCTTGCCCCAAAGGCCCTTAACTGCAGGGAACGGAGGACGGGGACGAGGCTCGCCACGATGTCCTTCGATAGATGTCATAAGTGCAGTTTCCTCACCGCAAACGAATGCACCTGCACCAAGACGAAGACCGATATCAAAGCTGAAATCTGTTCCGAAAAGGTTTTCACCAAGAAGACCGTATTCCTTAGCCTGCTTGATAGCAATCTCAAGACGCTGTACAGCGATAGGATACTCTGCACGGATGTAGATGTAACCCTGATTAGCACCTATTGCGTAACCTGCAATAGCCATAGCCTCAAGCACACTGTGGGGGTCACCCTCAAGTATACTTCTGTCCATGAACGCACCGGGGTCACCCTCGTCGGCGTTACAGCAAACATACTTCTGGTCATTTACACTCTTTGATGCAAACTCCCACTTAAGACCTGTGGGGAAACCGCCGCCTCCACGGCCACGAAGATTAGATGCCTTAATTACATCAATAACCTCCTGAGGAGTCATTTCTGTAAGCACTGTTGCAAGTGCCTTATAACCGTCAAATGCAATGTATTCTTCAACATTTTCGGGATTGATAACACCGCAGTTACGAAGTGCAATTCGCATCTGCTTTTTATAGAAATCAACCTCGTTAAGAGATTTAATGGTATCCTCACCCTCGTTTATTGTTTCATCATAAACAAGCCTCTTAACAATTCTACCCTTGAGAAGGTGCTCAGTTACGATTTCCGCAACATCCTCCTTCTGAACCTGGCTGTAGAAAGCACCCTCGGGGTATACAACTACAACCGGACCGAGTGCGCAAAGACCGAAGCAACCTGTTTTTACAACCTTAACTTCGTTTTCAAGACCTGCTGCCTTGAGCTGCGCATCAAACTCGTCTATAAGCTTAGCACCGCCTGAAGAGGTACAACCTGTACCGCCGCAGATAAGTACGTGTGATCTGTACAAACTCATTTTACTACACTCCCCTTCTTACTTCTGTGCACCGATTGTGTACTCACTAACGGGAGTACCGTTAACGATATGGTCAGACACAATCTTTGCAACCTTTTCAGGTGACATTTTAATGTATGTTACCTTTTCCTTACCGGGAACATAAACCTCAACAATAGGCTCAAGAGCACACATACCTATGCAGCCTGTCTGCTCAATAACAACATTATTAAGATTACGCTTGCTTGCTTCTTCAACAAAAGCAGTCATAACTGGACGTGCACCTGCTGCGATACCGCAAGTTGCCATACCAACAACAACTCTTACGCCCTCTTCTCTCTCTGTTCTTAAGTTTACATTGTCAAGAACCTTTTTCTTTATAGCTTCAAGTTCTGCCAAACTTTTCATATTATTCCGCACCTCCGTAAATTTAGGTCAGACATTAAGAGGACTCCTTATCCCTCTCTTATGCCTGTTAAGTTATCATTAATATATTCGCCAATCCACTGCGCAACACTGATTTCACTAAGACTTACCTCTTCACCCAAAATTGTGCGAAGCTCTTTTGTGTCAAGTGTGAAATTTTTATCCTCAAAAATATGAGTATAATAAAAATCAATATCGGGATTCATACTTATAAGCGACATCATCACCGCTGCAATATCGCCAAGCGGCTGACGGTCTATATGTGAGTAAGAAAAGAAGGCACGAAGAAGCGTCCCCACGCCGACCTTACTTTCTATTTTTATATCTCCGCCTGCCTGCTGTGCACTTGAACGCAGTAGCGATATTCCCAGTCCAACCTTCCTTGTTGTACGTGTTGTAACGAACGGGTCAGTAACTCTTTTCAGCATTTCTTCGTCCATTCCGCATCCATTATCGCAAACAGAAAATGAAAAAACGTCTTTTAAAGGACTTTCCTCAATCGTGATTTTTATAAGTGTTGCCTCTGCACGGATTGAATTTTGAACAATGTCAAGAATATTTAAGCTTATTTCCTGCATCAGTTATTGTACTTTTCAAGTATTGCAGGAACGTCATCAGGCGTAATACGTCCGTAAACATCCTCATTTATTGTGAATACGGGCGCAAGACCGCATGCACCGATACAACGTGTAGCCTCAAGAGAGAACTTACCGTCAGCTGTACATCCGTCAACGTCAATTCCGATGATTTCCTTAATCTTTTCGAGAATATCACCGCTGCCCTTAACGTAGCAAGCAGTACCAAGACAAACACCGATTTTGTATTCGCCCTTGGGATTAAGGGAAAACTGTGTGTAAAAAGTAACAACACCGTAAACCTCTGCCAGGGGAACATTAAGCCCTTCTGCAATCTTGGTCTGAACTTCTATCGGAAGGTATCCGTAGATTTCCTGTGCCTTGTGAAGAACTGGGATAAGAGCGCCGTCCTGATCCTTGTACTGGGCAATAACACCCATAAGCTGTTCTTCCTGTTGTGCTGTTCCCTTGAAGGGAATAACTGCTTCTTTTGCCATGCCTATACCTCCTAAAATATAAAAAAATAAATTATATTCAAAGTCAATATCGATATTTGATTATCGATTAACCCCATACCTTAATAATTATACCAAACTTAAACCTTTTTGTCTATAATAAAAACCGATTTTTTCGCATTTTATCTTAATTTTTTCAAAATTTCGCTTATGGTAAGCTCCTCAATCTCCAAAAAAGTATTTTTTTCCGCAATATCGGTAAGATTGTGGGCATCACTGTCAGAAATATATTTGTACTGCGCGTCCTTTTTAGTGCCCTCTGCCTTTTTGGAAAGCTCCAGTGTTGAAAATGAAAGTTCTCTGGGGACGCATCCTAAAATTGCCACAATACCGTTTTTCTCTCTGTCTATATGTGCGGCAATACACACGCCGCCCCGCTTCTGGGTTTCTGCCTTGATTTCTTCTACACTCAGCATTGTCGAATTTATCAGCAATACATCTATTTCTCCTGTTTTTTCGTCACATTCATTCATTATGACTTGCTCTCCGAAAATATCGGGACGGTTTTTTATCGGAGGAAGATTTTTCTCCAGCAGCTCTCCCATATCCTCCGCCGCCTCAACAGACGGAAAAAGGCACAGAAGATGAATACTTTCCACACTTTCAGCCTCTATTGCAGGCACAACAGTAATGCCGTACTGCAGTGCAGCATTTGTAACGGCACGCACATTGCGTGCCGTATTATGGTCTGCAACGGCTATTGCATTAAGTCCGTTTATGTAACTCATTCCCGCGATACTATGCGGTGTCATATCCATATCTGCACAGGGAGAAAGGCAGGAATGTATGTGAAAATCATAATAACACTTCATAGGCATTCCTTAATTCCGCACGCAAGGGCATATGCGCTTTTGGGAGAAGAATATATGGATATACCCTCCTGCTGGGCACGGTTTTTAGCATTTTCATCAGGATTTATTCCCTCTGCAACAATTACCATTGCACAATCAGTAAGGGTTGCTACTGCAGGAACATTTATATTGCCCTGAATTGTTATCCACGCATCACCGCTTTGTGCCTTACTCATTACAAGACTTAAAAGGTCTCCTATATGGCACCCCGTAACTTCTCTTTCTTCATCCCCTACACATATCGGGATAAGTGAAAGCCTTTTTGCAATTTCATTAACGGTCATATCAATCTCTCCAATTTAGACTAAACGTCTATTCATTTATCATCTTGCTTATTTCAGTAATCTCTTTTGCAAGCATCTCGATTTTCTCACGCAGACGGAAGATACAATCCTTTTCCTGCGCCTTGCCACGGACAATATCCTCTGCAAATTCACGACAGGTCGGACTTCCGCAGCTTCCGCAGTCAAGCTGCGGAAGTCTTTGGTAAATTTCCTCAAGTAATGCCATTTTACGCATTGCCTCCACCATATCGCTGTCAAGCGGTGAAAATGGTTGATAGTCAACCTTCTTTTCCCAGAAAAGGCTGATGTCTTCATCTGCCTTTACCTCTGCGTTTTTCATATCCTCAGTAATGTTACGAATTCTTGAATTTGCAATAAATTCATTTTCCACATTAAGCGGTCCGCCCGTACAACCGCTAACGCACGCAAGAGCCTCAATATAGTCAATATTTTTGAGTTTTTCATCCTCTAGCTCTTCAAGTATCTTTATTACATTATGTATGCCATCAACGGCTATATAATTTTTAATTCCGAGTGCCGCTGCCTCTCCACCGCTTCTTGCCCATCTGATACCGTCACGCCCTGAAACGGATAGCTTTTCCACCTCTTTTATACCTTTAAGCACCTGTGCAAGACGGATGTATACATCCTTAACCGCTATTACACCGCTGACACACGACTTTTTCAGTGCGAGTGGCTGTTTTACTGCCGTAACCTTTGCAGGACACGGCGAGATAAAGAATGTGCCTATTTCGCTGTCTGAAAAGCCTGTTTTCTCCCGTGCTTCCTTGCGTGCCATCTGCGCCGCAACCTCCATAGGGGAGATCAGCGGGATAATTCTGTCAGAAAGTGACGGAAAACGTACCGCGATAAGGCGTACAACGGCAGGACAAGCCGATGAAATTATCGGTTTTGGCACCGTCTTATCAGCAAGAATTTCACGTGTTTTCTGCGTTATAACCTCGGCACCTCGCGCCACCTCAAAAACATCGTCAAACCCCGTCTTTTTAAGTCCCGTCAGTATTACATTAATATCAGTTGCCTTTGAAAACTGACCGCAAAAGGCAGGTGCTACAAGGGCAATATTATATTTGTATTGAGAAAGGGCATCAAAGCCGTCACTTACAACTTTTTTTGCGTGATACGGACATCTGCGCACACATTCGCCGCAGTCAATACACCTTTCACGTATTATTTTCGCTTTTCCGCCTTGTACACGGATTGCCTGCGTAGGACAAAGGCGGATACACGTTGTACAACCCTTGCACAAAGCCTGCTCAAGGCATACACTGTGATATAGCAAATTTGTTTTTTCTGCAGACACCTTTTGTCCCCTCCTTTATGTATTCACTGTCATATCAACAACCGTACCTACACCCAACTGTGTAGATATATTCATTTCATCGGTATAGCGCTTCATATTCGGAAGTCCCATACCTGCACCGAATCCAAGCTCCCTTACCTTTTCATCGGCAGTGGAATAACCCTCCTGCATAGCTTTCTCTATATCCTTTATTCCCGGACCTCGGTCTTTATGTATCATACGAATTTTCTCGGGAGTAATCTCAACATCAATTTCTCCGCCATCTGCGTGAATAACCATATTTATCTCACATTCATACATTGCAATGGCTACCCTGCGTATTACGTCGGCAGAAAATCCGAGCTGTTTAAGCACCTTTTTCACAGCACCGCTCGCCTGACCTGCAACGGTGAAATCAGATGCATCAACATTGTAGTGAAGCTTCACCGAGTTTTCAGGCATAATTAATCAAGCCTCCCTTTCGGTACAAGCCCCTCGCAGTAGAGCTTTCCGCATGCAGCATAAAGCGGTGCCTCAGTAGTCATAACAACCATAGAGTACTCGCTGGCAAGCTCTGTTACCTCCGCTGTAGGCTTTTTACCACGCACAAAGACAACCGCCTTTATATCCATCATTTCCGCAGTTCTTATTACCTGACCGTTTACAAGTCCCGTAAGAAGGAGAGACTGGTCCTTTACAAAAGCAAGAACGTCACTCATAAGGTCACTGCCACAGGCACTGTGAACCTCTCTTTCTAAAAATTCCTCCCCTACAACAACCTGTGCATTAAGAATATTTTTTACCTCTGAAAGTTTCATCAAAATTCACACCTTTCGTTTGCTTTTTTATTCTACAATATTTTCATTTTTCTCATAAGGGATGTCAAGCACAAAGTTACCCATTTCCACACCATTTTCTCCGTTTATAAGCACCTGGACACTTGAAACACCGTCAAGAGCACAAAGGGAATTTACGACAGAATAAAGCGTCAATGTTGTCGCAAGAGAGCCTGAATTTGTTTTCGACACAAACTCACTGGAGAAATTTACAAAGCACACGTTATCCTTTGTTTCTATTCCCAAAAGCTTTGTTCCTGCAGGAATTGATGCAATGAGAGAGTCTTTTGACGGGCCCTTTATAAGCTCACTCACAACTGTTTTTTCAAGGGAAAGTGCATTTTGTATTTCCACACTACGCTTTTCTACCCTAAGCTTACCGCCATCTTTGTCAGGAAAATAGAGCCTGAGTGTTTTCTTTTCCATGACGTTTGTTTCCACTGTATTCAGTGCTATATCCCCAAGGCTCAAAACGCCAATCTCTTTGCCCGTTGTTTCAGAAACAAGGGGTTTTCCCTCAACCTGAATAACTATTCCGTCAATACCCTTTATTTCACAAAGCGAATTAACAATCGACAAGCGCAAAAGAAGCGCCTGCGTTCCTTTCTTCTGTAAAAAATGCGACGACATATTCAAAGTTGCAACACCGTCATTTAACGAAAATTTTAAAAGATTTGTATCTTTTGGCAAAAGGGCCTCGTTTGCTTCATTTTGCGGACCTGCTATAATTTCAGAAAGCACAAATTTGGCCACATCCGACGGTGAGTTACTATCTTTTTTCAAAAGCCTTTTTTCTACATTCAGGTTGTTTGACATTTTGTCTTTAAAATAAACATTTACATACATTTTTTCACTGTTACACCCGTAAAAAAGAGCCACACTTAAAATAATTATAAGGAAAACCGAAATAACTTTTTTCATTTAGCACCCTCCCTTTTTACTTAAATGTTATAGGTATAATTATGCGGAATGTACTTCCCACACCTTCCTCACTTTCAACGTGGATATTACCGCCGTGAAGCTCAACTGCAGTAAGTGCAATTGAAAGTCCGAGTCCCGTTCCGCCCGTTTCCCTCGAACGTGCCTTGTCCACACGGTAAAATCTGTCAAAAATTTTATACAGTTCGTCAGAGGCAATCCCGATACCCGTATCAGAAATTTCTATGATTACACTGTTTTCATCCTTTTTAACACTAAGAGAAACACTGCCGTCCTCTTTTGTATATTTTATGCTGTTGTCAAGCACATTATATATAGCCTCCCACATTCTGTCACGCTCAATTTTAGAATAAACAGGCGCATCAGCATTGTAGGAAAGCTCTATATGCTTTTGCTCTGCAAGAGGGCGAAGTGCCTTTGCAATATTTGCACAAAGCTCCGTAATATCCATTACCGTAAATTCCATACGGGAGACAACTGCGCTGTTATCCATACGTGTAAGGGTGAGGAGTTTATCAACAATTCTTGTCAGGCGGTCTACCTGAACATTCATATCAGTTAAAAATTCATCAACCATTTCACGGGGCGCATCCTGAACATTAAGAAGAGAGTCGGAAATCAGCTTTATTGAGCTGAGGGGCGTTTTAAGCTCGTGCGAGGCATTTGATACAAATTCCTGCCTTTTCGTTTCCTGCATTTGTATCTGCCTTGTCATTTTATTGAACGAATCAATAAGCTGACCGATTTCACCGCCCGTATCCTTTTCTATTATATAGTCAGTGTTTTCCTCGGCCGCCTTACTAAGCTTTTCAGTAAGAGAGCGGATAGGCTCTGTAATAATTCCCGACATTATAAAGCTTACCACACCGATAATAATACTTACAAGTATAGTAAGCATCAGCATCGTGGCAAAAATCTGATTCATAAAGTCAACCGTGTCCGCCGCCGATGCCTGATAATATATAACGCCCGTTACCGCCTTGTTCTCAATTATGGGAACTGCCGCACAGATAATAAGCTCATCATCGGCATCTGTAAGCTGCTCTACATTATTATTGCCGTCAATAGCATCTAAAATAGCGGCTGTCGGCATAAGCTTCCCCTGCATAATGCCATTGTTGGAGTCATACATTACACGGGCATCTTTATCAAGCATAAGCACCCTGCTCTTACTGTCTATCTGCTGCTGTTCAAGAAGATAGTTTATGCTCTTATTACTCAAATCCTGATACTGCGAAATGTATCCTGCAACAACATTTGCCTGAGAAAGAATCTGTATTTTTTTCTGGTTTAGGTTGTACTGGCGCATTGAACTCGTTATATAAATACCTATTACGCCCAGAGTAAGTACAATTATTATAAAATATGTCAGCACTAGTCTCCATCTGATGCTTTGCATACCGTCTTTAATTTTCTTTAAAATAGTAACCTACCCCCCACTTGGTAAGAATATATGTGGGAGCCGCAGCATCAGGCTCAATCTTTTCACGAAGGCGGCGCACGTGTACGTCAACCGTTCTTATATCGCCCGGGTAATCATATCCCCATACAATATCAAGCAGATTTTCCCTCGAATATACTTTTCCGGGGTTTGATACGAAAAGATCGCACAAATCAAATTCCTTTGCTGTAAGCTCAATAACCTTGTTTCCGATTTTCACCCTGCGCAGATTGTAGTCAAGGTCAATTCCGCCCACGCTGAGCGTGTTTTTTGCGCCGGGGGCATTCTGATTTGTAACCCTTCTTAAAATCGCCTTTATTCTTGCCTTGAGTTCAAGAATATTAAACGGCTTTGTAAGGTAATCATCCGCACCGTATTCAAGACCGAGTATTTTATCCATATCCTCCGTTTTTGCCGTTAGCATAATTATCGGTACAGAGGAAAATTCCCTGATTTTCTGACATACCGTAAGTCCGTCAATACCGGGAAGCATCAAATCAAGTATAATTAAGGATATACTCTTATCCCTCGCTATTTTAAGTGCCTCCTCCCCGTCATATGCGGTTTCGGTTTCATAGCCGTCCTGCTCAAGATTAAATTTGATGCCTTTTACAAGCAATTTTTCATCATCTACTATCAGAATTTTCATTGGTATCAAACCCCTTCACTTAATCCAAAATCTTATATATAGTAATTATATCATTTTATATTTGCTATTTCAACTAATTTTCAAAAAAGTACAAAAAAGCAGGCTGAGCCTGCACTCAAGCCGCACTCTGACATATGTGAAATCATAGTTTCATGCGTCTTAATTAAGCAAATTCCTATACAATAAAAAAGCGAGGCTGTAAAAATACAGCCCCGCTTAGTGTGGGATAGAAAAAATTCTTCAACAACTATCTGCGCACAACCAAATCCTCTATAGCACATCCCATTGTTTTCAGGGCGTGATTTGTTTTTCTGTATGCCTTTTTCATTTTGGTTGCACTTGGCGGTTCAACCATCATACAAATTGCGCCGCCTACAATAGTTCCGGTAAGAAAGCCTTTTGCAAATCCTGCTGCACCACGCATAAAGAACATCCTCCTTAAATAAAGCTTCCATTATTATTATGGGGGATTTAATCTTTAATATTCAGGATATTTTTTCATTGCGAAAAAGATACTGTGTTAATTTTATGCTGAAAATTGCCGTCAGCACACCAAGAATTGCACCTGCGATAACATCGCTCGGAAAATGGACATAAAGGTAAAGTCTGGAAAAAGAAATAAGAATACCTAAGATAAGTGCGCATATTCCCTCTTTTCTGTGTCTTGCAAAAATGATTGCACCGCTCAGGATTGACGAATATGTATGTCCTGACGGAAATGAGAAGTCGTGCGGAGTTTTTATAAGGAGATTTATTCCCTCCGTAATCTGAAAAGGTCTGAGTCTTGCAACATATGGTTTTAAAATCACATTACCTGTAACGAGGCAAAAAACAAGACCTATTGTCATCATAATTCCCGTTTTTCGATATTTCCTGCAAAAAAGCATTAGAATGGTAATAATAATCCAGATCGCACCGCTATTGCCTAGTGTCGTTATAAATGTCATTATACCGTCTAAAAACGGTGAGGTCAGATTATTATGTATAAAATCAAGTATTATAAAGTCAATTTTCTGTATAAACTCAATCACAAAAAAGCGCCCCCTTATTTATATATTATATCCCTGCCGTAATTTGATGTAAAGTATTATTTTTTGTTTGACATAAAATTACGGCAGTGTTATAATGAACGCGTTGTGCAAAAATTTTAAATGGGGCTTTTTTATGAATATAATATCATTTGCAAAAAAGAATATTGTTATGTGTGTTGCCCTTTTTGCGGCACTTCTCACAAGTATAATTGTACCGATTGATAAAAACTATATCGGATACTTTGATTTCAAAACGCTCAGTTGTCTTTTTTGCGTTCTTGCCGTTGTGTGTGCGCTTAAAAACATTAATTTCTTTTACATACTTGCACAGAAGATAGTGCACCTTTTCAAAAACACACGTGCCGCAATTCTTGCACTCGTGTATATCACCTTTATTGGCTCTATGCTGATTGCAAACGATATGGCTCTTTTAACCTTTCTTCCGCTTGGGTATTTTGTTCTTTCAACAACGGGTAAGGAAAAGCATATGGCATTCACCTTTATAATGCAAAATATTGCCGCAAACTTAGGCGGAATGCTCACCCCTTTTGGAAATCCGCAAAACTTGTATCTCTTTACGCGCTTTAATATACCTACGGCAGAATTTGTGAAAATTATGCTTCTTCCCTTTACTGTTTCTGTAATTATAATAACACTATGCTGTCTTTTTATAAAGCCAGAGCCTCTTTATGTTAAAGATGTACACTCGCATATTAGTAAAAGAAAAACCCTTATTTATCTTGTGCTATTTGCACTTTCTATACTGATTGTTTTTAGAAGTATTCACTACGCTTACGGACTTATTATTATCCCCCTTGCGCTTTTCTTTCTTGACCCAAAGGCTCTTAAAATGGTAGATTATCCCTTGCTTCTGACATTTGTATTTTTCTTCATCTTTGCAGGTAATATGGCAAGGATTGATGTTGTACAGAATGTATTTTCTTTTCTTCTTCAGAAAAGTACTCTCCTTTTCAGCGTTTTATCCTGTCAGTTAATAAGCAATGTTCCGTCAGCCATACTTCTTTCTCAGTTTACTCAAAACTATCCTGAGCTTCTTGTAGGTGTAAATATCGGCGGTGTGGGAACTCTCATTTCTTCACTGGCAAGCCTTATAACACTCAGGGAATATGTTAAATATAATCCGAAAAAAGCTCTCTCATATATAGGAATGTTTTCCGCTTTTAATTTTGCTTTTCTTGCAGTTTTAACCTGCACCGAATATATTTTTCTTTGATGAAAGGATTTTACAAAAATGCTTGAAACCTTTAAAGCAACGCTTTCCCCTGCGCTGGTAATGTTAATGTGTATGCTTATTGGCTTTATTATGAACAAGAAAAAGCTTGCACCCGAAAACAGTGCTACAGTACTTTCAAAGCTCGAAAACTATGTATGTGTTCCCGCACTGCTCATAAACACATTTATGACACGCTGCACAATAGCATCGCTTAGAGAAAATTATGTACTTGTTCTTTACAGCATTGCCGCATTTTTTTTCGCACTTTTGATTGCACTACCGCTCGGAAAGGCATTTACAAGAGACGACAAGTATAAAAGAGGTATTTATTCATACGCAATGGCGTTTGGTAGCTTCGGTTTTATGGGAAATGCCATTGTCCCTGCCGTTTTGGGAAGTATTGACTCTGATATACTTTATAAATATCTTCTTTTTACCCTGCCTCTTCAAACGGCAGTTAACACATGGGGAATTGTAATCCTTATTCCCAGTGGCGAAGAAAAGAAAAATCCTCTTAAAAACCTTTTAAACCCCATTTTCTTCTCAATTATTCTCGGTATAATCCTCGGTATTACAAATGCGGTCGAAAGTCTTCCTGTCTTTGTTATTGATACGATTGACTATTTCAAGGACTGTATGGGTCCTCTTGCAATGTTCCTTACGGGATTTATTGTTGCAGGCTATCCTATGAGAGAGCTTTTGTCATATAAAAAGATTTATCTTGTTACTGTTTTGCGCCTCATTATTATTCCTGCGGTGCTGCTGTCTGTGCTATTTCTTCTGCGCGCACCCAAAATAGTGATAACTCTTGCCTTCTTTGCATATGCCACTCCGTTAGGAATAAATACGGTTGTTTTCCCTGCGGCATACGGCGGCGAAACACGTACGGGAGCATCAATGGCAATGATTTCCCACGTGCTTTGCGTAATAACAATACCTGTTCTGTTCTCTGTACTTAATGTTATTTTATAACAATTACAAAAGGCCGCATTTTGCAGATGAAAGAAACTGCGAAATGCGGCCTTTTTATACGTTTTTATTTTCTGAGTTTGTCAAGAAGTGCCCTGCACCCTACATTCACATCATCCCACGTAGCCTCAAAATCACCCGTATACCACGGGTCTTTGACGTCACGGCTGACCCCCGTATGTTCCATCAGAAGTGACACCTTGCCTTGAGGGTCTGTACCTACAAATCGCCTCATATTACGAAGATTGTTTGTGTCCATCGCAACTATATAGTCATAATACTCGTAATCGTCCGCACGCAACTGCCTTGACGTTTTTCCTGCGCAGGATATTCCGTGTTCTGCCATAATTTTCCTCGCAGGCGGATAAACAGGGTTTCCCAGTTCCTCAGTGCTTGTTGCAGCAGAGGCAATTTCAAATTCGCCCGAGAGCTTTTCTTCCTTCACCATTCTTTTCATTACAAATTCCGCCATCGGACTTCTGCATATATTACCGTGGCAGACAAAAAGTATTTTTATCATAACCATCACTCCGTTAATACTATATTACATATTCCTTACAAAAGTCAAGGAATTATTTACTTACATTACCTTCTGTGATATACTTTTTTTAAGGTGATGATTATGAAAAAATTGTTTTCGTCTTTACTTATGCTTTGTTTGCTTCTTCCGTCTGTTCTTGCAGGGGCGCAGGACAGTAATGTAAAAGTGAAAATAGCACCATTCTACACGGAAATTGATTGTATGAGTGTCGATAACAGATATGTTGAATTTCCGCTTATTACCTATAAAGATATTACTTACTTTCCTATGACATATAATCTTTGCGAGAGGCTTGACCTCGTCAGTGGCTTTGATTCACAAAAAGGGCTTTTCATTTCCCGCAGCG
>JAEIGA010010457.1_pt1 | contig 14062 bp, 17 predicted proteins | sample 9270691 | NCBI WGS metagenome assembly JAEIGA01 (sample SAMN17057246, study PRJNA624740) | gut metagenome | biome: biome; isolation source: fecal sample | host: Bos grunniens | place: China: Xizang | collected 2019 | reverse complement strand
GATAATCATTACGATGTCATCTCGGCCTTTATCAAGAGTATGCGGGGAACTGACCCGGATGCCGCGATCTTCTACCTTGCTCGGATGCTGGATGCAGGAGAAGATCCTAAATTCATCGCCCGGAGGATCATGATCTGTGCTTCGGAGGATGTGGGGAATGCGGATCCCATGGCGCTGACCGTGGCGGTTTCCGCTTCCGAGGCAGTGGAGAGGATCGGCCTCCCGGAGGCGAGGATCATCCTTGCCCAGGCTGCTTCCTATGTTGCCTGTGCGCCCAAGAGCAATGCCTGCATAAACGGGATCGACCGTGCCATGTCCCTGGTCAGGGAGCAGGAGACGGGGCAGGTACCCCCCTATCTCAGGGACGGGCATTACAGCGGTGCCCGGAAGCTGGGCCATGCCATTGGCTATAAATACGCCCACAATTATCCTGAACATTATGTGAAACAGCAGTATCTTCCCGATGAGATGGTGGGGGAGAAGTTCTATGAACCCTCCGACAACGGATATGAACGGAAGATCGGTGAGAGGCTGCGGCGTCTCCGCAGCAGAGAGGGGGATGTGTGATGAGATCGATTCAGAGGATACTGGCTATCCTGGGGGCGGCTGCCCTCTTTGGCCTTGTGGTCCTGACCCTGGTGCTGGCAGTGACGGGCAGTCCTTACTTCATGGCTTCTTTCTATGCCATGATCGTGGTACCGGTCTTTATCTACGGCTACATGATCATCCTGAAGATCCTGTCCTCAAGACAGAAGGACCGCATCAGGGATATTCTGGAAAAAGGCGGCCGGGACGAGGGCAGTGATGAGGGAAATATCGGTGAAGGCACGGAAGAGACAGCCGGAGATCATCCTGGTGAGGAGTCAGGAGAAGGGACGCCGGAAGGAGAAGAAAAAATATAAAGTATTTTTACTTGACAACACTTGACCCATCATATATAATGGCCTTCGGTAAAGCAAAATTACTTTACATGAGGTGATTAGGTGTGGACAGTATTGTTGAGAAATCGTTGTTGTTCGACTTTTACGGTGAACTGTTGACGGAACATCAGAAAAAAGTGTACAGCGAATACATCCAGAATGATCTGTCTGTAACGGAGATGGCCGGCCTGCTGGGGATCAGCAGACAGGGGGCCCATGATATGATCCGCCGCTGCGAGAAGATCCTGAACGGTTATGAGAAGAGACTGGAACTGGTCAGCCATTACCGGAAGGTGAAACAGATGGTTAGGGAGATCCAGCAGTGTGCCATCGAGATCAAGGATTGTGAGGATAAGGACCTTCTTCATGCCAAGGCGGCACGGATCGCCAGGCTCTCCGGAGACATACTGGAAGAATACTGACAAGGAGGCTTGTTATGGCATTTGAGAGCCTTACAGATAAATTACAGAACATTTTCAAGAACTTAAGAAGCAAAGGACGCCTCACGGAGTCCGACGTCAAGGAGGCCATGAAAGAGGTCAAGAGAGCCCTGCTCGAGGCTGACGTCAATTTCCGCGTGGTGAAGTCCTTCATCAAGACGGTGACGGACAGAGCCGTGGGACAAGATGTCCTCAACGGGCTCAATCCGGGTCAGATGGTGATCAAGATCGTAAAGGAAGAGATGGAATCCCTCATGGGGTCCGATACCACCGAACTGGTCATCAAACCCGGCAATGAGATCACCATTTTCATGATGGCCGGCCTGCAGGGTGCAGGTAAGACCACCACTTCGGCAAAGATTGCCGGACAGCTGAAGAAGAAGGGCAAGAGCCCTCTGCTTGTTGCCTGTGACGTCTACCGTCCCGCTGCCATAAAGCAGCTTGAAGTGAACGGAGCCAAACAGGGTGTTCCCGTATTTTCCATGGGAGATAAGAAAAACCCGGTGGATATCGCCAGGGCCTCCGTGGAATACGCGAAGGAGAACGGCTGCAATATCGTGATCCTGGATACTGCGGGACGTCTCCATATAGATGAGGACATGATGGAGGAGCTTTCCAACATCAAGAACAATCTGGATATCACCCAGACCATTCTGGTGGTGGATGCCATGACCGGACAGGACGCGGTCAACGTCGCCAAAACCTTCGAGGAGAAGGTGGGAGTGGACGGCGTGATCCTGACCAAGCTGGACGGCGATACCAGAGGCGGAGCCGCCCTTTCCATCCGTGCGGTGACGGGCAAGCCCATCCTCTACATCGGTATGGGCGAGAAGCTTGAAGACCTGCAGCAGTTTTATCCCGACCGGATGACCAGCCGTATCCTGGGTATGGGGGATGTACTTACCCTCATCGAGAAAGCTCAGAATGCGGTGGATGAGGAATCCGCCAGAGAGATGGAGAAGAAGCTGCGCAAGGCAGAGTTCGGCTTCGATGATTTCCTGACCCAGATGCAGCAGATCAAGAACATGGGCGGGATCTCGGACCTTCTCTCCATGATCCCGGGTGTCGGAAGCCAGATGAAGAACGTGGAGATCGATGAAGGTGCCATGGGTCATGTGGAAGCCATCATCTATTCCATGACCCCCGAGGAGAGAGCCAACCCCAACCTGCTGAACCCCTCCCGGAAGAAGAGGATCGCCATGGGAGCCGGAGTGAGTCTTCAGGAGGTCAACAAGCTGTGCAAACAGTTTGAACAGACCAGGAAGATGATGAAGCAGATGACCGGATCCATGGGCAAGAAAGGAAGACGGGGCGGCGGATTCAATCTGGGCGGCATGAAGCTTCCCTTCTGACCGGTTTTCACGACCGGATTTTACAAGGTTCACAACCCCTTTGAGGGTTTGATATACTAAAGATTTTATTATTCAATGAAAGAGGTGCAAAGAATTATGGCAGTTAAAATGAGATTAAAGAGAATGGGCAAGAAGAAAAATCCTATCTATAGAGTAGTCGTTGCCGACGCAAGATCTCCTAGAGACGGAAGAAACATCGATGAGATCGGTTTCTATGATCCCAACCAGGAACCGGCAGTTGTCAGGATCGACGAAGAAGCAGCCAAGGACTGGCTTGCAAAGGGTGCTCAGCCTACTGATACAGTTGCAAGATTATTGAAGAACGCAGGTATCGAAAAATAAAAAACCGGAGGTAAGCGATGAAAGACTTGGTAAAAGTAATTGCAGTATCTCTTGTTGACCATCCGGAAGAAGTCATTGTTACGGAGAAGGAGACGGATCATTCGATCATTCTGGAACTTCATGTGGCTCCGGAAGATATGGGAAAAGTCATCGGGAAACAGGGACGTATTGCAAAGGCTATAAGAACTGTTGTCAAAGCGGCTGCTTCCAAAGATGAGAAAAAAGTGATCGTAGATATCGCTCAATAATTACTGAAATACCATGCCCGTGTTGTTCTGCATCACGGGTATTGTTCTCTGAAGAGAAGGAGAGGATCATGGAAGATTTACTTCAGGTGGGTGTGATCACCGGAACCCATGGATTAAAAGGGGAAGTCAAGGTGTACCCCACGACGGATGATAAGACCCGGTTTACGGACCTTAAGGAGGTTATCCTGATCTCCGACGGGAAGGAGATTCCTCTTAACGTGGAATACTGTAAGTTCTTTAAACAGTTTGTATTCGTGAAGTTTGAGGGACTTGATGATATCAATCAGGTGGAGATCTACAAGAGGTGCCCCATCATGGTCACCAGGGAGAACGCGGTTCCCCTGGAGGAGGACGAGTATTATATCGCCGACCTGATCGGCATGACCATCGTCGATGACAGCGGAATAACCCTGGGCACACTGGAAAATGTGATCGAGACAGGAGCCAACGATGTATACGAGGTTCTCCTGCCGGACGGAGGAAGGATCCTTCTTCCGGCCATCAAGGAATGCATCCTGGATGTGGATATGGAGGACAAGGTGATCCTGGTACATCTGATGAAAGGGCTGGCAGATTCATGAATTTCCACGTCCTGACCTTATTTCCCGATATGATCACCGGGGGACTGAATCACAGTATCACCGGAAGAGCGCTGAAAAATGAACAGATCTCACTTGAGACGGTGGATATCCGCGATTATTCCTGCAACAAGTCCGCCCGGGTGGATGATTATCCCTACGGCGGGGGAGCCGGTATGGTCATGCAGGCCGAACCCATCTATCTGGCTTATGAAGATATGATCAGCCGGATCGGGAGAAAACCCAGACTGATCTATGTGACCCCCCAGGGGAAGGTCTTTAACCAGACCATGGCGGAAGAGCTGGCCCGGGAGACGGACCTGGTCTTCCTCTGCGGCCATTATGAAGGGGTGGATGAGAGGATCCTCGAGGAGATCGTCACCGACCATGTATCCATTGGGGATTATGTACTTACCGGCGGGGAGCTGCCGGTCATGGTGATGATCGATGCCATCTCCAGGTTGGTTCCCGGCGTTCTCAACAACCAGGAGTCGGCGGAATTTGATTCATTTTATGACAATCTCCTGGAATATCCCCAGTACACAAGACCGGTGGAATTCCACGGGAAAACCGTACCCGAGGTCCTTCTGTCCGGCCACCATGCCAGGATCGACCGCTGGAGGAGAGACCAGTCATTAAAACGGACCCTGGAGCGAAGGCCGGACCTGTTAAAAGACGCGGTCCTGTCCAAGGAGGATCTTGCCTACCTGGCCAAGATCGGATACAGACCGGAGGATTGAGCCGGTTTTTCAGGACAGGAATACATTTCCCCGGGAAAATATCCGTATATTTTCAATTAATGCAGGAAAAACCCTTGCATGGCCGGAAAAGTTATGTTATTATTCAATAGTTGTGTAAAAAAGGTGGTCCGCTGTTACGATAGACCTGATCCGGAATCGGTTTATGGGATGTATTAAGAACACCGGCATTATATAGGAGGTAACACATGAAAGACATTATCAAGAGCATCGAAGATGCCCAGTTAAAACCGGAAGTTGACAGTTTCCGTGTCGGTGACACCGTAAGAGTATCTGCGAAGGTTATCGAGGGAACCCGTGAGAGGATCCAGGTTTTTGAAGGAACCGTCATCAAGAGACAGAACGGCGGCGCAAAAGAGACATTTACCGTAAGAAAGTTCTCCAACGGTGTTGGTGTTGAGAAGACATGGCCGCTTCATTCCCCGATCGTTACCAAGATCCAGGTTGTCAGAAGAGGTAAAGTCAGAAGAGCAAAACTTTTCTATCTGCGTGACAGAGTTGGTAAGAGGGCTAAGGTTAAAGAATTAGTTAAATAATATCCGGAAAAATTGAGGGCGAGTAAAGGATTACTTGCCCTGTTTTTCTATCGACGGGGGTTTGCCTGTGAAGAATTATCGTTATCTTGAAAGAAGAAGACAGACATTCAGAAGGATAGGATTCTGGTTTGCAGAGATCCTGATCTGCATATTTCTGGCCCTGATCGCTGCCCAGTTCTGTGTACAGACGGTCACCATCCGCGGTGACTCCATGCAGCCGGCCTACAGGGACGGGGATACTGTCATCGTCAACAAATTAAAATACAGGATCAGCAATCCCGCCCGGTATGATGTCGTTCTCATCGAACTTGAAGCCGGGACGAGCACCCACTATATTGTAAAACGTATCCTGGGCCTTCCCGGAGAGACCATCCAGATCGTCGACGGCAAGGTACAGATCAACGGGGAGGAGATCAAAACGGAGTTTTCCGAAGAGATCCTGTCCGCAGGCCTGGCAGCTTATTCCATCGAACTGGGGGAGGACGAGTATTTCGTCATGGGGGACAACTGCAACAACAGCGAGGATTCCCGTGTGGCCAATATAGGAAATATAAAGAGGAAGCAGATCAAGGGCAGGATCAGCCGTTGATGAGGCTTTCCGCGATCAAGACGAGGAGGCGGCGATGAATTTCCAATGGTATCCCGGCCATATGACCAAGGCCAGGAGGATGATGCAGGAAAACATAAAGCTGATCGATATCGTGGTGGAACTTGTGGATGCCAGGATTCCCATGAGCAGCAAGAATCCGGATATCGATGATCTGGCGAGAAACAAATCCCGCCTGATCATTTTAAATAAAGCCGATATGGCTGACCCGGCCGTGACGGCCGGGTGGGAAGCCTTCTATCAGAAGAAGGGCTTCTTTGTCACCAGGGTGAATTCCCGCAGCGGGAGCGGCATGAAGGAAGTCAAGGCCCTCATCGAGACCGCCTGTAAGGAAAAGAAGGAGAGGGACCGCAAAAGAGGTATCCTTAACCGGCCTATCCGGGCCATGGTGGTGGGTATCCCCAACGTGGGAAAATCCACTTTCATCAATTCCTTTGCGGGCAAGGCCACCGCGAAGACGGGGAATAAACCCGGTGTCACAAAGGGAAAACAGTGGATAAAGATCAATAAGAATGTTGAGCTTCTGGATACCCCGGGTATCCTCTGGCCCAAATTTGAGGATCAGCAGGTCGGTCTGAGACTGGCGCTGATCGGTTCCATCAAAGATGAGATCCTCAACACCACGGAGATGGCCGGGGAGTTTCTTCTCTTTATGAAGGAAGAGTACCCCGGGCTTCTTGAACAACGTTATTCCCCGGAGGTTCTGCAGGCGGCGGACGAAAACGGGGAGATGACAGCCATGCTGGAGAAGATCGCCCTGTCCAGGGGATGCCTGAAGAAAGGAAACCAGGCCGATATCGACAAGGCGGCTCTGCTGGTTCTGGAGGATTTCCGGTCGGTCAAACTGGGTAAGATCTCCCTGGAGAGACCGGAAAAACAGGAGGAAAGTAATGGGGAACATTAATAAGGATGAACAGGTTCAGGAAAAGAGAAGCATGGTAAGAGAGATTCTGGATATGGTGATCTATGTCGCCGTCATCGGGCTGGTGGTCTATCTGATCCTTCATTTTGTCGGTCAGCGGACGGTAGTCAACGGAGACTCCATGGACAATACCCTCCGTGACGGTCAGAGTCTGATCATGGACAAGATCTCCTATCGTTTCCATGACCCCAGAAGATTTGACATCGTCATCTTTCCCGGCCCGGGGGAAGAGGGCGAGCAGCCCTACTATATCAAGCGCGTGATCGGACTGCCCGGCGAGACGGTCCAGATCATTGACGGCAAGGTTTATATCAACGACAAAGAGCTGAAGGAAGATATCTACGGAATAACCGATTACATTGAGTATGCCGGGATTGCCGAGGATGGATATACCCTGGAAGAAAATGAATACTTCTGCATGGGTGACAACCGCCCGGTAAGTTTCGACAGCCGCTATGAAGAGGTCGGTCCTGTGACCAAGGATGAGATCATCGGAAAAGTATGGATCCGGATCTGGCCTTTCAGCAAGTTCGGCCCTGTGGAGGGTGGTCAGCAGTGAGCTTAAAAAGCGTCAGTGAGATCAAAGAAGAATTCATGAGCCTGACTCCCGAAGAGATCCCTGACCGTATCCGCCTTTATGCGGATGACGGCAGGAAGGGTGTGCGGACCCTTCTGGCAGCCCAGGAGAAGAAGCTTATCCGTCTCCGGGAGGAAAAAGAACGCGTGGAGCAGATGTGCGCTTATGAGAAGAAATACAGCGATCATGCCATGATCTGCGGGATCGACGAGGTGGGCCGGGGGCCCCTGGCCGGGCCGGTGGTTGCCGGTGCGGTCATTCTGCCCAAAGACTGCCGGATCCTTTACATCAATGATTCAAAAAAACTCTCTGCCGCGAAAAGAGAGGAGCTGTATGAGATCATCTGCGCGGAGGCGGTGTCTGTGGGCATCGGTATGGCCAACCATACCAGGATAGATGAGATCAATATTCTTCAGGCTACCTATGAAGCCATGCGTGAAGCCGTCAGCCACCTGTCGGTGGCCCCGGACCTTCTTTTAAATGATGCGGTCCGTATCCCGGGGGTCTCCGTGCCCCAGGTACCCATCATCAAAGGAGATGCAAAAAGTATCTCCATCGCTGCGGCCAGCATCGTGGCCAAGGTGGTCAGGGACAGGATGATGACGGAATTTGCCGGGATCTATCCGGGCTATGGGTTTGAATCCAACAAGGGTTACGGCTCGAAGGAACATATGGAAGCCTTGCGGCGGCTGGGACCATGTCCGATCCACCGGCGAAGCTTCATCGGCAATATCCTGTCAGGAGAGTCCTGAACAGATGGAGGAATAAATGATTTGAAGGATATGCGTAAAAAGACAGGCAGTCTTGGTGAGGCTGCCGCTGCCGCCTTCCTTATGGAGAAGGGTGTGCGTATTCTACAAAAGAATTATCGATGCCGATATGGTGAGATAGATCTGATCGGCCTGGACGGATCCGTCTATCTGGTCGTTGAAGTAAAAACCCGCTCTTCCTCCGCCCAGGGGGAACCTGCGGAGGCGGTGGATTTCCGCAAGCAGCGAAAGATCTGTCTCACTTTTGATTTTTACCGGATGAAAGAAAAACTGGATGATTATACACCGGTCCGTTTCGACATTATCGAGATCGACCGTTACGGCAGATGCCGTTGGATAAAGAATGCATTTGAATACCATGAACCGGTATGAGGGGACAGACAGATGAAAGATCATACCCACGAGATCATCAGGGTCATACCCGGGAGTATCGCCGATGAGTGCGGACTTGTACCCGGAGACAGGATCCTTTCCATCAATGATTGTCAGATCAGGGATATCTTTGATTACCAGTTTCATATAGAGAATGAATACCTCGAGCTTCTGATCTCCACCGCAGGGGGAGAAGAGTACCTGCTGGAGATCGAGAAAGACGAGGAGGAGGATCTGGGGATCCTCTTTGAGGAATCTCTCATGGACAGATACCATTCCTGTACAAACAAATGTGTATTCTGTTTCATTGACCAGATGCCGCCCGGCATGAGGGAGACCCTGTATTTTAAGGACGACGATTCCAGGCTGTCCTTCCTTCAGGGCAACTATATTACACTGACCAACATGGATGATGAGGATATAGAGCGGATCATCCGCTACCACCTGGCTCCCATCAACATTTCCGTCCATACCACCAACCCCCAGCTGCGCTGCTCCATGCTCAATAACCGGTTTGCCGGAGATATCCTGGACAAGATCGGGAAATTTGCCCGGGCAGGGATCGGGATGAACAGCCAGATCGTCCTCTGTCCAGGGATCAATGACGGGGAGGAGCTGGACCGGAGTATCCGTGAGCTGGCCGCTTTTCATCCGGCCATGTCAAGCCTTTCCGTGGTTCCGGTGGGGATCACCAGATTCAGGGAAGGCCTGAAAGAACTGGACTCCTACGATAAAGCTTCCGCGGAGAAAGTCATCCGCCAGATCAAAGGATGGCAGGACCGGCTGAAGGAAGAACTGGGGAGCTGTTTTGTCCATGCTTCCGATGAGTGGTTCATCCTGGCAGAGCAGGAGATCCCGCCGGCGGAGTATTACGAGGGGTACGGACAGCTGGAAAACGGAGTGGGGATGATCAGGCTTCTGATGGATGAAGTCAGGGACACCCTGGCCGCCCTGGAAGGGGATGACCGTAAGCGGGAGATCTCTGTCGCCACCGCAAAACTGGCCTACCCTACCATCCTTAAACTCGCCGGGGAAGTCCGGGAGAAGTTTCCGGGCCTGACGATCCATGTCCACTGCATACGGAACGATTTCTTCGGGGAGAAGATCACCGTCTCCGGTCTGCTGACCGGGCAGGATATCATAGCCCAGCTTAAAGGGAAGGAACTTGGGGACTGCCTTTATCTCCCCTGCAACGTCCTTAAGGCGGATGAGGACATTTTTCTGGATGACGTCACTCTGGAAGAGATGAGTCGTTCTTTACAAAAACCTGTGATTATCATACAATCAGAGGGGGAGGATTTCGTGAGAAAACTTGCGGGGATCTGAGATTATCCCCGTGCTTAACATAGAGAAACGGAGGACAGGATGAGTAAACCAGTAGTCGCAGTGGTGGGAAGACCCAATGTAGGGAAATCCACGCTGTTTAACGCCCTTGCGGGGAGCAGGATCTCCATAGTGGAGGACACCCCCGGTGTGACGAGGGACAGGATCTATGCGGATGTCACCTGGCTGAATTATCAGTTTACCCTGATCGATACAGGCGGAATCGAGCCGGAGACGGACGATCTGATCCTGTCAAGGATGAGAGAGCAGGCTGAGACTGCCATTATGACCGCAGACGTGATCCTGTTTCTTACCGATGTCCGGCAGGGGCTGGTAGATGCAGATTATAAAGTGGCGGATATGCTCCGCCGCTCAAGAAAACCCATCATTCTGGTGGTCAATAAAGTGGACAGCTTTGAGAAGTTCATGCCGGATGTGTATGAATTCTATAACCTGGGTCTGGGAGACCCTGTACCCATCTCCGCGGCAGGCATGCTGGGATTGGGAGATATGCTGGATATCGTGGTGGAACATTTTGACCCTGAGTCCATGAATGAGGAGGAGGACGACAGACCCAAGATCGCGGTCATCGGCCGTCCCAACGCGGGGAAATCCTCCATCATCAACCGGCTGCTGGGGGAGGAGAGGGTGATCGTCTCACCCATCGCCGGCACCACCAGGGATGCCATCGATACCACGGTGACCAGATCAGGCCGGGAATATGTCTTTATCGATACGGCCGGCCTGAGAAGGAAGAGCAAGATAAAGGAAGAGCTGGAGAGATACAGTATCATCCGTACCGTGACCGCGGTGGAAAGATGTGATGTGGCCGTGCTGGTGATCGATGCCGTGGAGGGTGTCACCGAGCAGGATGCCAAGATCGCCGGAATTGCCCATGAGAGAGGCAAGGGTGTCATCATCGCCGTCAATAAATGGGATCTGGTGGAGAAGGAAACCAACACCATGAGGGATTTCGAGAAGACCGTCAGGAACAGGCTTTCCTACATGCCTTACGCGGAGATGATCTTCATCTCGGCAGTGACCGGTCAGCGCCTTCCCAAACTGTTTGACCTGATCGACACCGTGATCGAGAACAGGGCTCTTCGCATTCAGACGGGAGTTCTCAATGAGATCCTCACCGAGTCCATGGCCATGAAACAGCCACCTTCGGACAAGGGAAAGAGGCTTCGGATCTACTATATCACCCAGGTTTCCGTGAAACCGCCCACATTTGTCATGTTTGTCAACAGCAAGGAACTGACTCATTTTTCCTATACCAGGTACATTGAGAATCAGATCCGTAATACTTTCGGTTTTCGCGGAACTCCCATCAGGTTTATCTACCGGGAAAGAAAGGAGAAATAACATGAATCCTATTGTTTTCTATGCAATCATTTTTGTGATCGGTTATTTTTTAGGTTGTTTTCAGACAGGATATTTTGTCGGAAAACTGAACGGGATCGATATCAGGGAGTACGGCAGCGGCAATGCGGGAGCAACCAATGTACTTCGTGTCCTGGGGAAAAAGTGGGCACTCTGCACCTTCCTCGGCGATGCCCTGAAGGGCTTTATCCCGGTAATGATCCTTCGTTTCCTGGTCTGCCCGGGTATGGAGAATGTCAATTCCCAGTTCGCCCAGCTCCTGATCGGTTTCGGTGCGGTGATGGGTCACGATTACCCCTTCTTCCTGAAGTTCAAAGGAGGAAAAGGCATCTCCACCTCCATCGCTGTCATGACAGCCTTCGACTGGAGGATGGGACTTGCCAGCCTGATCATCTTCGGTATTGTTCTGGGTCTTACCCGTTATGTCTCCCTGGGATCCTGCCTTCTTAGTATCGGATTCCTGATCGAGATGCTGATCTTACATCCCGGAAGACCGGAATTACTGATCATGGCCGCGCTCTTTACCTTCTTCGCCCTCTATCGTCACCGGGCCAATATCAAGAGGCTCATCTCGGGAACGGAGAGCAAGATCGGACAGAAAGTGGAGATCAAGAAATAGAGAGCAGATTCAATTAACATCATAAATATGCTTTACAATAACAGAACCGGAAGGAATGTTCTGCAGTAACGAATCCCGGATGGCGGTACCCTTGCGGCAGGTTCCCTCGAAAGCGGCTAAACGAACGCTTTCTCAGGAGACCTGTCCGCAAATCCACCATCCGATATGGATCGTTCAGAACATTCCTTCCGGTTCTTGTTGTTTATATAGAGTTTTTATATGCACAGATTCTGTTTTTGTTTACCACTAATCCGTGAGCTGGATCTGCTCCCATTCCTCGTAGAGGGAGAGGAGTTCCTGCTCATTTTTTTCGATTTTTTCCGACAGTTCCATGAGCTTTTCTGCGTCGGTGCTGTTTTCGGGAAGGTTGATCTCTTCCCGATACTGATCGTTTTCTTCCTCGAGGCGGCTGATCTTATCCTCCGTCTTTCTCAGGTCATTTTCCCTTTTTCTGATCCTGGCAGCTTCCTCCCGGGCCCTGATCCAGTCTTCCTTGGAGGAGGATTCTTTTACCGGTTCCGGGGATCCGGCAGCCGACGTAAGATCATCACTGTCTGCCTCGATGTTGCCGGCCTCTTTCTGTTCCAGATAATAACTGTAATTTCCCCGGTAATTGACGATTCCCGAGGGAGAAAAGTCCAGGATCCTGGTGGCGGTCCGGTTGATGAAATAACGGTCGTGGGACACATACAGGACCGTGCCCTCATAACCGTTGATGGCTTCCTCCAGAATCTCTCTGGAAGAGATGTCCAGATGGTTGGTGGGCTCATCCAGGATGAGGAAATTGGCGTTGGAAAGCATGAGCTTGGCCAGGGATACCCGCCCTTTTTCGCCGCCGCTCAAGGTCCCGATCGTCTGGAAGACATCGTCCCCCGTAAAGAGGAAGGCGGCCAGGACATTTCTTATCCTGGTATTGGTCAGCTTGGGGTAGGCGTCGGAGATCTCTTCGAAGATCGTCTTTTCGTCATGGAGGACATGCTGTTCCTGGTCATAGTAACCGATGGTCACTTTGGCTCCGTAGGCGATCTTGCCGCTGTCCCCCCGGAGATGGCGGTTGATGATCTTAAGGAGGGTGGTCTTTCCGGTTCCGTTGGCCCCGATGATCCCCACCACCTCACCGCGCCTGATCTCCATATCCAGGTTGGAGAAAAGGTGTTTGTCCCCGAAGGATTTGCTCAGCTTCTCTATGGTCAGGACATCGTTTCCGCTGGTGACTTCAGGCTCCAGACGGATCTTCATCTTCTGGTCGAACATGAGGGGTTTTTCCACCCGGTCGATCTTCTGAAGCATCTTCTCCCGGCTTTCCGCCCTCTTAATGGATTTCTCCCGGTTGAAGGATTTCAGCCTGGCGATGACCTCCTCCTGATGGGCGATCTCCTGCTGCTGGTTCATATACTGTTTGAGCAGGGCGTCCCTCTGGGCCTTCTTCTTTTCCGCATACCGGGTATAGTTTCCGTGAAATACATTGCTGACTCCCTGTTCGATCTCAATGACTTTCGTCACGACCTTATCCAGGAAGTAACGGTCATGGGAAATGATCAGAACAGCTCCCCGATAGTTGGACAGGAAGGTTTCCAGCCACCGGATGGCGTCCATGTCCAGATGGTTGGTGGGCTCATCCAGCAGGATAAGATCGGGGCGGGAAAGCAGGATACGGCTCAGGGCGACCCGTGTCTTCTGGCCTCCGGAGAGGGTATAGATGGGGGTGTTGAACTCTGCCTCGGTAAAGCCCAGGCCTTTGAGGACCCCGGTGATCTCGCTTTTCCAGGCATATCCGTTGGCTTTTTCAAACTTGTCCGTCAGCCTGGAGTAGAGGTCCATGGACGCACTCAGCCGTTCGCCGGTTTCCAGGCTGATATCTTTCTCCAGGGAGCGGATCTTCTCCTCCATCTCGATGATCTCTTTCTTGGCATCCAGCATCTCCTCATAGATGGTCCTTGTGGAACGGACATCGATGACCTGTGACAGGTAGGAACAGCTGGTGTCCTTCTGAAATACGACCTCGCCGGAATCCGGTTCATATTCCCCCGTGATGATCTTGAAAAGGGTGGTCTTGCCCGCACCGTTTATTCCGATGACCGCAGCCTTCTCCCCTTCATTGATCAGAAAATTTATCTGATTCAGTACATTTTTTCCGCCAAATGATTTTGTGATTTTCTGACAGGACAGTATCATGGTTATCCTCCCACTCCGTGAAATCAGTCTAAAGCATATCTTATCACAAGAGAGAAAAGAAGTAAAATAATAGAAGGAGAGATTTGCGGGGCTAGTCTGTGAATTGTTTGACATAGCAGGATAAATTCAGTATAATATTT
>JAEIGA010010456.1_pt1 | contig 14062 bp, 12 predicted proteins | sample 9270691 | NCBI WGS metagenome assembly JAEIGA01 (sample SAMN17057246, study PRJNA624740) | gut metagenome | biome: biome; isolation source: fecal sample | host: Bos grunniens | place: China: Xizang | collected 2019 | reverse complement strand
AACTTTTAAAGAACAGGTATTACAATTACCGCGAACAAGTCAATAAAAGACCCGACCAACATGAATTTTATGCAGGTTGGATGAACCGTTTGAACAAAATAGCGGAATCGGTTGGGAGCGACATTCGTTTTTCAACAAAATTTTAAAAACATCTTTTAATTTATGAAAAAAGCGTTTGCTCTACTTTTCATTTTGGCAATCTCCTTGCAGGGATTTTCCACAGCACCACAGAAAGACGGCAAGGAAAAATTGTCGCCTTTTGCAGGAATTTGGAATTGGGCATGGAATGACAATGCACACAGATTTTACATCTGGTGCGGAGAGAGGAATGACTCTCTGCTATTCGCAATTGGAGGCACATTCTTCTATGGCGACAGAATTCACATGCCCGAATGGGATAAAAATGAGAAATTCATCCAAATGGTACGCATAAAGAAGCCAAAGGGAAACATCGCCAAGAGCAAAATGTATGAAATAATGTCAAACTTCTATTGTGGCGATGACAAGAAATTGAATGATGTTACTTTTGAATTGCTCAACGATACCGTAATGCGTTTTATACTGGATGACGACAAGGTTTATTGGCCCGACACTGCATTGATGATTCTAGAAAAAAAAGAAAACATAGAGTTCTCTAAACAAGAGCATGAATATATGTACAAAGAGGAATAAGACACAAACTCACAGTCGTGAAGCCGCAAGGTTTCACGATTGTTGTTTTTAGTAATATTTTTAAAACATTATTTAACGCATAAAATATCAAAACTTTTCATCGCGAAAAACCTTTTTTAACAAATATATTTATATCTTTGTGATATTTCACGAGCATGTACCGCACTCGCTGTAAAATATTAAAGTTTAGCTTTATATTTCGCTCGTTTGTAGCCATCTTTGTGATAAATCACGAACATGCTATGCACTCGCGGTGAAATTCGCTAAAGTAAACTTTGCGTATTTCGCTCGTTTGTAGCCATCTTTGTGAAATGCACGACCCATGTTAACAAGGAATATAAAAATAACCATAAAACACAACATTATGTCAATCAAACAATTGAAAAAATGCTTTCTATTGACTGCTGTTGCACTTATGTGCGCCCTCAGCAGCAATGCACAGGCTAAATTCGAGAGAGGCAAGCTGTACCACATCTATGGTTCCGGCGAAACCGAAAACCTCGTAGCCGAGAAGGACAGCGAGACAGCCGGCTTCGCAAGTTTCAACAAGGAAGACCATTCAATCTATTGGAGAATTTCCGAATTGTCTGGCAGCTGGCGCATCATCAACCCCGTCACAAACAATGCTCTCCGTGTCAATGGTAACCGCGTTGAGATGGGCGAGAACAATGGTTCCGACGAGGCACAGCTGTGGAAGTTCGAGAAAGGCTTGCTCATCCCGGCCAACAACCCGACATTGGCTGTTGCAAAGGGTAAAGGCAACACTCTCATTCTTATCAGCGCAGAAAGAGCCGCAAACATGCGCGCAGCGAAGTTCAAGATTGAGGCATCTTCATTTCCCGGTTTCGACGGCGACATAACATACCAGATTTGCCCTGTGAAATATCCAGGTAAGGTACTCGGTAACGGCGATTCAAGCGACAACAACGCAGCCATCGTCTGCGAGGACACCATTGCAGAGAACAGAGGACAATATTGGAGCATCAAGACCATCGACCTCTTCACATTTGCAATCGAGAACTCATTCTATGAGATTCACTTTGATGACGGTGGCAACAACCCCAATATCGACTATCTGCTCCAGTGGCCAGCACAGCCCGGCGTATGGAACAATGCAAAATTCAAATTCGAGCCTGTTCCAAGACAGAAAGGTGTATATCTCATCACATCAGCCGCAAAAGAGGGCAAGATGTACACTCTCAAGAATGGCAGCATGAAGCTCGTAAAGAAAAACCCCAAGGACAAGAATGCTTGGTTCAAATTCGTAGCTGTTGAAAAGCCAAAGATCAACGCTCCACATTGGGAGGATGAGGCAATGTTCGCCGAGAACAAGGAGCGTGGCGTTGCAACATACATGCCATACGACAACACAAGCAAGATGCTTGCCGATAGCGTATATTATGCTACACCATGGAGCGAGCCTGTAAACAACCGCTACATGAGCCTCAACGGCACTTGGAAGTTCAACCTTGTTACAGAGCCCGAATCACGTCCGCTCGACTTCTTCGAGACGAACTTTGACGCAAGCGGTTGGGACGATCTTCCTGTACCTTCAAACTGGGAGATGCACGGATATGACAAACCCATCTACAACAATGTAGAGTATCCACACGCAAACACACCTCCTGCAATCAAGGCACGCCCTGGTTTCAACGACAACGGTTGCAACTACGGTATCAACCCCGTCGGTTCATATATCCGCACATTCGAGATTCCCGAGGATTGGGACGGCCGCCGCACATTCATCCACTTTGGCGGTATCTACTCAGCTGCATTCGTATGGGTAAACGGCCAGTATGTAGGTTACACACAGGGTGCGAACAATGTTGCCGAGTTCGACATAACAAACTTCCTGAATGTAGGCGAGAACAAGCTCGCAGTCCAGGTATTCCGTTGGAGCGACGGTTCATACCTCGAGTGCCAGGATATGTTCCGAATGAGTGGTATCTTCCGTGATGTATATCTCTACAATGTACCTTTGACAGCAGTTCGCGACCACTACATTACAAGCAAGCTCTCTGCCGACCGTTACACCGGTGAGATGAACATCAATTTCGAGATTGACAACAGAGACTTCATCCCAGGCCTCAAGACCATCAAGGTCGAGGTTTATGACCCAAGCGGCAAACTCGCCGGCGAAGGTGAGACAATTGTCAACACAGCAGCAAAGATTGCATCACCAACAGGAAATATCCAACTAGAGGTGTACGATGTCAAGCTGTGGAGCGCCGAGAAGCCAAACCTCTACACTGTACGCATAGCACAGTATGACGAGGACGAGAACGAAGAGATGGCATTCTCAACAAAGCATGGTTTCCGTGATATCAAAATCGAGAACTCACTCGTATACATCAATGGCGAGAGAGTATTCTTCAAGGGCGTAAACCGCCACGACACACACCCTGTTTACGGCCGCGCCGTTACAACAGAGTCAATGTTGCAGGACATCATGCTCATGAAGCAGAACAACATCAATACAGTCCGCACAAGCCACTACCCCAATGCAGCCAAGATGTACGCCATGTATGACCACTTTGGTCTCTACTGCTGCGACGAGGCCGACTTGGAAAACCACGCGAACCAGAGCCTTTCTGACCGCAGATCATGGATTCCGGCATTCGTTGACCGCATCAACCGCATGGTTCTCCGCGACCGCAACCACGCCTGCGTTGTAATGTGGAGTTTGGGTAATGAGGCCGGCAACGGTAGCAACTTCGGTCCATGCTACGACGAGGCAAAGCGTCTCGACAGCCGTCCCGTACACTATGAGGGAACACGCTCAAGCGGTGACTACGGTGGTGGCCGTTTCAGCGACTTCTATTCAAAGATGTACCCCGGCCAGGCATGGATGGACAAGTACACCAACAACCTCGACAAGCCAATGTTCATCTGCGAATATGCACACGCAATGGGTAATGCAATCGGTAACCTCAAGGAGTATTGGGAGAAGATTGAAGCATCCAACTCATGTATCGGTGGTTGTATTTGGGACTGGGTTGACCAGGCCATCTTCGACCCACAGGAGATGAAGGATGGTATCTACCGCATACACACCGGTTATGATTATCCAGGTCCACATCAGGGCAACTTCTGCTCAAACGGCGTCATTCCTCCAACACGCGAGGAGAGCGCAAAGCTCAAGGAGGTCAAGGCTGCACACCAGTTCATCGACATCACAATGCCCGAGGTCAACACAGAGTTCGACGGCGGTATCGTGACCATTGCATTCAAGAACAAGTACAACTTCACCAATCTTGACGAATTCGATGCAATTTACGAGATTGTGAAGAACGGTAACATCGTATATACTGACCGCACTCAGATTCCAAACGCCGAGAGCGGACAGACCGGAAAGATTTGGCTCACCGTGAAGAAGGCAAACATCAGAAAAGCCTTGAAAAATGGCGATGAGTTGCTCATCAACATCCGTGTAGTACACCGCGAAGCACAGTTGTATGCACCGGCAGGTCACGAAGTGGCTATGGCGCAGTTCACACTTGCCGAGCGTGCACCACTTGCCGAGTTCAAGCAGGAGAAGTCTATTCTTGAGACTCTTGTTGGAATCGTGAAGCCACAGCCTGCACCATCTCCTCTTGCCACAACATCGTCACTGCACGAGACCATCATCGGCAACGATAAGGTACAGGTCAAGTTCGATGCCGAGACAGCACAGCTCACTGCACTTGCATTCGGTGGCAAGAACATCATCGCCGAAGGCCAGGGATTTGTATACGACAACCACAGATGGATTGAGAACGACCGTTACGGCAACACCTCAAATGGTCTTGAGCCAAATGGAGAACTGAGCGTTGTCAACAAGAACGGCAACACAGTTGTAAAGACTGTACGCAATGGTTCATTCTGTGACACAGAAATCAACTACACAATCTACCCCGAGGGTGTCGTTGATGTAGAGGCAACATTCACTCCCAAGAGCGGCGACTTGCGTCGTGCGGGTCTTGTATGTAACATTGACAAATCTTTGAGCAATGTAAACTACTACGCATACGGTCCATGGGAGAACACTGTTGACCGCAAGGATGGTGTTATCGTAGGCCGCTACACAACAACTGCAACAGGTGAAATGGCCGACCGCTATGTAAAGCCACAAAGTAGCGGTAGCCGCGAGGGCTTGCGCGAGCTCGTGCTCACAGACAAGGACGGTCATGGTGTAAAGATTGAGACAGAGGGCGATGTAAGCTTCTCGGCACTCCCCTACACCGACGCCGACCTCATGCACGCACAGCACTATTGGGAGATGGAGGAGCGTCCATACACAGTCCTTCACCTCGACGCATGGTTGCGCGGTATCGGTAACGCATCATGTGGCCATGATGTTGGTACAATGCCTAAATACTGCGTTCCAAACGAAGTTATGACATACAAGTTGCGTATTACGCCTGTGGTTCCGGTAACCAAGTAATTTTACAACTGAAATCAAATGATAGACGGCGCAAGATTCCTTGCGCCGTCTATCATTTGATTTTACTCCATATATCCCAACTGTTGCCACCACTATCATCATCCACATCATCAAAATCAGTAGCCCCGCGTCTTCTTGGACTCTCACCCGAAGCAGCAATGATAAATGTATTGACAGAAACAACCCCTGCAATGGGAGGAAAATAGTTTTTTCTCATAACTGTAGATTTAAAGAGGTTATGAACAATGTCCCGCTGACTGAACAAAAGCGCATCAAGCACTTTTATCCATATGCAACCGGTTACTACTGCATCAACAACAAAAATCCACAATATGTTTGGTCAAGGTATAAAAGGCTCACCCCTCACCATTGCCAGACAATTTGTTTATTACAGCCGCATATCCACAGCGGCGACACAACGGCTCAACAGCCTTGTGCCTTGTAAAACCATCATAGATAGCCCTAGCACGGGGTGATGCAAGCACCTCATCCAAATTCTGCTGAAACAGATTACCAAGATCAAGAACTCCGGCACTGTCAAGGCAACATGGCACCACCGTACCATCTACAAGCACACCTATCTGGTTGCGCAAGGCATAGCAGAAAGCTTCCTCTTCGCCATTTTCAGGTTTTTCACCTTCGGGCCACTCAAACATACGGCCATACTCAATGAAAAGATTGTCAGCAATTGTCCATCCGCTACGAGTCTGTTTCCATGGACGGGATACATATTTTGCAACAATATCAAGCAATTGCTCGTTCTCCTTGTCATAACCACCCTGATTCCACAGACGCAGCACCATTATTATTCCCTTAGACGAAGCCTCCAGCGCAAAATCCATTACCCCACCGACATACTGCTCAAGGTTGTCCATCCCATTGCCTTCATGAGCATGCAACGACACCTGCATCTTATACGGGCGGGCATCCATGACAGCCTTGGCACGCGAAAGCAATGTACCGTTTGTCGTCAATACCGGGATAAATCCCTTTTCACGCGCCATGGATATGAATTCAGGCAAATGACGATGCAGCAACGGCTCACCCATAAGATGAAAATATAGGAATTTGATTCTGCCACGCAACTTGTCAGTGAGCAAATCAAACTCTGCCGGCGACAGACTGCGTTTTTCCCTTGATGTCTTTGGGCAGAAAATACAGTCAAGGTTACATATATTTGTTATTTCAAGATAACAGCGTGTAATCATCCTTCATTTTATTCAAGCCACACCGGTAATACCGGTGAAGCAAAAACCACAAATTCCTAAAAACAAAAAGAGGAAAGCATTTGACCTTCCTCCTTTTGCAGTGACTCGCTTGGGGCTCGAACCCAAGACCCCATCCTTAAAAGGGATGTGCTCTACCTGCTGAGCTAGCGAGTCTACCTAAGTGCCGTTAAGCGAGTGCAAAGATACGACTAAATTTGAAAACTACAAACTTTTATCTTTGTTTTTTGTCATATTTGAGGCAAACTCTAATATTTTCCGTACATACTGTGTAAAACATTTTATTATACCTTATATAAAACGGCTATTTAACCGTAGAGGAATCTGTCTCGTCGGTTGCTCCTTGAGCACCATCATCCTTGCCACCATTCAGGAATGTACTGCCAATCGCCTCTTTCAGGATTGTCTCCTCGGGATGGTTCGAGGTTTCGGCAATCTCATTATATCGTCTCAAATAAGCAAGCAGCAATGTTGACAAAGGCAGAGCCACAATCATACCGAGCACGCCAAGCAAATGTCCCCAAATAGACAATGAAAGCAGGATGATGGCCGGATGCAGATTCATTCTCTTACCCATTATCCTTGGGACAAGAATCAGATCCTGAATCAACTGCACAACAAGCATCACAACCAATGCCATAAACATGATTGGCCAGAATTCCCCGCCTGTATTGGCGGCTTTGAGCATTGCAAGCAGTACCATGGGCAACAATGAAACAACCTGCAGATAAGGTACTAGGTTAAGCACGCCTATGAAGAGCCCGAATGCAATTGCAGCCGGGAAATCAATAATAACGAAACCTATTGAAAAGAGTATTCCCACGCACAAAGCCACAAGAGCCTGTCCACGGAAATATTGGTTCATACCATATACAAGGTCGCTCCACAGTTTAAGCACCACTCCGCGCCACTTCTTCGGCACATATGGCTGCCATCCTCTTGAAACGCGTTCAAAATCAAGCAGAATAAAAAACATGTAGAGCATTATCATTGACAATGAGAGAACCTGCCCCATAACATCCACCGTACCCAGCAAGAGCAGCTGAGCCCTTTCGGCTATCAGATCGAACAATCCCGCATCGCCCGAGTTCTCAAGCATCTGGGCAAAACCATACTCATCCGAGATACCCTTGAACAGGCTCATCACAGGTCCCGGGATAGAGCCGTCGTTGATATTCTGGTCAAGGAAGGAGACTGTTATACCTTTAAGTGAAGACAGTTCACTGAACATCAGCGGCACAACATAGACCACCACCCCACATATCACCAAAGCAACCATAGCCAAAGCGAAGACTATCGCCAGCGCCCTGTACTTCAAGCGCATCTTGTCCTGCACAAAGTTCACAAGAGGGTTCATCAAGTATGCCAGCATCCATGCAATAGCAAAGGGGAGCAGCACACTACTCAAACTGTCAAGTACAAAAAACGCCACAACGAATCCCACTACAAGCAACACAATGCGCAAGAAGCGGCCTAATGTAACTTCGTTCTGTTTCATATCATCCTGTTCTATATTCTTTATCAACAAATATCCTTTTCACCGCCGCGTTTTTCCTCTTTTCCTGCCACCAGCAGTACAAACTCGCCACGAGGCTCATTGGCTGTGAAATGTTGCACCAACTCGGCAAGCGTGCCACGCACGCACTCCTCGTGCAGTTTGGATATTTCCCTTGCCGCTGCAGCCTGACGGTCAGCGCCGAACACCTCGGCAAACTGGGTGAGACTCTTGAGCACACGGTAGGGCGACTCATAGAAAATCATTGTGCGCGGTTCATCCTTCAGGGAATTCAGTTTTGTCTGTCGTCCCTTCTTCTGTGGCAGGAATCCCTCGAAGACAAACCTGTCCGATGGAAGCGCCGAACTCACAAGCGCAGGGACAAAAGCCGTAGCACCCGGCAAACACTGCACTTCAATGCCATTCTTCACTACCTCGCGGACAAGCATGAATCCCGGGTCCGAGATTGCAGGAGTACCGGCATCCGATATCAGCGCCACATGGCGTTCGCTATTTGCAATGCGCTCGGCAAGCGAACCCACTGTCTTGTGTTCATTGAATTTGTGGTGCGAGTACATTGGCACCTGAATGTCAAGGTGCTTCAAAAGTTTTGCCGATGTACGGGTATCCTCGGCAAGCACAAAATCAGCCTCACGCAATATCCTTATCGCACGCAGCGTAATATCCTCGAGATTTCCCACCGGTGTGGGCACGACATATAACATTCCCATAGTCATTCATTTGCTTTCATTATGCAAATTTACCTCAAAATATAGCAACATCGCCAAAAAAAACATCTTTATTTTGTTAAAAAATCAAACAACCATACTTACCAACAACTCATGCGCGATTGTTGATAACTTGTGCTTGATAAAAATTTTATTTCCGGTCCAATTGATTATCTTTGTAGTGAACGAAGAGAGTGACACCCCCAGCTTTAGGCAAAACAAAAAAACACGATATACCAATGAACAGATTTTCCGAATTCAACCAGATGGAGACAACACGCCGTGGCCGAATTGAAGTAATTTGCGGTTCAATGTTCTCGGGCAAGACCGAGGAACTTATCCGCCGCCTCAAGAGAGCCAAGTTCGCGCGTCAGAAGGTTGAGATATTCAAGCCGGCGCTCGACACGCGCTATTCCGATGTTGAAGTAGTTTCTCACGACAGCAACCACATCACATCAACCCCCATTGAGTCATCAACAAGCATCCTTTTGCTTGCCAACGATGTAGAAGTTGTAGGCATTGACGAAGCACAGTTCTTTGACAACGAGCTTGTAGGAGTGTGCAACGAACTTGCCCGTCGTGGTGTGCGCGTAATCATCGCCGGTCTCGACATGGATTTCCGTTGCCAGCCTTTCGGCCCCATGCCCGCACTCATGGCTGTTGCCGACTCTGTGACAAAGGTACACGCAATCTGCGTCAAGTGTGGCAACCTTGCATATGTTTCGCACCGCCTTGTCGATGGCGAGAAGCAGGTACTGCTTGGCGAGAAGATGGAATATGAGCCACTGTGCCGCGAATGCTACAACAAAGCATTGAGCGAAGCCGAAAATACCGGAAAATAAAAGCAATCCCCCTCGCCCTACGGGCACTCCCCCTTAAACAAGTGGGAGAGTTCCTCCACTCACCGAGGGGAGGTGTCGGTTTACCGACGGAGGGGAGCATATAAAATCTGCGTAGAAATGGCAAAATACCGCAACCTGTTCATCGACCTCGATGATACCGTCTATGATTTCTCGGCAGCATCGCGTGAATCGTTCCTCGAGACATACGAGCAACTGCACTATGAGCGATACTTTGAGTCATTCGAGCACTACCTCTCAATCTACGAGCCCTACAACCTTGAGTTGTGGCGCATCTACGGCGAAGGAAAGATAACCAAGGAGGAACTGAACAGAAGACGCTACAGCCACCCTCTCGAGGTCGTGGGTGTACAAGACCAGGCACTTGCCGACACATTCTGTCGCGAGGCACTAGGCCGCATACCCACCAAGGGGCACCTTGTTCCCGGAGCAATTGAACTGCTCGAGTACCTGCGTCCAAAGTACAACCTCTACATCCTGTCCAATGGATTCAAGGAACTGCAGTCGCGCAAGATGCAGACAGCCGGCATTGACAAATATTTCGATGCCCTTATACTGTCCGAGGATATCGGCGTCAACAAGCCCGACAGCAGGCTATACGAGCACGCCATGCGCAAGACAGCATCGGAGCCACAGGAGAGTCTCATGATTGGCGACATGTTCGACACCGACATTGTAGGCGCAGCAAACTTTGGCATGGACAGCATGTACTATAACCCGAAAAGAAAGGCCGGACATCCGTTTGCCCCAACATATGAGGTTACACATCTGTTAGAGATAAAAGACATACTGTAAAAATACAATCATCATGAGCAGCAAGGCCAATACATCAATACTCATCATCTACACAGGTGGCACAATCGGTATGATACAGAATGCCGAGACCGGAGCATTGGAAAGTTTCAACTTCGACCATCTGCTCAAACATGTCCCCGAGGTCAAGCAGTTCAACCTGAATATCGATGCAATAACCTTCACTCCACCCATTGACTCATCGGACATGGAACCCGAATTGTGGAGCCGAATTGTGACAATCATTGAGGACAACTACGATAAATATGACGGTTTCGTCATTCTCCATGGCACAGACACCATGTCGTTCACAGCATCGGCACTCAGTTTCATGCTAGAGGACCTTATGAAACCCGTTATTCTCACAGGTAGCCAGTTACCAATTGGTGCACTGCGCACAGACGGCAAAGAGAACCTTATCACAGCCATTGAGATTGCAGCAGCCAAGAACCCTGACGGCACCCCCGTTGTCCCAGAGGTATGTGTATTCTTCCAAGACAAACTCATGCGCGGTAACCGCACCACAAAGATCAACTCCGAGAGTTTCGGTGCGTTTGACTCAAACAACTACCCTCCACTTGGCGTTGCCGGCACAAGCATACAGTACTACACCAACAATATAAAGAAATACATCCCCGGTCTAAAACTAAAGGCACATCACGAATATAATAACAACATCATCATCCTTTCACTTTTCCCGGGCATAAAAAAGGAAATTATAGAGAATGTTCTTGGTGACAAGGAACTCAAAGGTGTTATATTCCGCACATTCGGTGCCGGCAACGCACCACAGAAGAAATGGCTCATTGATGCCCTTTCAAAAGCCACAGCAGAAGGCAAAATCATCATCAATATCACCCAGTGCGCCGGTGGAAGCGTACATATGGAGCTTTATGAGACAGGGCTGCAGTTGCTTGAGGCCGGCGTTATAAGCGGCAAGGATTCTACGGTTGAAGCTGCGCTCACAAAGCTCATGTACCTCATGGGTAAAAATCTGCCGACTGAGGAAGTTCGTCGCCTCATGGGCAAGAGCCTCGAAGGAGAAATAACGGAGTAAAATATTTTAATCTCCTCCACCGCAAGCGGTCCCCTCCTCTTTAAACAAGAGGAGGAATAATAAATACCTTTCGCCCTTTTTAGACCTTTCGGGCTTCTGTTTTTTTAGAATCCCCAAGCTAAGACAAAAATAGGCTTCGCAATCGCGAAGCCTATTTTTTATCATTATTCCTTATTATTAGAACAACTTCTCTGGATACTCACCAGCCTCAACCAACGACTGGATCTTCTCAACAGTTGCAGGACGGTCAGCAGCATATGTTACACCGAACCACTTTGCAGTTGTGTCAAGTACCTCACAAGAAGCCTTGCCTGTAGTTGTCAAGTTGTTTACAACCAATGGAATGAAGTACTCAGCCTTTGGCTTGTCGATGTTAGCCTTCAAGAAGTCAACGAACTGCTCCTCTGAGTGCTTGAAATAGTCAGGTGTGAAACCCCAGAAGTTCATTGAAACAGGAGTCTCCTCGGCAACAGGCTGCCATGCACCCTCCTCGTCCTTGAAGCAGATAGGGCCGTCAACACGCATAATCTCAGTGCGCTCAACAACACCGGTCAACATATTCTCCTCGTTCTTCTCGCAAACACCGCGTGCAACACTACCGTTCTCGCTGAGTGTGTTGCAGATGCGGAAACCTACCATTGAATACTTACCCTCGCTACCCTCGGGAAGCTCGCTCAACCACTTGCCCATAACAGCGAAAGCGTCACGGCCATAGAAGTCATCGGCGTTGATTACAGCAAAAGGCTCCTTGATAGCATCCTTACCCATAAGCACAGCGTGGTTTGTACCCCATGGTTTTGTACGCTCCTCTGGAACTGCGAAGCCCTCTGGGAGGTTGTCAATAGCCTGGAAAACCAATTCTGTCGGGATGTGACCCTCGTACTTGCTCAATACCTTGTCGCGGAAATCCTGCTCGAAATCCTTGCGGATAACAAACACCAACTTGCCGAAGCCACCACGGATAGCATCATAGATAGAATAGTCCATGATTGTCTCGCCATTTGGGCCAAGACCATCGAGCTGTTTCAAACCACCATAACGGCTGCCCATACCTGCAGCCAAAACAAAAAGTGTAGGTTTCATTTTTTATAATATTAAAGTTAATTATTAGCCTCTGCAAATGCTCCTTTCAAGCATACACACTCCTCAAAGATACAATTTAATTATTAAATTTATGCAAATAAAGTGTAAAAAATATCGCACGGACAAAAAAACAGCCGGCAAACCATCCTATCTGCGCCTCAAATCAAGGAAAAGAAAGAACCAAAGAGCCAACATCCATGCTGTTGAAAGCAGCAGCAACGGCCAGCCAAGCAAATAGCCAAGCACTGCAACAAGAGCCGACAACAGCACCATGGCAAAAGTCCTTATAATGGCCACATCCACTCTCTCCCCCACACATATACTCTCGCACATCAGGAAGCCGGACATCACAACCAGCAGGCCGGCAAGCGCCACCCCGTTCAGCGCCTCGAACAAGGAGTTCATCCCCGCCAACATATCACGCTCACAAAGAGCCGCACCCGCGAACATTGACAGAGCTATGACAAACGACGCGAAATAGACATTTCCCTGCAAGGCATCTCCCCACAATCTTCCTTCAGCCACATTCAACCACAATACCCACCTGCGCATATCACAAAATCATAAGTCTATAAAAATATGGGCATTCCTGTACAGCAACGCCAGAGCATTAATCACAAAGAACGCCGAGAACATTACCCCCAACACACACCTGTTCAGTGCAGTACTGTCATTGTCAACATCCTCGTCTGCTTCATACCCGGCAACAAACAAACGCGAATTGACAAAAAACCATATTCCAACCACACGCATAAGATTCATCACAAAAGCGACCAGTATATACACGGGGTTATTCTCGGGCAACATATCAAGGCCACTCCCCTCAGGGACATAGCGTTGCCACATTGGAGCAAAGAACGCCGCAAAACTCAGGACATATGGCAAAAAGAGGAACTGCACCCAAGAGCGTTCTTTCGCGCTGAGCCTGCCATTTCGCCACAATAACGACCATGCATAGCAGCACCACACAACAGAAAGCAACAGCAACGAATTACCCAACATTTCAAACTGCTTGACATGCCCACCGGGAGAGACAAAAGCACTGTACCAATAATAGAACATATACAGCTCAGGTAGCACCAGTTGCCACAGCGCTTTACGCACCGCCTTGTCAGCCGCACACTTCAAAAGAAGCAGGAATGCCACCACCGAAAAGAGGGCACCGAACAGTTCGGCAGACACATTCGTTCTGAAAGCCACGATTGCACTGTCATCACCTATACCCACAAATGTTTCGAGCAAAGAAGAGAGCACGCCACTCACACCCGGTATTGACAATAATACCGGCAATGCAAGCAACAGCATCGCAGACAAACGAATTGCCCTATTTTTCTTCTCATCTCTCATGACCACTCGCGGAAAATCTTCCGAACTTCACATTTGTAATTACAAAAATAACAAAGAAAATAGTAGAGAACACCAAAACGGGCAGCACTTTTTGCAAATAACAGTATAATAGGAGACCATCTGCCGAAATTAAGGGACTTATAAGAAAAATACCTTGCAAAAACTTTGCCGATATGAAAAAAAAGAGTAATTTTGCAAGCTGAAAAGCAAAAAATCCAAAAGAGCGAATATAAACAATTAAAATATATAAGACGATGAAAAGAACATTCCAACCCTCTAACAGAAAGAGAAAGAACAAGCACGGTTTCCGTGAGAGAATGGCTACAAAGAATGGCCGTCGCGTATTGGCAGCTCGTCGCGCAAAGGGACGTGCTAAGTT
>JAEIGA010010455.1_pt1 | contig 14063 bp, 9 predicted proteins | sample 9270691 | NCBI WGS metagenome assembly JAEIGA01 (sample SAMN17057246, study PRJNA624740) | gut metagenome | biome: biome; isolation source: fecal sample | host: Bos grunniens | place: China: Xizang | collected 2019 | reverse complement strand
TGCCTGGAGATGTCGTGTTGGCCAAAAGGGGTGGTGTACTCTTCATCCCTCCTCATCTTGTAGAACATATTGTTCTCACTGCAGAGTTTACCCGTCTTTCCGATGAATTCGGCGAAGAGAGGATAAAGAAAGGACTATATACGGCAGGTCAGATAGATAGTGCGTGGAGCGATGAAATGAACAAGCGCTTTGGCGATTGGGTTCGCTCGTACAAGGGCAAGCTCCCGATGTCACGTGAACAGCTTGAAAAATATCTTAAAGACAGAAATTTCTAGATTATGCGTAAAATTTTATTACTTCTGGCGTTGTATATGCCGGCTTTAGTTCCTGCACAAACACTTTCTGTGCAGATGCTTCAAGGGGAAACATGGTGGGGTGGAATAGATAATCCTGATGCATGGCTTATAAATCTTACAGGTGACTATGCGTTTCCGTTTGATGACAGTATGGAGTTTTCCATGGACTTGCGTTCAAGTTCATACTCCAATAATACTGTACCATTCATGTTGTCTAACAAGGGACGTTATATCTGGAGTGATGCTGCATTTAAGGTTACATTCCGAAGGGGACTGATGGAGTTTGAGGGTACTGCACCTATAGAACTTGTACAGGCAGGGGAAACTCTGCGTGAAGCCTATCTTGCAGCATCTGCTGCTCACTTCCCGCCAAAGGGGCAGCTTCCGCCGGAAGAGTTTATCACACGTCCGCAATACAATACCTGGATAGAACTGATGTATAATCAGAATCAGGAGGATATCCTTCGATATGCTCACGCCATAGCTGATAACGGCTTTCCGACAGGTGCGGTTTTCATGGTAGATGACAACTGGCAGAAATACTATGGAAATTATGATTTCAAACCAGAGCGTTTCCCGGACCCCAAGGGTATGATTGATGAACTTCATTCAATGGGTTATCGCGTGATGCTGTGGGTGTGTCCGTATGTGTCTCCGGATTCTCCTGAATATAGGGAGTTGGCAAAACTTGGATATTTTGTAAAGGATGTCGTTAAGGATAAACCGGCAATCGTAGAGTGGTGGAACGGATTCAGTGCTATGTTGGATATGTCCAATCCGGATGCGAGGGCATGGATGGTGTCAAAACTCCGCCAGATGCAAGAGAAATATGGAGTTGACGGATTCAAGTTCGATGCAGGCGGTGCTGAAAATTATCTGCCTGAGAATATCCGGGTTTTTGATGGTAAATCGTATGGCCCGGAACATACCCGTCTGTGGTGCAAGATGGCCGATGATTTTCCATATAATGAGCTCAGAGCTAGCTGGAAACTTGCGGGAGAGCCTATTGTGATGCGTCTTTGCGATAAGAGGGCAGATTGGAAGACTGTTCGCAATCTGCTGCCTTCGATGATAGCATCTGGTATGGAGGGACATGTATTTGTCTGTCCAGATATGATTGGTGGTGGCGAGTGGACAAGTTTCCTTAATGTGAAGCCGGAGGATATTGATCAGGAACTGATAGTACGCTCATGTCAGATTCATGCAATGATGCCTATGATGCAGTTCAGTGTGGCACCATGGAGAATCCTTTCAAAGGAGAATATGGAGATATGTCGTGCTGCAGCATGGAGGCACGTAGAATTGGCGCCTTATATACTTGATGAATCACGTAAAGGCTCCATGAATGGTGAGCCTGTCGTTCGTCCGATGGAATATGTGTTCCCAGCCCAAGGTTTCGAAAAATGTACAGACCAGTTTATGTTGGGAGATAAGTATCTTGTTGCTCCAATGTTAGAGCCAGGAACATCTCGCAAGGTAACGCTTCCGGAGGGACGTTGGATTGACGAAAAAGGCTCTAAGTACAAGGGAGGAAAGTCTTACGATATAGATGTTCCATTGGATAGGATACCAGTATTTACCAAAATAAAATAGTTTTAACTTACTTTAAAATTACTATCTTCAAGTACTCGAAAAGTTGCATATATGGATAGACGAGATTTTATAAAAACTTCAATGCTGGGAACAGCGATAGCGATGACGGGATGCAATAATGTTTTTCCTGGAGGTCAACAAACGAATCATTTGCCTTTAAGATTGGAGGCTAACGGATGGCTTAAACAACCATCAAGAGAAATTCCGGTCATCGCAGAAGCTGATCTTGTCGTGCTTGGTGGCGGACCTTCTGGAGTAGCTGCTGCAGTAAATGCTGCCCGAATGGGTGTGAAGGTCATATTGCTTGAGCGTTATTCGTATCTGGGAGGTCTTTGGACCGGAGGTCTTGTTTTGCCGATTCTGTCAACTCATGGACTATCACCAGACAAGGAGTGGACTAAGGTGGTTTGGGGATTTTCTAATGAGATTCATGAACGCCTGAAAGGTATGAACATGGTTGTTAATGATTTGGCTCCGCGTGTTGATCCTGAAGCCTGCAAATATGTTCTTGAAGAGTTCTGTGAAGAGGCTGGCGTGCAGATTATATATCATAGTTGGGCAACTGGTATTCAGATGTCAGGCGATAGAATTGAAGCAATTTTTCTTGAAACGAAGAGTGGGCCTATTGCGGTGAGGGGAAGGAATTTTGTTGATTCTAGTGGCGATGGTGACTTGATTGCTTGGTCTGGTGAAGATTATGTTGAAATGAAGCACCACATCGGAGCAATGTTTAGAATAGGTGGAGTGCCAGAAGATATGGAGAATGTTGGTGGCAAAACTCCTATCCCAGGCGTGAGAAATGGACATATGCATGGGTATGATAATCAGGATGGTCTGGATGTCCTGAATCTTACCAGACTTCAGCTCCAACTTCGTAAAGATATGTGGAACAGAACTCAGGAGTTGAGAAAAAGAGAAGGTGGCGAAGGCATATATCTGCTTGAGACACCTTCCCAGACAGGTGTACGTGTGACAAGAGTTCTTCAGTCTATGGGTAATGTTACGTTTGAAGGTTCTATGACCTACAAATCATACGATGATGCGATTGGTATGAGTGGTGGAAGTACTTCTCTGATGTATAAGGGAAGTAAATTATGGGCGCATGAAAGACCATATTGGCAGATACCATATACCTCAATACTTCCTAAAAAATGTCCAAATCTTCTTGTGGCTGGAAGATGCTTCGGTTTTGAGGAACCACTTGCACACGATGCTCGTGAGATTGCAACATGTCTAGTAACAGGACAAGCTGCAGGTATTGCTTCTGCTCAGGCCATATTGAATCGTACGAGCGTGCAAGATGTAGATGTAAAAACTCTTAGGAAAAACCTGTTGGCACAGAATGCTAGACTAGAGTAATCCAGAATGCGAAAGTTTATAAGTATAATATTGCTTGAATTATTCGCTTTATTTCAAGTTGTTGCTTCTCCACTAGATGATTTGCGTAAATCATTTGTGGACGCTTCAATTGTGAATTATGCTCCCGATGATGATGTTGCAATAAATTTTATTCGGTACTCAGATAATGGCAGAGCTAATGATGTACTGCTACTGCAATTATATCTTTCCGTATGTCTTCCTGACGTCGAGGTGGAGAAGCTTATTGATGGATTTGATTCCATAAAGAAATGTTGGAAAGATATAGATTATAGAGACATGAACAGAGGACGTTGGCCGGCTTCGCTCCATGTTACCAGAATGTATGCCCTCGCCAAACTGTATAAGGCTGGGAATGAAAAGTGGAGGGGGTCGGAATCAATTCGTCACATTCTGCATGATTCCATGCAATGGTGGTATATGAATATGCCGAAGTCCCCTAATTGGTGGCATAACGAGGTTGGGGTGCCAAAGAAATTTGCTGCTGTATTGTTGTTGCTTAGGGAAGAGTTGACATCAGATGAACTTATTGGCGGATTGAAAGTCCTGGAGAATTCCAAGTTCGGTCGGACTGGACAGAATAAAGTGTGGTTGGCAGGGAATAACTTGATGAGGGGTATTCTTATTGATGATGAGGATTTGGTAATAAAATCTCGTGATATTATAGCGGAAGAGATACGTCTGACTGATAAGGAAGGTATACAGGATGACTGGTCTTTTCATCAGCATGGCCCGCAGATACAGTTTGGGAATTATGGCATGACCTTCGTGGAAACGCTATCGTTCTGGATGAGGGTTCTGAAAAACACAAAGTATGATTTTACTCATCAGCAGAAAGAGATTGTCTGCAATTTGATGAAGCAGGGAATCTGTTGGAGTGTCTATAGAGGAATGATGGATCCAAGTTATTGTGGACGTCAGAATTTCATTGATGCAAGTGCTGGAAAGGCCTATTCGCTAGCTGTAGCTGCACAGAATATGGCTGTAGCAATGGATGAGGAAAATGAATTCTTTACTAATGTGTCAAATGAATGTCTCTATCCTGACTTATATCCCAACACACTTGTTGGTGCTAAATACTATAGCCGTTCGGATTGCGGAATTTATCGAACACCTTCATGGTATGCTTCAGTGAGGATGCATTCAGAAAGAACATTAGGATTTGAATTTACCAATAGAGAAAATACTTTGGCTAATTTCTCTGCTGATGGTGCAGTTCTCCTCAGGCAGGACAGCAAGGAGTATGATAATATTTTTGCATGTTGGGACTGGAGAAAAGTACCAGGAGTAACATCCTACGATGATGGTGCGGCAATAAAATGTGATGATACGATTGAAGGTAAAAGGAATCATTCTAAACATGTAGGTGGCTTGATAGCTGAGCATATCATGGCTGCTACTATGGAACTGAATAGGGATGGACTTTATGCCCTTAAGACAGTCATTTTTCTTGAAGATTGCATAGTTTGTCTTGGTACAGGAATACAGGGAGCATCAAACTTTAAATCAATTACGACTGCGATAGATCAGAACTATCTGAGAAACAAGGTGTCGTATGGTAAGAATTGGATTCATCATGCTGATCGTGGATATGTTAGCCTTGATGACTCACCTATAGTGGTTAGTACAGAATTGCAGAGAGGTAATTGGAATTTGATTGACCCGGCTGTAGATAGACCAGATGAAGGTAGGATCTTCAAATGCTGGTTTGAACACCCTGTTGGTAATGCACAAGGTAAATATGAGTATGTGATATTGCCTTGCGCAGGTAGGAAAGATGTACGACAATTTGCCGGACAATATAATGAAAGGCATAGTCTGCTTCGTGTGATTCGCAATGATAAAGAATGTCAAGCTGTAAGATATAAAGACAAACTGGTCGCAATATGCCACAAGACTGGAAAATACTTGTTGGACAATCAGCTAATTAAGGCGGAGTATCCATCAATAATCATTTTGGGTGAAAAAATGACTGATTTGCGTTTGGATGAAACTACAAGATAATTCAATACAATTATGAAAAAAATATCCCTGTTATTAACAATTTTATCCCTCTGTATTATATCCTGTACAAAAGAGGAATCTATGGAACAGCTTACTGCTCGTGTTTTTGAGAGGGCGGCTGTTCAGGTAAAAGTAATGGATGAACTATTGGATAGCGTAGCAATTTCAACTTCATGTGAATCGATTTATCCGCGTAGTTTGTCAACGGATGCCAAATTAGTGACAAGCGACTACAAATGGTGGTGTTCAGGTTTTTTCCCGGGTACTTTGTGGTATCTATATGAATATACAGGAGATGATTCAATAAAGAATCTTGCGTTGAAATACCAGTCGGGATTGGAGCCATTGAGACATCGTACTCATGATCATGATTTGGGTTTCCAGTTGATGTGCAGTTATGGTAATTGCCTTCGTTTGACAGATAATCAAGATTGTATACCAATACTTTTAGATGGCGCTAAATCACTCGCTTCCCGTTTTGATTCAAGAGTAGGCTGTACGAGATCATGGAGCTTTGGTGACTGGTCATTCCCTGTCATTATTGACAACATGATGAATCTGGAACTCTTGTTCAAGGCGTCCCAACTTGGTGGAAATGAGGAATTCTGGGAGATGGCTGTTTCACATGCAGATGTTACTAAGGCAAATCACTTCAGGGACAATTTCAGTTGCTACCATCTCGTAGATTATGATCCGGAAACAGGAGACGTTACCGGCAAGCAGACTGTACAGGGGTTTGCTGACGACTCGTCGTGGGCACGAGGTCAGGCATGGGCTTTATATGGCTTTCCAATGGTGTTTCGTTTTACTCAGGATGAAGCCTATCTGAATCATGCTGTGTCAATTGCCGATCATCTGCTGTCCCGTTTACCTGAAGACGGGGTTCCATATTGGGACTATGATGCTCCTGGTATCCCTGACGAGGTAAGAGATGCATCAGCAGCTGCCATCATGGCATCGGGATTAATCGAGCTTAGTACATATGTTGATGCAAAAACAGCTAAACGATATATTGCTACTGCAGAAAAGATGTTACGAGCTCTTGCTAGTGAAGAATATCTTGCAGAAGCCGGTGAGCAATGTGGCTTTATTCTTCGCCATAGTACAGGAAATAAACCAGCAGATTCCGAAGTTGATGTGCCATTGACATATGCTGACTATTATTTTCTTGAAGCATTAATACGATTCCAGTCATTATAGACTTCTGATTTAGAAAGTAAGTTTTATTAAATATACGAATTATGAAGAAGATTTTTGTCATTTTATGCAGCCTTGCAATTTTGGCAGCATGTTCTACTCGTAAGAACGACTACATTGTTTGTGCTTATGTGTGGCCTTCATGTCACGATGATTCACTTGCGAGAGAGTGGCTGTGGCCTGAAGGAGAGGGTGAATGGGAAGTTATCAAGAAGGGAAATCCTCGTTTTGAGGGACATTATCAGCCGAAACAGCCTCTTTGGGGGTATGGCCATGATGATGATCCTGCTGAAGTTGAACGTTGGATTCAGTTGGCTCTTAAGTATGGCGTAAATACTTTCGTATATGATTGGTATTGGTATAATGCTCCTGATGGATATAGCGGACCATATCTTGAGGATGCATTGAATAAGGGTTTCCTTGGGGCTCCGTCAAACAGAAAGATGAACTTCTTCCTGATGTATGCCAATCATGATGTAAAATATAACTATTGGAATCCTCACAAGTGGGGAGATAGAGAGGACCTTCTCTTCAATCCACGTGTAGGGATGGAAGATTGGAAGAAGATTGTAAACCGTGTGATCACTCAATATTTCCATCTTCCTAATTATACAAAGATAGATGGTTGTCCTGTATTTGCCATGTTCAGTGTAGATATCTTCAAGCAGGGCTTTTCTTCTGATGAAGAGGCATACGCTGCAATGGAGTATTTCCGCGAGGAAGTCAAGAAGGCCGGTTTCCCTGGTCTGTTCCTCCAGTATACTCCTGGCGATGGCTCTGATCTTGCGAAGAGAGATCCGGAATTGATGAAGAAAGATATTGAGAAACTCGGAATCAACAGCATCGCATGCTATAATATGGGAGGTTTCAATCCAGACTATCTGACCCAGTGCAAGCGTTCGGTAGAAATCCGTGAGCAGGTTACAGAGTTGTATGATATTCCTATTTTCCCTACTGTGTCAATAGGTTGGGACGATTCTCCTCGTTTCCCTGCTAAGGGTGCGGAACATGTGACCCGTTTCCACAACACACCTACATCTTTTGCTGCATATCTTCAGAAGGCAAAAGAATATGCTGATAAACATCGTGACACTCAGCCGCCATTTATCATGATCAATGCGTGGAACGAGTGGGTGGAGGCAAGTTATCTTCTTCCTGATTGTCTGAACGGATATGGCTATCTGGAGGCAGTCAAGGATGTTTTTGATGGAAAATACGAATAATAATGTATTTCAGGAAAACAATTACTCTACTTGCTACTGCCATAACTTTCTTGACAGCATGCGGTAACCATAATGGGAAAGAACTCACCGTAGACATTCTAGAAGAAGAGTCTTGGTGGGGACTTTCTAATACGGATGGATATCTTCAGCCTTTTACAGATTATCCTTTGATGGATCTTGCCAATGACAGCCGTCTTGGCGAGACCATTCCTTTCCTTGTGTCAAGTAAAGGTAGGTATATCTGGTGCGACAGTCCGTTTAAAATCTCATGTAAGGACGGAAAGTTTACATTGGAAACGTATGGTGAGCCAGTACAGCTTGTCAAGGCGGGAGAAACGTTGAAGGAAGCCTATCTCGCAGCATGTCAGAAACATTTTCCGTTTGAAGGGATATATCCTGCCGAGGAACTTTTTGTAAAACCTCAGTTCAATAACTGGATTGAGTCTTGTATGATGGGCATCAATCAGCTGAGTGCAGAGGACTATGTCAAGGCAATTGGAGAAAATGATTTCCCATGCGGCGTTGTGATGATCGATGGCGGATGGCTTGTCCAGCATGGTACGATGCGTTTCAATCCCGAGACATTCCCTGATGGAAAAATTCTATTTGACTTAATTCGGTCTGAGGGATACAAAAGTCTATTATGGATAAGTCCATATGTGTCAGGAGATAACCGTGGTACATATCTAGACTATAGACTTGTAGGAGCACGTAAGAGCCCACTATTGGTAGAGAGTGCGGAATATCCTGGAGATGAGTGTATCGTTCACTGGTGGAGCGGGAAAAGTGTATCATTGGATCTGACCAATCCACAAGGTCTAGAAACTTTTGCTCAGCAACTTGAAGAATGTCAAAAAATATACGGAGTCGACGGCTTCAAGTTTGACGGAGGAGAGGCGGAGTATTTCCGTGGAAAGGGTAAGTTTTACAGAGGCGCGACTGCAGCTGATTATGCCCATGCTTATGGTGATCTTTGCAGACGTTTCCCTTATCACGAGTTCCGTGTAGGATATCGTAATGGCGGCGCACCTATTATTGTCCGACTTATGGATGTTCCACATGATTGGGAGAAACTGCCGGATGTCTTATATAATATCCAGATATCAGGTCTTATGGGTCTTCCATATACTGTCGGAGATATGATTGGAGGAGGCCTTGTTACTCATATACCTACAGATGGCAGTTATTCCAACAAATACATGGTCCGCTCGTGTCAGTTGCAGACATTGATGCCTTTGATGCAGTTCTCTATGGCTCCTTGGAGAGTACTATCTAAGAAGGAATGTGATATCTGTCGTGATATGGCCAAACTGCATGTGTCATTCAGTGACTATATTATGGAACAGGTCCGACATGCAGCAAGAACTGGAGAACCGATTGTGCGGATGATGGATTATGAGTTTCCTGGACAGGGCTTTGACAGAAAGATGCCGCAGTTTATGTTCGGACCGGATTATCTGGTCGCTCCTGTATTGCGTGAAGATGATAGCGTCACTGTTGAGTTGCCGGAAGGTCTGTGGCTTGATGATCAAGGCGAAACTTTCATAGGACCGCAAGTTCTGAATTTGGTGAATGTGCCTCTTGAACGTCTACCTTATTATAAGAAAATTAAATAATTATGAAACTTTGTGTTATACTCTTGTCGGCAATACTTTCCCTGCCACCTGTTACTCAAAAGGTTATTTCAGTAGAAACTGAAAATACTCAATTGATTCTCCAAGTAGATAAGAAAGGTATAGTACGTACAATGCATTATGGAGAAGATGCAGGTGATCCGACACAGTTCCTCTATTACTATACTGGCAGAGGAAATGATTACGGAGATGGTCCTATGACTTATCCGACAGTCGGTGGCGGTTTTAATGGCCAGCCGGCACTACATGTCAAATATGCAGATGGCAATCAGAATACAGAATTGTATTATGTCTCTGATGAGAGTTCATCGCGTGATGGAGTTACAACAACGATTCTACATTTGAAAGATTATGTGACAAAACTGGAGGTGGATCTCATTTATGAGGCTCATCTTGCAGAAGACGTAATCCTTATGCATAGTGAAATCCGTAATGGTGGTAAGAAGGAGGTTAAGTTGCGTTCATATGCTTCGGCCTCTATGAATATAGATGCTGATAAGTACCTTCTTACACATTTTTATGGAGGTTGGGCAACAGAAATGCAGCGAGACCAAACATTGTTGACTCATGATGTGAAAGTCCTGGAGAGTCGTCGTGGTACACAGGCAACCCAGGCTGGTAACCCGTCATTTGTACTATCGTTAGACGGCAGTTACAGCGAAACTTCAGGTCCTGTTGTAGCTGGAGCCTTGGCATGGAGTGGCAATTATCGTATTTCTTTCGAGAAGGATCAGAGCGAAAGGCTTAATGTTGTAAGTGGTATCAATCCTTTTGCTTCCGAATATCCATTGAAAGCGGGTGAAACCTTCACAACACCTCAGATGATTTATACATTCTCTGCTGAAGGAGCAGGAAGAGCCTCTCGTAACTTGCATAATTGGGCGCGTAAAAACAGTGTATGGGGTGGCGGTAAGGTAAACCCAACTTTGCTTAACCATTGGGAAGGAGCTTATTGGAACTTTGATACACCGACGTTGCTTGGTATGATTGACGATGCTGCATCTATGGGATTGGAGATGTTTGTTCTTGACGATGGCTGGTTTGGACTTGATTATCCTCGAAATGATGACAAGGCTGGATTGGGCGACTGGGAAGTGAATACAAATAAACTCCCAGAAGGTATCGATTATGTGGCTTCATATGCACATTCTAAAGGACTTAAGTTCGGTATTTGGATTGAGCCAGAGATGGTAAACCCAAATTCAAACCTTGCTAAAAAACATCCGGATTGGATAGTGCAGAGTCCAGGAAGAGAGATATATCAGCAGAGAAGTCAGTGGCTTCTTGATTTGACTAATCCTGATGTGCAGGATTTTGTTTTTGACGTATTTGATCAAACAGTTTCGCTTTCGCCTAATATAGACTATGTGAAATGGGATAGCAATCGTCGTGTAATGTCTTTCGGTAGTCCATATCTTGATGAAGAAACAGATCGCTTCTATGTGGAATATGTTCAAGGACTATATAAGGTCCTTCATCGTGTACGTGAGAAATATCCTCACATCATCGTACAGTGTTGCTCATCTGGTGGAAATCGCGTGGACTATGGCTCGATGAAATATTTCAACGAAGTATGGACTAGTGATAATTCAGATGCTATTTCGCGTACTCGTATCCAATGGGGTACATCTCTTATCTATCCTGCGTGCGTTATGGGTTCTCATGTTTCAGCCGTGCCGAATCATCAGACAGGTAATATTACACCATTGAAGTTTCGTTTTGATGTTGCGTCGTCGGGCAGGCTTGGTATGGAACTTCAGCCAAAGAACCTGACTGTAGAAGAACGAGAGTTGTCACAACGATGCATAAATTCATATAAGCAGTATCGTGATCTTGTCTTTACGGGAGACCTGTATCGTCTGGCTTCACCTTATGATGGCGATTACTATGCTCTTATGTATGTGTCAAAGGATAAACGACGTGCGGTTGTATTTAATTATTGCTTGAGTTTCCAGAACCACTCTATCGGCTCACATGTGTTCCGTCTTCAGGGACTTGATCCGGAGATGAAATATAAAGTAACCGAACTCAATGTAGACAGGAGCTGTTGGTGGGGCAATGGAGGTACTTTTACAGGGTCTTTCCTTTCATCTGGTGGCTTCAATCCTATATTCCGCGAAGCAAATACAAGTGCTGTGTTTATTTTAGAGTGTGAGTAAATAAATGGGAGTGTTTACTTTTCTGCTTTCCATACTACTTTTCTGCGAAAGTCTGCCTGCACATTTGACAGAGAATGTTCCTGATAAGGCTGATTCTCTTGCATTTGCAAATGCTCAATGGCAGATGACAGATTTAGGCGATGGTGCTGTGGCCATGTATTCACAGTTCCAACTGTTTCAGTCCACACAGAGCATATGCGTAGTCAAATATCCGATTGGTAAATTCAAGACGAGCATATTGCATTGTCCGGGTGACTCAGCCGGTAGACCAAGTGAGATTGCAAAAGACGAGAATGCGGTTTTCGCCATAAATGGAGGATACTTTCATGTGGATAAGAAAATTCCGTCCGTGTTTTTTAGAGACAGGAAAAGAATAAATGGTTACACGCATCCGTCTGAACTGTTTAGAGTGAACGGCATGTTGGGATTTAAGGATAGAAGAGGACGTCGTGTCGAGATGTTTGAGGCTCCGGATACGAATATGTATCAGATGATGTCAAAAGGTTGTAAGCAGGTATTGGCCTCAGGACCGTTGCTTATTTTGGATGGTGAGACAAGGGTTTTTGTATCAAATCAGTCATTCTGTAAATTCTACGACGAGCGTCATCCTCGTGCGGTTTTCGGCACAGATGATAAAGGATATGCATACCTTGTAGTAATTGATGGACGATTTAAAGGTCAGGCAGATGGTGCGAGCATATTTGAAACAGCATATATATGCCGGATGTTAGGAATGACCAACGCCATTAATCTGGATGGTGGCGGATCTACTACTTTATGGACAGAAAAGACAGGGGTGATAAATCACCCTTATGATAACAGAAAGTTTGATCATGATGGAGAACGTAAGGTTCCCAATTTAATTATAGTAAAACGATGAAATACAATTTTATAAAACATACATGCCTTATCTGTATCGCATTTTTTGCGATGTCGTGTGAGCAGCAGCCGAATTCTGCTACACGTGTTGAAAAAATCCTTTCAGAGTTAAATGATCCAGATTCAAAGTATGTCTTGGTCATTTCTCATCGTGGAGACTGGAGAAACTATCCGGAAAATACAATCCCTGCAATTGAATCTGTAATCAGAATGGGGGCAGATATGATGGAACTTGATGTCAAAAGGACAAAGGATAGCGTCCTCGTGCTTATGCACGATAAGACGATTGACCGTATGACAGATGGTACGGGATTGATTTGTGATTATACTTACGATTCCCTCATGACATTCAAAATAAAAGGAATTGATGGTGGAATCGTAGATACATTAAGAATACCAACTCTTCGTGAAGCTCTAATATGTTGTAAAGATAGGATTCTTGTCAATGTTGATCACGCCTACCTGTATTACGATGAGATTTTAGAACTAACAGAAGAACTTGGAGTGACTGGTCAGGTATTGATGAAGGGTAGAAGTGGAATCGATAAAGTCAATGAGGATATGTCGAAACATGTAAACAATCTGCTTTATATGCCTGTAATTGATATTAACACAGATAGAGGCCAAGCGTTGTTTTCAGAATATGTTGAAAGAGAAGTTGTTCCGATGGCTTTTGAAATCTGTTGGAATGAACCAGGTAAGCAGATTGATGACTGCGTAGCTAAGATTCATCAGATGGGGTCAAAACTATGGGTAAATACTCTTTGGCCGGTTTTATGTGGTGGACCAGGCAATGGCGATGATGCAGCATTTGAGGCGAATAATCCAGCAGATGTATATGGCAGATACATAGAAATGGGTGCAACTATGCTTCAGACTGATCGTCCCGAACTACTCTTGAACTATCTCCGTTCAATCGGACGTCACGACTAAATTAAAGAAAGACCTGCGCCATTTGGTGCAGGTCTCTTCGTTATGTCTGTGATGTTATTCTTTCCAGACGCCCAGGCTCTTGAGGTCGTCTGCGATCTTCTTTGTCTCAGGTCAGAGGAGAATACGATGTCAGCTTCATGTTGACTAATACAAGTGAGAAGTTTTCAGTTGTTGATTTGAAAATATATTCAAAAAATCCTTGTAGTACGTTAAACTTTTGGAGCCAATTTGGAGCCAAATTTAAAAAATAAGCCTCTCAGGTATCTGAGAGGCTTATTAATGTGATTCGGACGGAATCGAACCTATTTAGTGTTTGTTTTTATTTTTCCCTCTGTAGCTTTCGGTAAGTGCATGGCAGTTAGGACATAGAAGCACGATGTTTTCCAGACGATTGTCTGTATTGCTTCCGTTAATGTGGTGTAATTCCAACGGGATGGGTAAACCTTGTCATTCGGTTAACTTGCAATATTCACAAATATGCTGTTTAAAGCCTTCTTGAATTAGCCTTCTTTTGAGTTTGTATGACTGATAATTGGAATCTGCTACTAGAATTTCCTTTATGGGTTTGGCTTCAGTGGGTTTGAAGTGAAGGTCCGTATTCCACCCTTGCCCGGTAAAATGACGAACGTCCAGATCGTATTCCTTTATTGCCTTGTGCATGATTTTATAATTCCCTCCACAAGGTTTTAATCCAAAATACCTACACATCCCAGCAATGCTCTGAGATGTCTTGGCTGCATTCTCATAGTCTGTTTTAGTCCTTTTTGT
>JAEIGA010010454.1_pt1 | contig 14063 bp, 8 predicted proteins | sample 9270691 | NCBI WGS metagenome assembly JAEIGA01 (sample SAMN17057246, study PRJNA624740) | gut metagenome | biome: biome; isolation source: fecal sample | host: Bos grunniens | place: China: Xizang | collected 2019 | reverse complement strand
AGATAATTGTCGGAGATGAAAATATTCATTTTGTGACTTCAAATTCTCATTCGCAAGTTGAGATTTATAATCAAGAGGAAGCTCGAATAGTCGAGATAGAACAGCAACAAAAGCGGGAGGAGGCAGAACGGCTCGCTGCTGAAGAGCGTCGTAAGCAAGAAGAGGCTCGTGAGGCAGAACTTGAGCGTATTCGTAAGAACGAGGAGGCGGAAAGACTCGCTGCAGAAGGGCGTCGTAAGCAAGAAAAGGCTCGTGAGGCAGAACTTGAGCGTATTCGTAAGAACGAGGAGGCGCTAAGACTCGCAGCAATTAAAAAACTAAAAAGCGTTTGCTCTAATGATTATTCAATATCTTTTGTTCGAACGTTGGATGACAAAAAAATTGTTATTGGGGATGATGATCTTGATGCTATTAGTACCCCATTTCGATATATGAGGGATTCAAAAACAAGAAAAGAGGAGTTAATAGCTTCAACGAACCTAATTAATCAGATTCGAGTCCTCATTCCTAGAATCGCTGAACATGCTGAAATTAAAATAGAAGAAAATAGTAATGAATTAGATGATCTTGAGGGAAGAGAAGATTATAGGAATTGCCTAAAATCAGAGATTGAGAAGATGAAGGATCTAATGGGTTGTATAAGTGATATAAAGAGGATGGATATATTTGATTGTCGTGTGCATAATGCTTGTGCGCGTTTGATAGAGATGCTTCCTGAATGGTTTAAAAATTGAGGTTTTAATGTCAGAGTTTAAGGATAGAATAATAGGGGGATTTCGGATCTTGCAAGAGATCCAGTCAGGCTCTGGCAGTCAGGGGACGGTGTATAAGGCGGAATGTATTGAAGATGTACATGGTTTGACGCGCGCTGGCGAGGTAGTAGCGCTAAAGGTAATGGCTGTTCAGGATGACGCAAAACAGTTATGGGAAAAATTAAAGAGGCGTACAAGCGAGCTTACTCAACTAAAGCATCCCAATATAGTGCGTTATTATGGATGTTTTTCAGAGCAAGGGCCATTTAATGATATACATGTTGTTGTTCAAGGGTTTTTAAATGGAGAGACTCTAAAGGATAGACTGGCGAAATCAAAATCAGGGATAGATGTAGATGATGGTATCAGAATTGCCGATGCAGCTCTTTCTGGCCTAGAATATATATCTAGATGCGGGATCGTTCACCGAGATATTAAGCCAGGGAATATTTTTCTTTGCAATGATGGTTCTGTTAAGTTAATTGACTTTGAAATTTCTAAGCAAAGAGGAGGAACGACAACATCAACAGCGGGTAATATAAGGGGCTCGTTTGATTATATGGCTCCTGATTTTACGGATCCAGACTTTCATGGAGACGAACGAAGTGATGTTTTTTCGATGGGTGTTGTCGTTCATGAAATTTTGACGGGTAAAACCCCTTATCAGAGACTTGATGGTGACAGTAAACAAGCTAATTTCGCATTTCTTTCAAGATGGTCGAGAGCTTTAAATGATGGTATAAATCCTATAAGCATAAGTTCTCGAGTGAAGCGTCTTCTCGGTAATGCTTCAGATACTCTTGAACGAGCTTTGAATCCCGTACGAGAAAAACGTTTTGCTAAATTTTCTGAATTTCGAAGTGCCTTGAGTAATGTTAAATTTAGAACATTACGAAATGGTAAAAATTCTTATCGAATTTTGCAATTTATAGGCAAAGGCGGATTTGGTGAAGTATTTAAGGCTAGATCTAAGAGTGGTGAACTTGTAGCTATTAAACATCTTCTTAAGGCCTCGTATTTGCAGCGATTTGAACGCGAAGCCAAGATTATGAAAAAGCTTGATGATCCAAGCTTTGTTCGTTTAGTTGATTCGTTCACAATGGAGGTTGGCAATTCGATTGAGGCATTCATTGTAATGACTTTTCTTGATGGTATGCCTGGAAGTTCCTTGCGTGATGCCATTAGAAAAGATGGGTTAAAAATTGAAGATGTTCTTGTTGCATTCAGGCGATATGCTCATGGTCTTAAATTGATGCATGCGGCAGGGATTTTTCATCGAGATATAAAACCTTCCAATCTTTATTATCCGATTAATCATCCTGCGAAATCGTCTATTATGGATTTCGGCATAGCTCGAGATCTTTCTGGCACAGCCACGCATGGGCAGGTGCCGGGAACTCTTGATTATATGCCGCCTGAAGTTGTTTTAACTGATAATCGCGGCGATAGCCGGATGGATATTTATGCTTTAGGGCTTTGTTTTTATGAGGCCTTAACAGGAAAAACAGCATATCCTAGATTGCCAGGAGGAACGGCATCGTATACGGCTTTCTTTGAGAGAGCAAAGTCAATGTCGGCTCCGTCATTTACAGACCCCATTGTTGCTTCAGACGAAGAATTATTGACACTTCTTCGCGAAATGACAGAGCCTGATTTTGAACGTCGAATAAGGGATTCCGGAGATGTCGAAAAGCGAATATCTAAAATTATTGAGTTTCGCTTTCCACATGTCTCCACAGATCATTTAAATTCTTCGCCTGTAGATGTTGTAATAAAAGACGGAGAACTTGATAATTCCATACCGTCACTAGATATAACAGTGCCGGCAACAGAAATCATTAATCCGACAGAAATCACGCGACCCGCTGAGGATGTAAATGTTTTTAATGTTCCTATTTCCTCTAAACGTCGTAAGAGTTGGATGTGGGGGCTATCTGCCGTGTTTATGGCTTTAATAGGAGTTGGTATTTTTATTGGTCGAGATTCTATTCAACAATATTTTGCTAAATTATCTAACGAGACAACTGAAATTTCTTTTTTGAAGAAGCAAATTGAGCAGAGCGTTACTGAAGAAGGGTTATTACATGAAGAAAATTTCGATATGCTTCAAAATGTTCAACCTCCACAGGGTAACCGTATCGCTGAAGGGCTGGCAGAAGAAAAACAAAGTTTACGCAAGGCGATTATCGCCACGCTAAATGAAAATTTGCTGCATATTGAGCCAGTGATGACGAGAAGAACCCGTCTAGATCGTGCGCAGGATATACTTAAGACAAGGTGGACTGAGGCTACAATTTCTGCAGGTGATATAAAATCATTTGAAAAGGATATTGAAAAAAGGAAAGGTTGGAGTGTATCTATAATCAAGAATGGATGTTCCAGCCCTGTTTTTGTAGATGGAGTGGAGGTAGCTCCAGGCGTTAAGAAGGTTATGGTGTATGAGGATGGACATTCTGAGAATGGACTAGTTTCAAAAACAGGTTATAAGTCGATGCATCTGCCGAAAGATATAGATGGGAAGATGTATGAAATAACCGAGGATGGATTCGTTGCCTTACCTGTGAGATTTTCTTTGCCAAAGTTTGAGTCAGCTGTTCATTGTGAAATAGATGGGCGCCAAAGAAATTCTGGCGAGACGATAGAACTTTCGCCGGGATACTACAAATGCAAATATACCCGTGATACATATAAATCTCAAGAAGTGGGTTTTTCGGTTTATCCTAATGCATCGGTTGTGGTTCCTCTTCCTGAGAATTGGGTTCATACAGAAGAATTTTTAGACAATGAGCGAAAGAAGCAAGCTGCCATTGATCAGAAAATCAAAGGGATTAAAGAAAATCTTGATAAATTATTGAAATACGAGCCGATTGAAACTCGCATAGAGCGACTTGATAATGCTTTAGAGATAGCCTCAAAAACTCTTAAAGATGGGATATTTAATCAACAACTCTTCGGTAGTTATGAAGATAAGGTAAAAAAATTAAAATCATTAGTTGTAGGTAAAATTAAAAATTCTTGTGAGTTTGATATTGAAGTTGGTCATAGGAAGATACTTGCTGGCAAGGAAGAGTTGTTGGTTTATGCAAACAGCTTGCCTAAAGAATGGTATTGTCTGGCAGAAGGTTACGAAAAGCGTTTATTGCCAGCGAATTTTGAAGGTCGGACAATTAATGTATCAGCAGATACGTTTGAGCCAGCTGCTGTCTCGGTTAGAAAAATAGAGCTTGAAGATGGCGTTTCGTGTTATATAAATGAAAAAGAGGTAAAAGCGGATATTAATTTGAAACCTGGTCGATATTCTTGTTTGTATAAGAAGCATGGTTATAAAGATCAAGTTGTCGATTTTGATGTAAGGATAGGAGTTTCTCGTAATTTACCTACACCTAAGAACTGGCAAGCCGAGCCTGTTTTAATTAGAGTACCTAACTTGCCAACAGGAACTAAATGTGTTGTTGATAACGAAATAACAGTTTCTGGTGAGTTGAAATTATTACCTGGTACGCATAGTTGCGTTTATTCGCGACCAGACTACGAAAGTCAATTCTTTGATTTTACGGTAGATTCTTTGAATCCTATTGAATTACCATCTCCAGTAAAATGGAAGTATACAGAAGGTGTTGAACGTCTAATCAAAGCTGAAGAAGCATTGAAAAATGGTGATCTATACGCCGCTAAGATTGCGATTGCATCTGTAGATGTCGTTACAGAAGAGAATCAAGAAAGAAAGAGGAAACTTCAAAGACGTATTTCAGATCAGTCAAAGCTTTCTAGTTTAGTGAATTATGCCAAAATTTATTATGAAGACGGGTTGTATTACGATACTGTAAAGTGTTATTCTCAAGCGTTTAAACTCGGTTGGACACCGTCAGCATCTCATAGTGAAGAATACACGTCGGCGTATGAAAAAGAGAAAAAGCGTCTGCAGGTGATGATTGAGAAATGTCACATAGATATAAGACTTGGTAAAACGCCGATTCGATCACTGGAAGAGTTGGAGAAAAATCTCAGACAATTGACAGAATGGTATGAAGAATTTAGGCATTTATTAAAAAGGGAGGTAATTGCTCATGAATGAATGGATGAATGATAAACATGCCTTCCTTACTGGTTTAATTCCCGATGGGCGTAATATGCGTTTTGTACTGCCTAAAGGAACTGCAACAGTCGGACGACATGGAGATATAACGCTTTTGCATAACAGTGTATCACGGAATCATGCAATAATTGAGTTTCGCGATGGTGATTGGTATGTAAAGGATGTTGGTAGTTGTAACGGAACGTACGTTAATAATGTATCTATTCAGCGTTGTATATTAAAACAAGGCGATATTCTTCGTTTTGGTAATATTCGCTTGAAATTTGAGCTTGAAGGTCTTATTGAAGAAGAATCCGCATATTGTGATGAAACACGTACATTCGCTGTTACGACCTCAACAGGAATATCAGACAGCAATAATTCTTTATCGCTTATAGGTCGTAGTGACGCTCTTAAATCAGCTATGAAGATAGCTTCTAGAGCTGCTAAATCAGATGCTACTGTATTAATTTGCGGGGAATCTGGAACAGGTAAGGAGTTGTTTGCTAAGCTAGTGTATGAAGAAAGTAACAGGAGAAAGCATAAATATTTAGCTATCAATTGCAGTGCAGTTGAACAGACATTGCTTTCTAGCGAGCTTTTTGGGCATGAAAAAGGTGCTTTTACAGGTGCTGAAAAGCAAAAGAAAGGATTTTTTGAAGAGGCTGATGGCGGAACACTGTTTCTAGATGAAATTGGAGACCTTTCTCAAGATATGCAGGTTAAGTTATTACGTGTGCTTCAGGAGGGGGAGTTTATTCGTGTTGGCGGAACAAAACCCATAAAAGTAGATGTTCGAGTTATAGCTGCTACTAATAAAAATCTGCCTAACGCAGTAAAAGAGGGAACATTTCGAGAAGATTTGTATTATAGATTAAATGTAATTCAGATTAATCTTCCTCCACTTAGAGATCGTTCTGGAGATATTGGAGATCTTGTGTTGCATTTTATAGAGACTATAGGTGGAAGTGCGCGTAGGATATCTGAAGAGGCCATGCGTGCATTATGTATGTATAATTGGCCGGGAAATGTGCGTCAATTACGTAATATGATGGAGCGTACATTGATACTTTCGGCAAATGATGAACTTCAGATAGATGATTTTCCAGATGAAATACGTACAGCTTCGGTCTCTGCTGACTGTAGTGAGGAGTTTAGGAATAAGCTAGAAAAGAGTAATTCATTACCTAAATCAACTACATTAGCAGATTTGGAGTTGACGCATATACTATCGGTTTTAGAGGAATGCGGTGGTAAGAAGACCCTTGCTGCAGAACGATTGGGTATAAGCCGTTCGACGTTGTATGAAAAATTAAAAGAATGTACGAGTATCGGACACTCTAATGATGCAGAGTGTCCGGAAAGCGGACAAAACAGTCTTAAATAAGTTTGGCACGAAATTTGCTATAAAGTAAACGAAAGGAAAAAATATGAAAAATACAATACCATTAATAGTCGCCATAGTTCTTGGTCTGATCGCAGTATTTGCAGTCAGTAAAATGATAAAACCTTCGGACTCTGATATAGAGGGGAAATATGTTGAAATAGTAGCTGCAGCTAAAGATATTTCGCCCAAGGATGGTCCAATTAAAGAATCGTGGCTTATGAAGCGTCAGGTAGAAATAGCTTCGTTACCCAATAAAGCTATCCCTTGGTCGCAGATTCATCGTATTACAGGTCAAAGTACGGTAAGAGCGATTTCTCGTAATGATTATATATTATCCAGTGATGTTTCAGGAATGGATATTCGTCTAGATGCAGCGGTTGGTGAAGGAGAGTGGGCGGTTCCTGTTACATTTTCAGATCCGTCTCTGGTCAGATTTTTACAGCCAGGAATGGAGATTGCGATTTTAGGTACCTCAATAATGCAGGAGGTAATTCAAAAAAAGGATTCTAGTGAAAGGCCAGATGTTGTAGAACAACGAGCAACTAGTGTTGTATTCCCTTGTGTTCGAATACTTGATATTGGTAAAGGTGATGCGATTCGCAGAAGCGAAGATATGGGTGGCAGCGGTACTATTATAGTTGCTCTAACTCCTCGTCAAGCCTCGACTCTAGTAGCAGCGCAAAGGACTATGGAGTTGTATCCGGCTTTACGTAAGATAAACGATAAAAATGCTCTTAAACGTCGCGATGTCGGTATAATTACAGACGCTACATTTAAGGGATTGCGAGAAAATTTGGAAGTTGTAACACTTCCTGATTCAGGGAAATAAAAATAAAAAAGGAGTATTGTCATGAAACGAATATTAATAATGTTACTAGGCTGCATTGCAGGACTTTATTTGAATGCTAAGGAGGTGGAGCAAGTATCTGTTGTTGAAAATGAGTCAACAATTATTACAGTTCCATTTGCAGTGCGCAGTTACGCACCGTCGAATAAGGAGGTAGCTAGAATAGAAATGGTTGGTGATACCTCCTTGCGCATCACAGCTGTAAAGCGTGGTAGATGCGATATTGATGTTTCGGGTGATAATGGCATGCGCCAAAAGTACGAAATTACCGTTGTTGGTGATCTTGCCTCAGTATTAGAAACATTGACACAGGATATTGATTCCGTGCCAGAGGTTCATGCCGAAATCAGAGGTAATTTCATTCGAGTTGATGGTGAGGTGAATAATATAGCTCGTTGGGAATATCTTATGAGGGTTTTTGCCTCTTATGGAAACATAATTAAAAATTATGCGAAATTTTATCCTGGTCCTGAGACGTTAAATCGCCTTAAAGAGACATTGGAGCAGGCTAACTTTAAAGTTCAGTTCACGCGTTTTTCAGGTGAAAGCGATTCTTGGCCATATAATGTTGTAGCGCTTGATCTAAATAAGAAGACTAGGGTTCTTTCAGTTCAGGCTAATTGTCTTAATGCGGAGCAACGCGTTGCAATTCTTGCCATTCTTCGCGGCGAGCCGTGGTTAGCGGTTAATGTTGATGAGGATTGGAAAAAGCCTGTTGTTGTACCTCCAGAAAAGGCGCCTTATATTATTACAACGCTTCTCTCGTTACCGGTTGCGAGCCCTACCATCCGTATGAGTGTAGCGTATCTTGTAATAGGTGAAAAAGACATTCAAAATATGGGCAATAGGAATGGTGCCGGCCCTGTTCTTCAGACTTCATTCCAGACGATTCAGAATCTTCTTCGTGGTGGAGGGAATCACGGTAATAAGGCCGAACTCAGTTTAGGTCTCGATTCGGTGATTGAATTGTTCGCCGAGAATAATATTTCTCGCCTTTCGCAGAAGGGATATACTACTATGCGAAGCTGGGATGGCGAGGGTTCCCGCTTTAAGAGTGGCGGATCGATTTTTGTTAAGGTGTCCGGTGGTGATTCCTCGGATTTGAAGGAGATCCCGTATGGCTTTGATATGAAGACTAAGGGAGGATTGATTTCTCCTGATACAGTGTTAGTTGATATGGATATGGGGATTTCTACCGTTGTACCACTAGGTAATACCGGTGATTATGATAAAAAGGAGGACCTTACCAAACAAAAGATTTCTTGTAAGTTAGGTAAGACAACTTTAGTAAGTGGCTTTGCTCAGTTGCTCGATTCAAATGCACCTGCAAGAGGCTTTCCTGTGTTCCGTCACACTCCGTTATTGCAGTGGTTTGTAGCGGATTCTGGTAAGGAGGTTTCTGATAGACGTTTAGTTATGATGCTGTGCCCAGAAATAGTGGATCCCTCTATGGATGGCAACCTCAATGTAGATCGCGAAATTAACATTCCTGTAACTACAGAAGGTGCAAAAACTACAGATCAACGTCTTGAGGAGCGTAAGCCTTTTAAGGGATTTTGGTATTGGCTTAATTGGTTCGTTTTCTAATGCGAATGAAATTAATATCTTCAGGAGCTGACGGCGAGCGGATTGTTGATCTGCCCGCTGTCAGCGGCGTTGTAACCATTGGTCGGCACACAGGTTGTGATTTAGTGTTGTCGGACTCATCGGTTTCCAGATCTCATGCTCGTATTACCGTAAGTGAAGGACATTTGTTTATAGAGGATGTCGGCAGTAGGGCGGGAACCTATGTGAATGACGCTCCAATTACAGTTATGACTCCTATAGCCCTTGGAGATATTGTGCGCATTGGTACATATCGCATTGAATTTGAGGAGTCGTTAAGATCAAAGAGTCAAGAAGATGATTCTAATGTATTAAGCGATGAGGATTTTATGGCTGTGTTTAAAAATGCCTCGATGCTTTGTACAGATGAACTGATGGCTCTTAAAAGTAGAATACATAGTATGGTTCTTTCGCGTATTGATCCAATGGGTAAAACACGCGGCTCGATAGACGATGACGCCCTGGGGTTGGAGGCAGAGAGGTGTTTGGATCGTGTATTGCGTGAGATTCGTCATGAAATTCCGAATGGAATTTCGCTCCAGGTATTGCGCCAAGCTCTTTTAGATGAATTGACAGGCTTTGGTCCTTTGTCTCCCATGATTAGGATGAAGGAAATCTCTGAAATTATGGTTAATGGACCAGATCGAATTTTTGTAGAGCATAAAGGAAGGCTTTTTGAAACTGGAGTCAGGTTTTTTAACGAGAAGCATTTGGTTCAAATAATTCAGAGAATTGTTGAGCCTTTAGGCCGTCATATAGATGACGCAAGTCCAATGGTCGATGCACGACTGCCTGACGGGAGTCGTGTAAATGCGGTTATTCCTCCTTTGGCCCTTGACGGAGCGTCGATGACAATTCGAAAATTCGCTGAAAAAAAATTGACTACTGATGATTTGATCGCATTTGGTTCAATGACAAAGGATATGGCGTTATTTTTGCAGGAAGCAGTGCGTGCTCGCCAAAATATCTTGGTATCTGGAGGTACTGGGTCAGGTAAAACTACGCTTTTAAATATTCTTTCGCAATTTATTCCTGAGGGAGAGCGTCTTGTTACGGTTGAAGATTCCGCTGAATTAAAGCTTTCTCACAGAAATATTGTGCGCCTAGAGGCGAGGCCTGCAAATGTAGAGGGTAAGGGGCGTATTACGATTAGAGATTTAGTAGTTAATTGTTTAAGAATGCGCCCTGATCGAATAATTGTTGGCGAGTGCCGCGGAGCCGAGGCGCTAGATATGCTTCAGGCAATGAATACGGGACATGATGGTTCACTTACAACTGCTCATGCCAACAATCCGCGCGATGCGTTGTCTCGTCTCGCTAATATGGTGATGATGGCTGGATATGATTTGCCAGATTCCGCTATACGTGAGCAAATTTCATCAGCTGTAGATATAATTGTGCAACAGTCCAGACTTGCTGATGGCAGTAGAAAGATAGTTAAGATTGTTGAGATAACAGGCCGTGAAGGCAATGTTATTCAGATGCAAGATATATTTGAGTTCCGCCAAAAGGGTATTGACGCTAAAGGAAATGTTACAGGCGAGTATACAGCGCTCGGTAATATACCTTTCTTTATTGAGGAGCAGCGCAAGCGCGGTGTTCTTAAGTTGGATATGTCTGTTTTTGTACCTAAAGTATAAACGAAAGAATAAAATATGACATCAGGGATAAAAATAGAAGAAATAATCGTTTATATGCTTGTATTCTCGGCATTTATCGCAGTTTTTTATTCGCTGAGACAGATGTGCGGAGATTTGAAGGATACTGGGCTATTATCATGGCTCGGTCCAAGATGGATCGCTATAGCCAAATTAAAAAAACGTAAGCAGTTATTTGAATCGAAAATACTTGATTTAACGATGGGATTAGCTAATGCGATGAAAGCCGGTATGGCATTACCCCAAGCTATAGAACGAATTGGATCTCAGATGGGCGGTGTTATGCAGGAGGAATTATCGGTTACCTTACATGAATATCGTTTAGGTATGAGTATTGTCGATGCGATGGGGCGGTTGTATGAGCGTATGCCCTGCGAGGATATGAGGCTTCTTTATAGTGCTATTCAGTTAACAACTCAATCGGGAGGATCTCTAGTAGATGTTTTATCTCAGATGGTTACTACGATTCGTCAGCGAGTTGATTTTCATCAAAAGCTTTTAACGTTAACGGCTCAAGGTCGCTTTGAAGCGTTAGCTATGGCTTCGGCTCCTATAGCCGCGTTTTTATTATTATATTTCGCTCAGCCAGAACTAGTAATCCCACTAGTTACAACTTTTACAGGATGGGTCGCTATTGGTGCAGCCTTAACAATGGAAGTGATTGGTTATATAGTCATACGAAAAATTGTAACAATTGAGGTTTGAATATGAATATATTCCAGAGCAATTATTTTATATACATAGTCGTTTTTTGTGCGATAGTATTGCCTGTTGCGCTGTGGAGAAGGTCTGAAAAAAGTGTTTATTCAGATAAGACTCTTTCACAAGCCACACCGGGAATATTTCGGTTAACATGGTCTCTACTTCAAGTTTTTGAATACCCGTTAGGGCCAATGATGGCTAAGCTAATGCCTTTAAAAGCGCTTAAGTATAATAGTCTTATTCGTGCCAGTGGTCTTCCTCTTACGTCCACGAAGGTATTTGTTCTTCAGGTATTTTCGCTCTTGGGGGGATCGATAATTGGTTTAGTTATTGCGATTGCATTATTAGGCGTTTTCCCAGAAATGGGGTGGGGAGGTTGTGTAGGCATAACCTTTTTCTTCGCTTTTAGCGGTTGGATTTACCCATCTATAGCCTTAGAAAAATATGTACAGTGGCGGCAAAATGAGCTTGTGCGTTCGTTACCTTTCGCAATTGATCTTATCGGCAGTGCAATGCGCTCTGGCTTAGAGTTTGGTGCCGCAATGAGATATTTCACTTCTTTGAAGATGCCAGGGCCTTTAACTGAAGAGTTCGGAACAGTCTTACAGCAAATCGAGTTAGGTAAGACTCGTGTTGAGGCGTTAGAAGATATGGCGTATCGTATACAAGTTGAAGAATTTACGTCTTTTGCCGGTGTTGTATCTTATGGTACGGAAATAGGCGCTTCGATAGCAGATACTCTTAGAGTTCATGGAGAAGATCTTCGAAGAGCACGTTTTCATCTTGCGGAATGTAAAGCGGCGCGCGCACCTTCTCTTATGATTTTACCGATGGCGGTATTTATTATGCCTGCTGTGTTCATTATTATTATTACGCCCATCATAATGCGTATGAAGGGCTCTGGTATGATGTCCCATTAATTATAAGATTATAAATTAGACTTTTAGAAAATGAATGCTATGAACGAATGGAAGTTAACAATAATAGGCGGTTCAGAGAACGGTCGTCAAGGTGCCTTTTCAAGCGATGAGCCTATTGTTGTTGGCCGTTCTCGCTCTGCTAATTTTCAATTGTCTAAATCTTACGGAGATGTATCTGGTAGGCATGCGGAATTTTTCATTTATGAAGGAGTAGCGTATGTTCGTAATCTTAGTCAGACTCAGGCGATTTTAGTTAATGGTAGAAAGCTTTCTAATTCCGAAACATTAAATATTGATGTAGGAGACACGGTTTCTATAGGTGTTCAAGCTGTAGTTAGAGTGGATTCAATTCCCCTCGCAGGGCGATTTAATGAGACTCAAGGTTCATTATTGGATGATACAGTAGCTACAAAGGTCATATATAGTAATGATTCTATAGCTGAAATGCAAACTGCTGTTTTAGAGGAGAGTGCTAATGATTTAAGGAATTGCGGCATTAGTTCTATGGAAGGGACTACTGGGGGTACGTTCGCCACAAAGATACCAGATGCGTTTTCAGGTCTTTCTTCTTCCAGAGCGACAGATACTGCGGCAACGCGTTTCGCCGATATAAGAGAATCAACTGATGGAATAGCGTTAGAAACAACATCGACAAGATTTCGTGATTCATCAGAGTCCACTGTGACTGAATGGGGTGATTCAGCATCTAAAGAAGACCAAACAATGGAGTTGCATACCATTAATGGTTCTCAAGAGATGATTGAACAAATAAAAAGAGAATTAGAACGTAAGAAAAAGATACGTAGATCTTTAGTTATGTTTGCTGTTCTCTTTGTTACAGCGGTATTAGCAACAATATATGTATTATCAGGTGGTATGAGCGTTGAGACTGGGATGGCTTGGCCTAAGAAGTCTGATGGTACGGACGATGTTCGTACTTTCGCCATTAGAGATGACGCTGGGGATATTCTTCTTAAGGTGGATTATCCTGGTCATCCGAATATTTCTGAAACGATATCGCCAGATAATAAAGGAATATCGGTGGTTTCGTGGTATGGTAAAGAACGTGATGTTCCTTATTTTCTTCAGTTCGAGTCTTGGGCTCACCCTGAGGAACTTGAAATTGATCTCATGACTTCGGTTAATAAATGGTTCGCTAAAACAATTGAATCTGGCGAAGGGTATGTATTTGATGAACGTATGCGTGATACATTAGCACCGAAGTTCTTCGAAGATTCATACCCAGGTAGCTGTGAGCAAAAAACACTATATGGCGTAAAATTTCTGGAATTTGAATATAAACGCTCTTGGCCTGACGGAAAGTTATGGCATGGATGGGCGCATTATTTTCGCTCAGGAGATACAGTTTATTTACTTCGTCGGGAGATACCTGAATTTTATTGGGAAAGAGGTGGATATCGTATAAAAGCAGATCCTAATATTGCAGTTTATAAGACATATTCTGATGCTTATTGGGAAGCTACGGGCAAGGAGAAAGCTATCATGCATATTTCTACTAGCGTTTTAATGGATGAAATAAGTGATGCTTTAGCCAGGGAGCGTGCAGCGGATTGGGGCTATGCTCGCCGCAATATAGACGCTGTTCTTTCTCGTTCGTGGAGAACCGATAATAAGACTAAAGAATTGGCCTTAAGTTGTTTAAGAAAATATAGGGAGATATTAAGAGTTTATTATTACGGTAAATATAATGCCTTTTTAGCCGCTAAAGATAATCGTGAAGAAAAGAAAATGCAACGTATTCGCAGTGATGCTCAAATTGTTTTTCAAGGAACAGAGGAAAGATATTCAATTCTCGTTAATAATGGGGAGGTGTGGTAGTGGCTTTGACTGAATATATCCTGCATTTGCGCTGTAATTCGCGTGAAGTTGCAACAGTAACTCTTGCGCAAGGGTGTTCAGATGTGATAGTAGGTCGGTCGCATGACTGTACCTTGCGAACTCCGGCTGAGGATCACATGATCAGCTCTCGCCATGCACGACTTTATTGGAGTGGTAAATCACTTTTAATTGAAGATGCAGGGAGCAGAAACGGCATTTATAGTAACAATCTTCGACTGAATAAGCCTCAAAAAATTACAGGAGGGGAGATATTTTCT
>JAEIGA010010453.1_pt1 | contig 14064 bp, 13 predicted proteins | sample 9270691 | NCBI WGS metagenome assembly JAEIGA01 (sample SAMN17057246, study PRJNA624740) | gut metagenome | biome: biome; isolation source: fecal sample | host: Bos grunniens | place: China: Xizang | collected 2019 | reverse complement strand
CTTGTATTTTTTTGTTATGTTGAAACCTGGGGATTTGAACCGACCCTCGCCGAAGGCGAACACAATCGGGTGTTCGCAAGTGTAACGCAGCGAATGATGGGCAGAGCCCATCAAATCCCCTCTCCGCAACCAACATTGCGAACCGGTTTAGATATCGGCGCAGAAAATCCAGTAACCACAACGGTTACTGGATTTTTTTATCTCATTTTTTTGAAGTGAAACTCGATAGATATCCTAAGCCCAAAATGGCTTTCGGGGAGGACTTGAACTAAAAAAGCGGCTTTGCAAGTGCTACTTGACAAAATCAAGTGATATATTCTTTATTTTTGCAAGACTCTCTGTTATAATCAAATCATACAAAAGGAGGCGACTTTTATGACGGTTGGCGAAAGAATACAAATGTATAGAAAACAACTTGAAATGTCCCAGGAAGAACTAGGTCAAAAGTTGCTTGTAAGCAGACAAACTATCAGTCTTTGGGAAAAAGACCAAACTATACCTACAATTGATAACTTAATAAGATTAAGAGAAATATTCGGTGTTTCGGTTGATGAAATATTAGGCTTTGAGAATATAGAGCAAAACGATGAAATTTTACCGAATGAATCGTATCAGTTTACTTTTTCAAAAGAAGAATTAAATCAAATATATCGTTTACAAAGAAGAAGTATTTACAAAAGGCTTATAATTTTCACCGTACTTTGTGTTTTGATGATTGTATTTTTTATCGGATCATCTGCGCCGGACATTATGATTGGCTTTGTTTTAGGTATGTTTCTAATCGGTGTCATTTCACATATTAAGGGGATTCGAGCTTATAGCAAGGCCTGGAAAAACAGCACAGAAAGAATTTGCAAATCTATTTATGAATACAAAGTTTTTGACAATTATATAAGTGTCAATATATATCGTGAAAACGAAAGAATTCGAGAATCAAAATGTTTCTTTACAGATATTGAACAAATTCAACAGTTCGGTAAATGGCTTTTCTTACAATTCGGCGGACAGTCGTTCATTATACGAAAAAGTGATTTAAAAGAAAACTCCGCATTTTATTCATATATGTATAAAAATCCTGCTAAGACAGTAGATACCCCAATACCAAACAAATGGAGGACTACATCGTTTTTACTATTCGTAGCTTCGTTGTTATCAATTTTAGGAGCGCTTGCTTTAGTTGGGGCGATGTCTGAGGCAAACGGACTTTTTACAGAAAATATGTGGGCATTCTTTTTGATGACGCCCATTCCTATTGCATCAATTGTTTTAGGCTATGTTTTAAAATCAAAGGGATACAAGTACAAGAAAAATATAATAGTCGGGTTTATAATGACATTTTTTCTATGTGTGTACGGATCATTTGTGTTTATTTTTTAGGATATCTAAATCGGCGCAACTCGCCAATAATGAAGGATACCCTTTTGGGTATCCTTCATTTTTTGTTATGTTGAAACTTGGGGATTTGAACCGACCCTCGCCGAAGGCGAACATAATCGGGTGTTCGCGTAGCGAATGATGGGCAGAGCCCATCAAATCCCCTCTCCGCAATAAAAAATCCCCAAGTCGTAAAGTTTGGGAATTTTTTTACTTCTTCACTCTTCACTTTTCACTATTCTCTGCAAGGCTTTGCCTTGCGTTTTTTACTTTGTAATGGTAAAATAGCGACAAGAGGTGAAACTTTTGAAAACATACAACATCTCATTGATAACGCCAAATGAAATAATCAACACAACAATAGCTATTTTTTATGATGAGAAATTATCTTCTGTGAAATTGAGTCTGTCATTTAATGGTGAAGAAATTTCAAATCAAGGTAAAGATTACTTATGGGTGGATGCCTTTGCAAATTTGCAAAAACAACTTCCCAAAAATGTGATACTAAAATGCTGTATGACCTGTCGACATGGCAATATGTGTCCCTACGGCAATGCTCCAGGAGAACTATTTTGTACTAAGGATTTAGTTATCCGGTCAAAAGAGGATATGTGCAATATATTTGACAAAGATTCCGACGGTAGCGAGATGACAAAGCGTACAAAGCATTGTACAAACACCTGCGATAATTACCAACCACAAAGCGAGAATTATTATACTTACAATGATTATTTATACCATTTAAATTTAAAGTAGGTGCTTTTATGGAACATACAGAGAATTGGATATGGCTCCCATCAGATAAATATGGAAATGAGCCCCACAACATTTATAGCTCGCTTGATAATGGTGATAAAAAAAGTGAATTTATTGTCGCAGAATTTTTGGGGAATTACGAATTCTCTTCAAAGGTTGTTTCTGCTTCTTTGCGCTTCAGCGGTGATTGCATTTTTCAATTATACTGTAACGATAAATTTATTGCCACCGGCCCTGCTTGCGTAGGCGGTGATTTTATTGGCAATGAAACATGTCGCGATAATTTCTATGCATCTACGATGGTTATTGAACCCGACTCCGCTTGTCTTCAGTTTTTCGCCCGCATTAAAGCATTACCTTCACAAGTGTGTGAGTATTCAAAAGGTCATGGCGGATTTATGCTTTCTGCTATACTTACTTTCGAGGACGGCGCACAAGAAGAAATTCATACAGATGAAAGCTGGCTTGCAAGGAAAAACGGAGCGTATACATCTGTAACCTCTTTTGACGGAAGCATTGCTCCTGATGAATATTCAAGTGCTGAAAGTATTGAAAACATATGGAATACAAAAACTGCACCTATACCTGTAAGAGAAGAAAATGAATTATTCTACGATAATAGTAAAATCCTCCTGAAACCCGGTGAAGAAAAGACCCTTTTGCTTACTCTTGATAAAATTTGGGCAGGATTTTTACACATTAACTCCGAGGCGCAAGGCGAAATACATATTGAAGCTACCTGCAAAGAGTTAAGTGAAGATGGCCCAACAGAAGATATCATTTTAAATAACACCTGCGATTACAGAGGATTTTATATGCATAGCGCAGGAAATATTACAATATGTGCAACAAATAATTCTGATAAAAATGCAACTCTTACTGTTTCTTTTATAGAAACCCACTACCCTGTTTACGATGAATGCGAAAATATAACAAGTGATGAAGAACTGAATTTAGTTCTCAATACCTGCAAGCACACCCTTAAAATCTGCCGTCAGACTCACCACCTTGATAGTCCGCGCCACTGCGAGCCTATGGCTTGCACAGGCGATTACTACATTGAAAGCCTTATGACTTTATTTTCGTTTGGTGATATGCGCCTTGCGGAATTTGACCTTATGCGTACTGCAAGAATGCTTGAACGAGAAAACGGCAGAATGTTCCACACAACATACAGCCTTATATGGGTCAGAATGCTCTATGACACATATATGGCAACAGGTAATATAAATCTTCTTGAAGACTGTAAAAAAGGCTTAGAGCTTCTTTTAAAGCGATTTGAAACCTACATTGGTGAAAGCGGTCTTATAGAAACTCCGCCAGACTATATGTTTATAGACTGGATATTTATTGACGAAATATCAATGCACCATCCGCCTAAAGCGTTGGGACAGACTTGTCTTAACATGTATTATTTCGGAGCGTTAGGCTTTGCAGAAAAGATATTTAATATATTGAATCAAAGCGAAGATGCATTCCGTTGCGCATTAAAACAAAAAAGCGTACAGGAAGCTATAAACAACAATCTTTTTGATAAAGAAAAAGGTATATATTTTATGGGACTTAACACCCCAGAAGAAGCATCGCCAACATGGAAATGGATGCCTGCAAACACTGATAAGAGATATTATCTGAAGCACGCTAATGTACTTGCCGCATATTTCGGGGTTTGCGATGACGAAACTGCAAAAGAGCTTATACGCAAGGTGATGGCAGACGAAATTGAGAGCGATTGCCAACCATATTTCCTACACTATCTGCTTGAGGCAGTATACAGACTGGGTTTAAGAGATAAATACACTCTTGAAATCATCAATCGTTGGAAAAAGCCTGTAAAAGAATGTTCAAAGGGCTTGGTAGAAGGTTTTATAGCACCTGAGCCAACATATTCCTTTGACCATAGCCACGCCTGGGGCGGAACACCTCTCTACTCTTTACCAAAGGCTTTAATGGGTCTTGAAATATACGAGTCAGGTATGAAAAAACTTACTCTCTCCCCATCGTTGCTTGGTTTAAAATCTGCTAAAGCAGAGCTTTTAACACCATACGGAAAAGTTATTTGTGAATTAAAAAATGGCAAAGAGCCTGTTATAACTTACCCAAAAGAGATGGAAGTAATAATTAAATAAAAGAAATACCGCAGAATGCTCAACAGAACATCCTGCGGTTATTTTATTCTTTAAATTCTACAAACCTATAGCTTTCAAGCGTTTGTATATATTTTGCAAGCCTTTCATAAAGAGGCTCGGCTTTATCACCGAAATGCTCCTTTACAGCTTTGCCGATTTCTGTTATATCCTTTTCACCGTCGAGAAGCGGCCATATGAAGTTGCCCATTTCGTCAAGGTGGATGTAACTGATTTTAGGCTTTTTAAAAACAGCCTGAGCAATTTTATTCATAGCACCCTTATTTTCAACGTGCAAGGTAATGTTGCCGTTTTCATCGACATCCCACTGAATATCTGCTCTTACAGGCTTTTTATCAAGATAGTTTTCTTGCTTTTCTTTTCTCATCCTTATTTACCTGATGTCTTTTTCTTTGAAAAAAGAGTGAATTTAAGGAAGGTAAGAATAATTACTGCAAGAAGAACAATTCCGCCTACGTTCATAAATGTTGAGGAAAGGCCTAATTTTGCTGAAAGGTCGATCATCTTGTCAACGCCGAAAATTGCAAGAAGCGCGAGCACGATACCAACAACACCCTCACCTGCTATCATACCTGAGCAGAAGAGAATACCATTGTTAACTGCTTCATCCTTCTTTTCCTGAGAAGCCTTCATTTTCTCAAATGCAAGACGAAGAAGACCACCGATCATAACGCATGCATTAAGCTGAACAGGAAGGTAAATACCGATTGCAAAAGGAAGAACAGGTATACCGATAATTTCAACAACAACTGCAATGCATACACCAACAATAACAAGGTTCCATGGAAGGTTACCACCCATTACGCCCTCAATAATAAGCTTCATAAGAGTTGCCTGAGGAGCGCCAAGCTCGTCTGAACCAAAGCCCCAAGCACTATCAAGAAGATAAAGTGTTCCGCCAATAGCAAGAGCTGATGCTACAACACCGATAATTTCACCATACTGCTGTTTCTTGGGTGTAGCTCCTAAAATATAGCCTGTTTTAAGGTCTTGTGATGAATCTCCGGCGATTGCTGCAACTATACAGATAATTGAACCAATTGCAATGGCGCTTGCCATACCTGCGGCACCTGTAGCACCGGTGAATTTCAATATAAGGGTTGCAATAAGAAGCGTTGCAATTGCCATACCTGAAACAGGGTTGTTACTGCTACCAACAAGGCCAACCATTCTTGAAGAAACGGTTGCAAAGAAGAAGCCAAAAACAACAATTATAGCAGCACCAAGAAGTGAAACAGGAATTGCAGGAAGAAGCCATACAACAAGTGTAAGAACAATGATTGCAATAATTACAATCTTCATATTAATATCCTGAGCTGTTCTCTCTGTTGAAGCAGCAGCACTACCTTTAACGCTCTTCATTGCGCCACCAAAGGTTTTAACAATAAGAGGAAGTGATTTAACAAGGCTTATAATACCGCCTGCTGCGAGAGCACCTGCACCGATATAACGGATATATGTGCTCCAGATAGCACTTGCGCCACCTGCTGCGAAAAGCTCGCTGATTGGCTCTGTGCCCGGGTAAAGAGTAATGTTTGCGCCGAAAAGTGCAATAAGAGGAATAATTACCATCCAGCTGAGAACACCGCCGGCAAACATATATGATGCAATACGAGGACCACAAATAAAGCCAACGCTCATTACTGCGGGATAAATCTGAGTACCGATTTCACCTGAAAAGCCTTTGAACTTCAAAGAGATTTCGCCTGCAACAAGCTTCAAGCCATCAATAATGAATTTGAAAAGTGCTGCAAAGCCCATACCTGCAAAAACCTTTGATGCGTTTGCACCACCGGTTTCACCTGCAAGAAGAACTTCTGCACAAGCAGTTCCTTCAGGGTAAGGAAGCACGCCATGCTCTTTAACAATAAGGGCATTTCTTAAAGGAATCATAAAGAAAACACCTAAAAGACCGCCAACCAAAGCAATGCTTGTAAGCTCAAGTATATCAGGCTTATCCATTTTACCTTCTGCAGCCCAAAGGAAAAGAGCCGGAAGAGTGAAAATAGCACCTGCCGCAAGAGATTCACCGGCAGAGCCTGTTGTCTGAACAATGTTACTTTCAAGCACTGAGCTTCGACGCAAAATAATACGGAACACGCCCATTGCAATAACTGCCGCAGGAATAGATGCGGAAACAGTCATACCAACGCGAAGACCGAGGTAAGCATTCGCTGCACCAAACACAACCGCAAGAAGCACACCCATTATAACTGATGCAACAGTTAATTCAGGAGTGATTTTACTTGCAGGAACGTATGGCTTAAAATCACTTTTCTTATCCATAAATTCTCCAATCTTTCTGCAGTAACCTGCAGACAATTTCATTTTTGCACAAGCCTGCTGATTATATCATAAAAAGCAAGCAACAGTCAATATTTTATATACTTTTCTCCAAAACAGCTACAACAACCTTAAACAAATTTTCTGTTGAAGATATACTCAAACGCTCATTGAAGGTATGAACATCAAACATATTCGGTCCAACGGAAATACAATCAAGATTCTCAATTTTGGAGTCAAACACACCACATTCAAGACCTGCATGAATTGCCTCAACATTAGCATCTGCACCATAGTGATCACGGTAACAGCTGCAATACAACTCTCTTAAAGGAGAGTCCGCTTTATACTCCCAGGATGGATAGCTGCCTGAAACTTCAATTTCACAGGGAACATTACTGAAAAATGCTGTCATTTTATCCTGAAGAAAATCTATAGCAGTTTTCTTATTGCTTCTGAATGAATAATGGAAAAGTATGCTATCCTCATTTGTTTTAAGTATGCCCAGATTCATTGAGGTTTCAACAAGACCTTCTATTTCTGCGCTCATATCAACAACACCCTGAGGAGATGTAACAAGTGAACGTATAACAGCTTTTTTTGTTTCTTCAGGTAAAACAAATGCATCCTCACTATCTGCAACTGCGATTTCATAGAAGAACTCAGGCTCTCTTGCAAAAATTTCCGCTTTTATTGATTGAAGGTATGCTTCTGATTTATTCAGGAAAGCATCTTTATCTTCAACAAGAAGCTTTGCAATACAAAGGTTAGTTATAGCGTTCGCTTTATCTCCACCATCAACTGAAATAAGGTTAACACCGTTATTGTCTCTGAAATGATTTAAAACTCTACCCATAAGGATATTGGCATTCACCCTGCCCTTATGGATTTCAACACCTGAATGTCCTCCCTGAAGTCCTTTAAGAATAAGCGAAACAGGATATCCTGTTTTTTTCATTCTATTAAACGGAAGATTCACTTTGAAGTATCTGCCACCTGCACAGGAAACAGTAACTATATTATCTTCCTCTGAGTCAAGGTTGATCATCTTTTTACCCTTAAGAACAGAGCAATCAAGGCTTCCTGCACCGAGAAGACCTATTTCCTCGTCAACAGTAAAAATTGCTTCAATTGGCGGATGCTTATAATCTTTGTTTTCAAGTATTGCAAGAATCATTGCAACAGCAATACCGTTATCTGCACCAAGAGTTGTACCCTCTGCTTTTACAAAATCACCATCAATATATGGTCTTATACATTCAGCAGAAAAATCAATTTCTGTGTTTTCTGATTTCTGGCACACCATATCGAGATGACCTTGAAGAATTACTGGTTCAGCGTTTTCGTACCCCTGTGATGCAGGCTTGAAAATTACTACATTATCAGAATTATCACGGATATATCTGAAAAAATTTTCTTTTGCAAACTCCTCGCAGAAATCGGCTATTCTTTTCATATCCCCTGAGCCATGAGGAATGGAACATATTTTTTCGAAATAATGAAAAACACGTTTTGGTTCTAAGTTTGAAAGCTTCATATAATTACCACCCTTATAAAGTGAACTTTAGACTTATGAATTATACCATAACCGGTTAATCATATCAATAATAAATATCTGTTAAAACAAGTTGACACAAACAAGTAATATTCAACAATAAAATTACCTAAAATATGTTGATTTTTACGAAAAATAGTTTTATAATACAATTGTTTAATAAGCAAATCAGGATTCGAGGCGAAATTTATGAATATATGGCATGATATAAATCCGGAAAGAATATCCCGCTCATCGTATGCTGCTGTTATTGAAATCAGCAAGGGCAGCAAGATGAAATATGAGCTTGATAAGGAAACCGGTCTTTTAAGGCTTGACCGTGTGCTTTACACATCTACACACTACCCTGCAAACTATGGTTTCATTCCAAGAACCTACGCAAAGGATAATGACCCACTCGATGTTCTTGTGCTTTGCTCAGAACAGATTGAGCCTATGGCAATAGTTGAATGTTACCCTATAGGCGTTATTACAATGCTTGATAACGGTGCTGCTGACGATAAGATTATTTCAATCCCTTTTAATGACCCAACATACAATACATACAAGGATATAAGCCAGCTTCCACCCCATGTTTTTGACGAAATGAAGCACTTTTTCTCTGTATACAAAACCCTTGAAAGCAAGGAAACTGCTATCGACGAGGTTAAGGGCGTTCTGGACGCTGTTTCTATTATTGAAGATGCTATTGAAGCATATAAGGAAAAATTTGAAAAATAAGATAAATTTCTCTATTTTTCTTTAAAAATCACTTGCAATTAAAGTATGTTTATGATACTATATGTGAATGTATGAATGAAAAAAGGAGGTGCTCACGCGAATGGCAAACATTAAATCTGCAAAGAAGAGAGTTCTTGTTAATGCAACAAAGGCTGCGAGAAACAAGGCTACAAACTCAGCTCTCAAAACTGCTATTAAGAAAGCAAACGCAGCTATCGAATCAGGTGATGCTAACAAGGCAGAAGCTGTTAAGGTTGCTGTTAAGAAGCTTGACCAGGCAGCTGCTAAAGGTCTTCTTCATAAGAACAACGCAGCTCACAAGAAGTCACAGCTCGTAAATAAGCTCAACAAGTCAAACTAATTTAACTTTTTGAGATGAAGAAAAACCCCCGTAACAATGTGTTACGGGGATTTCTTTTTGCCTAAATTTATAATTCATATTATCAAACTTGCTCTGCTATATCGAGAATAAGGCGTTCTGTTTTCTCCCAGCCAAGACATGGGTCGGTTATTGATTTACCGTAAACGCCATCCCCTATTTTCTGAGCACCATCTTCAATATAGCTTTCAATCATAAAGCCCTTTACAAGCTTTTTAATATCATCATTATGAGCGCGACTATACATAACATCCTTTGCAATACGAATCTGCTCAAGGTGCTTTTTGCCTGAGTTTGCGTGGTTTGTATCAACAATGCAAGCGGGATTTTTAAGGCCGGCCTTAGCATATTCATTACTTAAATTTGCAAGGTCTTCATAATGGTAGTTCGAGATATTATGACCATCTCTGTCCACAAGTCCGCGCATAATAGCGTGTGCGAGCGGATTGCCCTCACTCTCAACCTCCCAACCACGATAAATAAATGTATGACTGCTCTGCGCTGCTGTGATTGCGTTCATCATAATAGAAAGATCGCCACCTGTAGGGTTTTTCATACCAACAGGAATATCAAAACCACTTGAGGTAAGTCTATGCTCCTGATTTTCTACAGAACGCGCACCAACCGCAACATATGAAAGTATATCTGAAAGATATCTGAAATTTGCAGGGTAAAGCATCTCATCAGCACAAGAGAAGCCATATTCACTTAAAGCACACATATGCAAATCTCTTATGGCGATAATTCCGTGAAGCATATCAGGCTTTTCGTTAGGGTCTGGCTGGTGAAGCATACCCTTATAGCCTGCACCTGTTGTACGAGGCTTACCTGTATATATTCTTGGGATTATAACAATTTTATCCTTGACCTTTTCACGAATCTCTGCAAGACGTGAAATATACTCAAGCACTGGCTCCTTTGAATCTGCTGAGCAAGGGCCGATAACAAGTATAATCTTATCTGATTCACCTGTAAAAACCTTTTTGATTTCTGCATCATTTTTTGCTTTCTGATCCGCCATTGCCATAGTTAAAGGAAACTGTTCTTTAATATCCATGGGAATAGGGAGTTTTCTTTTGAAATTCATACTCATTTTTATGCCTCCCAAACTACTTTTTATCAAATAATGCTCTGCGCTCGGTTGAATTGCGCATCATTTTTCTCATTTCTTCAACGTTTTCTGTTTCAAGCATTGTTTTTAGTTCTATAAATTTATCAATAAAATTATTCATCTGCTCAAGAAGTGCAGATTTGTTTTCGATAAACAGCTCGCTCCACATTATATCGTTAATACGAGCTATTCGGGTAAGGTCTCTGAAGGAGTCGCCTGTAAACTTTTCAAGATTCTCTTTATCATTGCATGTCATAAGAGTAATGGCTATACAATGGGTAAGCTGAGAAAGGAAGCCTATCATTTCATCGTGCTCTTCAGGTGAAAGAGTTGTAACATTTGAAAAGCCCAGCAATCTGCCTAACTCCATACAGGTATTGATCGCTTCAGGTGTATTTTTAGCTGTAGGTGTAACAATGTAGTTTGCACCTGTAAACAGTTTATCTGTACTGTTTTCTACGCCCGAAACCTCACGACCTGCCATTGGATGAGCTGCTATAAATTCTACGTCGGGACGAAGAATTCCCTGCACCTTATACACTATACTACACTTAATGCCTGTTACGTCTGTGATAAGTGCTCCGCTCTTTAAAAGAGCCTGATTTTTCTCAATCCACTCAACAAAGATATGAGGGTATAAAGCGAATATTACTATATCTGCTTCACCTATTATTCTTTCATCAAGTTCAATTGAACCCTCATCAATCAAGCCTTCTTTTAATGCATAATCTATAGAGCTTTGCTCCTTTGTTATAGCGCTTATGTGAAATCCGAATCTTTTTAAAATTCTGGCATAGCTACCGCCTAAAAGACCGAGACCAACTATTAATATTCTTTTGTTTATATTTACTATCACTGTATTTTCACCTCAGCTCCAAGATTTTTTATATCATCAAAAAATCCCGGATAGCTTTTTTTGACTGCCTCTATGCCATCAATTTCCCCACCATACTTTGAAAGTATAAGAGATAACGCCATAACAATACGATGGTCGTTGTGCCCATTAAGAGAGGATGTGCTTTTTTGTAAATTCTGCTTTGGAACTATTATTGTATTCTCACCAAAAATCAGCCCTCCCGAAAGTTTACAAAGCTCCTCGTGCATAGCTTGCCCTCTGTCGCTCTCCTTAAGGCTTAAACGCTCTGTACCAACAAGTGTTGCACCATTTTTAATCGACGCAAGGGCTATCAGCACAGGACCAAGGTCGGGACAATCAGAAATATCCAGAACAGGTACGCCTTTTAATATTTCTTCAAAATACTTTTTATATACTTTATCACCCTGAACACTGTCTTCGTTAAGATTTTCTATTACAATAGTTGAACCTATATAATTAAATGCATCAAGAAAGGCTGCATTTGAATAATCGCCCTCTACCCTGCCTGAAAAAGATTTGAAACATGATTTTTTTATAGAAATGTTAAATTCATCTTCAAAATCAATATTTACTCCAAACGCCTTTAAAGAAGCTATTGTAAGATTTATATATGACTTGCTCTCGAAAGGCGGAATAACACGAATAGATGAATCTTCATTGAGATACACAAGAGAAAATATAAGTCCTGTAATAAACTGACTGCTTATATCGCCTCTTATTTCGTACTGACCACTTTTGAATTCACCACAAACTGTTAATGAGCAGTCTGTCTTTTCAAATTTGAAGCCGTAGCTACGGCATAAATCCTCATATACATCAAGCGGTCTTTGAAAAAGCCTTTGGCTACCTTTAAAAGTGATTTCTTTTCCAAGACACAAAGCAATTGGAATAAAAAACCTTAGAGTACTGCCACTTTCCCTGCAATCAAGCACACGCTCTGTTGTTTTCATAAAGCCCTCGGGATTTACAGTAACGGTATCACCATCAATATGTATTTCGGCACCCAAGGATTTAAGACAATCAATTGTTGCAAGAATATCTTCACTATAATCAACACCTAATATTGTGCTTTTTTCTTTTGATAGTGCTGCACCTATAAGATATCTGTGTGCTAAGCTCTTTGATGGCGGTGCACCTACACGCCCCTCAAGCTTATACGCTTTAAAGATTGCTTTCATATCATTTACCTTCTATCAGACAATCTATTGCTTCAAGATACCCATCTGTACCCTTACCACAAATTGTTTTGAAGCAAGCTTCTCTTATATAGCTTATCTTCCTAAAATCTTCGCGAGAAGAAACATCTGAAATATGCACCTCAACTGCAGGAATTGACACAGCTTTAAGAGCATCTAAAATAGCGATACTTGTATGGGTATATGCACCCGGATTTATAACGATACCATCATAAAGTCCATATGCAAACTGAATCATATCTACAATATCGCCCTCGTGATTAGACTGAAAGCAGCGCACATATACGTTCTTTTCTTTTGCATAAGTTTCTATTTTCTCAACAAGCGAGCTATATGTTTCTTTACCATAAATACCAGGCTCCCTTATACCAAGCATATTGATATTAGGGCCATTAATCACAAGTATATCCATAAAAATCTGCCTCGATTCTTTTTGCCACCTCTTCAACACTACCTGTTCCGTCAACAATAACATCGGCATATTCTGTGTAAAGTGTATAGCGTTCTTTGTACCTTTTCTCAAGGTCTGCTTTGTTACTTGAAAGCGGTCTGTCGCCTGTAGCAACAAGCATTTCCAGTGGTCTGTCAATAAAATAAACTCTGCCATTACCCTTAAGGGCTTCAATATTTTTCTTATTAAGCACTGCGCCACCGCCTGTTGCGATAACCTTTTTATTTTCTTTTGAAATCTCAAAAATTATTTCATTTTCTTTTTCTCTGAAGAAGAATTCACCTTTTTCTGAGAAGATATGTGATATAGACATACCAACAGATTCAACAATCAGATTATCTGTATCCACAAAATCTTTTGAAAGATTTTGAGAAAGAATTTCACCTATAGATGTTTTTCCGCTTGATGGCATACCTATAAGTACAATATTCATTTTATCTTTATAAAGTTTTTTGAAAACTTCTTCTACTCTACTATTATTTATGGGAGCATCAATAAACTTTTCAACCGCGTAAGCTGCCTGAGAAACAAGCATATAAAGACCACCAACAGCGGTAATACCACGTTCATTGGCATCAACAACAAGTTGAGAGGATAGCGGATTATAAACTGCATCAAAAACCGCCTGAACACAGGGAAGTTTATTAAGCTCCACAGCAGATTTTCCCGTATCGGGATACATTCCGCAAGGAGTTGTGTTTATTATAATTTCAACATCGCTGTAAGCTTCATACAATTTATCGTATGTTATGTAGCTTTCCTTTTTTTCTCTTGATACTCTGAGCACTGGTAAAGCCTTCATACTTTCAGCTACAGCAACAGCAGTATTTGAGGTTCCGCCTGAGCCTAAAATTGCAACACTTTTACCTCTAAGGGATACATTTTGCCTTTCAATAAGTGCTTTAAGACCATAAAAATCTGTATTGTAGCCGTAAATCTTACCGTTTTTATTAACAATTGTATTAACGGCACCTATCGTCTTAGCTTCATCAGAAATCCAATCAAGAAATGGTATAACATCCTTTTTGTAAGGGATTGTAACGTTAATTGCTTTAAAATCTTTTTCGGTCATATAGACCTTTAAATCATCCGGAGTAAGTTCTTTGAGCTGATAATCATAGTCTGTAAGAGCGTTATGTATTTCCTTAGAAAAGCTATGACCTAAATGCTCACCTATGCAACCATATTCCATTTTAAGCACCTAACCAATCTGTG
>JAEIGA010010452.1_pt1 | contig 14064 bp, 14 predicted proteins | sample 9270691 | NCBI WGS metagenome assembly JAEIGA01 (sample SAMN17057246, study PRJNA624740) | gut metagenome | biome: biome; isolation source: fecal sample | host: Bos grunniens | place: China: Xizang | collected 2019 | reverse complement strand
TCCAAGAAAGTGAGGAAAACATTATGGCAGACGAAGTACAGGTAAACTCCGGCAACGAGCAGGTTGCCAACACAAATTCGACCACGGGTGCAGCTGAGGGCTTCCTTAACGCGGCGGCAGCTCAGGCAAAGGGTGAAGCACCCATCGCACAGCAGATGTACGACAACGTAATCCATGAAGCAGGAGATTGGACGCTCGGTCAGAAAGAGCAGTTCTTAGGTCAGCTCTCCGCACAGTATGTAGACACAATGTACACTGACGCATCTTGGACGGATAAGTATTCAGACCTCTATTTCGAGGATTCTGAGCAGTTCGGTAGCATCGTTCAGATTATCAACACAGAAATGCCTGAAGTTCGTGAGAACCGCGCATGGCAGGATGTAACAGAGGGTCGTATTCAGATCGGTACTAACATGGCTTATCTCCCTGTTGTCAAGGAACAGCTTACTGGTGGTACAGCATCTTGGGCGGTGTCCTACACTCTTACAGGTACAATGCTCGATGCCGCTTTCCGTAATGCCGCAGGACTCCGTAGATTTGAATCCAGCGTAATTATGCAGGCTGAAAATTCCGGTCGTTATCACATCGCTCGTATGAGTGCAGCTAACCGAAACAACTACATCGCTGAAAAGCTCGCAAAGGGCAATTCTGCCGGCAAGATTAACGTTGTTAACGTTGTTGAAGATTACTGCAAGATGTTTGGAGTTGACTCCATGACGGCTCAGGAGTTCCGCGCTAACACAAACGGCTGTCTCCGTTCGGTAAACTGGATTCTCAAACGTTACAAGGCGTTCCTTACCGACCTTACTACTCTGTTCACGATGGATGATACTTCTACAGGTAAGTTCATTCCTGCTGACAGATTCACCTTTACGCTCCTGTCCGATGTAGCTTCTCTCCTTGAATCTGAGCTGTACAGCACCACTTTCCACGACAATTTCGTAACTCTCAAGGGATACCGCGAAATTCCGTCTTGGCAGGCACTGCGCGGTGAAGATGTAGGTTCTGAGCTGTCCTTTGACGTTCTTTCTACTCTCGATGTCGGCAGAGAAAACTCTGTAATCTCCTCTACAGGCATTGAGGTTGAGCAGTCCGGCGTTATCGGTCTTATGGTTGATAAGTGGGCAATCATGCACACTATCGTAAAGCACCGTACCGGCATTCAGCGTGATGACATTAAGGATATTACTCTTATTGAGCATCAGTACACTGACCGCTATGTAAACAATCTCATGCTCCCCGGCGTTGTATTCACTCTCGAAGATTACTCCGCCACCTGAAGTCAACTCTACCCCTCGGTTAAACGCTGAGGGGTAGACTTTTAAAAGAGGTGATATTATGGCAAATCCTATTCCTGTAACAACAAGAGGTACGATTACACCGTTCGATCCCATCGCGGCATATCGTAACATGAAAAACAAGTATAAGCTCATTCAAGATGACTGTATGTATACATTCTATATTGAGTCTGTTATTTCACAGATGTTCGTATGGGATGAAAAGATTTACAGAGCTGAGTTCTTTGATAAGATGCTCAGAGACTGCGGAATGGCAGCTCTCATCAAAACAGATACGTCCGACTATACACCTGTGTGGTTCACACCTGTTGATTTGGGTAGTGGGCGTTATGCAGATGGTTGGTTTAAGGACTGCAAGTGCTACGACTTTAGGGGTATGGTTTACGACTTTAAAGATTGGGAGAATAATCCGGAAATTCTCGTATTCTTTAACAATCCTTTGCGCACTCCTGACCTGTTTGTTGAGAAGTTTGCTAATATGCTCAGTGACGTTGATTTCTCAATCATCAACAATGTTCATTACAGCAGACAGCATCCCGTACCTGTAGCAAAAGACTCAAAGACAAAGAACCGACTGGACAAGTGCATGAAAGATGTTTCTAACGGCGACTTCAACACAGTTGTTATGGAAGCATCAATCGCCGACGTTCTTGATGGAGCTGACTCTATTCAAATGCTGAATCTCACGGATGTGACAAAATCTGAATACATTCAGTATCTCTCACATCTGCACGATTCTCTTACATCTCGTCTGTTTTTCCATATTGGTTTGGGAACTGTAGACAATGGTAAACAGGCACAGATTTCCGTAGAGGAGCTTAATAAGAACGATGATGCATCAGTAACAATGGCTCTTGCATGGCATAGAGCACGGCAGGACGCTATTGATGTAGCTCGTGAAAAGGGGCACGAATTGTCGTTCGATTTCTCTCCCCTGTGGAAGAACAGAATTGACAGAATCATTAATCCGCCTGAAATGGAGTCAACTCCAGAGGAACAGCAGGATGAAGAACCACAGGAAGATGAGGTGAAAGAGGATGAAAGCGAAGACAGTTCTGAATGATTCATATTGGACTGAGTTTAAGGCTCAGGCAACTAACATGAATCTCTCCCGTACCGTTCAGATTATGTCCGTAGTTAATATCAGCGACTTCTCAAACTTTACTGCATTGCATTACGGCGATGTAGGCATTTTGAAGCATCTCGAACCAATGACTGTAGCAGAGAGAGCGTCTGTTACTCTTATGGAAATGGGTATGGCTTTTGAAAGAATTGCCGCTATTCTTTTAGCTGATTATGACCCTCTCGAAAACTATTTCACAGATAGAGAGATGACAACCACATACGACTTGGATAACACCAAGAATGGCACTGAGACAAACAGTCGTAGTGGTAAGGAAGTAGTCACTCCGTCAGGCGCAATTACTAACACTGATACAGGTATTACTGAGCGTAGCACAGACGGTTCTAATGCAGTTAGTCAGGGTACTACTTATGACAATGCAGGATTCTCTGCCGATGCATCAAATGAGTTCAGAAACCTTGGAAAGACAATCAATAATGTTACTGAGAGAGAAGGGTCTGACCCTCAGAGTCCCAGAACATCAACAATGCAGTATCAGAACTTCAAGACGGAAAGGGAATATTTTAGTCTCCAAGACCAGAAGACGTTTGGCGATAGAGTTGACTCCACTGACGGTACAGTGGAAATTAACGAAAATCGTAGCGGTAACTCTGGTATCTTTGCAAAGCAAGACTTGATTCAGAGAGAAATCCGTTTGCGTTTGAATAACCGCATTATTCCAATCATGGTTCGCATGGTTGTGGATGCAATCAATTCAGGAGTGTGGGAAGATGACGATCAACTTTTATAAAATCAAAGATGACCCACGAGTAATCGAGAAAACATTACCATCTACTCCCTATTACACAACAGACGCTAACATTTTAGGTTCTTGCAACGTCAAAGAGCCTGTGTTAGTTCTTACATTTAATTCTGCGTTGGTTGAAGTTAACTACATGGAAATTGGAGATTGGAACAGATTTTACTTCATGGGCGAACCTGTTCTTTCTCCCGGTGGCAAATGTATTATTTCTGCTAAAGAGGATGTTCTGTATACAAATAAAGACGAAATTCTTAAACTTCATGCGTACTGTAGCAGGTGTGAAAATCATTTTGAGCGGTACGCTATTGACAACGCAGTTCCGTCTTTGGTTACTACTAATGTAACTAACTTGCATTTTAGTTATCATCCATTTTCGGCTGGAGTCAACTACAACCAGTTCCTGCTTACAGTGAAAGGGGGTAAGATTACATGATTATCAATGATTTGTACACAACGGAATCCACTAGAAACTGCGGTGAAACAACAAACCAGTACACAGATGAGTTAACAGGAAATTTACGGCTGAAAACAGGAATTACAGCTGATGCATACGGCTTAGGTTGGATTAGACCTGAAAATCTTCCATCATGGATGCGTATTGGTGAACTGGTGAAAACAGGCGATTACACATATACAGCGCGTGAAATTACCGCAACGAAAAACTGTATGTGTGGTTATATGGTTAATAGTGGGTCGTCGGATGCGGTATCCACAGTTATTTATAACGGCGAATACGCAAACTCAAGTCAGTACACAGCGCCTGTATTTATCAATCAGTTACACCCCGAATATTATGGGTTGTATCATGCAAGCGGTCAGAATTTTGGATGTCAGTTTCAGTATTATGTATATGACGCAGGTGATACGTTGGTATCATCTTCATATTTGAGTAGTAACTGGACTCCTAATATTTTTGGTAGTGTGGCAAAATTCATTGAATTTATTGACGATAAAACATCAGCAACATATAATTTTGGTTCAACATACGGCACTATAACAATAACAGCAGAAGATTTAAAAACCGGAACGTGTTATGTAGAAACATCAACAGGATATAAGGTTCGTCTGTTTCTGACTGGATATTTCCTGATTGGAAACTGGTATCGTTATAACGGTGGGTCTACTTCTAACATGAAAATTGATTTTTTCGCAGTAGTACATGATTCAGATAATAACGAATATATCAACACAACGACAACACCAGGATTTGCAGGAATTAACACGCGGATAGCTTACGCATCGTCTAACAATGCAGAACCGACATATTCCGATATGAGTACACGTTTTCGTCCTGCTTGTTCAGGTACTGTTAACACGCAGTTTATAACGGAGCAGAATCCATATACGTATGATGGTTCACTACTTGCTGCATACCAATATGGTGGTATTGCATTCTGCCCCATATTCACAATTGACGATATTAGGCGTGCAATTGCATTACAGTTCCGGCTTTTGATAGACCCAAACACAATAAGTTATAAACTCGGAATGTCATACGCAACAAACGTGACATCAGCCGACGAATTTACAGCCGAATGGAAAACAGGCAATATAGGAAACACACAATTCAAAAACTCACTCCGCCCGTGGCAGTACGAAAACTTTCAAGAGAACGACTTCACAGAAGATGACGTACCGCCCTACGAACCAGAACCAGAACCCGGTGGCGACACTCCAGGAGATGAACCGACAAATCTTCCGCATGATGACGGAACTCCAATAGCAGACCAAGATAGCAGAACGTTAACTGCTCCAAATATGTTCATCACGCAGTACATCCTGAATTATAGTCAACTCCAGACTATTGGTTCTAATCTGTGGCAGTCGTGGTTAACTCCTAATCTTGAAACATGGAAAAACTTTTATTTTGCTTTTGCGCAAGATACAGGCACAATGGACGTTGGTGCTGCTCTTAATTTCATCGTTTCATTACGAGCGTTTCCGTTCGATTTGGCAGGATTAACAATTGATTATTTAGCTGCGTCAGACGGTGTATACATGGGTACTGGACATACTAATTTCTGTCCGGGAAATATCGCAATTCTTAATACTGTAATCGGTTATCTTGATTGCGGTACTTGTGAAGTTAAGCCCGAAACTCCCTACAACGACTTCCGTGATATGTACAACTGTTCTGTCCTCTGTTTCCTGCCATACTGCGGAACAGTAGAGTTGACTCCAGCAGAAGTTATTGGTAGAACACTTCACGTTAAGTATCACATTGACTTCCAGTCAGGTTCTTGTACTGCTCTTGTGAAAGTTGTCGGAGATAATGGCGAATACACAATTGCAAGCAAGTCTGGTCAGATTGGCTTTACTCTGCCTTTAACAGCCACTAATGCAGGTCAGCTTTCTGCTCAGTTTGCAAGAGACGCAACACAGGCGGCAGGAACTCTCGGTGGGTTCTTCTTTGATGCGGCAAAATCCATATCCGAAAACGCAAAATCCCTAGCTAGTGCTATGGTTGGCAAACCTAACGCTATTGAAGTTGACTCCAAAGGAAATAAGTCTCTTAATATGTTCGATAATAACACGTTCGATACCTCTATGGAAATAGGCAAATCAGGTTTCAACACAGGTCTTTCACTTGCAAATCAGGCTCTTGATATGCTATCACGTTCTGGAATTGATATTCCTATGCTTTCTGGTGGTTCTGGTGCTGAGTCTATGATGCAACCGGATACCGCATTTATTCAGATACGGCGCGGTAAGTACGCAAAGCCCGTTAACTATCCTCATTCTCAAGGACACATCAACGGCTCTTCAAATACGATAAGTTTTTATAAAGGAAAGTTTACAGGTCAGCCAACATATCCTAGCGAAAACAATAAAGGATTGTGTAAGTTCACTGGAATTGACTCTACAGGTTTAACCTGTCATGATGATGAACGTGCTGAAATTATTGCTCTCCTTGAATCTGGTGTGTACATATAAAAAAGCCCCTACTGGAATTTTCGTCCAGTAGGGGTATTTTTTATACTCTGCGTTTTCCTATATATACTATTGTTGTCCAAGCCATTAACTTAAAAGACGGATTTTTATTACAAAGAGTTTCAACTCTGCGGTTAGCAATTTTATAAGCATTTTCAAGTGTATCACAAATTACATAAATTCTAAATTCGCATTCCATTCCCTCTTGTGCAAGTTCAAGGGATGCACTTTTAGAATGAACTCCAAAAGTAAACTGGTATGATTCATTCACAACCAATCACTTCCCATCCATTAAAATAGTATTCATTAAACAGTTCGTTCTTTTCTCTGAGACGTCCAATATACTGTCCTACGAGCTTATTAAGCTCTTTCTGTTCACAGAAGAAATGCTTTTGAACCGTTACATAATCGCCATGCTTATTGTAAAACAGCATCTTGCAGATGTAATGCATTTTCATTGTAGTCACCTCTAAATCTTCTTTCCGAGAGCTTCATAGATAAACTTCTGAAATAAGTCGCCTGTTTCGTTATCGCTGAAAACGATATGCTTATTAGTAATCATATTCAAGATGTTCTTAGACAGCTTATCATATCCAAAGAATCTCTCATTCGGTTTTGTCGGATAATTCAGCTTAAACAGAATGTCTCCATCTCTAGCCGTGTATTCTCTAGTTGGATGAATCTCTATAAAAAGTCCGGAGTCACACTTGATATAAGACATCTCCATATAGAGGTCATCGTGGTATGAGAAGAATATACCTCTAGCAATGGTTTCTCTGTTGTCGAGTTTACACGTTTGAGGATACATTCTCACATTCCAGTTGCCGTTACCAGTGATTGCATTAAGCTCTGGATGCGGAAATCCATAATGGGACTTGTTAAAAAGTTTACGCTTTTCGGGTGCTCTGTTTTCCATAAAGTGGACGTAGATGGGCATACCCTCTGACGTGTAAACAATCTTGCTCTGCCCCTTGCGCATGGTACGAACCTTGTTGTGAATCATAAGCTGTCTGTACCAGATGTTGTTTACGTCAAGGTTGTTACCCAAAAGGATAATCTTGTCAGACATTCGGTCACGGACAATAGTCTTGTGCAGGTGAATGAAGTGTACGAACTCCTCTGGACGGTTAGACTCATTGAAGCACTCATCGAGTACTATCCAGTCACCCAATGGAGCTTCATAGAAACTGCACAGGCTGTAGCATTCGTCAGCTGCTAATGAAACACAGAACGGTAGAGTTGACTTCAACAGCTTTCCGTTTTCTTCCGTTCGTGCATAGTAGAAGTTCTTCCAGTGATACTTAATAGTGTCATACTCTCCATCAGTTAACTTCTTAATGTATTGCCCCTTGTTGTATGCAATGATAGTATTGAAAAGAGTCTCATAATAGGACGCTTTATCAATATGGTGACGAATCAACTGCATAACTGTTCCGTACAGTTTATTCATCACCATTCCAATGAGCAGAACGTTAGTTGTTTTACCAACTGAACGCTCAGAAGTCAGAACATACCATTTGAGTTCTTCATTACCCAGAGGTAAAATCTCAGTGATGTCATACTCCGGCGGTACGCCTAACTTCTTGTACTCTTTAGCAATCAAATCCCAGTCATAATCTATACCGAGATTTGGATCGTTGTTGATGTACCTGATTTTAATTTTTGAGCTTGACGCCATATATCATACACACTCCTATCTTTAGAATTTCTCATAGACCTTTGCACGGCGGTAAGCAAAGATTTATGTTTTTCACCTAATCCCATCTTGAATGGTATTGGTTCGAGAACAATGCAGGACGGAATTTCAAGGGTTTCTCCATTGTAGTTGACTACATAGAAATCATCAATGTAGTGACTACAGAGCTTTTCTGAATGTTGTTCATCTATATACATTCCGTCTGTAAAAAATTGAAACGGAGTTATATTTGTACCATCTCTTTCATTTACAAATTCAAGCATATGAAGAAGTGTAGACCTTTTATCTTTCTTACTCTTTCTAAGACCAGCTACAACCACCTTAATAGTGCCATCACTCTTTTCGTACATATATCTCTTTGCACCTAATGCTTTGAAGTTTACAAATTTTTCTGTGAAGTCCCACGTTCCTAATGACAACATTCTTTCTTCTCTAAGGAAACGCATATAATTTCTGTTAGAGGTGACTCTATTGAAATTCTTGAGATACCGTTTCAGACCCTCTGCATCTTTCTTTCCATTATCCCTAAAGTAAACACTGTCAGTATCGTATTGAATAATGCATCTAGGGAATTTGCAGATTACATCCATGAGCATTGCCCTTGCGTATGACGTTATCCAAAATCCCCAATAGGGGGATAAGAATAAATACTTACAGCATTCTTCATACGATTTTCTTCCGTCTACTTCATCTACGTCAATATCGCATATATCTTCTATGAATGAATATTCTTCAAGATATAGTGCTGTACACATCATTCCAAATATACCATTTACGAACGCCTTTGCGTCTTTATATTCTTGTGTGTCCGAATAATTTTCCTTTAGAGCTTCTTTCTTTAGATACCATCTGATTATAACTCGTCTGATTTCTATAGGCAGAAAATCATATCCATCATCGAACTTCCAACAACGTTTTACGTATGCGTGTTCCCATTTATATGCTTTCTTCAATGCATTAAATTCAATGTCATTAACAGCAAACTCAATGTTCTCACAATACTGTATTCTGTTGTTGTCTAAAACCGTGGAGTCAACTCTAATTTCGTCAACGTTTAATGCCTTATGAGCAGACATTAAAGCGTGACACGTTCTAGCACGGAAACGATTAAATCTAATCACTGCTATATAGGGTTTGTTATCTTTCATAAAGTCGGATGGATTACACTCGATAGCTGCGCCCATAGGGAACTTTTCGGTAAGCATTTGAAAAGGATAGTCTGACGTTATATCAGCACCTACAGCATCATCTATCTCCATATCCATTAAAAGAATGTTAGAACCGGATATTCCGCCCTTGAACAGTTTAGTTCTAAATAGTTCATAGTCGCTTTCTGACGGCATCCACGACTCTATCTTCTTTCTCCAACTTTTAAGGTTGCTTCCAAATTCGTTTTTGATTTCGTTACGTACAATGCCTGTTGACGTAAAAGGCATTGTCTTATTTTTTCCATAATAGGTGTCAAATATTTTTCTACCTAGCTTTACCAGAACCTCTACGTCTCTCTCGCAGTAGCCTATTTCTTTATCGGTCATTGGTGTAGAGCTGACTCTAATGACATCGTAATCCAAATCTCCAACTAGCTTTTCCATTCCACAATGGTCTTTAGCAATCTGGGCTAAAGAATGACCCCATAAACCTAAAACTTCACGGAAACATAATACGTCTCCTACAGTTATATAAATAGGGTCACGCTTTTCTTTTGCAAACAAGTCACTGATTTTTAAATGATGCCAATAGTGTTTGCAGAATTGCCATTCATAACCTAAGTTGGCATCCAGAACAAGCAACTGTGTTTTGTCATATAGACCTTTGATGTGCTCTTTAACCATTTTGAAAAATTGTTCCATAGTGCATAGATGCCTGCCCATTATGCAGTAGTCCTCAATACCAAATTGCCAATGATAACAGAAAGACACTACATCTCCATTACGGCATGGTATTTTGGATGTTTCTATGTCGAACCCGCAACCTAGCTTTAAGTAATGAACTTTACGTTTCTTATCATACGCTCTTTCAGCGTTTAATAATAATTCGTCTAGTATGTCCTCAAGCTCAAAAGTTGGAGTTGACTCCACGTACAAGCGAATCATGGATTATATCCCATATCATAAGGGTCTTTTACTTCGATATGAACTTCCGACAACCCCTCATCAATAGGCTTTTGACTCAATCTATCCACCATTCTTCTTTTGGCATCGTCAAATTCTCTTTGGATTTTGTCATACTTTTCCTGCATACCTGCTAAATTTCCTTTACCGGGTTTCTGGAAAAATTCAGAATATACGTCTGTCAAGTCCTCTCTATATTCCGCATCATTCTTAGCAAATATTGATGCCATTTCATCCTGCAATTCGGTATAAATATCATCGTCATTGAACTTTGATATATACGAATTGTATGCGCGTTCTCTGATAGTTTCCCTCATTTTCTTAGCTGTGCTATTAGTGAATAGACCACTGTATTCATTATAATCAACATAACGCTCTGCCATTTCCTTGACAGTACCCTGCCTTTTTATAGCATTATAAATGAGGTCAACATCTTCCATAAGATTCTCGTCGCTCTTATATGCTTCCATTGCCTGCTTAGAACGAGACAGTCTTGCAGCTTTAACACCACCACCTCTAACAATGAATCCAGAATCACTGAAATTCTTGTAAAGGATGGATTGAAGTGTTTGATATTCAGGAGATTTAAAGCCGAAGTAGTCATATACTTCTCTTAATCGCCTGTTTAACATTCTGACAACGGATTCAATTGTTGCCATAAATACACCCCCTTATACACAGAAAGGGGGCTGATGCCCCCATTCTGTATAGTTGACTCCAGATTATACAACCTTGAGCTTGAACGTGCGGTTCTTACCGATCTCAACCTGCTGAACGATTACTTCCATAGGTGCGTCCCACGTATCCGGAGTTCCGAAAATCTGGAACATGGTGTAGAGGGAACGTGCTACGCCCATAGATGTGGACAGAATGCCCTTGCCGTCAGGAGTGATGAGAATGGTCTTGACAGTAGGCTTTTCCGTGTTAGGAATCGGCTTGCCGTCATCATCCTTGTCACACATGATAATCTGCTCCATGTACACGTTGCTGAACTTGATGCGCTTGTTGATGTAAGCAGACAGCTTATCGGACGGATTCTCCAGAGCGTTATAGAACGTCATCTGCTCCTCTCTGCTAGACGGCACAAGGCTCTGATAGGTCGGGTTGTCCTCTGTGATTCTTACGATTGCGTTACTCATGATTTGCTTCCTTTCTGTGGAGTTGACTCCACGTTGAATTTTTTATCAAGAACTTTGTACAAAGACTTAGCGACTTTGGCAATGTCCTCAATGTCATCAATATCTTCTGCGTTACAGATTCCTTTGCTCATAGCAAGGTTAGTTGCATCAATTTGGATTTTATGCAGAAGTTTAAGGATATGATACTGTTCCAGTTTGGTGAACTTGACCAGATTGATAGGATTAGTCATCGTCACTTTCTCCCCATACGGCATCCGAAAGATGGTCTGCAAAGTCTCTCGGATTGAGCATATGTCTTGAAGCCCTTGTAGCTAACTCTACTGCGACGTTTGCGTCAAAGCAGTAATCGCTGCATCCATAGCAGTGGATAGAATCTTCCTTGTTTGTTGTGAACGCAAAGAAGTACTGGAACTCCTTATTAGGAATGTTAGCTTTCAGAACAGCTTCGATGTTTCTTGCGTGTTCATCCTTAGTTGCTTTAGACTTGGAGTCAACTCCAGTCAGCGTCTTGAGCGTCTTTGCTACGTTGCGAATGTCCTCGATTGCATCGGTTACATCATCGTTGCCATCGAAATCGTCATTGCATACGACTTCACGCTCCAGTGTGTTGGCACTGTTCATCAGCATAAGAATAATCGTCGAAATGTTCATGTTACACTCTCCTTAAAAAAAAAAAAAATTCGACTTTCAAAATTCCCATAATGGGTGTATTCTAAAACTCCCGCTTTGTCGTTGTATGTTTGATTGAAAGGATGTGTCACCTCACTTTCATAATTTATTTTTTATATAGAGTTGACTCCACGAGAGATTTTAGCGGTTTAAAGTAGTAAAGCGTTACGCTTCACCACGCTAAAGCCCTAAAACCTATAGGCATAGTAGGCTTTAATGCAGTGAAGTGCTACACTTTAGTGTGCTACACTTTAGTGTGTTACGCTTTAGTGTTCTACACTGTAGTTGACTACAGTTCTACGCTTTACCACTCTACCACTCTACCACTGTAGCACTTTATCATGCTACAGTGGTGTCGTGGTATGGGATACTAGGTTATTTGGTATTGTCTACCTTATGTGCCGGGAATGTATATCCGTCAAGTATATCCGAAAACTGTGTCACTAGTTCGTTCCTTGTGTCTCTGTCAATTACGTTGCAATCCTCTAGATAATCAACCACGTGCGCATACAGCACAAACGCCCTGTGCAGTTCATCCTCTCGTGCTCTTGCCATGCCCGACTTATCGTCAATCATTGTGCAGTCAGACTTTCTTAGGCTAGCCTGCATAATGGAATAAGCGTCAGAAACAATGCTGTGAATGTTCCGGATGTGGTCGCGCTCTGTATGTCCAATCATGCCTTTTCACCTGCCTTTTCCTTTTCAGCCTTAAGTTTCAACAGTGCCTTTGTGTATTCTGCCGGAACTCTGTCAAGGGTACTGGTATACGCCGTCAATGCTACAATTGCATTTTCCAGAGGGTCAACAGGCTTTTCCGCCTTTTCGGGCTTTTCCGCCTTTTCGGCGTCTTTCTTTGCCCTTTCCGCCTTTTCCTTTTCTGTCATGTTGTTGTCGATGTACTTAGACACTAGTTCTTTCAGCTCTTTGTCAGTACGGCGGAGAATGCACGCAAGCCCTGTTGCGTTGTAGTATTCCAAATCTGCCTTTTCATCACCGTTGGAAATGTACGGCAATGCGGGTTGTGGGGTAAGTAACTTTTTGTCTGACGTTGCATCGAAACCGTTACTTTCCAGAAAAGAAATCTTTTCCAACTGTTTGGCGTTCTTTTCTTTCCATTCATCGTGCTTTGCCTTGACCTGCGCATTGTAATCGACTCCAACCCATACAATGAACTTTGCTGTAGAACGCCCTGTATCTTTGGAGTTGTTTTCCAGTCTACTTGTTATAATCATCTTGCCTATAGGGAAATACTCCCATACATCGGCGTTATTGTGATACAGTTCGTAACACTGTGCGTACTTGTACGCCGTGTTTCCGGTGATAATCCCATTAAATGCACTATCCACGATTTTCTTATAATCGGAATCGGGAAAGACTGCCGAAAAATCGGGATTAGTACGCAGTTCATAGCACTTTTCAGCCGTGACCTTTGTATTAGCTATTCCGGCGGAAAGTACTGTAGCAAGAGCGGTAAAGCTCTTAGCTAGCGTTTCCGGCAAGCTTTTCCCTGCCACTACCGTGATTTTCGTTGTTTCGTTCATAAGTAACCTTCCTTTCTGGAGTTGACTTCAAATCTGAAGTTGTTTTCTCAAATGGGCATAGCTATCCCATAGAGAACATACGTTCGTTAGTCTGGATTTCACCCCGCTCTGTACCTCTAGTGTACCTATAGCCCTTACACGGTGGGCTACTCTACCTATACAACCCGGTAGGTGGGGTGCAGTTCTCTTGACTACACCCTTATTGTACCACACTTTGGACACGAAATATATCATATTTTGTAAACACTTTATGAACATATCGTGAACGTTAAACGGACAATTTTGTCCGTTTGTGTGGTATGCCCATAGGAGCGCGTACAACGCTTTGTATGGGGCTTGTATAGTACCCTAGTATCTTATACTACCATGCCCCATACAAGCCGTGTATGGGCTTGCTAGGGGCTTGTATGGGCTTGCTTTATACGCGCGTGGGCACGGTCATTATTTCGGCGGGATCGAGTCGATATGTCAATTATATTTACCCTATGTAAATCATATTTACCAGAACGTTTGTTCTTGTGAACTGGTGTCCGAAAATGTAAATTTACGTAAATTTACGTCATTTTGTACATAGTTTTCAACAGTTGAAAGTTGTAGTCAATTTGCACAATGTATTAGGTGTACTAGAACAGGTAGTACAGTTGGAGTCAACTCTATACAGAGAGTATAATGTCAAGATATTACTATACATAGAGTATAATGGCTATATATGGGCATTTTTCCACTATACAGAGAGTTGATAATGTCAAAAAACTACCATTGTTAATTATACGTCAATCTTCCTAGCCTAGTT
>JAEIGA010010451.1_pt1 | contig 14064 bp, 12 predicted proteins | sample 9270691 | NCBI WGS metagenome assembly JAEIGA01 (sample SAMN17057246, study PRJNA624740) | gut metagenome | biome: biome; isolation source: fecal sample | host: Bos grunniens | place: China: Xizang | collected 2019 | reverse complement strand
GTTCTTGAGCGAAGCGGCCCAACAGGCCTATTTATCAGTTGTAATGGATCGCATTAGAGCACTGTCATAAAAAACTCGTCACCACGAAAAGCCAACGCATCTGCGTCGCAGTTTCCCAGTGCTGCGCACTCGGGCGCATATTGGACAGTTTCGTTCGCTACGCTCACTGGGGTTCGGAGTTCAGAGTTAAGCGCTTCGCGCAGGACTGCGAAGCGTATGCACTGCCAGGAGGGTTTTCACGAGTCGCACAGTCATGCTCGCTGCGTCGCACGGGCACAATTCCATTTCTCGTCAGCGAGCGTCTGCGAATAGCATGCACTGCCAGCATGAAGCACTGCCAGTGTGTTTTTTACCGCTATCTACGCGAGGTCTTACAAATCCGATGCCAGTCGCTCCGCTCCTTGCCGAGACTAGCTCGGCCCATAGACTCAATGCCCTCGCTACGGACTACGTCCTACTGCGGGCTTTCACTATTCAACTCGGCGCGAGGAGTGTTATGCTTCGCATTCCACTCCCCGAGTATGACGGATTTGCGCTTACGTGGCTACTGCGACCAAACAGCTAACAACCAGCCAGGCAGTGCTGCGCCGCAGGCGCCAACCGCGAGCACTGCTCGCCAACCACGGAGTCTTGCTCCGTTAACCATGCGCCATCGGCGCATCAACCACGGCACAGCCGTTAACCATGCCGCTAGGCATCAACCGCGGCGCAGGCGCTAATATGCTATAATGCTTTTGATGGTAATACCTAAAGAAACTCTCGCAACTCGCAACTCACCACGCGCCACTGAAAAGAAGGCCACTCCCTTCTTTTCCATCATCATTCCGGTTTACAATGTGGCGCCGTATCTTCGCGAGTGTCTCGATTCAATCTTAGCGCAGAGTTTTACCGACTGGGAATGTCTTTGCGTAGATGATGGTTCCACGGATGAGTCGGGGGCGATTCTTGATGAATATGCGGAGAAGGATGCACGGTTTCGCGTGTTTCATCAAGAGAATCGTGGCGTATCTGCTGCACGTAATCAAGCATTAGCCTGTGCATGTGGAGAATTTATTTGTTTCGCCGATGGGGATGATATCGCCTATCCGTGGTGGCTCTCTACTTTTGCTCATTTTCAATGCCTCGCAAAGGCAGACCTCGTCCGCGTCCAACACCCCTCGCATCGTCCCTATTCTTTGCAGCAACCCGATGTAAGTGCAGTCGCTACACACTTCATGACGGATGAAAAGGCAATCCTTGAATGGGGTTGGCCCACCTTTAGCCGAGAGGGGTACTCAGTTCTTTATGCGATTCGGCGCAGTTGCTTAGGTGAGACGCGTTTTATTGAAGGCGTTCGCTTAAAAGAAGACAATCTCTTTGCCTTGGCACTCTTACCCAAAATTACGCGCGCTATACAGTGCGAAGTGATTACGTATTGGTATCGTTTCCGTGCCACCTCTTCCATGCGCCAACCCCCTTCACATGAAGAAACGGAGCATTGGGTAAAGCTTTATGTGGCGATTTTTAGTGCGCAGTTCACCCGTTGTCAGGCGTGTGGGGCAAAGATTCAAAGTGCCACTTCGTGGGCGATTCTGCGTGAATGCGTGGCGATGATAGAGAATAATGCCATCTTGCGATTGCCAAAGATGCTCAATGATTGTAAGGAAAAAGAGGCATTCACGCCTCAACATTTCCCCTTGCGGTGGCGTTTAATCTTCAGATGGTGCGAAAATGGAAACCTTTGGCTCCTCCGTTTAGGCTTCTATTGGGTCGTCTACAAACGCACCCTTGTGCGATGGTGGCATGCGCGTGTGCAAGGGATTCACACGCCTCCGTCCACGACAAAAACCTTTCGCCAATTCCAACTCTTCGTTGAGCCAACAGAATACATCCTTGACCTCATTGCCGCAGTTTACCACCCCCGCGGCACTACGTGTGCATTTGCCTACAACCGTAAGACGCTCGCCTCCCAAGGCACCTCCGACTACCCTGTGCTTGAGCAGATGACCTTTTGGCAACGGATCACCTTCCTTTGGCAGATGCTCAAAACGCATCATGCAGTGGCCATCCATAGTTATACAGACCCGATGAGCATCACCCTGCTCATGCTCAACCTCTGGTGGCGACGCATCCTCTCCTTTGAGGTAGACTCCGCTTGGCGCGAACCCAAGCAGTGGCTACCACGCCACCTCAAACGTGCATGGTTAGGTTTTTGGTTCAAGCGGCCGTATGTCTGGGGGTGCGCCATTGGCGCGCAAGTACATCGTGACTTCTTTCTAAAAAACGGCCTTCCCGAAAGCCGCCTCTCCGAACGTCCCAATGTGGTCAATAATGCCCGTTACACGCGTCAGCTCCCCCCCGCCTCTAAAGACTCCTTCACCTTTGGCTACGTGGGTCGCCTTGTTTCCCATAAAGAAGTCAACACGCTTATCGCCGCCTTCCGCGAAGTTGTGCGCTTACATCCTCATGTTACCCTCGCCATCGTGGGAGATGGACCTGAGAAAGCGACCCTCCAAGCGCAAGCCACCGATCTCCCACAGGTCGTCTTTCATGGGGCAGTCTATGGCAACGAAAAGGTGGCACTCCAACACCAAATGAACACGCTCTGCCTCGTCTCCTCTTACGAACCTTGGGGACTTGTGGTCAATGAAGCTCTCGCCGGTGGCACTCCCTGTATTGTAAGCGCTTGTTGCGGTTGCGCAGAGCCTCTCATTCAAGGTCCCCGTGCGGGCATCATTATCCCCGAAAAAGACCTCATTGCGCTCGTCAAAGCCATGTGCTACATGATTGAGCATCCTTCAGAAGCCGCCGCGATGGGTCAACGTGGTGCCCGTTTCATTCAAACGCAATGGAACTACACTCGCTATGCTCGCGCCCTTGACCATGATACAACCCATTGGGCTAGCGGCTCGCCGCTAATTCATCATTCGTAAATCGTAATTAGTATAAGGCCCCGTGGATGCTGGCTCGTGCTTTTGCGAAGCGGATGCTATGCTAGGAGGATTTTCACGAGTCGCACAGTCATGCTCGCTGCGTCGCACGGGCACGTATCCGTGCTCCGTCTGCGTGCGTCTGCGAATAGCAAGCATGATGCACTGCCAGGATGTTTTTTACCACGAAGACGCAAAAGGAAGCGTGTGTACTGCCAGCGTGAAACACTGCCAGTGTGTTTTTCACGAGTCGCACAGTCTTGCTCGCTGCTCGAAATGGGCACAATTCCATTTCTTGTCAGCGAGCGTCTGCGAATAGCAAGCACTGCCAGCGTGAAACACTGCCAGAGTAGTTTTCCGCGAACTACGCTATACGCACGACCGCACCACGGCGCGATGGCCTGCGGCCCCGTGGATGCTTGCTCGTGTTTCTGCGAAGCGCTTAACTGGGAACTTCGAACCCCAGTGTGCGTAGCGAACGAAACTCTCCACAGGAGGTTTACTCTTGATTGACCCAGATGAGGCGTGCGGTGTCATAACCGCGACGTTTGGCTTCGTTGAGGAGGGTTTCACGCATAGCATCTGAGATTTTTGGGTCACGTGCGAGAATCCAAAGATAATCGGCATCATCGCCACCAATGAGAGCGTGCCGATACTCGTTATCCAACCATAAGATGCGGTAGTCGCCGTAGAATGGACGGAAGAACGAGACGCGGAGAAGCCCCGGCGTTGCCGTTGTTTTGGCGATGGCGGTTGCCACCTTCTCCTTGCCGTTTTTCAGACCACTATTGGTAACGCTAATGTGGCCATCTTCGCGCATTTCGTAAAAAGCCTTTGCATGCGTCATATCACGTTCGAACCAATGGTCGAAACGAGCGATTTCATACCATGAGCCGAGATAACGAGAAAGGTGTACATCATTTCTTGGTGTTAAATCCACCGTTGGCTTTGTTGCGCAACCCACGCACAAGGCCCCAAAGAGAGATGCGATGAAAACGAACTTTTTCATATCCGCCTCCTTTCATGTTTCGGTTAACTTCCGAACGCATAAAATTTTAGCACACGCTTTAAAAGTCAATTGATGAGCTCCCCCTTCTGCTTGAGGTCCCTGCATATGAAAGAAAGCAGAGGAGGGCGCCACAGAAACGCATACAGGAGGTGTGCTTCGCGTAGTTCGCGGAAAGCCTCACTGGCAGTGTTTAATCTGCTTCGCAAAAGCACGATCAAGCATCCACGGGGCCGCAGGCCATCGCGCCGTGGTGCGGTCGTGCGTATAGCGTAGTTCGCGGTAAACCACACTGGCAGTGCTTCACGCTGGCAGTGCTTGCTATTCGCAGACGCTCGCTGACGAGAAATGGAATTGTGCCCATTTCGAGCAGCGAGACAACGGTGAGGGCCCGCAGTAGGACGCAGTCCGTAGCGAGGAGCGCCGAATCCGTCGGCCATCTCCGTAAGGAGTGGCAGAGAGCGGTAGCGAACATCACGACTGTGCGACTCGTGAAAACCCTCCTGGCAGTGCAGCGCGAAGCGCTAACCCAAAACGCAAGGGAGCGGAGCGACCGAACTCTAACAGTCAACAGCTAACAACCAGACTTCACCCGCAAGCGGAGCAAGTGTAAAAAATCGGCGGGAGAAGGTAAGTGGAGGCGGTTTCTGTGGTATACTACGCGCTTTAATTATTAAATGGAGGTTTATCTATGACGGCAGAACAAAACACGTTGATTCCTTATGTTGTGGAACAGACTGCTCGGGGTGAGCGTTCGTATGACATTTATTCTCGTCTGTTATTGGATCGTATCATCTTTTTGGGTGGTCCAATTGATGATGCAGTGGCAAATGCAATCGTGGCGCAGATGCTCTTTTTGCAGTCGCAGGATCCAAAGAAGGATATTTCGCTCTACATCAATTCGCCGGGTGGTGTGGTGACTGCAGGTTTGGCAATTTATGACACCATGCAGTTCCTCTCTTGTGATGTGGCAACGTATTGCATTGGTCAGGCGGCGAGCATGGGTGCCGTGCTCTTGACGGCGGGCGCTAAGGGGAAGCGTTATGCATTGCCCAACGCACGCATCATGATTCACCAACCCCTTGGTGGCGCAGAGGGTCAGTGCACCGACATCCAGATTCAAGCGGCTGAAATTCAGCGCATGAAGCAGACGCTCAACGAAATCATCGCCAAGCACACGGATCAACCCCTTGAGCAGATTTTCAAGGATACGGAACGTGACAATTTCATGTCGGCAGAGCAGGCTTGTTCCTATGGGCTCGTTGACACAGTGGTCAGCGCAATCAATAAGTAAGAGGTGCTCCCGTGCCGCTCTACGAATTCTCTTGCGCTGATTGCGGACATCGCTTTGAATATTTGGCACGTACGTTGCGTGACCGCCCGGAGGCTTGTCCTGCCTGCGAAGGAAAAACACTCAAAAAGGCATTTTCGACCTTCGCGGCAAAATCCTCCTCCTCTGGCGAGGGATGTGCCCATGCGGCACAGTGCGGACATGCACATGGCCCAGGGTGTGGGTGTTGCTGCCACTAATCGTCGCACGTGAACCGTTACAAATGTCTCCGTATGCCTCGCATTCGGGGGCATTTTCATCTCTGGGCCACTCCTCCCCCATCACCTTCTCCGCATGCCAACCCAAGTGAATCGGTCCCGATTTCATCGTACTCCTTCTCACAGAATGAAGGTCGACCAATGACGCAGTTTTTACTTTTCGGTGGATTTTGAGTTCTTTCCCCTAAAAATTTTTTAGTCCCGCATTTCATCCTTTAGGGGCTATAAAGTCTATTATTTAAGGTCTGAAAAGGGATTCGCGCTGTCTACACGTCTTTTCTTGGCGGGGGATTTCAATGTGGAGGGTTGCAATTCCAATGGCAAAATTGATATAGTTATCGTGCTGTTTTCTATGGAGAAAAAATGCACCGATTTTGTTTGATTATTTTGATTGCTTTGATGGCTTTCTGCGGATGTGAATCTGCGGATGGGCCCTTGCGTGTCACCGCAGACCAGTTGCAACCGGGCGTGATTGTCCCTCAATTGCGCACTGGTGTGAAGGTGCGAATTTCCGTTTTGGCCTCTGGCGAACCTGTTATGAAGGAAGAGGTGATGGAAGTTTCGGCTGGCGGGGACATTGTTTTACCCTACATTGACCGTGTTCCCTGCGCGGGGATGACCATTGAAGCCTTCCAGGACGAGCTTACCAAGCGTTATCGTGAGTATTATGTCGAGCCGCTCGTTAGTGTCTATTATGTGCCGATGAGTGAAGGCGGTTCCTCGCCGTATGGTTCGGTCTTGGTCACGGGATGCGTTGGTCGAGAGGGTGTGGTTGACATTCCGCAGACTTGCGACTTGACCGTGATGCAAGCATTGCAATTGGCTGGCGGCATGGGTCAGTGGGCGAATATCAACAGTGTTCGCCTCACGCGTAACCTTGCCAACGGCACGCGTCAGCAGGTCACCATTGACACCGAGCGCATCGGTCGTCGTGGTGCGACCGATCAGAACATTCTCCTTATGCCCGGCGACGTGCTTTATGTGCCGGAAAGCAATTGGTAAGTTACAGTTTTATCCAGAAAGTGAGTAACCTATGAATAAAGTTATGCTTTTGGCTGTCTCTGCGCTCTTCAGCGCGGGTGTTGTTTGTGCAGCACTGACGGCGGCCGACCTCACACCTCAGGCTATTCGCACTGCTACTGCGGCACTTCAGCCCAAGCAGCGCCAAGACTATGCTCGTCAGATCATTGAAGCAGTGGCAGCCCGTCCTGAAGATGAAACGGCGAAGACGCAGGCTCTGACCACCACGGCACGCGCCCTCATCGCAGGTGCTCGTAGCGGCGGTGCACTGGCTGTGATTGCAGAAATCTTTAACTCCACGCCTGTAACCAACCTCCAGGGTGTCTCTGACTTGCTCGCTACGAACAACTTCGGCCAGAAGCTCAATGGCATGAGCGACGAACAGTTTGATGCGTTCGCCACCAAGCTCATCGCAAGCGCTTCTGAGTACATTATCGCCTCGGGTACGGACTCGCCGACCTTGCGTGTGAGCATTCTTGCGGCCGCCTTCTCCAAGGCCTCCACCAATCCTGAACGCACGCGTAGCGCATTGATTGCCGCACTTCCTGCCTCGATGCAGGCTGCAGCGGGCACTTACATCGCCGCTTCGGAAAGCAACAATGCTAACGTCATCGCAGCCGCTGCGGGCGTGGATGCCGTTGAGCCCACTCCTGCAGACCCGGATGCAGGCAGTGTCGTCCAACCGAAGGCAGAACCCTCCGCAGCAGCTCCCGCAGAAGATTTGCCGTCCGCTCCTGCCGCTCAAACCGACTATCTTGAACCGGAACCTGCCGCAACCGTGACCGCTACCGACCCCGCGGGTGATCCCGAAGCGAAGGTGCCGCTCATTGCACGTCTTTCCACTGATGTTCAGGGCATGACCCTTGATGCAATGCACATGTCCATCTACGAATGGGATGCTGTTGACCCTGACCATCGTGCAGATGCCCCCCACATTGGCTCCTTGCCTGGCCTCGGTGCTCCGGACGCAACGCCTGGCGAAGCCGCCCCGAACACCCCCGCTATGCGCCCTGAGATCCTCCCGGATCCCAGCCCCTCCTACGGCAACCAGCGCACCAAGTAATCGACCTCCCTCCTCTTTAAGGATATACGAATGAAGAAACCTCTCCTTTTCGCCGCCTTTCTTTGTGGTTGCCTCTTGAGCACCACGGCGCTCGCAGGTTCTGAACACCAGCCCGGCTTTAAATTCTGCGCTGGTAAGTTAGTCGTCTCCCCGACGGTCAACGCCGGTATCACTTGGGAGTCGAATATGAATAACACATACAGTCATGAAGAATCTGGCTTCATGTGGCGTGTTCAGCCTGCACTCGCAATTCAGTACAATGCAAAGCGCACCACCCTCGGCATGAATGCTTTCTATACGATGGAACGTGCCTTTGATAGCAATAAGGGTGGCGATAGCGACTCCTACGGCATCAACTTCTCGTTGTTGCAGCAGCTCAACGAGCGCACCCGCTTGACCGTGACGGGCGCTTACACGCGTTCGGAAGATGACCAGTTCTACTGGACGGACGACCCGACTCGCCCTGGCACAATTGACAAGGACGAAACCGAAAACTACAACTTCAATGCTGCTTTGGGTTACACAGCCAAGAAGTGGCACCTCTCGCTCGGTACCGGTTGGCGCCGCACGAAGCAGTTGGATGGCGCTAAGCAGGTCTCTGACGCGCTCAACATTAACGGCATGTGGGGTAAGTCAATTGGCGCGCACACCTACTGGGATGTCTCCTTGGGTGCAACACTTGACCGCCCGGATGATGGCGATGACTCCATCTCCTACACCCTCATGACCGGTTTTAGCGGTGACATCAGCAAGCGTACCTCCTACTCCGCAATGCTCGGTGTGACGATGTATGACTACAGCGGCTATGTGGATGACACCGCCTTTGGTCCTGCTTACAACATCAGCGGTTCTTACCGTTTGACCCGTAAGATCACCCTCTCGCTCGCGGCCAGCTCGCGTTATGAGTCTGAATACGCAGGTTATGGCGCGTCGGAACGCTACTATGTGTTCAACCACTCCATCACTGCGGCAGCCAACTTCCAGTGGTCCGACATCATCTCCTCCCGCTTGGACCTCCGCTACAACTTTGAACAGCACGAAGATGCTGGCGCAGGCGTGGGCGATAAGGACCGCACCTACTACCAGATCTCTGTAAGCACCTACTACAAGTTCAACGAGTTTGGCACCCTTTATGGGCGTCTTGCCTACTCGAAGGATGAGTATGATGGTGGCGACAGCAAGGACAATGTCCGCTGCGAACTCGGTCTCTCCTTCCGTTTCTAATAAGGTGAGCATCCTCCTGTGATTCGGATACTTTTAACAAAGTACTGGGTGCTTGCCCACCTTTTGGTGACCGCAGGCACCCTTTGCTTTAATCCCACTCCCTCGGTGGGGTTAACGCTTTGGAGTGCTGTGTCGCTCCTCCTCTTCACGCTTTGTTTGCCACCGGTCTTCCGTGGTGAAAGTTTCTGGATTGCTCGCCAACGCGTCTCCTTGGCAATGCGCAATGATGCATTGCTCTGGATGTCAATCGTTGCGGTGGTCTTTGTGGGCATCCAACTCTGCAATGGCCCGCGCACCTTGGAGTATGCCTCCGAACTCAAGCGGTGGGTCTTCTCTACGCCGCCGCTCCGTTTCTTCCCCTCCTCCATTGAGCCTGCGCAGGGCGTCCCCTTCCTCACAGGGTTGATTGGCGGTTTAGCCATCGCCGTCACCGTTCGGAGTGCACTTCCGCGTAAGCAACGCCTCTTTGCGCTCATCGGCGTCACGCTGATGACAGGCTTACTTGCCCTTTTCGGGAGCGTGACCGCGCTCTTCTCCGAAACACCGCCTGCATTTGATTGGGTGGGAGGTCCTTACAACGTAGCCGTGCTGTGGATTCTCGCAGGCTGCACGGCGCTCGGCATTACTGGCGAAACCTTCTTGGAAGGGCACCCGCGCACCATGGCGGTGGCCTATGCAGCGGCGTTGCTCAACTTCTTCGGCATCTTCGCCTTCGGCCCCGCAGTGACGGTTTGTTTCGCCGCGGTCATTGCGCTCGGCTGGATCTTCTTTGCTTTGATCGCAATTAACGCAAGTGGCCGTCATCCGCGCCTTGTGTGGCGTTGCGCCCTGTTATTACCCATTCTCTTTGCCATTGGGTTCGGCTTAATTTTGACACCTGGCGCGGACACCTTCCGTCCAGAACTCAATATGAACTTATGGGCCGATCGCTTGAGCACCTTCTTCTCCCAATGGACCTTCCGCTCAAGCCTCGCCATGCAGGTCTTTACCACTGACCCGATGTTGGGCAATGGCCCCGAGAGCTTCCAACACGCTGCACGCTTTTTTGTGAAAGGCGCCCTCAATTGGTCTTACTGGAAGTCTGGCGGCAATGGGCTCCCCTGCGATTTCCTGCGCCTGCTCACCGACTGTGGGATGATTGGCTCCCTCTTACTCCTCTTGCCTGGTGGGGCGATGTTGGGGCGTTGCTTGATGCGTTGGGTCGAGTACAATCAGAGTAACCGCCGTCACTATAGCCTTCGTTATATCGTTGTATTTGGTGGCTCCTTTGTCGGTGTCGTTAGCACATTGATTTTGGCAACCTTTGGGACGCCGTTGCACACGCCGGCTGTCTTAGGTGTATTTCTTTTAATTTGCGCCTGTATGGGCGGATGGATGCCGCGTCCTCGTTGACGTGAAGATGCGTTGTTTTTGAAAGGATTGATTGAGCATGTCGGACAACAACAATCAAAAAGGGCGTAGCCTTTATTACCATCGCTACACCCCTCAGACCATGGGTGGAGGCAGTTCTTATGGTGCGCCCGCCTATGGCGGCCAGGCTTACGGTGGTGGTGTCTACGGTGGCAATGCCTACGGTGGCAGCGCCTATGGTGCACCGAATACAGATGATGGATCGGGCGCGTTTAGCATCGGCCGTATTCTGCGCGTTTGCGCAAGCCACTGGATGACGATTTTCGTCTTCTTAATCTTGGGTCTTCTTGCCGCATTCGTCATCTTCCAGCTCCTCCCGACGAAGTGGGAAGCAACGGCTTACTACGAAATGAGCGTTCGTGGCCCCTCTTTGATTCAGGGTCAAGTGTATGCTGATGAAGGGGGCGGTTATTCTTCGGCTACTCCGCTCAAGGAAGTCTTCAATACTCGCCGCCAACAGTTCAATACGCCGGCAGTGCATAAGGCCATTATCGACCTCTACCGCACCGAGCACAGCGGTTCGGCAGTCTCCACCGAAGAACTGCTTGAGATTCTTCGTGAAAACATGGAGATGGAGCTCGTCCCAATGTCGCGCCTCGTTGAGGTGACCGTCACGGCTAAGGATGCCGCCCTCGCGACGGACCTCGCCAACGCAATTATCGCCACCTGTAAGACCTTCATGGGTGAACAGAACAAGGCGACCTCCGAAACAGCGGTAGCGTGGCTCACGGCGATGTTGGACAATGAAGAGCACATCCTCGCACAGATGGATGCCCAGTTGCTTGACTTGCGCAAGAGCCGTCAGATTGAATCGCTCAAGCGCGAACGTGAATCGACCCAGAGCCGCCTCAATGCCCTTGAGAGCCGCTCTAACACCCTTGAAAGCGAAATCTCGCAAGCATCTGAATTGCTCGCCGCATTGGCAGTCATCAAGGAAGATCCCACCAAGTTCGGCACCCTGCCTGAATCCATTCCGCGCTCGGCAGAAATCTCGACCACCTTCCAACGTTGGCAAGAAGCCGCCATCGCCAAAAAGACCCTCCTCACCCGCTTGACCGAAAATCACCCCGACGTGAAGCTTAAGGCACGCGAAGAAGAGGTCTATCGCGAACAATTCATTGAAACCGCTCAGCGCGCCCATGACACCGGTAAGGCTCAATTGAGCTTCCTCGAGCGTCAACGTCAACCCGTCGTGGAAGAAGCTTCTGGCCTCCGTGCCCGTCTCGTGACCCTCGACACGGATATCATCTCTGCCGAAATGGCCATCCAACAGCTTGAGCGTGCCCGCGAAATTGAAGTGCAGAAGGCCACCGACCTCCAGGCTCGCGTCCGCGTGGCAGAACTTAAGGCAGACGAAAATGCGGCCACCATTAAGCTCGTCCGCGAAGCATTGATTCCCGAAAAGCCAGTCAGCCCCAATCCCTACATCGTCTTCACGGCGGGCATCTTAATTGGTGTTGTCTTCGGCACCCTCTTCGTGCTCTTGCTCGATAAGATGGAAGATAAGCTCGTGGGCGTGACCGATATCGAACAGCGCCTCCGGTTGAAGGCGCTCGGTGTCTTCCCGCACTTGCGTCGCAAACAGCGTGCACAGGTCGCACTCACCACCCACGATGACCCCTTCTCGCAGTATGCTGAATCAATGGCTGGGCTCCGTAACCTCCTTGACTCCCCGCGTTACCATGACGTGACCAAGGCCATCCTCGTGATGTCCACCCAGCCGGGCGAAGGTAAGACCTGTTCGTCGACCAACCTCGCTATCGCCTATGCGCAGTCTGGCCAAAAGACCTTGCTCGTGGACTTCGATATGCGCCGTCCGCGCTTGGCTGGTGTCTTTGGTCGCGAAGTAGACTCCTTCCCCTCGTTGCCACACATCCTTGCACGCAACGACTCCTCGCTCTTTGCCTCCCTGCCCCAGCAGTCGCAAGTGCCGAGCCTTGATGTGGTCTACTCTCGCGCATCGCGTTCTATCTCGCCGTCTGTGTTGATGGGGACCAATATCATCACCGACTTCTTCGCATGGGCACGCGCCAACTACGACCACATCATCATTGACTCCCCGCCCTTCGGCCTTGTCGGTGACGTGATCGTACTCGCCAACCTCGTGGACTCCGTCCTTCTCGTGGCGACCCCGGATAAGACCCGCTTCGGGCCCATTCAGTTCGCTTCTCGCCGCTTGACGGAAGTGGGCGCACGTCTCCTCGGTGTCGTGGTCAATAATGTCGACTTCGGCCGTTGGGGAGGCTTCGGCAAGTATGAAACCCGCTATGGTTACTCTGCCGCCACCTACATCCCCCGTGCGACAAAGACGGAAGAGCCCAAGGAAGAACTCCGCCAGGCAGTCTTTACCGTGGATAGCACCGCCGCGGCTCCCGTGCCGGAACTCTCCCCGGACGATCGTCCCGTGGAGGATGCCTTCACTTCTGACGACGACTAAACAAGCATCCACACAAAATAAAAGCGCCCTTTTGTTGCAACAAAAGGGGCGCTTTTATTTTTGTGCCTGCGGCGTAGACCTGAGCGACGGTGTCGCAGATTCCTAGTGCTGCGCACTCGGGCGCATATTGGTTAGTTTCGTTCGCTGCGCTCACTGGGGTTGACTGTTCGCTGTTAGCGGTTCGGTCGCTCCGCACCCTTGAAGTTTTGAGTTAGCGCTTCGCGCTGCACTGCGAAGCGTATGCACTGCCAGTGTGGTTTACCGCGAACTACGCGAGGCGCACGACCGCACCACGGCGCGATGGCCTGCGGCCCCATGGATGCTTGCTCGTGCTTCTGCGAAGCAGATGTGTTGGCTTTTCGTGGCGACGAGTTTTTTATGAAAGTGCTCTAATGCGATCCATTACAACCGCTAAATAAGCCTGTTGGGCCGCTTCGCTCAAGAACGAACGCCTCACCAATCGTTCAATCGCCTCTAATGCATTGACAGCGGTGTTGAGTTCTTTAGCAATACGCGTTGGAGGAATGTTTAAGCGTTGACCAAATACTTCAAAATCTACGCGTCGATAAAACCCATTGGCTAAATCAGACTCCGTATAAAATCCCTCCTTAAACAAGTCCAATACCATTGCAGACTCATTAGGGAAGTGTAACTTCGTATTTAGTAAATCATAGGCTGGGGTTAATACAAAATCTCCCGCTTCTGTGCGCATCAATGAAAAATTCTTCATGAGCGCATCGCCATTGCCGACGAGATAATTGAAGAGAACAAGGCGGAAAAACTTAACCATTTCCACGCGATGAGCGGCACATGATTGTTGGATTAACGTTCCCATTTCTTCATAACTACCATCGTATTTGTAGTGATGACCATGTGTCTCTTCTGTTCGTCCACTGACCTGACAGAAATCTTCCTGCAGACATTTGAGGTTGTTCCGATAATCAAAGCGACGCGTTAAATAGGCGAGCTCTCCATCATTCAAGACGACACAAGCGTTTGCAGCCGTAGGAATATCAAAAATTTGCGAAGCAATCTGCATGGTGAGATGTTCATTCGCGGGAATATCTTTGTGAAGCCGACATTCTATTGAAGGAATTGGCTTGAGAATATAGCGACTTTCTGTCTCTTCAGGAATGAGATGACCGCGGACTAATTTGAGCCCAACTTTATCTTGGACGCCTGAAATAGAAAGCGTCTGTCTTCCCGAACCTGAAGCATCCCTTAATCGTAAATCGGCACGCGTAACCATTAACCGATGCGACATTTTTCGTCCATCCGCCAACACACGAAGCGCACTTCGCGAAAAACCATCCTCGGGCAACTCAATCAATGTTGAACGACATCTTGCCATCAATCACCCCTCTCCTCTACATGGACGGCCCCAATCACACCATATTTTGAAGTCTTTGCTAAACGCGTCAGATAATCCTGTTCATCAATTTTCATT
>JAEIGA010010450.1_pt1 | contig 14067 bp, 11 predicted proteins | sample 9270691 | NCBI WGS metagenome assembly JAEIGA01 (sample SAMN17057246, study PRJNA624740) | gut metagenome | biome: biome; isolation source: fecal sample | host: Bos grunniens | place: China: Xizang | collected 2019 | reverse complement strand
TGAAACATCAAAATGAGTATTATCAGCGAAAGCCAGGGAGCGGCAACGGCAAAAGGCTTTATCGCCGGCAGTCCGTACCGCCAGATGCCTTCAGAACGCTCAGGTTTCCAACCCCATGCAATCATACTCAAGCAGCCTTTCCGCGAGATGAAAGATAGCCGACAATCTGACTTGCCGCGCCTTCCATTTCAACAATAATCCTCTCGAGTCTCACTCTCAAAGAACCGTACATCACCGTAGCGGCAATCGCGAGTGCAAGGCCTGCTGCAGTTGATGAAAGCGCCTGCATAGCTCCGTTTAAAAGGTCTGCTCTTGAAACGAGCGAAGAAGAATTTACACTGTAGACAACATTGACAAAACCGATAACTGTGCCAAGTAGTCCAATAGCCGGAGAGACTTGCGCGATAATCGCAAGCGCGGCAAGGCGCCTATCAAGTCTGCCTACGTAAGCGCGCCCTTCAGCGTCTACGCTGTCCTTAATCTTGCGCGGCCCGCCCGATGCATTACGGATGGCTGCCGAAACGACTGCCGCGGCAGGCGCCGATTCATCCTCGCAAATGGCAACGGCCTCTTCGTCGTTACCGGAATCGAGAATATTTATAACGCCCTTCATAAAATCGTGGACGTTAATCTGCGCACGCCTTAAGCCGACAAAGCGCTCAAACCATACGACGAGAGACAAAACGGCAAGCGCCGCAATTATCCAAAGAACACAATCGCCGAATATTGTCATAAAAGCCTTCCCTTCTTTGAAATGCGCTCAAGTCTCCTCGCCGCCTCCTTCGCGGCAGGAACATCGCTCGTGGAAACTAGACGGAGAATGTTCATAGCCTGAAATTCTCTGCCGTGTCCTTCATATTCGTCGGCAAGCCTGAATGCCGCGCGCGAAAAAGCAGCCTTTGCAGAATCGTCAAAGAGAATACCGCGGGCTCTGCCGTCGCGGTACGAAAGGACAACGCGAGAATAATATTCATCTACCGACTCTTCGTAACGACCGAGTTTTTCAAGTGTTCTTCCGATGCGAAAAGAAACTGTGATCTTTCCGCTGTCGTCGAGGAGCCCGCCGAAACGCAACGCCCTGTACGCCTTGAGCGCTTCCAAATAACGGCGAGAGTTATCGGCTCCTAGAGCAAAAAGAGCGTCGGCAACGAGGAGCCGCGCGTGGATGCGGTCTTGCTGATCTATCTTTTCGTTGGACGCAACGCGCTCAAGAACGAGCAAAGCCTCTGTGTAACGGGCAAGCTCTACGAGCGACTCTCCTTGAACGACCAACGCACCTGCACACGCCTGAGAAGAAGGATATTTTTCCACAAGGCGAGTGGAGATTTGAATTGCGTTTTTGTAATCTGCATCGGCAAACGAGGCTGTCGCCGCCCAGCCAAGAGCATCGGGAGCGGCAGGAGACGACGGAGATATCTCAGCGTACGACTGAAAGAGATGAGACGCCTCCTTCCATTCGCTCCTGTTGAACATGAATTTCGCAAGCCACAGCGTTGCGTCTGCGCGCACCGCTTCATCAGGGCATTTAAAAACGAGAGTGCGCACTTTTTCAAGAGCCATCTCATCGTGCCCAAGTCCGTAGAGACAAAGGACATCGAAAAATTCCATCCTGCTCTTTCTTTTTGGATCGGCCGCGGCTACTGCAGAAAAAGATTTTTGCGCTTCCGCAAATCTGTAGGCCTTAAAGAACTCGCGCCCCTTCGTTTCCATCTCCATTATCTCTACGACGCGACGGAGTTTTTTTGCGATCTCTGTTTCAGGACAGTCAGAAAGCACCTTGCGATAACATTTCATCGCCTCTTCCATTCTGTCGAGCCGCGAAAGAACATCACCCTGTCTCAACCAGGCGCTTGCGAGTTGGGAAGAATTTGCTTTGGCCAATTTTTGTGCAGTTTCAAATGAAGAGAGAGCTTCTTCCAATTTGCCGAGTTTGAAAAACGTTTCACCTCTATATTGATGAATGTCAGGTGAAAGCGCCTCAGCAGGCCATATTTCCATCACATCTCGCCAAACAGATGCGGCGGCTTTCCAGTCTCCCGACATATCTTTGATGCGGCCAAGTTTTATAAACGCCTCTTTCGCCCCTGGAGTATCTGGCGCCGATTTGACTGCAGCACGAACTATGCGCTCTGCCTCAACGAGAGAATTGACATCATCAAGGAGCACCTCGCCAAGACGAACGCTTACCAAAAGGGCAAGGTTTGACGAAAGTGACTTTTTCTGCGCCAGCCGTAGCGCATTTTCATCTCCGAGATTGACTGCAGCGATGACGAAAGCTCTATCTGTAGAATTTGTCGATGATATCACTTTTCTCCACAAATCTTCAGCTTTGACTCTTTCACCCTTCTTTGCGAGCAAATCTGCCTCAAGCATGGTCTCTTCGCCGATACAGCCGCTTTTAGACGCCGCCTTCAAATGCTTTAACGCCAAATCATAATTGCCCTCGATCATCGCCTTATAATAGAAATAAGCATCACTCTTAGATGCATCACCCCAATGGGAAAGAATCTTCTCTATCTCTTTCCATTTCCCTTCGTGAGCATAACTTTCAAGAACGATAAGATTAGACTCTTCCGATGAAACCTTGCGCGCATAAAGGCGGGCTATATCCCAAAGACCGTCACGAAGAGCTGTGCGCGCGACTGAAAGGGCAGATTTTACGCTATCAACAACGCTTTCATCTGCGCGTGAAACACAGACGAAAGAGAACATCACGGCAAGAATTACACTTAAAATCCTCACACGAGTTCTCCCATATACCCCATGTCGGAGAGTAAGCGCGAATTTTTCATCCATCCCGGCTCAACTCTCACCCAAAGTTCAATGCGCGATTTAACACCAAACATCTCGCTCACCTCGCGTTCGGCAAGTTTACGGACATACTTTATCGTCTGAGCCGCCTTGCCTATCACAATCGGCTTTTGCGAAGGACGGTTTACAAGAACATCAACGGTGATTTTCCAAATGCTCTTTCCTTGTGATTGAGATTCATCGATACTCTTTACTATAATGCCCAGCTCATGCGGAATTTCCTGATGCATCTTCGCGAGGAATTTTTCGCGTATGGAATCTGCTATGGCAAGCTTTCTTGGATAATCAGTTACAGTATCCTCGTCAAAAAGAAATTCTCCCTCTTCAGCAAAGTCAAAAAGAAAATCGAGAACGCTCTTCGCGCCGCCTTCCGTAGTTGATATCGCCTTTACCCACAAAGGCCCAGCAAAATGCGTCTCTTTATCCGTTTGAGGCGCAAGAGAAAGAGCCTCCTCCCACGCATCGTGAAACATCTTTTCATAGAATGGAGATTTATCGGCCTTATTAAGGACGAACAATACCTTCTCAGGCTTTTCTTTTGCAACGCGCTGCATCCACCCGATATCCTCAAGCTGAGGTTCATCGGAGGCATCGAAAACTACACAAGTAATGTCAGTTCCTGCCGCGCTGCGCCGTGCCATTCTATTCATAAGCCGCCCAAGATCGCCTACTGCCTTGTGAAGACCAGGAGTATCCAACAAGACGAGTTGGCCGCGCGGGTCGGAGACTATACCGCGAATAGTATTGCGTGTAGTCTGCTCAACGGGGGAGACGATCGAAACCTTCTCCCCCACAAGGGCGTTGACGAGCGTCGATTTACCGGCGTTCGTCCGCCCAACAACTCCTACAACGGCTACCTTTGCCATGCTCGGACAGCCATGCGTTTATTACGGAACAGGGAAATTCTTAACGAGTTCAGCCGCATCGCGGCGAACACGAGCTTTCACCTCTTCATCGCCGATATTATCAAGAACGTCGGCGATCCACGTACCGATCTTGATCATTTCGGCCTCGCGCATTCCGCGCGTCGTGGCCGAAGCCGTGCCGACGCGGATACCGGAAGTCTTAAAAGGAGACTCCGTATCGAAAGGAATCGTATTCTTGTTGACGATGATTCCTGCTTCATCAAGGGCGGCGGCTGCCTCCTTACCCGTGATCCCCTTCGACGTCTTGACATCGATAAGGAACAAGTGATTGTCTGTTCCGCCAGAGACGATTCTGTAGCCGCGGTCCTGAACAGTCTTGCACATGACCTGGCAGTTCTTGACGACCTGCTCAGCATAGCCCTTCTTCGCCTCGCTCATCCATTCACGGAACACAACAGCCTTTGCCGCAATGATGTTCTCAAGAGGACCGCCCTGCATTCCGGGGAACACGGCGCTATCGAGAGCCTTAGCCCACTTCTCCTTGCAAAGCACCATTCCGCCGCGAGGACCACCGAGCGTTTTATGCGTGGTTGTCGTAACGAAATCTGCATAAGGAACAGGCGAAGGATGCGCACCACCGGCGATAAGGCCTGCGATATGAGCCATATCAACCATCATAATGCAACCGACCTTGTCGCAAATGGCACGGACGCGCTCGAAATCAATCGTACGTGGATAAGCGGACGCGCCTGTAAGAAGGATTTTCGGCTTAACCTCAAGAGCCATGCGCTCCATCTCGTCATAGTCGAGCATCTCCGTATCTTTATTGACGGTATAAGGAACGATATTGTAAATCTTTCCGGAGAAGTTTACAGGCGAGCCGTGAGAAAGATGTCCACCCTGATCGAGAGACATCGACATAATTGTATCTCCAGGCTTGATCGTTGCGAAATAGACAGCCATATTCGCCGCGCTTCCGCAGTGAGGCTGGACATTCGCATGCTCAGCGCCGAAAAGCTCACAGGCGCGCTTGCACGCAAGTTCTTCTGCGGCATCTACAGGAAGGCAACCGGAATACCAGCGCTTGCCCGGATAGCCTTCTGCGTACTTATTCATAAGAACGGAGCCTGCCGCCTCGCGGCATGCGCGAGAAGACGTATTTTCCGATGCAATAAGATTAATTTCGGCATCTTCCTGCTTAGTCTGAGCTTCGATGGCAGCAAAGACTTCAGGGTCGTCATACATAAGGCCAGAGCAATCTGAAAGACGCTGCGCACGCTCGATCTTTGCGCGGCGGACAGCGTGGCGCTCATCCATATCGACGGGAGTTTGAATAAAGGCCTTGGCGATCTCTACCGCGTACTCATGAGAAACGGTATCTGCGCCGATGCAAAGAACATTCGCACCGTTGTGCTGGCGGGAAAGCGTTGCAGCTTCAGTCGTAGAGCAGAGTGCCGCGCGGACATTCTGGAATCTGTTCGCAGCCATCGACATACCGATGCCGCTGCGGCAGATGAGAATGCCGAAGTCGACAGAGGAAGACGAAACTTCCTTGGAAACCGCTACAGCATAATCAGGATAGTCGCAACTTTCCTTGCTCTCCGGCCCCTTATCTAAAACCGTTGCGATTGACGAAAGTTCCTTGACGAGAATCGATTTTAAATCTACTCCGCCGTGATCTGATCCGATTGCGATCTTCATTTTACTCCTTACGTTTGATTTGATTCATTTTTACATTATCCACGCACACCGCTGGCAATTAAACGCCCGTCCATTTTTGGAGAGCTTCAATGCGTTTTTCTATCGATGGATGCGTCGAAAAAATAGAAGTTATGCGCCCCTCTGCGATGCCGAACGCCTTTAGCGAATCGGGGAGCACCCCAGGCTGTAGATTGCCAAGACGCCTTAAGGCATTTACCATAGGCTGCGGCGTGCCGAGCAGTTTCGCACTTCCTGAATCGGCCGCATATTCGCGACGGCGCGAAAAGGCGCATACTATAATCGAGGCAAAAAGGCCAAGAACAATTTGCAGAACGATGGCTACGAGATAATATGAGCCGAGGTTGTTTCTACGCTTCTCGCCGCCGGAAAGAACTGACGCGGCAGCGCGTGAGAAGAAAAGAACAAAAGCGTTAAGAACGCCTTGGATAAGCGTAAGCGTCACCATATCTCCATTTGCGACGTGGCTGACCTCATGCCCAAGAACAGCTCTAAGCTCCTCTTTCGTCATTTGAGACATGATATCAGTAGAGACGGCTACGAGGGCGCTATTTTTAAAGGCGCCAGTTGCAAACGCATTAGCGCTACCCTGATATATTGCTACTTCTGGCGTTTTTATGTTCGCATTGCGGGCAAGCTCTTCGACAGTTGAGACGAGCCAGCGTTCAGCTTCACCTTCACTGCCGTCTACTGTCACTGCACCGCATGAGAATTTCGCAATCGGCTTTGAAAGTAAAAGCGATATTATCGCACCGAGAAAACCGTAAACAACCGCGAATATGGCCAAATGCGCGTATTCAGCGCCGATTATCTTTGCGACATCAACGCCGAAAAACGCAATAAGCACATTCGTAATCAAAGAAAGCGCAAGTAAAACCGCGATATTTGTCGCTAAAAAAAGTATTATCCTTTTCATAGTGTGTATTATATCAAACTTTACGCTTCCTTAATCAGTTCACCCTACCGTACTTGCCGGGAAAAACGTCCCCACATTGCGCCCTGCAAATATTGGAACGAGCGACGAGCGGCGGCCGTTGGCGATCCATGTGTCGATTCCACTCTGTACTGCGGCGCGCACCGCCTTAAGTTTCGAAGACATTCCGCCCTTTGAAAGATTGCCCTTCTCACCGGGACGAACGAGTTTCGAAATATTCCTAAAACCTTTGATTTCGGCAATACGCTTGCCTGATGCGTCTAAAAGCCCGTCGACGGTCGTCAACAAGACTAAAGCGTCTGCTCTTACAAGCTTGGCGATGAGATACGAGAGCCAATCGTTATCGCCGAACGTCTGACCTTTAAGCTCCTCATCGGCAACGACGTCATTTTCGTTGACGATAGGAACAATACCGGCGGAAAGAAGCTTGCCGAGCGCGTTTTTAACATTATGCGCACGATCATGATGCTCAAAATCGTAATGCGTCAGAAGAAGCTGACCGATCTGAACGCCATGTTCGGCAAAGAGCTTTTCATACTGATAGATAAACCTCGCCTGGCCTACCGCAGCGCACATCTGGATGTCGTTTACATTTTTCGGACGGGAAGAGAGGCCCAGCGCCTCAACGCCTGCGGCAACTGCGCCTGACGAGACGAATACGACTTCATGACCACTTTTGCGCAGAGAACATATCTGCGCAACGAGCCTTTTGAGCGCGGCGTTGTCGGGCCGCCCCGACTTCGCCGCAATCGCATGAGTTCCTACTTTAACGACAATCCTCATGATAGTAACTTTCTTAAAGAGCCGCAACAGCCTCAAGAGAGGCAATGTCAGAAACGCTGAACGCCTCAAGCGAAGGATCGATCTTCTTTACAAGGCCTGAGAGGACTTTACCAGGACCGAACTCAATAAAGCGCGTTGCGCCAAGAGCCTTGGCCGTCTCAACATCTGCCGCCCAGTTCGTTGTCCCCGTAATCTGCTCAAGCATAAGTGCGCGGATTTCAGAGCCGTCAGAAGAATGCGGCTTACCCGTGATGTTGGAAAGAACGGGAATCTTGGGTGCACGGAATGAAATAGATTCAAGGACGGGAGCAAGCTTCTCGCGTGCGCTCTGCATAAAGCGGGAGTGGAACGCACCAGCCGTGGCAAGAGGAATCGCCCTTTTGATGCCGAGCTCCTTGGCGATGACGCATGCGGAAGATATCTCATCTTTAGAACCGCTCAAGACCTGCTGTGCGGCGCTGTTAATGTTAGCTACCGTGCAACCTGATTTCTCGCAGAGCGCATCGAGCTGCTCTTTCGAAGCGCCAACTAAAGCGAGCATGCCGGAAGGCTCGGCCTCGCAAGCTTCCTGCATAAAACGGCCGCGTGCTTCAAGTACTTTAAGAGTATCTTCAAAATCAAGAACGCCTGCCGCGCAAAGCGCGCCCCATTCGCCGAGCGAAAGGCCGGCCGCACAAGAAAACTCAACGCCGGTGCGCTTGAGAAATGCTGTGTACGCGGCGTAACTCGTCACGAAAATGGCAGGCTGGCAGATGTTCGATTTCATCAACTCTTCCGCAGGCCCTTCAAAACATACTTTAGCAAGATCAAAACCGAGCACGGAGCCGGCCTTCTCGAAGAAAGAAGCTATTTCCTTGTCGGCTTCGGCGAAATCGCGCCCCATACCGGGGACCTGAGCACCTTGACCGGCGAACATACAGCAATTAGACATGTTTTTTCTCCTTAAGTGTTTTATTGTTAGAACTTCAATTTTTCACCACTACTATCAAGTCGTCCGCGCATCGTCCGCTTGAGCTTGCCCGAGAGGACTGCATCAGCGAGAGGATCTTCGATAAACTCCTGGACAATTCTCTTTATAGGACGCGCACCAAGAGAGCTATCGTACCCCTTATCAACAAGAAACGCCTTAGCTTCATCGTCTATGACGAGCTTGACGTTCATCTTTAAGAGGCGAGCGTTAAGCTTCTCAATTTCCATATCAAGAACCTTGGCAATGTCGTTCTTGTCAAGCTTCTTAAATACCACAGTCTCATCAAACCTGTTGAGAAGTTCCGGTCTGAAAGATCTCTTCGCCTCAGAAAGAAGCTTCTCTTTAAGTATGGCGTAATCAGTGCCGGCGTTGCTCGTTGAAAAGCCAAGGGAATGACCCTCGCGGGCAAAGTCGAAACCGAGGTTTGCCGTGCAGATGATTATTGTATTGCGGAAATCGACTTGTCTGCCCTGACCGTCTGTAAGGCGCCCCTCGTCGAGGATCTGAAGAAGCATGTTGCACACATCGCCGTTTGCCTTTTCAAACTCATCGAAAAGAACGACTGAATACGGCCTGCGCCTGACTTTCTCGGTAAGCTGCCCGCCTTCTTCATGACCGACATACCCTGGAGGCGCACCGACGAGCCTTGAGGAGGAATACTTCTCCTGAAACTCCGACATATCGATTGAAATAAGGGCTTTCTCATCGCCGTAAACGCGATCGGCAAGCATTTTGGCAAGATAAGTTTTTCCCACTCCCGTGGGACCGAGAAAGAGAAATGAGCCTATGGGTCTGTTAGGATCGGAAAGAAACGCCCTCGAACGGCGAAGCGCTCTTGAAACGGCTTTAATTCCATCTTGCTGGCCTACTACAACGCCAGAGAGAGTATCTTCCATCCCAAGAAGCTTTTCAGTGGTGCTTGCTGTGATTTTCTCGACAGGCACAGAACTCATGGAAGAGACAGTCTCAGCAATTTCGTTTTCGCCGATTTCAATTATCTCTTCTGTATGTTCCTTACGCCATTCCTCAAGCGAAGCGCGGAATGCTTCACCCTGCTCACGCAAAGAATCACGCAGCCTTGCCGCACTGTCAAAATCGCCAGCCTGGACGGCCGCGTCTTTCTCGGCGCGAGTTTCATCCATTTTCTTCTGCATCTTGGCAAGATGCGGAGGCCTCGCGCTTGCACCGGCTCTGAGGCGGGCACCAGTCTCGTCAATGGCGTCTATCGCCTTATCCGGAAGTTGACGCTGAGGCAGATAACGAGCTGTAAGCTCTGCCGCGGCTCGCAGGGCAGACTCATCGTATTTAACGGCGTGATACTGCTCATACTTTGGCGCGATGCCTGAAAGCATTTCAATCGTATCTGCGACATTCGGCTCTTCGACGGACACGGATTGAAAACGTCGTTCAAGCGCCGCGTCTTTTTCGATAGACTTGCGGTATTCCTTCAATGTCGTGGCGCCGACACACTGAAGTTCGCCGCGGGCAAGAGCCGGCTTAAGAATGTTCGCCGCATCCATCGCCCCTTCGGAACCGCCCGCGCCGACCATCGTATGAATTTCATCAAGAAAAAGAATTATGTCGCCTGCACGATTCGTCTCGTCGATTATTTTTTTCAGCCGCTCTTCGAACTGGCCGCGGTACTGCGTGCCAGCAACGACTCTTGCCATATCAAGAGCGATGACGCGCTTTGACTGCATTCTTTCAGGAACTTCACCGCGGTGAATCGCCTGCGCGAGCCCCTCGACGACGGCGGTCTTGCCGACTCCCGCCTCTCCTACGAGAACCGCATTATTCTTTGTGCGACGCGAAAGAATCTGTATAAGACGCTTTATCTCTTCTTTTCTTCCGATAACGGGATCGAGCTTTGCGTGCCTCGCAAGGTCAGTCAAATCGCGGCCAAAAGCGTTTACTGTCGGCGTTTTGCGGTTTTTCCCTTTTGAGGAATTTTCATCGGATGACTGATCGTCATGCCGGGAAGGCTTCTCAGAACTATTCGATTCTTCTGCGGAAGAACCTTGCGAGCCTGCTGCGATAAAAGCGGGAAGCGTCGCACCTGCATTAAAAAGAAGCTGCGCTGCGATATTCTCGCCTTCTTTCAACATCGCGACAACAAGCTCCACCGTACCCACTGCATTGCCTTTTCCGGCCTCGATGGCGGCTAATTCCAAAACCTTCTTAGTGCGTGTGCTCAAAGGCAGAGGCCCGCGCTGAAGCACGCCGTCCATATTCTGCGAAATCATCTGCCTCAAAGACTCGGAAAGCTCAGCGGGATCAAAGCCCATTGTGACGAGCCTGCGCACAGCCTGAGAGGACGGTATTTGAAGAAGCGAAAGGAATATATGCTCGCAACCGATGTGATCGTGCCCCAGCTGCCTTGCGCAACTAGTGGAGGCGTTCATCGCATCAAGCGCGTTTTTTGTAAATGCAATTTTCACAGAAACTTCTCCTCGGCTCGTTCGTTGAGAACGACATCTTCAAACCTACGGTTCATTTTATCGGCGCGCTCGGAATCTACACGGTCCCGCTCCAAAGGATCGAGCAAATCCTCCTTTCCGGAAAGGTCGATGGACGCGAGAATGTTTTCAATCTGTCTAAAAGTAATGCCGTCAAGCATACGCTCTTTAGCCGCAATTCTCAGCGGAGACAAAAGATCAAAAAGCTCTCCAGACGAAAGCAGACGACAATTCTTTAGTATGGCCAAAGCGCGGCAAAGGGCATCCCCATACACGCGCGGCAACTCTTCGAAAAGACGCACTCTCGCATTGCGCTCTTCGCGGATAATCGCTTCGGCAACCCTCTTGGCAGTTTCATCGCTGCAGGAATAAGTTAGGCGATACGAATGACCGGCATCCTTCACGCCGTCAACTTCAAACCCCTCGATATCCATATCAAGCGCATGGAGAGCCCTTCTGACAGCTTCCATTTCACCGATAAGATGTATGCCCTCAAGATGGAAACCGTCGCGCAAGCGAAAAATTTCTCCTATAGATTCCGTCGGAAAATCTTTCTTTTTTTCGTCAACAGAGCCTCCCTGCGCCGTCGGCGGACGCTCCATCCCATTGACAAAATCTTGAAAAGCGTTCAATATAGCGCCGACAATCGGCGGCGGCTCCATCCCGTCGATCGGTGCGGAAATTTCCGTCACGCTCATCTCAACGCCAGGGGGGAGACCCGTCACCTTCCGTGTGCGCGAACTTTTGCGTTGACGGCTGAGCCGTTCCGCCTTCGCGCACTCTTCGCACACATAAAGCTCTTCGTCGTCGCCGGCATCCTCACGGGTGATCGCACGGCACGCGTCGGCTTTATGACATATTTCACATTTCATCGATCACTGATCCCCCGTAAAGAGATTTGTCGACGCGTAAAACGGATCTGACGTATAACGGCAGCACAAGCGGCGCAGCCCCGCTTCATCTCCGGGAGTTACCATGTGCGTCATGTGAACTTCACAAGTGGCAAGTTCTCCGAGTTTTTCCATCGCAAGAGCGGCGGCAGGATTCGTCGTCGCCGAAATGGCGAGCGCAATCAACGCCTCGTCAAGATTGAGTGAAGTATAGCCGCCCTTGAGTATATCGCGCTTCATGTGAGCAATCGACTGAAGAATCGTCGGCGCCAAAAGAGGAAGACTATCGGGAATTCCCGCAAGGAGTTTTACGGCATTGAGAATAACTGCAGAACACGCATGCAGCTCATCGGAGTTGCGGCCTGTAACAATCTGACCGTTATGGAGCTGAAGAGCTGCTGCGGAAACTATAAGCCCTCCCGCCTTGCCTTTGCCCTGCTGGCGTGCCGCTTCGGCGGCATCGCGGGCCGCCGAAGCCACAAGACGGTCCTCAGTCTTGAGGGAAAGAGAATCCATCAGCATTTTCGCGCGGCTCATGCAATCTACGTCGGCAGCACCCTCCGTATAAAGGCACTGGTAGCGCATATAGCGGCGGATAACCTCCTGCTTGGAAGCTTCGCGGACGACCTCATCGTCGATTATACCAAAGCCGATGCGGTTGACACCCATGTCGGTTGGAGACTTGTACGGGCACTCGCCCTTCGTCATCTTTTCCCACGTGGCCTTCAAGAGAGGATACGCATCAACATCGCGGTTGTAATTGACGGCCGTCTTGCCGTAAGCGGCAAGGTGGTACGGATCAATCATGTTTTTATCTTTAAGATCGATCGTCGCCGCCTCGTATGCTATGTTAAGCGGATGATGAAGAGGTAGATTCCAGACGGGGAAACTTTCAAATTTTGAATACCCCGCAATTTTTCCGTGACGGTACTCGTGGTAAATCTGACTTAAGCAAGTGGCAAATTTTCCAGACCCAGGTCCAGGAGCTGTTACGACAACGATGGGGCTTTCAACCGGAACATACGTGTTCATCCCGTACCCCTCGTCGGAAACGACGGTGTCTACATCGGCAGGATAGCCGAGAGTCTTACCGTGGAAAAAGCATTTGACCCCGCGCGATTCGAGCTTCTTCTTAAAGATTTGCGCGGCGCTCTGCCCTTCGTACCTTGTGACAACGACACCTCTTACAGGAAGCCCGAGCGAAGTTAAAGAATCTATAAGCCTTAAAGCGTCATCTGCATAAGAAATGCCAAAATCGGCACGTATTTTCTTTTTCTCTATATCGCCGGCGTAAATGCATAGAATGACCTCTGCCTGCCCGCGAAGCGACTGCAGAAGCCTAAGTTTCACATTGGGGTGATAACCAGGAAGGCAACGTGCGGCGTGATAATCATTCATCAGCTTTCCGCCGAATTCAAGATAAAGCCTTCCGTACCTTCCGGCACGCCGGCGAATTTCCTCCGACTGCTCCTTCAGATACTTGTCATTATCAAACCCGATTTTCATCTGCCAAGCTCCTTCAGAATCTCTTCAATCTTGGCTTTGCACTTTCCGCAGCCGCCGCCTGCTTTAGTAAAATTCGTAACTTCTTCCACTGAAGTGAGAGAATTTTCCGTTATCACGCGGCGCACCTCATTTTCGGAAACGTCATAGCAGACGCAAAGCTTTTCGTCTTCGAGATTGCGGTCTGTGTTTTCGCCCGTCTCGTAATTGCGTATCGCAGCTTCCATCGCCTCACGCCCCATAACGGAGCAATGCATCTTTTGAGGTGGAAGGCCTCCAAGATATTCGGCTATGTCGGCATTTGTGATCTTTTTAGCTTCTTCCAGCGTTTTTCCGAGAACCATTTCCGTCAGAGCGGAACTTGAGGCAATTGCGCTGGCGCAGCCGAAAGTTTGAAATTTTGCATCGACAATCTTGCCGTCGTCGCCCAGTTTGAACTGAAACTTGAGCGCGTCGCCGCAAGCCAGAGAGCCGACAGTTGCAGCACCGTCAGGATGGTCAATAACCCCCACATTCCGCGGATTGCGGAAGTGATCCATCATTTTTTCAGAATAATCCCACATATAGGTGTTAATTATACCAAAAACACCGCCGCCCCTTCAATGCGCATAGGAGTTAGCTCTTTTTCTCTCCAAAAAATTGAGCAAAGCCTCTACCGATAGAATGCGTCATCAAACCTTTGGAAGTTTTGCAAGAGAGCGGGCGATATCTTCGTCTGCTGGAACAAAATCCTCCATTTTCCCATCGTTAAAAGCTTGATATGCCTTCATATCGAAATAGCCAGTACCTGTAAGACCGAAAAGAATTGTCTTCTCTTGCCCTTCTTCCTTGCATTTCAACGCTTCATTGATAGCAACTAAAATTGCATGGCTCGATTCGGGCGCAGGAAGAATTCCTTCAACTCGGGCGAATTGCTGTGCCGCGGCAAAAACGTCTGTCTGCTTCACGCTCACAGCCTCCATCAACCCCTGATCGTAAAGTTCGGAAACGACAGTACTCATTCCATGGAAACGCAAGCCTCCGGAATGACTGGCGGACGGAATGTAATCGGCACCGATCGTATACATCTTTGCAAGCGGACAAATACGCCCTGTGTCGCAATAATCGTACGCATACGCGCCTCTTGTAAGCGAAG
>JAEIGA010010449.1_pt1 | contig 14068 bp, 14 predicted proteins | sample 9270691 | NCBI WGS metagenome assembly JAEIGA01 (sample SAMN17057246, study PRJNA624740) | gut metagenome | biome: biome; isolation source: fecal sample | host: Bos grunniens | place: China: Xizang | collected 2019 | reverse complement strand
CACCTCGGAGCCCGCCTGTGTAAAACGGAAGATGTTGTCAATGAAGAAAAGTATATCATTGCGTTTGCCCTCGGCAGCACCCGCATCGCGGAAGGACTCAGCAACCGTCAGTCCCGACAGGGCCACGGCGGCACGCGCCCCCGGTGGTTCGTTCATCTGTCCATAGACAAGTGTTGCCTGTGACTTAGCCACCTCGGCAAAATCAACCTTCGACAAGTCCCAGCCACCATTTTCCATATCTTTCTTGAAATCATCGCCGTAACGTATCACGTTAGAGTCAATCATCTCGCGTAACAGGTCGTTGCCCTCGCGGGTTCTCTCGCCCACTCCTGCAAACACCGAATATCCGTTGTATCCCTTGGCAATATTGTTTATGAGCTCCATAATGAGCACAGTCTTTCCCACACCGGCACCGCCAAAAAGACCAATCTTTCCACCCTTGCAATAAGGTTCAAGCAAGTCAATGACCTTTATACCGGTGTAGAGCACCTCCTGCACTGTTGAAAGTTCCTCGAACTTGGGAGCATCGCGATGGATTGGGTATGCCCCTTTGTCGTCAAGGCTTCCAAGACCATCAATCGGTGCGCCCACCACGTTCATCATACGTCCTTTAATCTGCTCACCCATAGGCATTGTAATGGGCTGTCCAAGAGCAACAACCCTCATTCCGCGCGAAAGCCCGGCAGTCCTGTCCATAGCCACAGTGCGCACAGTGTCATCACCAATGTGCTGCTGTACCTCGAGTATGAGTTCACGTCCATCGGGTGTCTCAACCTTTAGAGCCTCATATATTGCAGGCAAGAAAGCCTTTTCATTGCCAACGGCAACATCAAAGCACACATCGATGACAGCGCCAATAACCTGGGATATGCGACCTATCTTTTGCGACATAAGAAATCTTTTGAATGAAAAACATTTTTACTATGCCGTTTTGTTCTGCGCCGACGGCCCGGCCTGGAAATCAGAAGGTCTGAATCCTGCTCACCACCTTGAACAACGCGCATACATCGTTCTTGTGGATGGGGAACGATGGGTAGTTTGGCGACACGCACCAGATGAGGTTGGGGTCATTATTGTCGTGATAGCAGCGCTTTATCATTCGGTTGTCGTTAGTAACCACCATATATACATCACCGTGCACAATGCCCTCGCTGCGGCCAACCCTTTTAACTCCGACAATGTCGCCGTCATTGATTTCGGGCTCCATTGATGTTCCCGAAACGGGGAAGAAGAAGTCGGCACTCTTGCCCGGGATTGAGATGTATGATGTAGGCATCTCACGACCTGCATCCAACACATCCTTGAAGCCGGCACTCACCGGCAGGTCGTTATAGTAAGGTGCCTTGTTGTATGCAGGCTCAGCCTTGCAGGCAATCATATCACCCTCGCCCAACAACAGCCACAGCGGAGAGATTTCTGTAAATGTATCCAGGATTGCATACAGCAAATCCATACTGATGTTTCCATCCTCATTTACCTGCCTGTTGAGAGTGCGCTGTGGGATGTCCAGAATCTTGCTTGCCCTGTTGACATTGATTTTCTTGAAGCGCAGCACTTCGGCCACACGCTGTTTAATACCGTTATTTTTCATATCACAAATATTATTTTCTTGTTAACCAATCAAGTACACACCGTCTTATTTAGACAGTTTCCAAAATAGCATTTTTTTACTAATTCAACAACTCATTTTTCGAGTTTAGGAGTTATATTTGTAGCCATAATCGGCTATTTGTATTATTCTACTAAAACCAGGGGAAATAAAGCAGAAAAACACAACACTCTGACAAACATAATACAAATATTATTAAATAACAAATTAATAAAGGGTTTACTATGAGAAGTAGAGTTATTGTAAAATGCCGCGAGCGCTACGGCTATTATTATGAAAAGGTTATGGAATGGCTACATTCCGTCTGCTACGGAGCCATCCGGGCAAGGACAAAAAGAAACAGCCTGACCGAGGAGTACCGGATATTCGAAAGCTATGCCGGCAAACCGTTTGTCAGGGATTTTCTTGAAGGACGTACACACAAGGCCATAACAAACAGATATGGCATAAAGATAAGAATCATAGCCGGGAACGAGAACGGAGAAGCGCTCAAAGAAGGGAACAAAATCATAGGCACTGTGAGACTGTTGAGAAACAGAACAATGATAGACGAAGCGGCTCTGGTCATAAAGAACGATGACAACAACCTGATATACTGGATATTCAACAAATAAACACCATCACTATGAATGCAAAGCTACTACTCGCACTGCAACTGGCAAGCCTGATGACAATGCTTGCGACAGCAGAATCACTGTTCGAGAACAGGACTGCAACAGCCTTATTCGCAACAGCATTCTTTCTCTTTGCACGTTGCAGCATATACATTAGCAAGCACAACACACGCCTGCTGCGCGAACTGAACAAAGAGGAAAGATTGGAGAGGACAAGAATATAAGATACCGGCAATCCCGGCTACATACAAGAACACTACAAAAGGTGACCATCCCATAACAAAAGGATTGTCACCTTTTCTTTTTTACGTACAATTGCTTTATTTACACTCTGCTGTAAAACACACAGGCCGCGCAATCCATCTTGGATTGCGCGGCCAAAATCAAGGATAGTAATACCGTTACCTCAATCTACTTCTCAAGGGGAGACCCACATCAACCTCAATTGCTGTGATGACACTTCCCTTGCCCAAATTACCCACAACAGCCAAAAGATAATATTTATAGGACTGTGTGGGAAAATAGGGGAACAACACATCCTGTGCCTCTACCCTCTTTTCACTGCCGGCAATGAGCTTGAAGTGTACACCGTCATTGCTTGCAAGCAAATAACAGCCCATAGACAGCATCGGCTCTGTCAATTCAGGCGGACGGAGATAAGTATGCAACAACAACTGCATTATCCTTTTTGGCAATTTGGTTCCCCAAATCGACGGTCGTGTGATAAGCAGCACACGGTTGTCGCCAGACATAGCATCGGGGATGGAATACACCGATGTGGCACCTCCCAGCGTATCAAGAAAATGAGGGGATGACATCCCTTTCACTTCACAGTCAAAAACCCCTCTATACCTTGTCCACATACCTGTGGCAAACGAATAGATATAAGAATAGTTATAGATGCTGTTGCTGATGAGCACCTCGTTATGCGACGGCAAATAGGCAACAAAGCAGTCTGCGATATATCTATGAAAATCGTTATTGCCTACTATACTGTCAATATACACTACTGACGATATTTTATAGAAAATATCATCCACACCAAGCAACTGAGGTACATCCCCGTACATAGCCGACGAAAATGTCTTTATGCTGTTGCCCGATATGAGCATCATTCCCTGTTTGCCTGCAAAGACAACGCCACTGCCAATGCCGCATATCGACCTGCTGTTCACACAAACATCCCGCGACACCTGGTTGCAGTTCATATAGGCCACACTGCCCGATAAATCGACCGACATAGCCCATATCCCATCCTCGCAGAACACAAATAGCGGAAACTGTCCGAACTGCCCTTGAGACAACGAAACAGTGTTGCTGGCAAATCCTACGATGGCCCCCTGCGAAGGGGTGTATGTACACTGCGCCGGGAAAACAAAAGGATTCTCTACCATTGACACCTTCATAACATTACGCCTCTCCTCGCAGGGTTCAGCATCCACATCGGGGAGCTCGTCCAATTTGGTCCAGGTTGAGTCAATGGGAACATTGTATATGTCCTTGAACGAGAAGTCTGTCACTTCACCTACTTGTATGGTAAATACCAGTTTGTCACCATCGACGGCATTGCGGTGAATGCCGAATATGCGCAGCGAGCTGTATTCGTCGGGTGGGAATGTATTGCCATTGTATGTCCAGCAATCACGCGAAGCGTTGTAGACCACATTGTGCGTTCCCACCTGGCTGTTGAACAGCCGCAGCACAATCTCGGCGGATATACTCGCCGCAGGCTTGCCGCCATTGGCAAAAACAGCGGTAACAGTTGTCGAATATGGCGAATACCACTTGTGCAGATAGTATGCAATGTTCAGATACTTGTGCGCACACAACGGGAAAACCTTGCAATAGACACTCTGCCCATCCTTGACATAGATCTCCATCTCAATGGCGCGTGCGTCGGGGTACATCAACACAGGGGGCAAGGAGAGTATGTAGCCGTCATAACCCAGGGCCGGCTTGTCGTAATGTTTCGCGACAATGAAATCGCCCTGCGTGCATCTAATCTTCACCCGCACCACCATTGAATCGACTGTTTTCTTGCCGCCGGTGGCAGGGAGATAGGCTGTTGCACCATATCCTTTGAAGAAATACTCTTTGAATGCAGCAATGTGCAGCCTGCCATTGTAGACAAAACTGCTCTGTACTCCATACCCCGAGAGCGACGATGGGACAACTTGAGTTTCGAGCCCCGGTTGCAGGGCAAGACTTACAGGAGAGACATCTTCGAGGCTGAATGTACGGTTACCATCAATGTCATACTCGGCAACCTTGTAATAAAGCGAGGACGATGCAATATCCTCCCAAAGCGAATCAAGCGGCTTTGCCGTGTACATTTCGAACATCTGTCCTCGTCCGCAAAGTTCACACCTCTTGCCGGGAATGGATGCTGTTGCAAACACATCTATTCCAACAATGATGTTGCGCCAGGAAAGCAGGGAGGTGGTGTCGAAAGAGAATTCGGGCTTGAAGCCCCTCACACGGACCCTGTATTTCGAAGGCGTGGTGGAATCCACAGCTTCGGACTGCATATTGTAACTATCACGCCCCACTCCATCGGCAGTGTTTTCATCACAGACATATATGATGTTGGAGACATTGATATAGCTGCCGTCATAGAGCCGCAGTGCAATGCGGAACAGCGTCCTGTCAACATAATAGCCGGCCTTGTTCAATGCCGTCACACACTCGTCGATGTAACCTTTCTCGTTGTAAATCCAGGATGTTTCCCAATCATCGGCCGCCACATTCATATAGAATGTCTCCTGAGTCACAACGGTTTGAATTTTCGATGAAACGCTGATGCCGACATCGGGAATCTGCGGCCGCTCTCCAAGCCCACGATAACTGCCATTTTCAAACAGCAGGTAGTATATGCCGCTGCCTGTCAGGCAACAGACGACATTACCGATGGACTCAACCCCTTTAACACCACGCAGCCCATCAATGGCAAGCATCGCATCGCCCGACATCAGGGGTGCAAAATTCTTGTCATAAAAATGCAGTGTAGCCTCGCTCTCGTCGGTTACAGCAATGTAACATTCGGCAATACTGTGCCAATGCAGAGCCGAATACCCCTTTTTGAACCCGGCAACCCGCTGGGGTTGCGGCATCGGCACCATACTGCCGTTAGACATACGCAGATTCACGACATCGAGGCAATCGCCATCCTGAGCAAGAACGACATCTGCGCTCCTGTCTATACCTTTAAACGAAAAATTCTTTTGCATAATGTCACCCCTTTCAAAACCAGATTACACAACACGCGCCACATTCCGGTGCGCCACAACAGGAGACAGGAGAGCCCTGCCAGCAAAAATGTCAACACACTGCGGCTCCTGCTGCCCGCAGTGCCAGCTTTTTCCCTCTCCACAATCACCTCCCTGTCGCGATAGAGCGTATCACAGCGCACAATGGTGTCTACCCGCAAGAGTTCCTTGTAGACTGTGCGGTACTTGGTATAGAAAACCGTGTCACTTTTCTCGCGTATGAAGACACTGTCGCGAAGCACGACGCTGTCGACTCTTACGCACTCTATCAGATTGTTCCTTGAGACAATCCCAACATCATTCACATTCTCCACCGTGCTGCACCCCACCAGGGAGAGCAGTAGCATACTAAGACATATTTTTGTTCTGTTTTTCATAATTGATATAATCTTTAAGGCAGCCGCTGCGTTCAAGCATCTTCAGGCTAAAGACATAATACAGGAAGTTGAGCACGCTGTACAAGGTGCTCTTTTCGTTTGTTATCAGACGTGCATTCCGCAGTATATTCGTGCCATAGAAGTATATTGCAACATATATTGTGAACGACACACAGTGCACGGCAGCCTTCTCTTCGCCCTTGAAGTAGCCCAGCATATAGATGCAGGCAACCATCGCAAAATATATTGCAGCATCACGGAAGAAACTGAATGCCTTCCTGAAGCTCCAGTCGCGATGGTTGCACACATCGGCAAGCAGGCCAACAACAAAATTGGCGGTAAAAAGAAGGACAAGCCCGAAAATATCGTTCCTGATAGGGAACATCAAGCCTATCACATTTGCGACAAGCGATGCCGTTATAATCTTCAAGCTATCCATCATAATCCAATAATTTTACTATTGTTTACCCAATTGGCCACCACAAGCCGCAAGTGCCTGCGTCAGCATTGCATTGGCGGCATCGTAGCGTTCAAATACAGTATAGAGCAATGAGGCACAAGCATAGACAACAGCATCCTCCATCCCTTTGTCATATCCTTTCAACCCATCGACAGGATTGAAAGCGGCTTCATACACAAAATGATGCAATTTTGAGCCACTGTCACCTTGATAGGGAAAGAGCAATGCACACCGGGCACCTGTCGGTGAGAATGTCTCGATGCACACCGGACGGTTCACCCCGGCACGGGTGTATGCGTTCCGTTGCCAGGCGGCCTCGCTCGAGTTATGGGAATGAAGACGGCAGACCGGCGACTGCCACCCCTCGAGCTGCAACGACACAATCTCCACGAAATCCTCGGGCAACTCCATCAGCCCGCCGCCCGAGCTGTTATCCGCCACAATAGTGGATGATAAAGGCAAGCTTTTGGTGTTGACACGCCCGGCTGTGGCACCCTTGTTATCCTGGACAAATGAAACGGCACGCGGCAAAAGTTCCTTTATGCTGTCGTCGAGCCTGCGGGTGTCGAGCGAAAGAAGCGATACATCGCTGTCATCTGCACTCTCGTTCATCACCACCCTCACCCTTTTCAAAAGTTCACTGATTACCATTACAACCAATTGGGGAATGAAACAGAATTGGCCTTTGCCACACTCTTTATTGCACTCTTGTTCTGCAGCTGCGACAATTGGCAGTTGTAGGGCTCGGCCATAAGAAAGGCACGCGCCTGCTGCATATTGGTAACCTCGGCCGCCACATCGAACTGCTGCGCCTGGTCATCGGCCTCAGATGCCGCAGCAGCCGCATTGCCGTCATCATCAAGCACATCCACCCTGCCACGCTTTATCTCACCGCAACGGAAGGCATCGCTGCTCTCGATTGCACGCTGGAAAAGTGGATTGTCGGTTGTGTACTGCGCGGGGTAGATACCTGTAGAGTTTATTGCACCACCGGTAAAATCAATCCTCACCAAAGCCTTGCCAATTCTGAAATAGCTGTTACGCTCAATCTGGCCGTGTATCTCATATGTAATACGTTTTCTCATATTCTAAATGTTTTTGGTTTAATGTCTGCGGCGCATTACGCCGCAGACAGATAGAAAAAATAATCAGACAAGAATCTCACCTGTATACTCAACCCAAGTTGTTCCATTGTAGGTAACGACAGAACCTGCGGTGAACCACAACTTGCTCTGTCCATCGACTGTGCGGTTGACATCGGCTGTCAGGATAACCACATCGTTGATGTTTGGCTCGGATGGCAATGAAGCGGCACTTGTGACGTGCGAAGCACCCGGAATATCACTCTCGGCAGCCGAACCGTTCACCCAGATGTGGGAGTAACCCTTCAAGCAGAGACAGTCGATTGTCATAACCACCTCGCGCTTTGCCTCCTCACCGTCAACATTCTCGGTCTTGGCATCCTCATTCTTCATATAATAGCGCACAAGGCCGTTTTCGTCAATCAAGCCACCGCAATGGGCATAGCCGAGTGCGTCGAGTGTAGGATCGTGGATGAGGTCGATGTCGCCAAAGACGGTGTGGATTTTTGTACACTCGATGCCAAAGACCTTGTCGCCGGTGACGCTGATGTTCTTGTGCAGGGTGAGGTCAATCTTCTGGATATCGTTGAGCAGCTGCTTGCCAAGCAACCAGATGGCTCTCTTTGTACAATTGAAACCGGTGAACTTCACCATTGACAGGTTGATGAGATCGGCAAAGGTAATCTTTGACGAGAGGTCGTACTGGCGTTTGAACTGCCAACGGATACCTTTTGAGAAATAGTCCCACTGATAGCCCATAGCGTTGTCCATTGCCTGCACCTTGAACTTACCGGGCTGGCCCACCCACGCGGTGCGGCAGCTCTCGAGACGGAACTGGCGGAGCACAGCCTCGGCAATCTGCGACTCACTGAACTGGATGCGTTTCTTCTGTGCGGCAAAGTAATCGCTCACAATGCTGTTGCAGAGCTGTTTCTGCAAGTACATACGCTCGGGCACAGGCACAATTGTCGATGGAGCGATGAACTTCTGTGTCTCATATGCAGCCGATGAAAGGAGTATAATCTCGGTGCCGGCAGGGATGGTGGGAACCACGCAATAGTCGTCACTTGGGTTGGTCTTTGGGCCATTGACAGCCATTGCAATAGGGGCCTCGGTCGTGCTGTTCTTGCCGACGAAGAAAAGCATAAGGTCGACACCCGGCAACTCAATCTGTCCGGTTGGGTCGTAACCGTTCACACCCTTACAGATGGCAGTGTAGTACTCCTGGAAGATTTTTCTCTCGCCAGTTGTGGAGAAAGGAATCTCGGCGCGTGTAGCCTTGATACCGTTGTATACGGCATTGGTATAGGCCTTTGAGCGTTTGTCATCAATCAGATAGTGGTCGACCTCGAACGAAGATACACGCACCTGACGGCGAATCTTGCGTTTAATGGTGTCAATAACGCTCTCGTCACTGGCAATGCCAATAATCTGGTTGTCAACATCGGCATCAATGAGGTCGGGCGAGAGCTCGCTCGCATTTGACACTGTTGTAGCGTCACCGGCACCCTGGGTGGCAAGGCCGGCAATACCGCGGGAAGCCTTTGTCGAACCTGCCGGCACAACCGACACTGTGGCAAGCATCATTCCAGCCTCGGGATTGTCGAGCACATAGAGCACTGCCGACACCAAAGAAACAATCACAAAGAGAGGATTCTCTCTCAAGAAATTCAAAATTTTCTTCATAGATAAAATAGTTTGTAGTTAATAAATAAAGAATAATCGTCAACTGTCTGCGCGCATTTTTAAGCGTTCAGCGCTTTCTCAATCAAGGAGTTGCGTGGGCGCTTGCGCTCCACCACTGGTGCAGCGTTGCTCATTCCTTTGGGGAGCCCGTCACCAAAATCCTCCTTCATACGCATAATGTTCGAGTTGCGTCCTTTGATGTCACCGGCAGCAAAGGCATCCTCCACATCTTGCTCGTATGTGATGGCGTGGTCAAGAGCCGTGCACACATCATTGGAATACCGGCCCGCCATAATGGGGAACACCAGTTTCTCCCAAATGCTGTCCATAAACTCCGAGGGATCATAGCCCTTCTCCTTGCAGAAGGCATCGATTACCGGCATACTGGCCTCAAGATTGGCCTCATACTCACGACGGTCATTGGCAAGGCGCATCACCTCGTTCTTGCGTTCCTCGTCGGCGAGCATAATTTCCTCGAACTCCGGGCTGTCCTCGTCAATGCTCATAAAGCCCCTGCCAAAGTAACGTGCCACGGCACTGTGTGCGCCACGCTTGCCTTCGACCATATCGACCAACATCTGCGCCAGTCTCGGGTCACGCTCAAGCATTGCAACAAGACGTTCGTTCTGTTCGCGATTCATCTCAAGATGACGCAGAAGCAAATCCTGTGACAACTTGTCGTAGATGTTGAAATTACCACCGAAAAAGGCACTCAGTTTCTCGCAGAAACCATCAAAAGCAGCCTGTTCACCGTTCTGTGCAACGGCATTGGCATCGGGCATCCCATTTGCAATGCCACTCTCTGCCACGGGCTCCACAGGCTGTTGAGCCCCCAATTTGTTCTTTAGAATCTGTTCCATATGTTTATTGTTATTTCGATGGCAAAGGAACAACGGAAAGGCGCAGACAAGGTTGCTGAAATGACATTTATTGCTAAAAATTACAGAATACGACAACAGCTACAGGCCACACCTTTTTAAAAATAAAGAAAGACAGGAGAGGGAATGGACGCAACCGTCAATTCCGAGCACTGTGTCAACACCGGCCTTGTGCAATGAACCGGCAAAAACGACATCGCGGTATTCCGCACAACTCCTATGTGGCACCGTTTTCATCCACCGTTGCGCCCTGCAAAAACAGCCTTATGCACTTTATTTATAAATTTTAGAAAGAAAGTGGTAAAACAGCATTCTTTTTAGACTTTTTTGACTATATTTTTGTATTCAAAAAAGCAGAATGAAAAGTAGAGTTAATGGAGATGTTCGCGAAATCCGCAAACAGGATGTATTGAACAGTTTTTTTGAATCATTGAAAGAGGTGAGAAAGACAAGGCCCTATGCCACACAGGATGAAATCATCAAGCACGCGGCAGAAAGAAAAGCGCCACGCTTTTATGTGACATTCGAGAATGCCCGGCGATTCGTGTCGTTGCTGTCGCGCAAGAAGAAACTACCGCTCATAAACAGCAACAAGCTAGCGATGTACAAAGAGATTTACCGCCGCTATGCAAAAAGGGTGAAGGACTGCAGCAAACGCTACAGGTATGTTGTCCTTGAGCAGATAATTGAGGAGCCGGCACCATCGTTCTACCTCGATGTAGAGACATTCCGAGGCATTATATACAGGACATTGCGTGCACAATAAAGTGTCAGAACAGCAACCTTGAAGATGCAGCACCGTGCTACATTTGCAACATAAAGAAACAAGGAACAAGATGAAAAACATAAAATTTGTCATAAAAAAAGAAAATGTCTATAAGCACATTTTTACAGCAAGCGCATACACGGCGCGCGCCCGTGAGGCAATGGGTATTCCCCGGGGTATGGTAGAGCGTATGGTAATTACAGCCGATGACAAGGAGGCGATAAACCCACTGATAGACAATGCCATAAACGAGGCTTATGGCTACATTGCACGATACTTCGCCAACAGCAATGTCAACTTCACACAGGATAATGATGGCGGATACTACACTTTCGACATTGGTACACCGAACAACTACCCGGGCGGCAATAGCGAGAAACTGGCACAGTGTGTTGAAAGCTACATAGCAAACAGTGTGCTGCAGAACTGGTACGCAAGCATAAAACCCGACGAGGGAAGCCTCATTGCCGTGCAGGCACAAAACAATGCTGCTACAATGCAGCTGCTGCTCACGCAACGCGAAAAGCCTACAAGTACAACCTGAAATATCAATGAAAACTATGGAAAACAGTATTACAATAGAGAAAAGCGAGCTGCAACAGCAGATTGATTTAAGGAACCATTATATGGGAGAGTCGGCCAAACGAAAGGACAAGGATGCCGACACCATACAAAGCAGCAAGGACGACGAAGACCTGCTCGGGATGTTCACAGAGAGAGCCTGCAACGAGCTGGTCACTGCTGTTGCGCTACGCTTTTCTTCAATAGAATACACTATGAACGGAAACAGCATTGTCTTCCGATTCGAGACACCCGGCAACGCACGAAGCCATTTATTGCCAATACTAAGACAATCCATTCTGGATTTCCTTGTCAACGAGACAATAATGCACTGGATACTCCTGCGCTCTCCCCAAATGGCACAGCCATACGTTTCACTGCGTGCAGAACTGTACAGCAATGTACTATTTGCTTTTGCAAAGATGTACAACTGCAAAAAGACAAGACGGCGCGCAACAGACCTTGCCGGGATATGAGAACATACATCCAACAGGGGATGAATGTAAAACCATCACAGTTCAATGTCACATATCTTAAAACCAAGCATTTCCCATTATGAGAAAAGAGGAAATCATAAAAGAGAACAAAAGACGGCTGAAAGAAATTTCAGCCGTTTATAATCCCATAACAGGCGAAGGCTCCACCTCTGTTCCGCGCATAGAGGTAAACATCAGCGGCTTTCCCATTGAAAGGCTCTATCTGCCAGCATCAATGGTCAAAGAACCATTTGTACAACAGTTGAGAGAGTATGGTGCCGACGGCTACCTGCGCGAAGTGGAGAATACCTCACCCGGCAACCGCGACATCATCAAACTGTGGCTCAAGTTCTGCCTGCTACGCATAAAGCACGACTTTGAATATTGGGCGCGCACAATGACAACCATAAGTGACAAAGGCAAAGGACGCGACACAGCCTTCATCCTCAACCGCCCGCAACGCATATACCTGAAGGCAATGGAGACACTGCGCCTGCAACAGAAACCAATAGACATAATCCTTTGCAAGGCGCGCCAATGGGGCGGGAGCACCCTCACACAGTTGTATATGCTGTGGATACAGCTTGTACACAAACAGAACTGGAACAGCGTCATCTGTGGCGACATAGAGAAACAGTCCTCCATCGTTGCCGGTATGCTTGCCAAAGTCATCAGCCGTTACCCGCAATGGGCAAGCGGTGGCAGAAAACTCACCACCACACCATACCAGGGCGCACAGAAGACACGCGTCATAAGCTATAGCAACAGCCGCTACTCACTGGGCTCGGCACAGAAGCCCGACTCACTGCGAAGCGAGGACATAAGTATGGCCCACCTCACCGAGGTGGGGCTGTGGAAAGCCACGCAAGGCCGCAAGCCCGAGGACCTGGTGCAATCCATCTTCGGTTCAATTGCTGCAGGACCTTATACAATGAAAGTAATAGAATCCACCGCCAAAGGAGTGGGCAACTACTTTCACCGCACCTGGATTGACGCCACCGAACATAGAAATAATTTTACACCGGTCTTTATTCCCTGGTTCACAATCGACCTATACAGCAAGCAGCTCGACGAGGAGGATTACGCACCGCTCGTCGACAGTCTCGACGAATATGAGCGTCACCTTTTTGAGCTTGGCGCCACACTGGAAGCCATCGCGTGGTACCGCGACAAACGGCGCGAAATGCCCGACGAGTGGCGTCTATTTTCAGAATTCCCATCCACCGCAGCCGAGGCGTTCCAAAGTAGCGGTCGCCGTGTGTTCCGCATACCATATGTCAACAATGCGCGGCGCGACTGCCAGCCACCAACATTCATTGGCGATATAAAAGAGGGTATTGTGAACGGCAAGCCCGCGACAGTTTTTGAACCGCTCGCGCCTGGCGAACGGAGCGACGATAACACCCTGAGCGTGTGGCTTATGCCGGAGAAAGAGGAATCCCTGCGTGACCGTTACATAGTTGCAGTGGATGTTGGCGGCACAAGCGACAAGGCCGACTACTCCTGTATCCTCGTTGCCGACCGTCTGGCAATGCTCGAAGGCGGCGTCCCCGAGATAGCAGCCTGCTGGCACGGACACATCGAGCACGACCAGCTCGCCTGGAAAGCCGTGGAGATAGCCCGCGCCTACAACAATGCGCTACTGGTAATAGAAGCCAACACCCTTGAGACCGAAGGAACCGAGGGCGACAACTTTGAGTACATACTCAACGAGATTGCAAACAAATACAGCAACCTCTATTGCCGCACATCGCAGATAGAGATAAAACAAGGGCGCCCACGCCGTTGGGGATTCCACACCAACAGTTCCACCAAACCAATGGTAATAAACTTCCTCATCAAGGCACTACGCGACGGGCTGTATATTGAAAGATGTTTACAAACAACCTACGAACTGGACCTCTATGAGTTCAAGGAAAACGGCAAAGAGATGGGAGCAATAGAAGGCAACCACGACGACCGCGTAATGGCCACCGCCATACTCGTCTGGGTATGCTATAACCACCCACTACCCCAACGGCAGATTGCCACTACAACATCCAAGAAACGTACCCGCATCATCAGCGAAGCGAGTATATAATAAGTGTAGCCTGCTTGCAATTGGAATGCAAGCAGGCTACACTTATTACCATTATTTCTTGAACTTTTTTACATTTACCCCTGACACAATTGTTGTTGCAACCGGGGAATCACTGAATTGCAGAACAGCACTTTTCTGCTCTGGGTCGTGAATTGTAATGCTCTTTACCCTACGCTTGAATTTTGGAAAGCGTAACGATATAAGAATATTCCT
>JAEIGA010010448.1_pt1 | contig 14068 bp, 10 predicted proteins | sample 9270691 | NCBI WGS metagenome assembly JAEIGA01 (sample SAMN17057246, study PRJNA624740) | gut metagenome | biome: biome; isolation source: fecal sample | host: Bos grunniens | place: China: Xizang | collected 2019 | reverse complement strand
GGCTTAAGACGCTCTGGGATGCTCTTCTCAACCATAAGACGATGCCATGAAGGACGATTTGAAGTAAGCTGCTGACGCACAAAGTTAATCTGCTCACCACGGCTACCACCATCGATAAGCACACGGTTTGTACGCGCAACAGAGTTATCCATAGCCTCCTCGTATGCCTGCTTGTACTCGTTAAAGAGCTTGCTCCAAAGTGCAGTATTAGAGACCTCCATAGCCGATGCACGAGCCTTTGCCATAGCAGTAGCGTCCATATCCATATAACGCTTGATGACATCGGTAATGTGGAACGCCACCTCACGCTCGTTGTAGTCATCACGGCGAATAATATCTACGCCCTCGTGGTTAGCCTGCTTTGCAACCCACATGCCGAAGCCTGCAAGAGTTGTTGTTACTGTAGGCACGCCATAAGCTACAGACTCAAGTGGTGTGTAGCCCCATGGCTCATAGTATGATGCGAATACTGTGAGATCCACACCTGCCAACATCTCATAGTATGGAATGTTGAATACACCATCATTGCCATTTAGGTATGTTGGAACGAAGAGAACCTTTACGCGTGACGCATTTGTAGAGAGGATGCTACCCTCGATGCTCTGTGATACCTGATCCCATGCCTCTGCCTCGAGGTAGTGGGTAAGGAATCGCTTCTGTGCTGGGTCAATAGCAACACTCTTATCTGCAAGGTGCTGCACAAGATCCTGACGTACGCCAGTGATGCCTGCAGGAACGGCAACAATAGCCAACACATCGCGGTTGATGTTTGTTGCTGCGAGCTGCTTCAAAGACTCTAGGAATACATCAATACCCTTGTTACGATACTCATAACGGCCGCTAGTACCTACGATAAGTGTATCTGGCTGGAAGTTATAGCCCCATGTTGCAGATGCAACCTCCAACATCTTTGCACGTGCTGCAGCACGCTGCGCATCAAGCTCCTTGCCTGATGGTACAAAGCCATTCTCAAAGCCATTAGGGGTGATACGTGTCACCTCGCGACCAAGAAGATACTTACACTCATTAGCAGTGATGTCGCTAACGGTGAGGAAAGCATCAGCGTATGTCGCTGCAGACTTCTCCAACGAGTGCTTTGCCATGACATGGAACTGACGAGCTAGCTCATCAGCATTAAACTTATGCAAGTCATTGTAGAGAGGAAGACGATTACCAGCTATGCAACGGCCCATTACTGTTGCATGTGTAGAGAATACCGTAGCTACGTATGGAGCATGGTCACGCAAGTAGAGAGAGCCTGCTGCAGCCATCCACTCGTGGAAGTGAGCTACAACCTTCTGATTCTCCGATGCGAACTGCTCTGCAAATGATGCGATAACAACACCTGCAGCGTGGCCAAACAATACTGGCTCTACATAATCCCACTGACCAGAGAGTGAATCTACATGATACGACTCCCACAAGCTCTTTAGTATATCATCCTTCTCGCGGATGAACGACTTAAAGTCGATAAGAATTGCAATAGGACTGCTCTCGATAGCCCAACGACCAATACGCACACGCACGCCCTTGTTGTAAAGAGTCTCGCGCCAAGCAGCCAAAAGTGTGTTGTCCTCCTTAAATTCAGGACTTACAGCGTCAAACGAAAAGTCGGGGCCGATAGTGATATACTTATCACCGAGCATACGCTTTACGGTTGGCGCCTTCGAGGCGATGACAGTGTGAATGCCACCCACCTTGTTGCAGACCTCCCAGCTCACCTCAAATAGGTAGTCAGGAGTCAAATTTACGTTACTCATATTGTTTAGTTTGAATTATAGATTATTCATCTAATAGTATGATAATATATCCTTTTGAGCCACATCGTTCTCAAAAGGGAATAACATATCACGTTGCAAAGATAATATAATTCTAGAATTACGAATAATTATTTTAAATTATTTTAAAAAATAGATGTAGAAAATTACTGAATGGGCGTTTTTTTTAACTGAATGGTAGTTTTTATGGTTCAACACTCTATGCCTGTAGCACTGATTAACAACGATATATATATGCTACTTACAGAGTATTATATCCTTTCTGCACGCAAATAGCCATAAAAGGGATTATGGAGGGGTATCTACGATTTTGGCGAGTTTTTTCAAGGATACCCTCCTACTATTTATATACCATCCTCGATATAAGATATCACATTGCCACTTTCTTACTATCTTTGTGGCATGTTAAGTAGATTTTCCAAATATTATAAACAAATTTTAGCCCTAGCCCTGCCCGTAGTATTAGCACAGGCTGGACAGCTTGCGACACAATTTGCCGATACAGCCATGGTGGGCAACTATGGCGGCGAGGACCCTATACCTCTGGCTGCCGTATCGCTAGGAAGCTCCCTCTTTTTGCTCATATATCTTGCATCCCTAGGCTTGGCACTCTCCATCACGCCACTTGTTGGCGAGCATTATGCGCGAGGGGATAGGCGCGAGGTGGGACGCCTCTTTGAGAACAGCGTTCTTTACTGCACAATTATAGGTATTGTGGCTACGGGTGCGGCCATAGCGCTACGACCATTTATCGCAGTACTCGGAGAGTGGATGGGCGCCCCAGGACAAAATATTGAGTTGGTGGCAGAGATGGCGCTCCCCTACTACGATATGCTGGTGTGGAGCATCATACCTCTGATGCTATTTCTCGCAATCAAGCAGTTCCTCGAGGGCATCGGAAACACAAAAACCGCAATGTGGATTACCATAGGTGGCAATGCTCTTAACATCATACTCAACTACATCTTCATCTTCGGAGAGTATGGCATGGAGCCTATGGGTGCCGAGGGTGCGGGTCTAGCAACACTCATCTCGCGCGTAGCACAAACTATAGTCATAATCATCTACTACTACTCCTCACGCCGCCTGCGAATATACCGCGCCTTCTTTGAGCGACAGGCTGTAAGCTTGAGCTACCTTGGTGCGCTATTTAAGGTGGGCTTCCCCATCTCATTTCAGATGGTGCTGGAGTCTGCGGCATTTATCCTCACATCAATACTTGCCCTATCGTTTGGTGAGGTGGCGGCTAGTTCGATGCAAGTGGCATTCAGCATCGCCAACACCGCATGGATGATTACCGTGGCGATAGGTTCGGCATCTACCATAGTGGTATCACACCTATTTGGCTCGGGGCAACATTCGGAGCTTCGCAACACCGTATCGGCAACCTACCATCTAGGAGTGGCATGGGGAGTCTTCATGGCTATCATCTTTGTAGTGTTTCGTGAGCCTTTGGCCTCGATATTCACCGACAACGCAGATATCATACTGCTCACATCGCAGCTGATGATATTTATAGCCGTATACCAATTCTCGGATGCTATACAGGGACTCTCGATAAGCATGCTCCGAGGATTGCAGGATGTGAAGGTCATCATGCCGATTGTGTTGTTGAGCTACCTGGGTCTTAACATTCCAATAGGATGCTGGCTAGCTTATGGTATGGAGATGGAGTGTCACGGCCTTGTGATAGGACTCATCATAGGTCTCACCGCCGCAGCACTGATGACATTTATAAGGCTCAAGAAGCATATAAAGTAAAAGAGTGAAGGTCAAAGCCTTCACTCTTTTACTTTATATGTGTAGCTTCACACCAAAGAAGTATGTTCGTGGCAACGATGGGCCATAGATATATGCCGAGTCACGACCAGAGCCTACATCTATATCTCGCTGATATGAGTCAAATATATTCTTCACACCAGCATTAATCTCCAGATTTATCAGCTTTGTGAGACGGAATGTATATGCCACCTTCACACCAAAATCGAAGAACGAGGGTGTACGCACCTCGCTATCAGGAATAGGAGCGATATTTTCATCAGACAACGTATGCTCGGCATGCTGAACAAGCATAGGCCCTGTAAAAGTACCAAAGAGCGATGCGCTCAACTGCTTTGTAATAAAGTAGTTTGCATTGAGATATCCATAATGGTCGGGCGAGCGGAACATCTCTCGCTGTGGGGCAACACTATCGCTCCACCTCTCCGGCTCAACATAGTAACTCTTCTGGAAGGTATAACCAAGCTGCACATCAAAGATTGAGGGGATACCCACCTTAACCTCCGCCGTCAAACCTCCAATACGCGCCCCCGAAGCATTGCGGCGCTCGTTGATAATCACACCATTCTCCTCGCCTATCTTCTCAAGTGTAAAGACATCATTAAGAAGGGTGTAGAAGCCCTCAACCAAGATATTAGTCTGCAGGCGGCCAAAGTTATGGTAGTAGTCTGCCGAGAGATTAAACGAGTGGGAGTACTCGGGACGCAAATCATCCGAGAGACGTATCACCGATACCGTATTGTTAAGCGCGTCTATATGCAAATCCTCATTATAGGCCTGGGGAGCGCGATAGCCACTAGAGTAGCTGGCACGAAGACCCAACTCCGCAATAGGACTGTAGCGCAACGTGACACGTGGTGAGAAGATTGGCTTGCTAATCAGGTTATGCTTGTCAAGACGAAAGCCAACAAGAATGTTAATCATCTCGCTCTTCCACTCGTTCTGTGCAAAGAGACCATAGACTGATGTATACTGGTCTATGCGGCGATTCGTAGCTATATAGAAGTCGTTGAGAGCATTGTAGTTATACTCGATACCTGCTGTAAACTCCGAGGGAAGACCCGCCTTATAGTTAAGCGTATACTGTCCGCCACCAACAATCGTCAAGTCTTGTGTTGTGCCGTATGCATTGGGGTCGTTATTTGCGCCAAAATAGCTCGAACGATTGATATTCTGTGCCGAGATATAGGCATTAGCACGGTGCTTAATATTTGGGAAGTAACTAAAGCTGATGCTTCCACCATCGATACTATGGTCTACCTGCTCGCACAACGACGCCATATGGGGAGCCCTATCGAGGTTATCGCCACCACGTCTAAAGTCGTGAATATGATGATACTCCGCATTAAGACGCGAGTGTGCGGAGGTCTTATAATAGCCTCTGAATCCTACGGTCTCCGACTGTAGCTTGGTGATATCCGTAAATCCATCGTCATTACGGTCGTAGCCGCCACGGCTCTTTACCTGACCAAAGATGTAGGTACCTAGCTTATAGTCATCCGACACAAAGGCTCCGCCCAACGAGGTATTGACATCTGGCGTGCCATCCTCCATGAAGTTTGTGGTATTGGATAGCGTAACGGTGTTTCGCACAGGGTCTTTAGTGATGATGTTTACCACGCCACCAATAGCACTAGAGCCAAAGAGCGCCGAGCCACCACCACGGATAACCTCAACACGCTCAACCATAGCCACAGGCAGCAAATCGAGACCATACACACCTGCCAACGATGAGAATATAGCACGGCTGTCGAGCAGAATCTGTGAATACTGACCCTCAAGGCCATTGATTCGTAGCTGCGGCGCACCACAGTTACCACATGTATTCTCCACGCGAAGACCCGACTGGAAGTTCATAGCCTCCGAGAGGTTTGACGATGCAGTAGCCTCAAAGAGCTTCGTAGAGGCTACATTTACCACCGTAGCTGTTTGGCGGCGGTTAGTCTCGTTACGTGTTGCCGACACCACAACCTGATCAACCATAGTTGTAGACTCTGCAAGCGAGAAGTTTAGCTCCTCGGAGGTGCGAGGTACGGCCCTAAAGCTAACCTCCTTGGTCTCATAACCTATGGCCGACACAACGATAGTATGCTCTCCAACAGGAATATTATTAATGGTATAGTGTCCTGTGCCATTTGCAGCACAGCCAATAGTAGTACCCTTGAGGGTGATTGTAGCAAAGGGAAGATGCTCACCTGTATTTGCCGACAACACATGACCAAAGATGTTGGCGTCACTCGCCTTACGAGGGTTCTCGTTATGTACCGTTACAAGGGGAGTTTGCGGATTATCGGGGTGAGCAATAACAAATAGTGGGAGTAGTAATAGTGTAAGTGTAATAATTGTTTTCTTCATAGTCCGTGTGATAAGTATATACAACAATAGAGATAGATGAACTCGGATAGCGACATTATCGCCACCCAAATTATTTACCCAATTAAAAATGCTGAATTAACCTATCACAGGAGGGGCGCGTAGTGGGCTATATGCCGTAGGGGCGCCACAAAGAATATATACATGTGAGGAGTTCTGCTCCTCGATAGTGAACTCTGAAGAATGAGATAGTGTAACACGCTCTGCGACAACACCATCCATATTCGAGAGTCGAAGGATAGTATCTACAGAGGAGTTGCCGTGAGAGTGCGATGACGGATTACCACTAAAGGGGTGGGAGTGAACTACGCTAACACCCTCGATGGTATGGCTATGGATAAATAGTGTGCTACCGCCCAAATAGAAACCTATTAAGAGCAGTAGTACAAAACTAATTATCTTATGCCTCTGTTGCATGTGCTATTACACCTCGGATGTAAACTTAAAGCGAATATCCTTGAAGTTCTCCTGCGCTATGGCCAAAGCGTAGCTAGTATCGGCCAAGAATACATCGCGACCATGCTTATCAACAGCCATATTTGTATGCTTACGGCGCTTGAAGTCTGCCAGCTGTGCCTCATTATCCGACTCTATCCAACAAGCCTTGTGGATAGATATAGGCTCCCAGCGACACTTCGCACCGTACTCATGCTCCAAGCGATACTGAATAACCTCAAACTGAAGCGCTCCAACAGTACCAATAATCTTTCGACCATTGAGCGATGATGTGAATAGCTGTGCCACACCCTCATCCATAAGCTGGTCAATACCCTTTGCCAACTGCTTGAACTTCATAGGATCGGCATTCTCAATATATCGGAAATGCTCTGGTGAGAAGGATGGGATACCCGTGAACTTTAGCTTCTCACCCTCGGTGAAGGTATCACCAATCATGAAGGTACCTGTGTCGTGAAGACCTACGATATCTCCTGGAAACGCCTCATCAATAACCGACTTCTTCTCGGCCATGAAGGCTGTAGGTGAGGAGAACTTCATCTGCTTACCACTACGCACATGGAGGTAGTTCTTGTTACGCTCAAAGCGTCCAGAGCATATCTTCATGAAGGCGATACGGTCGCGGTGGTTAGGGTCCATATTGGCGTGTATCTTGAAGATGAAGCCCGACAGCTTACCCTCCGAAGGCTCCACAAGACGTGTCTCCGTAGTGGCATTACGTGGCGAAGGGGCGATACGAATGAAGCAATCCAACAACTCACGAACACCAAAGTTGTTTACCGCAGAGCCAAAGAAGACCGGAGCAACCTCGCCTGCAAGATAGGCCTCACGATCGAAGGCATCGTAGATACCCTCCACAATCTCGATATTCTCACGAAGCTGATTAGCAAACTTATCACCAATATACTTATCTACCTCCGAAGATGCAAGGTCAGCTATATCCACAGTCTCGGCATCAGCGGTCTGACGCTCATCACTAGTAAAGAGCGACAGGTTATGCTCATAGATGTTGTACACGCCCTTGAAGGTGTCACCCGAAGAGATAGGGAAGGCTAGAGGACGCACACGAATCTTAAGCTCCTTCTCCACCTCGTCAAGTAGGTCAAATGGATCTTTTGATGGGCGGTCCATCTTATTAACAAAGACAATAACAGGGGTCTTACGCATACGACATACATCCATCAAGCGGCGAGTCTGGGTCTCAACACCCTTTGCACCATCTATTACGATGATTACCGAGTCTACAGCCGTAAGCGTGCGGTAGGTATCCTCCGCAAAGTCCTCGTGACCAGGGGTATCAAGGATATTAATCTTGGTATCCTTATACTCAAAACCCATTACAGAGGTAGCAACCGAGATACCACGCTGGCGCTCAATCTCCATAAAGTCAGATGTAGCACCCTTCTTAATCTTATTGCTCTTCACAGCACCTGCAACATGGATAGCACCACCAAAGAGGAGGAGCTTCTCGGTAAGCGTTGTCTTACCAGCATCGGGATGTGCAATAACCGCAAAGGTACGTCTTCGTGTAATCTCGTCAATAAGCGCCATAGTATTGTCTGTTTGTTAATTAGGGCGCAAAGATACAAATAAAAAGTGAAAGGTGAAAGATATTCACCCTTCACCCTCACATTTTCCAGCGAAATATAGTTATTTCAGCATATTATAGTGGCAATACATCAGCTTACCATCATCATCGCGCAGGTGCATACCTCCGCCGCGGCAAAACTCCCATACCCTACACTTGGCACACTCATCACACTTTGTCCACTCGCGGTTACGGAACTTCTCAAAGCGATTTTGCCACACATCCCAGAATCTATCGCGATATATATTTCCTTGTGTGTAGTTTGCACGAACACTCGTACACCCCGAAATGTCGCCATTGACACGTATCGAGGCTACATTGACACCAGCACTACACATATAGAAGTGGTCGCGCACCTCACTCTCATATCCTCCCAAGAAACCCTCACAAGCGTAGTTTAGGTGTATGCGGTTCTCCTTACGTGTGGCACTCACAAACTCCATAAGACGGCGAAACTGCTCTGGATTAAGATGCAACGTTTCATCGCGTTTTGCGCGCCCTGCAGGGAAGATAGAGAATATACGCCAACGTGTGATACCCTCCGAGATAAGAAACTCCTTCCACTCCTCCAGGCGGTCGAGAATAGCTGGAGTAACACAGGTGATAACATCATACGTAAGACCCTCAACCTCACGAATATAGCCTATGGCCTTACGCGCACGCTCAAAGCTCTCGGAGTTTTGGCGAATATCATTATGTATCTCTGCAAAGCCATCGAAACTCACCGAGACACTACGAAGGCCCGAATCGACAAGCGAATGTAAGCGCTCACGGGTGAGGCTCATGCCATTGGTCACCATGCCCCACATATATCCTCGCTTGGTAACCTCACGTCCTGCCTGCTCCAGGTCGCGGCGCACCAACACCTCTCCTCCCGAGAATATTATAAGAACCTTGCTTGGTTCTACATTTGGCGTAACCTCCTCATCCAGAACACGTAAAAAATCCTCCAAGGGCATGTCGCGCTCCAGGACATCGGTGCGACAGTCGCTGCCACAGTGACGACAGTGGAGGTTACAACGAAGCGTACACTCCCAAAAGAGTGTACGCAACGTATGACGCTCTACAACGCCATCATATATCCCTTTGAAGAGTTTAAGGCCTAGATACTTGCGAAGACCTAGTCGTTTCCCTTTCAAAATAGCTATATTATATTACTCGTTACTCTGCTGTGCTTTAGCCTCCTTCTCGGCCTTAATAGCATCGAGAATCTGCTGAGCCTGCTCATCGGTTACTGGCTTTGCCACACCGCCATCGGGGAACTTCGCCGCATTATCCTCTGCTACAGGATTGCCATTCTCATCCACAGGACGCACCAAGCGGCCATCGGGTGATGGAACGCCATACATAAGCATAATACGTGGATCCTCCTGCTCGTTTACTATCTGCTGCGGCTGGCCATCATCACTCTTTGTAGCCTTCTTCGTATTGCAGCATGCTGCAGTTGAGAATCCTAGGAGTGTCAATAGGGCTATCTTCCACTTTGTATTCATAGTAATAGTTTTTATTGATATTTACGTAATTATCTCCACAAATATAGAGTATTTTATCCTATTGTACAAATATAACGCAAAAAAATGGTATTTCGGTATTGCAGCAAATGAGAAAATTTGTAACTTTGAACTACGAAATTGAGCATAGTACTTATGGAAGGACGAGTAAAATGGTTCGATGACAAGCGTGGCTACGGCTTCATCACAGGTGATGATGGCGTAGATACATACGTACACTACACCGCTATTGCGAATGATGGTTACCGCACCCTGAAGCACAACTGGCGTGTTACGTATGATGTCGTGGAGAGCCAGAAAGGCCATAAGGAGGCGCGCAATGTTGTTGTGATACGCTAATCACAAACTACATCAAGGGGATAAAAATTTGCATTATTAAAAATTTTTACTACCTTTGTATAACCTACTAACCTAACGATGACCAACTTAAAGCATAGATACACCCTTTGTGATGCTGCTATCATGGCAGCCTCTGCTATCTCTATGCGAATGTGCCGCTAGGCACTATTATACTATATGTGTAGTTACGTGCTACACTCCTCCCCAACCAACCTTATAACTTCGAATCCGCCATTTATAGTGGCGACATTTCATGTTACATATATTAATTGATATACTATGTCTGATAATAAACTACATTTTGAGACCCTGCAGATACATGGTGGTTACAATGTTGATGAGTCTAATGCTCGAGGCATCGCCATACACCCTACTGCAGCATACCACTTCCCTTCGTGCGACTACGCCGCAAACCTTTTTACGTTGAGCGAGCCAGGATATATATATACACGTCTTCACAACCCTACAACCGCAGCCTACGAGGAGCGTATCGCAGCCCTCTATGGTGGCGTAGGAGCCTTGGCCACAGCATCGGGCATGTCGGCAATACTGCTTACAGTAACAGCACTTGCCAAGGCTGGGGAGAATATCGTAGCCTCGCCATACCTCTATGGAGGCACACATAATCAGTTTGTCATCTCGTTGCGCAATGTTGGCATAGAGTGTCGTCTTGCCGCTAGCGACTCTGCGGAGGATATCGAGGCACTCATAGATGAAAATACACGTGCCGTATTTGCCGAGTCGATGGGTAACCCTACATGCCGTGTTGTAGATATCGAGGCAGTTGCAGATGTCGCTCACCGCCATAACATTCCGCTTATTATAGACAATACGTTTGGTGCTGGTGGCTACCTATGTAACCCATTTGAGTGGGGCGCAGATATTATCACCGACTCTGCCACAAAGTGGATAAATGGCCATGGAACAGCCATGGGAGGTATCATCGTTGATAGCGGTAAGTTTGACTGGCGTGGCTCGGGTAAGTTCCCACAGATAGATGGCCCTTCGGAGGGATACCATGGTCTTAACCTTTGTGACGCCTTTGGTAATATGGCATTTATAGTGAAGTGCCGCGTGGATGGCATGCGTGATTTCGGCTGCTGCCCTTCGCCCTTCGATGCCTACTTGATGCTTCTTGGTCTGGAGACCTTGTCGCTACGCGTAAAGCATGAGGTGGAGTCTACATATAGGCTTGCGGAGTTCTGCCGCCAGCATCCCAAGGTGGAGCGTGTGAGCTTCGTAGGTTTTGAGGACCACCCCTCACACGCCTTGGCACAGAAGTACTATCGCTTTGGCGCATCGGCAGTTATGACCATAAAGCTTAAGGGTAACCTAGACTCTACAGTTAAGTTTGTTGAGAGCCTCAAGCTCTCGGGCAATATGACCATGATTGGTGACTCTATATCTGTTGTCACACACCCTGCCTCGACCACACATAAGCAGCTCTCGGAGGAGGCAAAGCGTGCGGCAGGCATCACACCTACGCTTCTACGCATCTCCCTCGGCTTGGAGAATGTGGAGGATATCATTGCCGACTACGAGCAGGCCTTGTCGAATATTTAATCTTCGGATAATGAGCTACGTATACAACCATACAGAGCCTGTAACACTGGAGTCGGGAGCTATACTTCCCGAGGTAAGCATCACCTACGACACCTTCGGAGAGCTAAATGCCGCAAGGGACAACGTGATATGGGTATGTCACGCCCTCACGGCCAACTCCGATGTTGCAGATTGGTGGCCCCACACCGTTGAGGAGGGTCGCTTTCTCGACCCTACGCGCTACTTCATTGTCTGCGCCAACTTCCTAGGCTCACACTATGGCACCACCTCACCGCTATCGGTAAACCCTGCAACGGGAGAGAAGTATTACTACGACTTTCCACAGATTACGGTACGCGACATGGTTCATTGCCATCAGCTTCTTGCTCGTCACCTGGGCATCGAGCGTGTTAAGATGCTTATAGGAAGCTCCATAGGTGGTTTTCAGTGCATGGAGTGGGCGATTATGGAGCCACACTTTATGGAGAACCTAACACTCATAGCTACCACCACCTGCTCCGAGCCATGGGCTGCAGCATTCAACGAGTCGCAACGCATGGCGATACGCCTAGATAAGACATGGGGTGAGCGCAGAGATGATGCTGGCATAGATGGCATGGCCGTAGCACGCTCTATAGCGCTAATCAGCTACCGCGGAGGTGCAGCATATAACGCCACACAGCAGGAGAGTGAGCCTCTGAACGAGGTATCCTTCACACGCCGCGCACACAGCTACCAGCAGTATCAGGGCGAGAAGCTACGCCGTAGGTTTAACGCCATCTCCTACTACCGCCTATCGGAGGCCGTAGACTCACATAACATTGCACGAGATAGGGGTAGCATCGCCGAGGCACTGCGACATATCGAGGCACGCACACTTGTTGTTGCTATAAGCTCCGATATTCTCTTTCCTCCCGAGGCGCACACGCCACTACGCGAGCATATCGCCAATGTGGAGTACCACCTCATAGAGTCGGAGTTTGGCCACGATGGCTTCCTCGTGGAGCATGATAAACTAAATAGGATTATTAATAACTTTTTAAATACTAGATAATTATGAAAAACCTAAACATAGGACTTTTTGGTTTTGGTAATGTTGGCCGAGGCCTTTACGATGTTTTGCAGCGCATAGAGTCAAACAACGTACATATAAAGCGCATCTGTGTTCGTGACTTGCAGAAGGAGCGCGGCGTGAAGGCAGAGTTCACCGATAATGCCGAGGATATCTTTAGTGACAGCGACATAAACCTTATTGTGGAGGTTATAGATGATGCAGAGGCTGCATACGAAATTGTTAAGCGTGCGTTGAAGGCACGTATTCCTGTTGTGTCGGGCAACAAGAAGATGCTAGGTCACCACATCCTAGAGCTTATAGACCTTCAGGAGCAGTATAACACACCGCTGCTCTACGATGCTTCGGCATGTGGCTCTATACCTGTTATCCGCAACCTCGAGGAGTACTATGACAACGACCTTCTCACCTCTGTTAAGGGTATCCTCAACGGCTCATCAAACTTCATTCTGTCGAAGATATTTAACGAACACATGAGCTACGATGCTGCTCTGAAGCTAGCGCAGGATTTGGGCTTTGCCGAGAGCAACCCTACTCTCGACATCGATGGCTGGGACTCGCTCTATAAGCTGATAATCATCACCGTACACGCCTTTGGAGTATATGTAGCCCCAGAGAATATCCTCACCTATGGTATCTCTACGATGAACGACTCCGATATCCGCTTTGCACAGGAGAAGGATCGCCGTATAAAGCTTGTGGCACATGTGGAGAAGATTGATGACCGTCTTATTATGTGTGTACTTCCACAGCTTATCTCACGCAACAAGTATATCTATAGTGTTGAGGATGAGTTTAATGGCGTAGTCATCAAGGGATTGTTCTACGACAAGCAATTTATGTTTGGCCGTGGTGCTGGTGGTCACCCTACAGGCTCGGCAGTGTTGAGCGACATCACAGCCTGCAGCTATAACTACCGCTACGAGTATAAGAAGCGTAACGACTCTGTACTACCACAGTATACCACCGACCACACCTTCCGCGTATACTTCCGTTATAAGAGTGCCGAGCAGCGCAACCTCCTCAACTTCACAAAGATTCGTGAGCAGTATACATCAGATGAGTATAACTATATCGTGGGTGATGTTACCATCGCGAACCTCAAGGCACACCAGGAGGAGCTTCGCATTGGCGATTGCTTCGTAGCTGCCTACCCTATCGACTAAAGGGGTAATCCAACTAGAAATAGAGAGTTTAGGGAGTTTAGGGAGTTTAGGGAGCAAGCGTTGAAAAATCGCTAAATTCCCTAATTTCCCTAATTTCCCTAAATTCCCTATCAATGCTCCTTTGCAGTGAGACAGATTCCCACGTCACTGCGTTCCTCGGAATGACGGGGGAAAACATCATAGTCATTGCGAGGCTGTAAAGCCGTGGCAATCTATATAGCAATAGGGAGTTTAAGGAGGTTAGGGAGTTTAGGGATTAGGGTTGGCGGCGTGCTGTTCTCTCCCTAAATTCACTATCTTCCCTATCTTCCCTAAATTCCCTATCAATGCTCCTTTGCAGTGGGACAGATTCCCACGTCACTGCGTTCCTCGGAATGACGAGGTGGAACATCACCGTCATTGCGAGAGCCGTTAGGCTCGTGGCAATCTAACTAGAAATAGGGAGGTTAGGGAGTTTAGGGATT
>JAEIGA010010447.1_pt1 | contig 14069 bp, 9 predicted proteins | sample 9270691 | NCBI WGS metagenome assembly JAEIGA01 (sample SAMN17057246, study PRJNA624740) | gut metagenome | biome: biome; isolation source: fecal sample | host: Bos grunniens | place: China: Xizang | collected 2019 | reverse complement strand
CCGTTGTGGATGGCAATCATCGCGCGCTCTGTATCCGAGAGTTTGTGTACATAATCCTTCTTGCCCTCTGTAGTCCACTCTGTAATCCATGTTGAGAAGCGACCACCTGCCGTGCTGCCACGACCCAAACCTATCAACGAGAGTAACGAGAAGAGTAGTACAGCACCCACAACGGCAAATGATGCAAAACGGAAGATCTCCCACTTAGGCACACGACCAATGTAGAGCATAATGAGGGATACCAGACCCACAATCGCTGCCGAGGAGATATGTGCGGGTGCAATCACGGCGCACGATACAAATATAGGCCAGAGGATAGGGATGCTATTCTCGCGAATAATCTTTTGCTGCTCAGGTCTTCGAAATTTGAAGGATGTGGGCAGTAGTTTAATCTTCGTGATTACATCCTGCTTTCTCTCCATACAACGGGCGAGCATCAAAATAGTAAATATTTTGAGTCCCTCCGAGGGCTGGAACTTTATAGGGCCAATAGGCAACCATCGTGCTACACCATTGGTCTTAACGCCTACGATATATGTGGCAATGGTGAGGAGTACAAAGGTCCAATAGCCTATGCGTGTAATGTATCGGTAGACATTGTAATTTACCTTGTGTGCGATGTATATAATGGGCAACGACATCACCAAAACATACATTATCTGCTGTCGTAGTGATTCGGTTGTGGTTAGGTGTGAGGTGGTGGCATACGCCATCTTTGCAGTAGAAGAGTATACTACAAGAATGGATACGATGATTAGCACCGCGTATATAATCCACAGTGTGCGGTCGCCCTCAAAGATATGGCGACTCTCAAAGGTTGTATCTACACCTCTATTATCTCTATTTTGCCTCATCTATTAACACATTTTCTTTTACCCAGCGTTTGAACTCTTTGCCACGATGCTCGTAGTTCTTGAAGAGATCGAAACTTGCGCAGGCTGGAGATAGCAATACGCAATCACCTGCTGTAGCCTCCTCCTGTGCTGCCTTCATGGCATCTTCGAAGGTGTTGCAGTCGCGGATAACGGGTACGATGCCTGCAAACTCGCGCTTTAGTTTCTCGTTGTCAAGGCCCATACATATCCAGGCCTTAACCTTGCGGCGTGCAAACTCCTTGAGTGGGGTGTAGTCGTTACCTTTGTCTGTGCCACCTGCAATCCACACCGTTGGGCGTGTCATACTCTCCAAGGCGTACCATACCGAGTCGACATTCGTAGCCTTTGAGTCGTTTATCCACTCGATGTCGTTCTGCTTACCCGATGGCTCAAGACGGTGCTCTACGGGCGAGAAGGAGTATATCGAGCGCTTGATAATCTTAGGATCTACACCTGCTGATAGCGTTGCCAAGGCTGCTGCCATAGCATTATATATATTGTGCATACCCTGAATTTGCATATTGCGAGTGTCGATAGTCACCGACTTATTACCCACCGTAGCCGTGAAGGTATGGCCCTCAAGTATAGCATCGCCATCGCCACTTGCGATAGCGGTGTTGATGGCAAATGGAAGCTGACGCGCGCGTAGGTCGTTGTCCATCTCTGCGAGCATCTGCTGTGTGGTCTGGTCGTCGGCAGAGTAGATGAAGTAGTCCGACGATGTCTGGTTCTGGGTGATACGCATCTTCGAGCGTGCGTAGTTCTCCAATTTGTAGTCGTAGCGGTCCAAGTGGTCGGGAGTGATGTTCATCAACACACCTATATCCGCCTTAAATTTGTAGCAGCCGTCGAGCTGGAACGAGCTAAGTTCCAACACATGCCAAAAGTAGCGATCTGTGGCGATGGAGTAGGCAAAACTCTCTCCGATATTGCCGCCGAGCGAGACCTTGCGACCTGCATCCACCATAATCTTATATATAAGGGATGTGGTTGTGGTCTTGCCGTTAGAGCCTGTGATGCATATAGTCTTTGCCACGCCCTTATAGCGTGCAGCAAACTCTATCTCCGAGATTACGGGGATGCCACGCTCGCGTATCTTGCATACTATGGGTGCTGTGTCGGGGATCCCCGGCGACTTAACAACCTCATTAGCATCCAAGATGCGCTCCTCTGTATGCTGACCCTCCTCGTACTCTACACTCCACTCATCAAGGCGTTGCTTAAATCTATCGGCAATCTTGCCCATATCCGAGAGGAATACATCGAAGCCCTTTTTCTTTGCCAATATCGCTGAACCGTAGCCTGAAATGCCACCACCTAAGACTGCTATTTTTCGTTTCATATTTGTTGTGTTAAAAATGGGCGGCTTGGAGGGCGCGAGGCCCTCCAAGTACCCGTATAAGAAGCATATTACTCTCTAATTCGCTTAATCTGCTTTGCATAGTTGCTCCAGCCCATAGCCTTCTTATATGTCTTAACCATCTTCTGTGGTACATATACTGTAGCCTCCTCTGGGAGTTTGAGGAAGTCTACTGCTGGAGGTGTCTGTGGTCTACAGATCATACCTACAAGACCGTTACACTCGTGGAAAGCACGCTTGCCGATGGTCTCAACGCCCTCGCCAATGGTGATGCTCTGGAGTGTTAAACAGTTTGCAAAGGCATCGTCGCCAATTGCTGTTACACCGCTACCTACAATAGCAGTCTGTAGAGATACGCAGTTGAGGAATGCTGAACTATCGATAGCGGTAGTAGCATCTGGAATAATAATATCCTTAAGTGCGCGGCACTCAGCAAACATCTTCTCTGCTACCTTTGTAAGGTTGGCGCTAAGTGTTGCAGATGCAAGTGAAGTACAGCCCTCGAATGCTGAAGCGTTAACAAATAGTACGCTATCAGGAATTGTAATAGATGCCAACGAGATGCAATCACGGAAGGCGCCGCAGTCGATGCTCTCTACAGAGTCTGGAATTACGATATTAGTAAGGTTTGAGCAACCCTTGAATACCTCAGCCCCAATCTCCTTAACACCGTAAGGAATTGTGTACTCCACAAGATCGGTTGGGATGAAGGCGATAAGACGACCATCAATTACAAGTGAGCGACCATCAGCCGTAGCATACTTGCTGTTGAAGTTGTGGAGGTTTACGCAGTTTACGAATGCGCCACCACAAATCTCTGTTACACCCTCACCGATGGTGATAGATGTGCTCTTGATGCCATCAAACCATGCTGGGTTGGTGATGTTGCAGTTAACGGTGATATTGCCAGCGTAGTCGCGGAGGGTATTCTCAGCCATGGCGTTGATGTTCTCGGTAAGAACAACCTCTGGTACGCGTGCAAGGTCAAACCACTCTGCCTTGAAGGTGTTGCTGTCGATGATAAGTTTGCCATCGAATGCAGAGTATGCACCAAGGGCGTTCTCATATACATTTGTACCGATTGTAAGCTCTGCAATCTGTGCAAGGTTGAACCACTCTGAGTTGAAGTAGTTGCAGTCCACTGTGAGCTTGCCATCGAAGTTGATAAATGCATCTGAAGAGATATTCTCGATGCCCTGACCAATGGTGATATCGGTGAATGTGCAACCATCAAACCACTCTGCAGATGGAACATTGCAGTTGAGGTTTAGCTTGCCGAAGAAACCTGCAAAGGCCTCGCTGCCGATAGATGTCACGCTATTTGCAATGGTGATGTTGTCGAGAATACCGCAGTCGTAGAAGGCACGGTTGCCAATAGTGGTAACGCTATTTGGAATCTCAATAGCGCGGATGCCGTTACACTTCTCGAATGCAGAGTTGCCGATTGTAGTAACGCTGTTAGCGATAGTGATGGTCTGAAGATCTGAGCAACCATAGAATGCCTCGTCACCGATAGCAAGTACGCCATCCTGAATAGTGTACTCTGTCAAACCCATAGGAGCGAAGATCTTAAGTGTGCCATCCATAATGATCGAGCGACCGTCGATTGAGGCGAACTTGCCGCTGAAGTTAGTGAGGTTGTTGCAACCAGCAAAAGCATCCTGGTCGATAGCTGTCACGCTGTCAGAGATTGTGATGCTCTGAAGTGTTGTGCAACCAGCAAAGATATTCTCCTTGATGCGTGTAACAGTGGCAGGGATAGTGTACGCTGTAGCACCGCAGTTTGAGGCAAAGGCAGCCATCACACCGTCGATGATAAGTGCGCAACCATCCTCAGATGAGAAGTTACCGCTGATGCTCTTAAGAGACTTGCAACCAGCAAGAGTGTTCTCATCAAGACTCTCCAAACCTGCAGAGAAGGTAACGCTCTCAAGGCTTGAACAACCGCTAAGTACACTGTCGCCCATCTTGATTACGCTATCTGGGAATACGATAGACTGGAGTGCTGTACAATTTGCAAAGGCGCCATCCTTAATCTCGACAACGCTGTCAGACATTGTAATCTCCTGAAGTGATGTACAACCATTAAAGGCATTTTCGCTAATCTTGCTAACGCTGCTTGGAATGGTGTACTGTGTAGCACCGCAATCTATAGCAAAGGCCTTAAGAGCGCCGTTTACGATAAGGCTATAGCCGTCAGCCGATACGAAGGCACCCTTGAAGAGGCGAATCTTGTTACAACCTGCGAATGCGCCATCCCAGATATAGTCAACGCTGCTTGGAATGGTAACCTCCTGAATGTTGCTACAATTGCTGAATGTATCAGACTTAATCTCCGATACGCCCTCAGGGATGGTGATGCGAACAAGTGAGCTGCAGCCAGCAAAGGCGTTGTCACCAATAGCATTAACGCTCTGAGGAATAACGAGGTTTACAAGGTTGCTACAGCCACGGAAGGCGTTGCCACGAATCTCAACAACACCCTCAGGGATAACGATGTTCTGAAGAAGTGTGTAGCCGTCGAATGTAGACTTACCGATGCGTGTAACCTCCTCTGGGATAACATACTCCGAGGTGCCGCTACCCAAAGCAAAGGCTGTGAGTGTGCCATTTACGATAAGTGCCAAACCATCAGCCGATGCATACTCGCTATTGAAGAGCTTGAGGCTGTGGCAACCCTCGAATGCGCCATCGCGGATATACTCGATGCCGTTTGGAAGGCTGATGCTCTGCAATGCAGTACAGTTGCGGAAGGCTCTGCCACCGATATACTCTACGCCTACAGGGATAGTGATGCTCTGAAGTGCGCTACAGCCGTCGAAGGCATCCTCGCCAATCTTTGTAACCTTGTTAGGTAGGGCGATGGTAAGGAGGTTCTCGCAACCTGCAAAGGCCTTGTAACCAATCTCCTTAACACTCTTTGGAAGGGTGATGTTCTTGAGGTTTGTGCAACCTGAGAAGTAGATGCTATTATCGCCAGACTCGGCTCTGTCGGCAGAGATAGCCTCGATGTTGTGGTCGAAGCGGATAACACCGCTTGCATCTACATAGGTGTGTGATACTACGCCACGCTGATTGCCAAAGTCTATCATCTGGCCATCTACGGTTGAGTACCAAATCTCGTTATCAGGGCATTGTGCAAATACCGATAACACTGTGCCAAGAGTGGCAACAATAAGTAATAGGTAGTGTTTCATAAAGTTGTGTATTTAGATTTAATAAATTATTATTGCATCTTAAGTGTTACAAGGGTCAAGGCTGCAAGGAGCAACGATATGATAAAGAAGCGCATCATAATCTTGGTCTCGAACAGGCCCTTCTTCTGGTAGTGGTGGTGTAGTGGCGACATAAGGAGTATGCGTCGTCCTTCGCCATACTTCTTTTTTGTATATTTAAAGTATCCCACCTGCACCATCACAGAGAGTGCCTCCACAAGGAAGATACCGCACAATAGCGGTAGTAGTAACTCCTTGCGGATGCAGAGTGCAAACACTGCAATGATACCACCAATGGTGAGTGAGCCAGTGTCGCCCATAAATATCTGAGCAGGGAAGGAGTTGTACCACAAGAAACCAATCAGCGCACCTGCAAAGGCTGCGGCAAAGACTATCAACTCGCCACTATCGGGGATATACATAATGTTGAGGTAGTCCGAGTAGAGGATGTGTCCTGAGAGGTATGCCAACACACCAAGCACAAGGACTATAGGCACAGATACTCCCGTCAACAGACCATCTATGCCATCGGTGAGGTTGGCTCCATTCGATACTGCCGTGATAACAAATATCGCAACCACAATGTAGAGCAACCACGCAAGTGTCTCATTACCACCTGTGATAACCTTATAGTCGAGCATCGTATCCTTTAGAAATGGGATAGATGTCTTTGTCGTCTTCTCGGAAGTGGTGCTCACAACCTGCTTTGAGGTGTAGTCCTTGACCACCTCGCCTGTAGTTACATCGGTGATGGTGTACTGCTTAGTCTCAAAGTTCTTCTCGTGGATAACAATATCATCCGAGAGCCACATTGTAGTGCCCACGATGATACCTAAGCCCACCTGACCAACAATTTTGAAGCGTCCCTTAAGACCATCCTTATTGTGGCGGAATACCTTGATATAGTCGTCCAAGCCTCCGATAAAGCCGAGCCATAGTGTCGAGATAAGCATCAGCTGAATGTAGACATTGCTAAGGTCGCCAAAGAGCAACACAGGGACAAACATCGCAAGGATGATGATGATACCACCCATTGTTGGTGTGCCACGCTTCTCTAACTGCCCCTGAAGACCGAGGTCGCGAATCTCCTCGCCAATCTGCTGTCGGCGCAAGAAGCGTATGATGCGCTTTCCGAAGAAGATTGAGATGAGCAATGATGTTATAATTGCTGCTGCCGAGCGGAAGGAGAGGTACTCTCCAACACGCATACCTGGCAGCGTGGTGTTTTCGTTCAAATATTCAAAGAGTTTGTAGAACATAGTCTATAGCAATATTCTGTAAGTTAGTGTATTATGTTATTAGTTGTTGTGTCTCTCATCAAATGCCTTTGCCACCTCCTCGCGGTCGTCGAAGTGGTGCTTTACTGTGCCAATAATCTGATAGTCCTCATGGCCTTTGCCTGCAACAAGGATAATATCGCCCGCCTTAGCCAGTGTCGCGGCGGTGCGTATAGCCTCGCGGCGGTCGCAGATGCGTAGATAGTTCGAAGCCTCGGTAACACCCGCGACCATATCGTCAAGGATGCTCTCTGGACTCTCGGTGCGAGGGTTGTCGGAGGTAAATATCGCCATCGTAGCGTAGCGCACCGCCACGCTCGCCATCTCTGGGCGCTTGGTACGATCTCTATCGCCACCGCAGCCGCATACAACATATAGTTTCTGCTCTGCCTGGCGAAGTTCGTCTATTGTTGTGAGTACATTCTCCAGAGCATCAGGCGTGTGGGCATAGTCCACAATCGCCATTGTGCCATCCTTTGCGGTGATGGTCTCAAAGCGACCACTCACAGGAAGAAGGTTTGAGAGTGTAGTAAGCACCTTCATAGGGTCTACACCAAGCAGTGTTGCTGCAGCATATACCGTGGTGAGGTTGTAGGCGTTGAAGCGACCTGTGAACTTCACCCATAGCTCCTTGCCGTTAATATGTAGCAACATACCGTTAGGAAGCATCTCCAAGATTTTGGTGTTGTAGTCTGCCATCGAGCGCAACGATAGACGGTAGTGCTTTGCAGCGCAATTCTGTAGCATCACCTCGCCATTTCTATCGTCGATATTGACCACAGCCCAGCTATCCTTGCCGAGCATATCGAAGAAACCCTTTTTGGCACGGATATACTCCTTATATGTGCCGTGATAGTCGAGGTGGTCGTGGGTGAGGTTGGTAAACAATGCGCCCTCAAACTTCAAACCCTCGATACGATGCTGTGCTACAGAGTGCGATGAGACCTCCATAAAGCAGTACTCGCAACCGCTGTCGACCATCTCGCGCATCATCTTGTTGAGGCGAATGGCGTCGGGTGTAGTGTGCGTAGACTCTATGCGCTTATCGCCTATGCGGTACACCACCGTTGAGATAAGTCCTACCTTATAGCCCAGTGCGGTGAACATATCGTAGAGCAATGTTGCTGTTGTGGTCTTGCCATTAGTGCCCGTAACACCTACAAGGTGTAGCTCCCCTGATGGATGATCATAAATAGCTGCTGCCATAGCCGCCATAGCAATATTACTATCCTCCACTACAATGTATGATACATCATTGTGGCGTTTTGCTGGCATTCTCTGGCAGATGATTGCCTTTGCACCGCGCTCTATGGCGGAGTCGATGTAGTCGTGGCCATCGTTGGCAACGCCTACAACGGCGATAAAGCACGACCCCTCCTCCACACGACGCGAGTCGTACTCCAACCCTGTAATCTCTGGGTTGAGGCTATTCTCTATCTCTAACACTCGAACATTGTCGAGTAACTCACTAAGTCGTTTCATATCTTTGATAACTAAGTTGGGCTATCTACCCAAGCTAAGATGTATTGTTAAATCACTCTTGTTTATATCTCTTCCTGCGGGTATGCTCTGGCTCTTCACCATACCACTACCCGTATGTGTTACCTTGAGTCCGCAATTCTCCAATAGATATAGAGCATCCGAGAGTGCCATACCTCTCACATCGGGCACACGGCCCTCGCCAATCTCGATAGCGGTGATGGTTGTCGAGCCATCCTTGGATGAGGTGCTTTTGCTCCAATTGCTACCATCGCTATTGTCGACGCTCTTATCGTAAAGGTGTCTGCTCACCACTTTAACATCGTCACTATTGCCAGCCTTCACCGCTGTAGGCAAATGTTCCTGGTCGCCTCTCTCAAGAAGATAGTGCAACTCAGGGTCTTTAGTGTAGATATACTCCATAATATCTGATGCCACAGGACCTGCGAGGTCGATACCGAAGTAGCGCTCACTGACGCCTTTCACTACTTGTTTGCAGACGCCTACAAGGATGGTGTAGCGAGGCTTATCCACGGGCATAGTGCATATTATCGAGCCATAGTAGTAGTTATCCTCCTTGCCGTTGATGCCATTCTTCATCTGCTCATAGTCGATGCGGCTATCGCTGATAAAGGTGCTCCACATCTGCGCTGTACCTGTCTTGCAACCAAAAGGTATCGCTAAATCCTTGAATTTGTATGCCGAGCGGCGTGCCGAGGCGGCAAGACAGCTATCCAATTGGCGTATGGTATTCTCTGAACACATCTTATCTACAAGCGAGACGATAGGCATACGCTCTATGACCTCGCCATCGCGCTCGATGCGGTCTACAAGGCGTGGTGCAACCATACGACCTCTGTTGGCAACACCATTGTAGAGCGTAATCATATGTATTGGCGTCACATCCATCTCGTAGCCATAGGCAAGGCGTGGTAGGCGTGTAGAGGTGCTACCGCGAGTGTTCCACTCTGGGGTGTCGGCCTTGATAAGACGACCACACGCAGCGCCATACTCCTGTAGGCCTACATAGTCGTCGAACTTCAACTTGGCAAGGAAATCGGTATACTCCGCAGGGTTATCCTTAAATCGCTCGTAGACAGCCTTGGCAAAGTAGACATTTGAGGAGTGTGCAAAGGCATCTTTGAGCGTTACATTGCCATCACTCTCCTTGCCTGCCACATCGTGCGAATCCTCGACAGGGGCTTTACCTACCATAACCCTCTTTCCTGGGCGTGAGTGCTCGGTGTTAACCTTGGTGTCGAGATTGTAGCCTCCAATCTCAAGCAATGCCATTGTTGTGGCGAGTTTCATTGTAGAGCCGGGGCTGATGGCGGTCTTGATGGCGTGGTTGTTGACACGCTCGCTGTAGGATACACCGCGCTCCTTGCCCGAGCCGAGGCTTACCATTGAGAGGATATTTCCCGTTGCCACCTCCATAACTATTGCCACACCGAACGAGGCCTGCTCCATACGAAGCATACTATCGAGACGCTCGTGTGCAATGCGCTGTATGCCGGCATCTATTGTGGTGATGATATTTGCACCATCCTCCACATCTATGTTATCTTTGTCGTGGATATGTGTCCAGAAACCGTTTGCAATCCACTGCTCCTTGACCTGGCCATCTGTGCCACAGAGGTAGTTGTTATACTGCGCTTCGATGCCATAGCCTGCCACCTTTCTGCCATTCACCACAATGGTATCGTAGCGACCAATTGTTTGGCGAGCAATATCGCCAGAAGGGTAGAGACGCTCATTGTCGGGTGTTGCGCCAAAGACCTGACCCATCTTGCCATCAAAGATAGGGAAAGAGCGCTTCATCATATGCCACTCGTCGATGGTGATGGTGCGTGGTAGTATCTTGTAGGCACGACGCTTTCTGCCATCGCGCCAACGCTCCGAGATAAGGATGTTACGATACTCCTTCGCGCTCTTGTATTTGTAGCCATGCTCGCGAGCATCCTGCTGGTCGAAGTGCTCGGCGAGGAGGTTGGCAAGCATATCCGAGTATTTGATGTAGGTCATCGAGTCGGAGGTGATGATACCCTCAGAGCCAAAGTCGAGAATAACATTGTAGCGCAAACTCGATATTGCCAATGGCTCGCCATCGCGAGAGAGTATGGTGCCACGGTGTGCCTTTATCGTATTTGTGCGATAGACGCCTTCGTCCAATACATCAGCATTGTGGATGACCGCTGGGCTGAAGAGGATAATCCACAACATACGCACTATGACAGCAAGGGCAGAGATGAAGAGTAGACTATATAGTGACTTTACGCGAGATATGATATCGCGCTTGGTGGCTCTGGCTCTCTGTTTGCCATTGTTTGGGTCGTTAGTATGTTGATTGCGTTGGGTCATTACTTCTCTATAATTCTGCTATCTTTCGATAACTCAATAAGTTCAATGTTGTGTCGCTTGAGGCGTGATATCACAGCACTCTTAGACGATAGGCTGTAGCGCTCCTCCTCCTTTAGCACCGAGCGTTCGTGTAGCACTGTGGCATAACGCTCGCGCTGGCGGTACTCTCTGTCGGCATTTAGCGACATAAAGGTCAAAAAAATGCTGAAGAAACACATCACCGCAATGGCGATAAAGTATCTGTGGTAGGGTAGTGAGCCCTCGGTGAGAATCTTACCCGTGGTAATCACCAACCATGGTGCGTTACTCTCCTGCTCCTCGTCCTGCTCCTCACCATGCTCACCCTCATCGAAACTCTCCTCTCTCTTCCCTCTCTCTTGGCTCTGATGGGAGGCGTTGTCGTCGGAGAGGATTACCACCTCGCGGCGCATACGCTCCTTAGTGTCGTTTTCGGTATAGTGCATAGTTGTTAGTCGTTAATGCGCTCTGCCACACGCAATTTGGCACTTCGTGAGCGTGGGTTTATATTTATCTCCTCGTCGGTAGGGACTATGGCCTTGCGGGTTATAACCTTGAATGGTGTGGTGGCGCGACCGAAAAAGTCCTTCTCTATAACGCCCTCTGTATTGCCACTGCGCATAAAATTTTTGACTATTCTATCCTCCAACGAATGGTACGACATCACCACAAGGCGACCTCCAGGTTTGAGGAGTTTGAGACTCTGCTCCAACGCCATTTTGAGCGCCTCCATCTCGCCATTAAGTTCGATGCGAAGGGCTTGGAATAGTTTGGTTAGGAACTTGGCCTCATCCTTAGGTGGTGTGCAAGGTTTTACCGCCTCGACAAGTTCCGCTGTAGTGGTGATAGGCTTCTCGGCGCGGGCGCGCTCGATGCAGTTGGCAATCTTCCAAGTGGTATCCAATTCGCCATACTCCGAGAATATCTTTGCTAAGGCATCATTTGTGTATGTATTCACAATGTCGGCAGCGGTGCGACCCTCGCGGGTATTCATACGCATATCGAGCGGCGCATCGCCACGAAACGAGAAACCGCGGTGCTTGGCATCGAAGTGGTGTGACGATACACCCAAGTCGGCAAGGATGCCGTCTACCTGCTCCACGCCTCTGTGGCGGAGTGCACCACGCACAAAGCGGAAGTTGGATGCTACGAAGGTGTGGCGCTCATCCTGTGGGGCGTTGCTCTCGGCATCAGGGTCTTGATCCAAAGAGTAGAGATGACCCTGTGCACTGAGGTGAGAGAGTATTTCGCGCGTGTGACCACCACCGCCCATAGTAAGGTCTACATAGGTGCCATTAGGGTCTATTGCGAGTGCCTCGATACACTCCTGAAGCATTACGGGTATATGGTATGTTTCGTTGCTCATCTTGGGTTGTTTTTACATAGTAAAAAATAACGGTGCTAAGATAGGAAAAATTTTGTTAAAAAACACTATAAATTTCGACTAAACTATGAAAGTTTTTATGCCTAAAAGTCGTGCGCTTTATGGTGAGTTGGAGTCTGCTCTATTTTTAGGGCGTGCAACTCATTGTAATGCTGATATATACTCGGTGGATGGCGGGTCATCACCTCAACTTCTGGAGGAGGTGTGCAGGTTGAGGAGAGAGTCTTATCGCGGTGTAGGGGTCTCTCTTAACGATAGAGCGGGGAGCGATGTTTCGGATGTCGATGGTACCTATCGCCAGATTGTGGTGTGGGATAGAGAGCGAGGTGAGGTTGTGGGTGGCTATCGCTATGCGGTGGGTCACGATGTGTCGGTCGAGAGGTTGTCGCTAAATCGCTATATGAGTCCCTCGGAGAGGTTTGTGCAGGAGTATTTGCCTTGCGGTGTGGAACTTGGGAGGTCGTTTGTGTCGCCGCGCTATCAGAGTGGAGGTAATGCGTTAACTATCTATGCGTTAGATGCGCTATGGGAGGGACTCGCAGAGGTTGTAAAGCGTGAGCGTGCAGAGTATCTTTTTGGGCGTGTTACGCTCTACGATTCCATGGGTGTGAGGGGGTGTAATCTGTTGGTGGGATATATGCGGCATGCCTCGCCGCTTCGGGAGTCGCTTATGGTGGCTCGTGCGCCATTTAGGGTAGGGATAAGTCTTCGTAGATATAACGAAATATTTATTGCCGATATGCCGCAAGGTAACTATAAAATACTGCTCGCTCAAATGCGAGAAATAGGGAGTCGCATACCGCCTATTATCTCCTCCTATTTGCGCCTTTCGCCCTCGTTGAAACTATTTGATAGTTATAAGAATTACGATCTTGGTGGGGTCATTGAATGCGCAATAATGCTTACAGTATCAGATTTTTACGATGATATTAAAAGCAGATATGGGTTGTTGAATAGATAAAAATATTGAGGCGGTCAAATTGTATTGACCGCCTCAATGTGTGTCGTCTGATTGAGATGTTTAGTAGTTCTCAATAACTGCCTCAAGGTGCTGTTTCCAGATAAGGGCTGCACCACCCAAAATAGCCACATTCTTATCCTGAATACCACTCATAAGGAGCTTAACCTTATTCTTGAACACCATAAGCTGGTTCTCCTCCATATACTTGTATGTAGGGCGCATAATGTAGTCGCCAGCATTTGCCAAGCCACCAAAGAGGATGATAGCCTCAGGTGATGTGGTAGCAGTGAGGTCGGCAAGGGCCAAACCAAGATATTTGCCTGTGCGCTCGAATGCCTCCAAGGCGATAGGGTCGTTCTTGTCGGCAGCATCCGATAGCATCTTAGCCTCGAACTTGTCGTAAGGAATAGAACGAAGTTCGCTATCGCAGGTCATCTCTGCCATAAGTTCAAAGGCTGTACGCTTGATGCCTGTAGCCGATACATAGGCCTCCAAGCAACCTTTGCGACCACAACCGCACTGACGGCCTGTCTCGCGTGACTCAGCAGCGATATGACCATATTCGCCTGCAAAGCCATCATGACCGTAGACCATCTCGCCATTGCAAACGATACCCGATCCAAGACCTGTGCCGAGGGTAATCATAGCAAAGTCCTTCATGCCGCGAGCGTTACCGAATACCATCTCGCCAATAGCAGCAGCATTAGCATCGTTGGTGATCATGACCTTCACGCCATCGAAGTGTTTGCCAAGGTCTTCAACAAAGTTGAAAATACGAACTGTATTGGGACGGCTATCGTTAGGGTCTTCGAACTTCCAGAGGTTTGCAGGGGTCTCGATAAGACCTGTGTGGATGTTTGCATTTGGAGCACCAACACCGATACCGATAAGGTTGCACTCAGGCTGTGAAGCGATGAGCGATTTCATTGCTGTAGCAAGAGCGTCAATATAAGGCAGGTAGTCGTCGAAATAGCGATATTTCTCTGTAGAAATCTTGCCCTCAGCAACTACATTGCCATCCTCATCTACAAGACCAAAAGCTGTATTGGTACCACCGATATCGATACCCATTGCATATTTTTTCATCATAGCGTATTAGAATTTGTGTAAATAATTGGTCAAAGTTATCAAAATTATTT
>JAEIGA010010446.1_pt1 | contig 14069 bp, 13 predicted proteins | sample 9270691 | NCBI WGS metagenome assembly JAEIGA01 (sample SAMN17057246, study PRJNA624740) | gut metagenome | biome: biome; isolation source: fecal sample | host: Bos grunniens | place: China: Xizang | collected 2019 | reverse complement strand
TTTGCTTAATTCGCCATCACACGATGTCTCTAAAGCGGACGCAAAGGTACGCTTTTTTTTTGAAAATACAAATCTATTCTTTCTAATTATGTGTGCCGGTGTCAAAAATCGATGTCGATGTTCACCTTTTCGTCATCCTTGGATTCTGTGCTTCGTGGAACGAACTCGCCCTGCTCGGCAACAATATATCCGATGGCTTCGTTGAGGCTGCCTGTGAATTTTGCAAAATCCTCGCGATAGAGGAATATCTTGTGCTTCTCAAATGAAACTGTTGCGTTCTCGCCTTCGCCCGAAACAAGTTTCTTGCTTTCTGTGATTGAGATATACATCTCTTCCTTGCGGTTCTTCTTTACGTCGATGTAGTAGATGCGCTTTCCCGCTTTGATGGTCTGTGAAAATACTATTTCCTTGTCACTCTCGTTCCAACCGCTCTTTTTGTTCTCTTCCATAAGTAATAGTCCCAAATTGTTCAGTTTTTATTTTTGTGTTTGAACCTTGAAGTAATGGCGTAAAGGTGTGTAGACCTTTGATAACTGATACGCCATTTATCACGGTTTACCGCAAATATGGATAAAAAAAATCAAAATCCAACACTTTTGGTATTGTTTTTTGAAAAAATGGACGGTTTTCCTTTATATTTCTCCTGTCAAGTGATTGTTTGTGGCACAGAAAACAAATATCCGGACTTTTTGTTCATTAATATGGTACATGGCTTTATACATGGTTTTCGACGAAAAATTATTTTGTTTTTCTTGTCAGTGTCATAATAAAATGCGACCTTTGCGAACATATCAGAAAAAGCGTTTTATGATTAATAGAGTTCTTATTCGTCTGAAGGTGGTACAGATTGTGTATGCCTACTATAAAAACAGTGGCAAGAGTTTGAAAGCCGCCGAGGACGAAATGTTTTTCAGCCTTTCAAAGGCCTATGATCTGTATCATCATCTGTTGTTGCTTATGCCTGCCATTACGCATTATGCGGCAGATAGGATTGCTTTCCTTGGAATGAAGGTCCGTCCCACAGAGAGTGATATGAATCCAAATCTCAAGTTCGTAAACAACCGTTTTGTCGCCCAGTTGGAGAATGTCGAGCAACTTGTGAAGTTCGCGCAGAAGAGCAAACTGAATTGGGTTGACAATTCCGATTTCCTTCGTCGCCTGCTTGACAGGATAGAGGAGAGCGATATATACAAGGAATATATGGCTTCTGAGGTGTCAAGCTATGAGGATGATAAAGAAGTATGGCGTAAACTGTACAAGGCTTTTGTCTTTGAGAATGATGAACTTGATGATATTCTTGAAGAACAGAGCTTGTATTGGAATGACGACAAGGCTATTGTTGATACATTTGTTCTCAAGACAATCAAGCGTTTCGGTGAGGATGTACGCGAGAGCGAACTGTTGTTGCCCGAATTCAAGGATGATTCGGATAAGGAGTTTGCGTGCAAGCTTTTCCGTAATGCAATAACCAATGCCGAGGAGTATCGCAAACTCATGAGTGACAGCTCGAAGAACTGGGATATGTCACGCCTTGCGTTCATGGATGTGATAATAATGCAGGTTGCGCTTGCCGAGATTATGACAATGAAGGATATTCCATTGTCGGTGACACTTAACGAGTATGTCGAGATTGCCAAGTACTATAGTACTGCGAAAAGCGGCTCGTTCATCAACGGTCTTCTTGACACGATAACAAAGAACTTGCGTAATGCAAGTAAATTAGATAAGTAAATAGTTTTTATAATTTAAATTTTAGTAGAATTATGAATCCATTGTTAATGTTCGTTATCATCATTGCGATAATGTACTTCCTTATGATCCGTCCACAGCGCAAGCGTCAGAAGGAGATTGAAGATTTCCGTCGTAGTCTCAAGCCTGGCATGGAGGTTGTCACCAGCGGTGGTATCTATGGTAAGATTAAGGAAATTGACGGCGGTATCGTTGTGATGGAGATTGCTCACAATGTGAATGTTCGTGTTGACATCTCTGTTGTGTTTGCAAACCCAACTGCAGCTCAGGAAAGCACAAAGTAATAGGGTTGTGTTTTGGATAGTCCTTTTTTAGAAAAGGCATTTAAAAAAGTCAAAGGAAACAAAATTCTCAGTTTCTTGTTCTTTTTATTGGTCTCGTGTAGTCTCTGGCTTTCATTAACATTGAATAGGGTATACGAGGCCAATATTTCTGTATGTGTCCACATTGTGGGCATTCCCGATAATGTAAAGCTTGTTGATGGAGATGAGGTGGAGGTCTGTGCCTTCGTGGAAGGGTATGGTACCGATTTGATCGGGTATGTTTTTGATGATGATGTTGAAGTGACGGTCGGTTATGCCGATTTCGTGCGCAGTGGAGGCAATCTGGCCATTCCTGTGGGAACTATTAAAGGACAGGTCGCCGCTGCTTTGAAAACAACGGTTTCATTATGTGGCTTTTCTGTGGATTCATTGCGGACAGCAGTGCAGAGCGCTTCGGTGAAGGTTCCTGTAGTCAAGGATATAAAACGGTTGGTGACATCGCAAGGATGCGAGCTGGTTTCTCACAAGTATAGCCACGACTCTGTAATGGTAACGGCCTATGTGGATATTCTTCCGTCAATCAAAGCGGTGAATACTGAACCGCTGGTATGCAATGGGCTGGCCGGTGATTCTGTTTTTGAACTGGATATCATGCCGGGTCCATATGTCTGTGTCTCTCCGAAAACGGTAAACGTACATGCCGATGTCTCCAGATATGTAGAAAAGGAGACCAAGGTATATGTGGAATATGCGGAATTCCCCAGTGATTTCCGCTTGCACCTTTTGCCCTCGGAGGCCATTGTCAAGTATAATGTTCTTGAAATTAATTCGGAGAAGGTCAATGCTACCGATTTTTCGGTAAAACTTCGATATAAGGATTGTCTGGACTATATGGAGGATGGCTCTTGTAGTGTTGCAGCAATTATGGATAGGTTCAGGGTGGCTTGCATGTCGCCGTATGTCGGGGAGTGTAGTCTGTTGCCGCTGGATTTGTCAGGTGCGTTGGATGTACTAAATAAATATCATAATGATACTTGCAATAACGGGTACTATTGGTAGCGGAAAGTCTGTGGTGGCGCGTATGATGGAGGTTATGGGCGTTCCTGTCTATGACTGTGATAGCCGCGCGAAGATTCTCATGGTAACAGATGAGTGTATAGTAAAGGAACTCAAGCGCATGTTTGGCGAGGATTGTTACGATGCAGATGGGGCGCTGAACCGTAAATTCCTGGCATCCTGCATATTTGTTGACGAGGCGAATGTCAAGAGGGTGAACGCTCTTGTGCACCCGGTCGTCAAGCGTGATTTCTTGCGTTGGGCTGCTTTGCAAGATGCGCCGGTGGTGGCGGTGGAGACTGCTTTGCTTTATGAATCTGGTATGATAGATGCGGTTGATAAAGTCCTGGTGGTGTGGACCGATGAGGAAACGGCAATAAGACGGACAATGGCGCGTAGTGGAATGTCGCGTTCGCAGGTTCTTGGACGCTTGCGCAAGCAGATGGCTACTGATGACCTGTTGCTACTGTCGGATTTTTCCATTTATAACGGGGGCAATGACCCTGTGTTGCCCGAGGTGGTCGCTTTGCTTGAGGAACTGGGTGTATATTGAAAAATAGTTCGGGGCCAGTGCCGCAGATATTAAAAAATGTATAAAATTTTGTAAAAAGGAAATCGTGCTGTATCTTAGCACGGATATTAGAAATAATGCCAATTAATAAAATTTATAACTATTATGTTTGAAACAGTTTTGACAATCTCGGGTAAACCGGGTCTTTTCCGTCTGCTCTCTCGCGGTCGTAATATGTTTATTGCTGAGTGTGTTGATGCTTCTAAGAAGCGTGTCCCGGTGTATAACAGTGATCAGGTTGTGATGCTTGATGATATTGCAATCTATACAGATACAGAAGAGATTCCTTTGAGAGCCGTTTTTGCAAAGATTTATGAAAAAGAGAATGGTGTGTTGCCAATTGATTTGAAGATGGCTACTCCTGAGGAACTGGTTGAGTATTTTGAGGGTGTGATTCCCGACTATGACCGTGAACGCGTATATTTGACACACATCAAGAAGATGTTCTCTTGGTATAATATCCTTGTTACCAATGGTATTGTCGATTTTCCGGTAGAGGAGGAGACTGAAGACGGTGCTGCTGAATAATAATAAGGAACTATATGAGGAGGGTTCTTTTTTCATTGTTGCTTGCCGTTGTTGTTTCTGCAGGGGTGTCTGCACAGTCATGGAAAGGGCTACTGGGAAAGGTGGCCAGTGAAGTGGTTGCAGGTGCTTCGTCCGGTAGCGAAACGGGTAATGCTGTGGTGAATGTCCTTGGCTCGTTGCTTGGCAATTCGCTTGCATTGACGGCCGATGCTGTTGTCGGTACTTGGAACTATGAGGGCGTAGCTTGTGTATTGGAAAGTGAAAAGGCACTTTCTGATATTGGCGGCTCCGTGGTGGCAACTCAACTGGAGTCCAAATTGGATGGAATGATGACGAAGGTGGGCGTCAAGCCCGGCGACTGTTCTTTTTTATTCAGTAAGGATGGCGCATGTGAAATTCATCTAGGTGATTATGTAATTGATGGTACATATGAACTTTTGCCCGAGGAGAAAGTCTTGAACTTGACATTTTTGTATGGTGGCTTTGATCTTAAGACGTATGTTGCGTATGAAATCCAGAATCTCAACATCGTTTTCAAGGCTGACAAACTGCTTAATTTTGTCAAGAATACGGCTTCTGCCCTTGCCAAGAATGCTACAGGTGAAGAGTTGAAACAGTTGAGTTCGGTTTCTCAGATTGCTGCAACATTGAGTGTGTTGTTGAGCGCATACGATGGGCTGATGCTTGGCGCCAAGCTGTCAAGAAGTGCTGACAGTGTGGTTGAATCAGTACCTTCTACTTCAAATGTAAAATCTGCAGCTTCGGGTTTGAGTAAATTGCTCAAGTAACAGGTGTGTCCCGGATTGTATGGATGCAAAAAAAGGTTCGGCTATGCCGAACCTTTTTTTGTAAGGTAGTTCCTGAATATCAGTTGTTTGTCTTGTACATCGGCTGTTATCGGGCAACTCTTGTCGACGGTGCCGGCTAGCAACTGTTTTGATAGGTCGTTAAGCAAGTAGCGCTGTATTGCTCGCTTTATAGGACGGGCTCCGAACTCGGGGTCAAATCCTGCCTTTGCGATAAAATGTACCGCCTCGTCAGTGATGTTGAAACTGATATTGTTCTCACCAAGCAATTTGGCCACACCTACAGTCTGCAAGCGTACTATCTGCTCAATTTCGTTCTCGTTCAACGGTGTGAACATGATGATTTCGTCTATGCGGTTGAGGAACTCCGGGCGTATGGTTTTCTTCATCATCTCCATAATATTTTCTTGGGTCTCCTCGATGATTGTTTCACGGTTTCCGTTGTTTATCTTCGCGAACTGTTCCTGTATATAACTGCTTCCAAGGTTGCTGGTCATTATTATTATGGTGTTCTTGAAGTTGACAATGCGCCCTTTGTTATCGGTGAGCCTGCCATCATCGAGTACCTGAAGCAGAATGTTGAATACATCGGGGTGGGCTTTCTCGATCTCGTCGAAAAGTACCACGGAGTATGGTTTGCGTCGCACTGCTTCTGTGAGTTGGCCGCCTTCGTCATAGCCTACATATCCCGGAGGTGCACCGATGAGGCGCGATACCGAGAATTTCTCCTGGTACTCGCTCATGTCGATTCTGGTCATTGATGTCTCGTCGTTGAACAGATATGCGGCAAGTGCCTTTGCAAGCTCTGTCTTTCCGACGCCGGTTGTTCCAAGGAATATGAACGAGCCGATAGGGCGTTTGGGGTCTTGCAAGCCTGCGCGACTGCGTCGTACGGCGTCGCTGACGGCCTGTATGGCCTCGTCTTGGCCGATGACGCTCTTGTGCAGCTCGTCCTCGAGGTTGAGTAGCTTCTCACGCTCACTCTCCAACATTTTGCTGATGGGGATGCCTGTCCAGCGTGACACTACATCGGCAATATCCTCGGCTGTGACCTCTTCCTTTATCATTGCGCTGTCGCCTTGTGCGTTGTGAAGCGCTTCTTTGGTGGCGCTGATTTCTTCCTCAAGTTTTGTTATCTTGCCGTATCGAATTTCGGCCACGCGCCCATAGTTACCTTCGCGTTCGGCTCTCTCGGCTTCAAACTTTAGCTCTTCTATTTCGTGTTTCGCATTCTGTATGTTGTCGGCGAGTTCCTTTTCCTGTTGCCATTTCGCGCGTTTGGCGTTTCCCTGCTCCTTTAGTATTGAAATCTCTTTGCCCAGCTGTGATAGTTTTGTTTCGTCCTTCTCGCGTTTTATAGCCTCGCGCTCAATTTCAAGTTGTTTTATATGACGCTCAATTTCGTCGAGCTCTTCGGGTAACGAGTTGCGTTCCATGCGAAGTTTTGATGCAGCCTCGTCAATGAGGTCTATCGCCTTGTCGGGCAGGAAACGTTCGGTGATGTATCGGTCGCTCAATGTGACGGCGGTGATGATGGCATCGTCCTGTATTCGTACCTTGTGATGGCTCTCGTAGCGCTCCTTGAGGCCTCGTAGTATTGATATGCTGCTCATTTTGTCCGGCTCGTTTACCATTACGGTCTGGAAACGGCGCTCCAGGGCTTTGTCCTTCTCGAAGTATTTCTGGTACTCGTCGAGCGTCGTTGCTCCAATCGAGCGCAGTTCGCCACGGGCAAGGGCGGGTTTAAGTATGTTGGCTGCGTCCATTGCACCTTCGCTCTTGCCGGCTCCTACAAGTGTGTGAATCTCGTCAATGAACAGGATTATCTGTCCGTAGGCCTTTGTGACTTCGTTTATTACAGCCTTCAGTCTCTCCTCGAATTCGCCTTTGTATTTTGCGCCGGCAATGAGTGCGCCCATATCGAGCGAGTATATCTGCTTGTCGCGTAGATTGTCGGGTACATCGCCGCGTATGATGCGATGGGCGAGACCTTCTACTATTGCGGTCTTTCCCGTTCCCGGTTCGCCAATAAGTATAGGGTTGTTCTTTGTGCGACGGCTAAGAATCTGGAGTATGCGGCGTATTTCTTCGTCGCGACCGATTACAGGGTCAAGTTTTCCACTCTTTGCAGCTTCGTTAAGATTGACGGCATATTTGTTGAGTGCCTGATAACTCTCCTCGGCGGTTTGCGATGTAACCTTTGAGCCTTGTCGTAATTCGCTTATTGCCTTTTCAAGCCCATTTGTAGAAACTCCATTTGCCTTGAGCATTCTGGATGTCTTGTCGCCGACTTCAAGCAGGGCAAGTAGCAATGGCTCTATTGAGACGAATTCGTCGCCCAACAGTCTTGCTTTTTCCTGTGCTTTTGTGATTACCTGGTTGCTTTCGCGGCTGAGATAGGGCTCGCCGCCGCTTACTTTGGGGAGTGCGTGGATTATTTTCTCTATCTCGGCTTTGATAATGCCGAGATTCGCACCGGCTTTCTGTAGCAGAAATGATGCTATCTGTTCGCTACTTTTTAATATACCGCCCAGTATGTGCGCGGGTTCAATTATCTGCTGTCCGTTCTGTTTTACAAGGTTTACTGCCTCTTGGATGGCCTCTTGGGCTTTGATTGTAAATTTGTTGAAATCCATATTTGTTTCCTCCTTTCGTCAAGGGAAAAACAAATATCGAGCCATTGAAGTTTTGTCTGTCATTTTGTCTTGTTAGCGGTCAAAATGGCGGATTTATTTTTTTATGTTCAGCTTGTTCAGTGCCTTTTGGTATCGTGCGGCGTTCTTGTTGTGCTCGTTCAGTGTCTTTGCAAAGTTGTGTGTGCCCGAGAAATCCTCTTTTGCGCACATATACAAGTAGTTGTGCTTCTCGTAGTTCAGTACGCTTTCCAAAGCCTGTTTTGTCGGTATGCGTATTGGACCCGGTGGTAGTCCCTGGACTTTATATGTGTTGTATGGCGAGTCTACCTCAAGGTCTTTTTTGAGGATTCTTTTGCGTGTAGGGTCACCAAGTGCAAATTTTACCGTTGGGTCGGCCTGTAGCAGCATCCCTTTTCTTAATCGATTGATGTATAGGCCTGCTACGGTCGGCATTTCCTTTACATTGGATGTCTCTTCGTCTACAATTGATGCCAATGTGGCAATCTCTATAGGCGTCAGGCCTATAGCCTTGGCTTTCTCAAGGCGTTGCTTGTTCCAGTATTGGCGGTTCCATCTCTGTATCTCTGATATGAGCTTTACCGGGCTGATGTCCCAGTAAACCTCATATGTGTCCGGGATGAACATTGCCGGCAATAGTGTGGTGTTGAATTTCTCGGGTTTGCTGCCCTTGGGGGTGTCAAAGCATGCAAGCACTGAGGGGGTGGTTGTGTATTCTGCCAACTCTACGGAGTCAATCATCAATTGGTTGCATATGTGTCCAATGGCTGCCTGTACATCGCGGGTTGAGGGTATTGTTATCCTTACGGGTGTTTGTTCTTTGCTGACAATGCGGTTGTATATGTCGCTCATGGTGTCGCCGTTCTTGATGGCGTACTTTCCGCTGCGTTTGCGGCTGTTGAAATTGTTGTGCTTTGCCAATTTGTTGAAGCCTTCCGCGGTGATGCCCGGTGCGGTCTCCTTTATTTTCTTGCTTACTGATTCGGCATTGTCTTGGGGAGTGATGTATATGTATGCAGTCTCGTTCAGTTTGATTTTGTCTATCTTGACACTGTAGTAGTCGTAGCCATATGTGCCCAAAAAGTATATCACGGCGGCTATGACAACGAATATTGAAAACTTTAACAAATTTTTGAAGCTCTTGACCTTTGCCATTTTTGAAATCAGATTTTGTGCAAAAATACATTAATGGGCGTAAAAAGCCAAGGAAGTGGACTTCTAAATTGCAATGAAAACTATAAAGGAAATCTGTTTTTTTGAGGTTTTTTTATAATAGGGAGTTTTTTTGATAAAAATGTAGGGTGAATGCAAATATTTCTTATCTTTGCATAATGAATGGTTTGTTGTGTGCGTTTGGTATTTGCACGGCAATTTTGGATTTTGTACTAAAATTATATAGGAAATGAAAAAGAATATTGTATTTGTGTCATTGCTTGTGGCTGTCATGTTGGCATCCTGTACCTCATACAAGAAGGTGCCATACTTGCAGAATAGCAGTGAGTGGAACGGAGTGGAACAGGAAGTTCAGGTTTATGAGCCCAAAATTCAACCTTATGATTTGTTGAGTATCTTGGTGGTGAATCCGGATAACCCGGCGTCGTCATTGGCTTATAATTTGGTGTCGCCCTCCGATAATTCCAGGACAATGGCACTCCAGTCTCAACCGACCATGCACGATTATCTTGTGGATGTGGATGGCTTTGTGGTTATTCCGAATGTGGGCAAACTCAAGGTGGGCGGAATGACAATTTCAGAGGCTGAAAAAATGGTGCTGGAGAAGGCCAGTGGCGGTTTTGCCTCATCGCCGGTTGTTGTTGTACGCTTTGTTGATTTTAAAGTTTCTGTTCTTGGCGAGGTTACATCACCGGGTACATATACCGTTAAAGATGGAAAAGTGAATGTTTTTGAGGCGTTGGCATTGGCCCGTGATTTGACTATATATGGCCAGCGTGAAAATGTGAAAATCATACGTGAAGGTGCTGATGGTAAGAAGGAGATTGTGGAATTGGATCTCAATGATGCCAAAATCCTTGATTCACCCTATTATTATCTGCAACAGAACGACATAGTCTATGTGACACCCAATAAATCAAAGGCGAAGAATTCTGATATCGGTTCAAGTACATCGCTCTGGTTCTCGGGAACCTCTATATTTATCTCTTTGATATCACTATTGTATAATATCTTAAATTAACGGGTTATGAGTGAAAACGAAAATCTGAATGTAGATAATAACGGAAAAGAAGAGAGTAGCTTCAGTATCCGCAAGATTGTTGGTTATTTGCGCTCATATTGGAAACTCTTTCTGCTATCGTTCGCGGTGTGTATGTTGGTTGCATATGTCTATTTGCGCCAGGCAACACCAATTTACAAAGTAACAGCAAAGGTACTTTTGCAGGATAGCGAAAAGGGTGGTGCGATAGCTTCTCCGGCCGACATGTTGGCCGATTTTGGTATGCAAAGCCAAACATCAAACATTGAAAATGAAATGGAACTTATGTCCTCGATGGCTGTTGTTCGTGGCGCTGTTATCGATGCTCATTTCAATGTGAAGTATACATCACAAGGCAAGTCCTTGAACAAGAAAACAACCCCTTTGCTTGTTTCGATGGATGAAAAAGCTTTGTCAGAGCTTGTGGCTCCCTTGTCTCTTGAATTCAATGTCGAGGATGGAGATAAAGTGCATGTCTCCTACACCTGCAATGAGAAAAGTGAAGAGAATGTTTTGATATCGGCTTTCCCTTATGTTCTCAAGACCCCCAAAGGTGAGATTGTTATAGAGCGTAATGAGAAGGTTGCGTTGTCTAATTCTGGACTCTCTGCTTCTATTTTGCCGGTTAATAATAATATTGTTGGCAAGTATAATGCGGGTTTGTCTATTACTCCTTTGTCAAAGACAGCATCCGTGGCTGTTCTCTCTTTCAATACGCCTGTTCCGTCTGAGGGTGTTGATTTCTTGAATTCAGTCATGACAAGTTTCAATAAGGTAACTAATGACAAGAAACGTGAGACAGCTCGTAAAACATTGGAATTTATAGATGAACGTTTGGCCAAGTTGCGACTGGAACTTGAAGAAATGGAGGGAAATCTTGCCGAGTATAAGGTGGAGAATGAATTGATTGACCCCAAACTTGATGTGACGCAGGTTAGCCAAAAGAAAGCAGAGTATGTAAAAATGCTCGAACAGGTTGATCTCAAAATCAGAGCTTCAAAAAACTTGAATTCCTTTGTAAATAATCCCAAGAAGGATATGCAGTTGATTCCTACCTCATTTGGTGTGGAACTTGATCCGGCTTTGGTGACTCTTATCAACAACTATAATTCAAAGGTGCTTGAGCGTAAAGCGTTGTTGCATTCAACAACTGATGAGAACCCTGCGCTTAAGTCTGCTACATCGGTTGTCCGTGATATGAAGGAGGAGTTGCGTGTTGCTCTGAAGGGGCTTGATGAAGCGTTGGCTACAGAACGCAAAGAGATCGCAAAGCTTGCCAGCAAGTATACAAACCGTTTTGAGAAGTCGCCCGAGGTTGAACGACTTTATAATAGTCTCACTCGTGAACTCGCAATCAAGTCCGATCTCTATGTCATGTTGTTGCAGAAGAGAGAAGAGACCGAGCTTAGTGTTCAGGTGACATCGGACAACCTTAGTTGTATTGATGCGCCTTCAGTTGCAGGTGTCGTTTCTCCCAAAAACCGTATGGTGTATTTAATTGCATTGTGCATAGCTCTTCTGTTGCCAATAGCGTATATCTATATACGCGTGAAGATGCGTAATAAGTTTGATTCGGTAGAGGAGATTCGGGATGTACTTGATATATCTTGCATGGGTTCAATCCCTATCAAGAACGGAAGTAAAGAAAATCCAAAACCAATCGTCGTTGAGAAAAATGTCAACGATGTCATGGCCGAGGCATTCCGTACATTGCGCACTAACCTACAGTTTGTAACCAAGAGGGAATCTGGAAATGTGCTGATGTTTACATCAACCATTTCGGGTGAAGGAAAGACATTCATAGCATCCAACCTTGCTGTCAGTACGGCTTTGCTTGGCAAGAAAGTGCTGCTTATTGGTTGTGATATCCGTCGTCCGCGTCTTGCTGAGGTCTTTAATTTCTCCAGCGACTGTTCTGGATTGACAAGCTATCTTGCTGCTCCTGAGGATGAAGTTGCAATGTTGGATGGTCTTATTATCCCTTCTGATGTTGTTGATGGACTTGACCTGTTGCCCGCCGGTATTGTTCCTCCTAATCCAGCAGAGCTTCTCTCTGGCAATAACATGGATAGAGCTATCGAGTATCTGAAAACAAAGTATGATTATATAATTCTCGATACAGCTCCGGCGGGTCTTGTTACTGATCCTGTAATTGTCAGCCGTGTGGTAGATACGGTTCTTTATGTAATGCGTCTTAATTATACTCACAAAGCAGATGCCGAGTTTATCGCCTCTCTTGTCGATGATAAGAAATTGCGCAATGTCTCAATTGTTGTCAATGGCGAGAATTTGAGTGCAAAGACTTATGGTACACGCGGTAGCCATCGTTATTCAAGTTATGGCTATTCATACCTTGATAGCAAGAAGAAGAAAAATGCTTGGTGGAAGAAATGGTTCTAAAATAACTTTAAATTTAAAAGCGACACACTCTTTTGATGTGTGTCGCTTTTAAATTTAAAAAATATTGCAAAAAGCGTTGCGATATAAAAAAAAAGATGTATCTTTGCAAACCGAAATCCTACAAGTGGGGTTGCGGCACGAATCTTCAAGGAGTTGAAGGCTTGCAAGAAACAGTTACGGGGTGTAGCGCAGTTGGTAGCGCATCTGGTTTGGGACCAGGGGGTCGCAGGTTCGAATCCTGTCACCCCGACAACTGGAAAGGTGAAAGAGACAATCTCGCGGTGTTGTATCAAGGCCTGGGTGGTGTGAGTCACTCAAACGAATAGAACCGTTTTTCGGGGTGTAGCGCAGTTGGTAGCGCATCTGGTTTGGGACCAGGGGGTCGCAGGTTCGAATCCTGTCACCCCGACTCTTTAAAGCAAATTACAGAAATGTGGTTTGCTTTTTTTATTCTTATCTACCCTTTGCGGTATGCTGTAGCGTGTATAACCATGCTATATAAAAAGAGAAGAATATATATGTAATGTATGAGCCAATTTTGATAACTTTGTAACGACAACGAAGGAAACAGTTGACCTGCGCAACGCGTTGAGATGAATGTAAAAAACAATATTGATAAAATTATGGCAAAAGTTAAGATTTCTACAACAATGGGCGACATTACTGTGCGCCTTTATGATGAGACACCCCTTCACCGCGATAACTTCCTGAAGCTTGCTTCAGAGGGTTTCTACAACGGTACACTGTTCCATCGTGTGATAAAGGATTTTATGGTTCAGGGCGGTGACCCCGAGAGCAAGGGTGCTCCTGCCGGCAAGAGTTTGGGAACCGGTGGTCCAGGATACAATGTGCCGGCCGAGATTCAGCCTGCGCTTTTCCACAAGCGTGGTGCCCTGAGCGCTGCACGCCTTGGCGATGAGGTGAACCCGGAGAAGGAAAGTAGTGGTAGTCAGTTCTATATTGTTTGGGGAAAGGTTTACAAGGCTGCCGAACTTAAACAGCTTGAGCACCAGATGAAGATGCAGCAGGACCAGAATATATTCAATGCGCTTGCTATGGAGCGCCGCGAGGAGATTATGAATCTTCGCCGCAACCGCGACCGCGAGGGTTTGATGGAACTGCAGGACAAGTTGGCTAAGATGGCCATGGAGAAGAGCAAGGAGATGGGCGCTCCAACATTCACTCCCGAGCAGACCGAGGCCTATACCACACTGGGTGGAACACCATTCCTCGATGGCGGATACACTGTGTTCGGTGAAGTAGAGGAAGGCTTGGAAGTTGTTGATGCGATCCAGAATGTAGAGACCTCAATGGGCGACCGCCCAAAGACCGATGTTGTGATGAATGTGGTGGTAGTTGAGTAAATACTTATAATAGAAACAGACGATCAGAAGTGATGGATGTTCCCCAAATGGTTGTATGTGCACAACCATTTGGGGAACTTTTCTTATGCTACGGTATCAGTCGGCCTCACAACTCAATTGGAATCTGAATTATAGATAGCCACTTCTCAGGGTCTTCCTGGTTCCATATACCATCGATATAACAGGTGCGCGGATGTCCTGCGAGTCTGTATCCCTGTTTTTCCATGTAGGCAAAAGCCTCGGTGAACGATTCGTAGAAGCGTTCGTAGGGCCCCACATGCTTCATGCAAAGTACCTTCTCTACAGCAGGCAAGCGTTTGAATTGTATGATGTCGCTGTCATTGCCCATCTCATCCACCTGCTCGCAATACTCAATGTCAATGTTCTCGGCGCAGAATTCCTGGTTGTGCTCTATTGTGAAACAGTAGCCGGGTGGTGGGCACTTGCAGCCAATGCGCTGCATCTC
>JAEIGA010010445.1_pt1 | contig 14071 bp, 10 predicted proteins | sample 9270691 | NCBI WGS metagenome assembly JAEIGA01 (sample SAMN17057246, study PRJNA624740) | gut metagenome | biome: biome; isolation source: fecal sample | host: Bos grunniens | place: China: Xizang | collected 2019 | reverse complement strand
TACAGAAACAACTGGATAAAGAGAAGCAATTCAATAAGCAGATAGAGATAAATGCTAAAATCAAAACACTTAAGAAACAACTGAAATAACCTACCATATGGAACTGCCAAAGATGAAATTAACCTCTGCATCAGGTTCGGAAATCAACCTTGAGGCTTTTTATCAGATATGCCCTTCATGTTTCACTGAAGTGAAAGACGAGAAGACAGGGGAACTTGCACATAAAATAAACTTCAGTACATTGAGAGAACTGTTGGGTGACAATGCTTTTGAAGGTGCTGATGAAGAATATGGATTTAACTGGGTGGGCAAGAACGCTGCCCGTAGGGAGGCTGCAAGGGTAATAACCAAGACTTTGCGACCTTGTCCTGAAGAGAGTGTTGACTGGGAGAATACTCAGAACCTGTACATCGAAGGTGATAATCTTGAGGTGTTGAAATTACTTCAGAAGTCGTATCTAGGTAAGATTAAGATGATCTACATTGACCCTCCTTATAACACCGGAAATGATTTTGTTTATAGAGATGATTATGCTCTAGGTGTTGAAGAGTATGATTTGCAATCAGGCAATGTGAATGACTTGGGTGTTCGCTTTAGAAAGAATACCGAGTCTGAAGCCAAAGGACGCTTCCATTCTAACTGGTGTTCAATGATTTATGAGAGACTATTAGTTGCTCGTAGTTTACTAAAAGAAGATGGCGTAATATTTATTTCTATTGGAGTTGAAGAAGTAGCAAACCTTAAGTCCATTTGTAATGAAGTCTTTGGAGAAAACAATTTTGTTGAAATATTCTCATGGGTAAAGACATCAACGCCGCCTTCTTTGGCAACAAAATCTAGAAAGACTAACGAATACATAATCTGTTATGAAAAGAACAAGTCTGGAATTAAATATAATGGAGAACTATTAGATGGAGGGGATCAACCTTTGCTTAATTCAGGAAATAGCAGGACAGTCTTAACCTTCCCAAGAGAAAAAGTCTATTTCAAAGAGAATAAGTTTCCTAATGGAGTATATGAATCATATACTTCAGACAAAGTGTCACTGCTTGATACAATTGAGATTGTAGATGGTTATGCTACAACAGATTTTAGAATGGAAGGCGAATTTAAATGGACACAAGATTTTCTAAATGAGGAGGTGGCAAATGGAACTACATTTATCATTAAGTCAGAATTGTTATCTGTCAGATTTATTAGAACCGGTGAGGGATATAAAAGACCAACTAATTTCATCAAAGACCAATATATTTCGCCAACAATAGATAAGCCTAATAATAATGTCGGAACAAACGAGAATGCAAGTTCTCACCTAATATCTCTAATGGATGGTTCGGAAGTATTTTCATATCCAAAACCAGTTAGTCTAATAAAATATTTGACAAACTTCATTTGTTCTGACTCAGATATTGTTATGGACTTTTTCTCTGGTTCGGGAACTACTGGAGAGGCTGTAATTGAGTATAATCGTCAGAATAATCAGTCTTTGAAGTATGTGTTAATTCAGTTACCAGAAAACTTGGATGATAATTTAGAGTCTTCTGATGCAACCTCAAGAGAGGTTATTCAAAATGGAATAGATTTCTTGGACAAATATGGTAAACCCCACTTATTGTCTGAACTAGCCAAAGAGCGCATCCGCCGTGCAGGAAAGAAAATCAAAGAGGAAGGAGGTCTTCAGGCTCAGAATCTCGACGTCGGCTTCCGAGTGTTCAAGTGTGAGGATAGTTTTATGAATGATGTCTATTTCTCACCGGCAGTATTGAAGCAGGAGGACCTTTTTTCTCAGGTGGAGAATATTAAAGACGGCACATCAGATCTGAGTATGCTCTTCGGTTGTATGTTGGGTTGGGGCGTTCAGTTGTCATTACCTTTGAGTGACTTCACTGTGTCAGGTAAGAGGGTATATAATGTAAATGACGGTGATCTTGTAGCTTGCTTTGCGGAAGATGTGAATGAAGATGTTATTTCAGCAATTGCAGAGTTGTCTCCTCTGCGTGTTGTGTTCCGTGACAGTTGTTTCAAGGAGGCTGCGTTCAAGATGAACCTCTTTGAGTTGTTCAAACAGAAATGCGGTTGGAGCGAGGAGCAGGTGAAAAGTCGTGTTCATGTGATTTAATAAGTCGGGTAGTATGAAACTGAAATTTAAACATCAAGGTTTTCAAAGGGATGCTGCCAAGGCTGTGACTGATGTATTTATCGGTCAGAGAAAGTCCGACGGTTTCTCATATCGTTTCGATAGAGGCTATCAGAAAAACAAACAGCAGGAGGCGTTTGAGACTTTGGGCGTAAGGAATGAGCCTATTATGCTTGATAGAGAGTCTCTTGTTCAAAATATCAGAGAGATTCAGATTCCACAGGATATTGAGCCGATTTCACATATTGTAGGTGAGGGGTTGAATCTTAGTATCGAGATGGAGACCGGAACAGGTAAGACTTATACATACATCAAGACTATGTATGAGTTGAATAAACTCTATGGTTGGAGTAAGTTTATCATTGTGGTTCCGAGCATTGCAATTCGTGAGGGAGTTGTAAAGAGTTTGGATATCATGCAGGACCATTTTGTGCAGGAGTATGGAAAGCGTCTTGAGTCTTTTGTCTATGATAGTAAGAATCTTTCTCCTATAGACGGCTTTGCTATTGACACGAACCTTCATGTGATGGTTATCAATACGCAGGCTTTCAATGCTCGTGGTGCAGATGCGAGGAGATTTACTTCAAGGCTAGAGGATTTTGGCTATCGCAAACCAATAGATGTGATTGCTGCTACGAATCCAATTCTGATTATCGATGAGCCGCAGAGCGTTCTTGGAGTTGACAGGAATAATGCGACCAGGGAGAAATTGAAGGAATTTAATCCGTTGTTCTCATTGTTGTATAGTGCAACTCACCGCAAGGAAGATGTTTATAATCAGGTATATAGGTTAGATGCTATTGATGCACTTAATAAGAAGTTGGTCAAGAAGATAGAGGTTCTTGGAATCAAGCAGCAAGGTAGTACTGCGACAAATGGCTATCTGTATCTTGAAAGTATCGTACCTGGAAAGAATGGTGCAGCACCACAGGCGAGAATAGGATTTGAGGTGAAGACTGCAACTGGTACTAAAGCAGTGACAAGGGCAGTCGGAGAGTACTTTGATCTGTATCAGAATAGCGGTAATCTGGAGGAGTATAAGGATAATTATATCATTGATAGGATTGATGGTGTAAATGGTTTTGTCAGACTGGTAAATAACATTACTCTGTACGAGTGTGATGTGATTGGAGAAGTTAATGAAGAACTGATAAGACGAATTCAAATAAGGGAAACAATCAGAACTCATATTGAACGGGAACGAGGTCTTTTCAATAAGGGTATAAAGGTGCTGTCGCTCTTCTTTATTGATCATGTGGAAAACTATCGTATATATGAGTCCGGAGGCGGTACGAAGAATGGTAGGTTTGCCGAGATCTTTGAGGAGGAATATGAGAGGGTGCTTTCTGAAATGATGCCGGAGTTCGGGGATGAGAATTATCTTCATTATTTGTCTCGCATAGAGGTTTCAAAAACTCATCAGGGATATTTTTCACGTGATAAGAAGGGTAATTTTATTAACTCAAAACTTGAGCGTGGCAGTAAGGAAAGTGCAGATGTTGATGCATATAACCTGATTATGAAGGATAAGGAGAGTCTGTTGTCCCTTGACCCTCGGGTGAAAGGATCTGCTGTACGTTTTATATTTTCTCATTCTGCTTTGAAGGAAGGTTGGGATAATCCTAATGTGTTCCAGATATGTACTTTGAAGAACTCTGATAATGAGACTAAGAAGAGGCAGGAGGTTGGACGAGGTATGAGATTGTGCGTTAATCAGAGGGGAGAAAGGCAGGATGAGGAGTTGCTTGGTCCAGCGGTTTTTGATACCAATATATTGACGGTGATTGCAAGCGAGAGTTATGAAGAGTTTGCAAAGACATTGCAGGATGAGATGGCTAAGGCAATAACTTCAAGACCAATAATCGTTACTGCAAATCTATTTACTGGCAGGACTCTTATTTTCGACTCTGGTGAGGAAAAGACTCTTTCAACGACCCAAGCTGTGGAAGTACATGAGGAACTTGTTGCAAATGGCTATGTGAAGAAAGGAAAACTTACTCAGAAATATTTCGATGACAGGAAGTCAGGTACTTTGGATTTTGGTGATTATAACGGTGCCAAGGATAGCATTGTCAATGTGTTGGATAAGGTGTTCAATCCTGACGCTCTTAATCCAGATAATGCAAGAAAGACAAGAGAGGCCAAATTTGATAAGGATAAGTTTAACCGTACCGAGTTCCAGAGTCTATGGAAGAAAATCAATACCCGAACATTCTATACGGTGGATTTTGAGACGAAGGAACTTGTTGAGAATGCGATAAGGGAGATCGATCTCCATCTGAGTGTTACAGAAATTCGCATAGTTGTCGGTTCTGGAGAACTCTCAAGTATCCGTGATAGAGAAGAACTGGAGACTGGTACTGCGATGAAGTCCGGTAAGGTCCGTACAATACACGTGAATGAAGCTGTGGGAGATAATGTGAAGTATGATCTTGTTGGTAAGTTGGTTGAGAGTACAGGACTTACACGAAAGTGCATCGTGGAGATTCTTACAGGCATAAAGCCGACGACATTCTATCAATTCAGGATGAATCCAGAGGAGTTCATTATCAAGGTGGGTAATATCATCAATGAGGCTAAGGCTTTGGCTGTGATTAAGCACATAGAGTATCACAAACTTAATGAGACTTTTGATAGTGATATATTTACTGAGAACACTATTCGCGGTAAGTTGGGTGTAAATGCCATTGAATCTACAAGGTCGCTGTATGATCTTGTGGTTGTGGATAGTGCTGGTATTGAAAAGAGTTTCGCAGAGTCTCTAGAGAAAGAGGCAGATGTGGAGGTTTATACTAAGTTGCCACGCGGTTTCTATATAAATACTCCATTAGGACATTATAATCCGGATTGGGCTATTGTCTTCCGCGAGGGCACTGTCAATCATGTGTATTTTGTAGCGGAGACAAAGGGAAGCCTTAGTTCAGCGAGTCTTAGAGAAGTGGAGAAGTCGAAGATTGAGTGTGCGAGGAAGCACTTTGAATCACTGTCTGATAAAACTGTTGTCTATGATGTTGTGACTAATTTCGGGGATTTGAGGAATATTGTGACGAGGTAATCTTTAAGGGCCGCGAGAGTTGAACTATTCTCGCGACCCTTCTTCTCAGACATAAAATTTTGTAATGGTAATCGGGATCTAGTGGTGAACCACTATATGTGGGTTAATCAATCTTTAGACTTGTGAGTTCTGATATAGACTTCTTTCTTCTAAATCGATTCTTTTCTTTAGATGAGTTGATGTCAATAATTCTTTTGGTTATCGCATGTGTTATATTGCCTTGGTGCTTTTGTATTTTTGTCTGCGTTTGGTTAGAGAATATTATATATTCGTTGCTAAACTGGCAGTTAAACTCATCTTCAGAAGTGAGGAATTTCTGAAATTCAGAATGAATATTGTATATCTTTTCACCATCAATTTGATAATAAGCCTCAATAAACGCCTCTATAGATTGTAGCCGTATACTGAGAATTTTTAATCTATTTTTAATATCTTTAGCACTAAGCTGATTTGTATATAACTGAGCAAATAATCCCCGATAATCATCTCGGATTTGAGTGATTTCTTTAATAAAATGCTCTCGAATATATCTGCTTTGAGTGAAGTTTTCTTGGACTATGATGGCGATCCAAATAGTTACCGCTAAACTTATTAAGGCAATACAATCTCCGAAAGTTACTTTCCAGAAAATGAAATCCATATATCGTTCTCTAAAATTTCATTGTTAATCCTATACCAACCTTCATGCACCTTTGTAATCCTTGGAGCTGATTGATTAATTCTCCTAGTTTCCCATTTGATGTACGTGTCCTGTTCTAACATTTCAATCCATTCTGGCTCTTCATCAGACTTTAAAATTATGATTTTTGAAACGAGTTCTTGAGAGAAATCGTAAATTAAATTACCGAATGCCTCATCTAAAAATGAAGATGCATATCCGTCGGGACCGTCTAGGTCAATTAACAATTGTTTGCCAGATGAGTAGGCTTTTGCGAATGCACTATTCAATTGAACATGATAAAAGTCCTCTCCTGAGTCGTCTCCTTGATTACAGTATCTTGGACCGGGACTCATTGAATAGTCTATTATTCTTAAGATGTCTTTCTGTTCTTCCATGTGTCTATACAATTTTTAGTTAATTCCCAATAATAAAAAGTGCCGTTAAATTTAGTCTTAAGCTCTTTGGACTTCTCTTTATTAGTGAAGTCTAAAAATACGTTATTTGTTATAACTACTAGATTTTCAATAAAATCATAGTTGTTAGTGTCCTGTATTCTAGGCAATCCTTTATTTCTGTTGTCATCGAATGTAGATGATTGATACTTTTTGTCAAATGCGCCAATAAGTGTGCCTAAATCTGTCTTGATGGATAGTGTGTCTTTTATAACTTGTGATACTTTCTTTCTCAATGTGGCAAGTATTCCTTTTCCTATATCAATCATTGTAAAAAGCACTTTGTCATCTGTATAGTACAATGTTACCAGCCAGTTTTTATCTTGTTTGAAAATGTTCGCGTGCTCAATAGAGTTTGCACACATCTCTTGAATTATACTAAAAACGGGGCGATACGAGTTCTCTGTACCGGTTAGGTGTTTTACAGCGTGTCTAACTTCTAATCCAATTTTATGATTGCTAGTTTTGTCAAAGCCTCTTTGTAACATTAGATTATTAGGGTTCTTTTTCTCTGGCTTCTTTCCCTGAATGCTTTTCATATGGTCAAGAAAGCCGGAATCAACAAATAATTGATAGCAATCATGATTTAGCGGATAGTTGCCAATGACAGATATGTTGCTCTTATAGGAGTTGACTATAGCAAGCAACATGCTTAAGCTACCAATGTCTAAGTGTTTTACATTCTGGAGGTTAAGATATACGTGTTGCTTACTAGTAGTATTGTTCTTGATTTTGGATAAATCTCTTATTATCTTTAAAACCGTGTCAGGATGTGTTAATAGCCTAAAATCTTCTGGTAATTCTATTGTTGTGTTTTGTATCTTGAATCTATTAGATGAAGACTTGTTAATCGCTGAACTATTGCGAATTCTCTTTCTGTGCGCTTTTAATAAATTGCGACTTTTTATAAGAGATTTTCTTCGACGAATTCTCCTAAAAATTGCCTCTTGCAATAGTTGTTGATTTCTTCTCCTCATAGTTCTAAACTTAGATATGCAAAAATATTATTTTATTTGCGAATATCCAATGTTGAGAAAAGATGATTAATAGAAATCCCAATAATAATCCCAACCCGTTTTTCGTGGTGCAAATGTGGTGCAAAATTTAAAAGAAAAATCGCAAACCGTTGAAAATCAAAGATTTGCGATTTAAAATGTACCCGGAGCCGGGATCGAACCGGCACGGATTGCTCCACTGGTGTTTGAGACCAGCGCGTCTACCGATTCCGCCATCCGGGCTGGTGCGCTGTGGGGAGGGTTGCCTCCTGGGCGCTTGCTGAACTGGTCAGCTGATTAAGGAGTGCAAATTTATCTGATTTTTTGGAAATTGCAAAATAATTATATCGGTACATGGTCAAATATGTTATCTTTGTAGAATGCAACTTGGTAAAATTGCGACAGTGAAAGATAAATTGAAAATCGTCGGATGGAACAGATAAACATATATTCTGGCAGCAAGATAATAAGCAAGGTTTTCGTTCAGGATGGAATAGAGGGACTTGAGAAATGTCTGGACTCTTATCAGCATGTATTTGCTGTGATGGACGAGAACGTGGCGATGCATTCTCCTTATGCCATGCAGATAGCTCAGATCATGAACAGCAGGCATGTCCCTGGAAAGCTTGTGGCCGTTTCGGAGGAGACAAAGACAATGGACACCGTCATGGATATCTGTGAGTGGCTGTTGGATAGCGGGGCCGACAGGAATGCCCTTGTGCTTGCAATCGGCGGCGGAATCACTACAGACATCGTGGGCTTTGCAGCGTCCATCTACAAGAGGGGGGTGCGCTTTGCCTATATGCCTACCACGCTTCTTGCCCAGGTGGATGCAGGAATCGGAGGCAAGACGGGCGTCAATCTCGACCGATACAAGAACATTCTCGGAGTGATCCGTCAGCCGGAGTTCGTCTATCTGTGTCCGCAGGTGCTTTCGAGCCTCCCTCACAAGGAATTCATTGCAGGTGCTGCTGAACTTCTGAAGACCTTCATCATAGAAGACAAGGGATATTACGACAGGACAGTTGCTGTTCTTAATGATATGCAGAAAGGCTATGCAATCCTTCCGGATGAAAGCTCTGACGATTATTGGGGAGACTGTATCCAGGCTTACTCGCAGGAACTTACAGAGCTTATAGCTGCTGCGGCTCGAGTAAAGGCCGGTATCGTCTCGCGCGACCAGTTCGAAAAGGGGGAACGCCGTAAATTAAATCTTGGGCATACGTTTGCACATGCAATCGAGACTCTGGCACAAAGATCGGGATATGAGATTTCTCATGGTGAAGCTGTCGCAATGGGTCTTGTCCTTGCTGCCCGTCTCTCCGACCGTGTGTTCCATGGAGACATGGATTCTCCTACTGCTCTTGAGGCTGAGGTGCGTGCAAACCTTGTCGAATGTGGTCTGAACCCTGATTGTCCGTTCAATCTCGAGGATATGGCTGAGATAATGCTCAAGGATAAGAAGGCGGAAACAGGCAAGATACATTTCGTGCTTATGCGCGAGATCGGAGATGTCACTGTCTATGACCTTACAGTCGAGGAAGTATGCCGTCTGATGGCATGATGCACAGCCTTATAAATGAATGACTTATGATTTGTACTACTATACAGGATAGAAATCTGGAGCAGATATTCGAGGCTCTGGAACATTGCGAGATGGCGGAGATACGCCTGGACAGGTGTGAGCTCACCGCCAAGGAGTCTGATGAACTCTTTTCGTCGGATGTCCCCCTTGTGGCCACCTGCCGCATAGGCGAAATCGCAAAGAACGACCCTACGCTCCAGGACCTTCCGGAACAGAGCCGAGAAATCAAGGCGATGCAGATTGCCGAACGCAGGCTCATCAGGGCTGTCGAGGCTGGCGCAAGATACGTGGATGTGGAGCTTGAGGCTCCGAAGCAGATGTCCAAGCGTGTGCGTCAGGCAGCGCATGAGAACGGCACTATATTCATACGTTCATACCATGACTTTGAAGGGACAGATTCTCTTGAAGCTCTGAAAGCGGTGGTGGAGAAATGTGTGTATCATGGTGCGGACATGGTGAAGGTCATAACTACCGCCCACTCGGAAGAAGATGTGGAAAAGGTCATTGCCTTGTATGAGTGGTGCCGCAATAACACGGAAGATTCAAGAATATCCGCTCTTGCCGACGGAGGACTCATCGCATTCTGCATGGGAGAAGCCGGAAAGTCTTCGCGTCTGGAATGCCTGAGACATGGTGCCCCATATACATATGCTGCCCTGTCTGAAGATGATTCGGCAGCTCCTGGACAATGGCCGACCAATGAAATGCGCCAGGCTGTCTATGGCGACTTCCGATTCATCGGAATCAAGAGCACCGAGTCACTCAGAATGCCGGTGTCGAAAAGTTTCGCCCAGAGAGCGATAATCGCTGCTGCATTGGCTGACGGCACATCGCATCTGAAAGGATACACCCCATGCGGGGATAATGAATCTGCTCTGCAGGTAGCAAGAAGCCTTGGTGCACAGGTTGAGGTGGATGGAACAGATCTGACCATAACAGGTATAGGAGCTTCTCTTGGAAGTCTGGAACATCTGCTTGACAGCGAGGGGCATTCTGCAGAAGATGCAGATGGTAATCCTGTTCTCCATGTGGGTGAATCAGGCCTTCTGACCCGTATGATGATTCCTCTCATGTCGCAGCTCTCTCCTAAGTCTGTTACATTTACCGGTGAGAAGACTCTGCTTGGCCGTCCTTTGACCGGTGCAAAAGAAATCATGGAAGCCTTCGAGGCAGACATACAGCCGGATCCGGTCCTTGTGCCTCTCTCAGTCAAAGGCCCGCTTAAGGCCGGACGTGCGGAAATCTCAGGTAAACATGGTTCCCAGCTCATCTCGGGCCTTCTTATGGCCCTGCCTTTTGCAGAAAAGAACAGCTCTCTCATAGTTCATGAGCCAAAGAGCATCCCATATATGTTCATCACCCTCGAAGTTCTCAAGAAGTTCGGTATCAAGATCGGTAACGATATGCTCGGAGGACGTGACTTCATTGAGTCGAACGGTGACTGGTCTCTCTGTACAGAGATGGTGTTCAAGGTAAAGGGCGGTCAGAAATACAAGGCTGCAGATATAGATCTGGAAGGGGACTGGAGTGCAGCAGCCAACTTCCTGGTTGCCGGTGCGGTCTTCGGTAAGGTAGAAATCACTGGACTTGACACAACATCCCTTCAGGCCGATCTGTCCATCATGGACATTCTCATGGATGCGGGTGCAAGTCTGTCTCAGCTTGATGGTGACAAAGGAAACATCACTGTCCAGCGTGCTCCTCTCAAGGCTTTCAATGTGGATGCTTCCAACTGTCCAGACCTGTTCCCGATTGTCTCGGTTCTTGCTTCCTTCTGTCAGGGAACCAGCCGTATTGCCGGTGTAGGACGCCTTGCAAACAAGGAAAGCGACAGGGCAAAGGCTATCATAGAGATGCTCACCAAGATGGGAGTGAAGGCAGACGTGGAAGGCGACGAGATGGTAGTCGAAGGCCATTCCCTTGCACAAAGGTTGCTCAGTGAAGATCCTGGCCTTCTTCGTGGAGGTGACTATTCGTCTCATCACGACCACCGGATGGTAATGGCTCTGAAAGTGGCTTCTCTTGGAGCTGACAGTCCTATAGTGATAGACGATGAAGACTGTGTCTCAAAGTCTTTCCCGCAGTTCCATCAGCTTTTCGGCGTTTTGGATGTGGCGCCTAATTCGGTGATATAGAGAATGTTAATGATATAGCCCTGCTGCAAATGACAGCAGGGTTCAGGTATTAAATTATTGATATACAATACGATAGCTGACACGAGGTTATGAACGGTTTCGGTAGAAAATTTAGGGTTTCGATCTTCGGTGAGTCCCATGGAGAACTTATCGGGGTGGTCATGGATGGTGTCCCTGCAGGACTTGAGCTCTCTGAGAAGGATTTTGAAAGCGATATTCTGCGCAGGAAGAGTGGGGCAAGGGGTACGACTCCTCGTATCGAGGCAGACAAGCCTTCGATCATCAGTGGTGTCTTTGAAGGTCACACAACAGGTGCCCCGCTCACAATAACATTCAGAAACACCAATACTCAGTCTTCTGATTATGAGCTTTTCTCAGCTATGCCAAGACCAGGTCATGCAGATCTGACAGCAGCCTTGAAGTGGGATGATTGTCAGGATCCCCGTGGCGGTGGGCATTTCTCCGGAAGGCTCACTCTGCCTGTAGTTGCAGCCGGAGTTGTTGCAAAGAAGATACTGGCTGATGCGACCATCCTTGACGAGACCCCTGTAAATTCTGTGAATGCACGCATCGTGGAACTTGGCGGTATTCCATGTGGTCAGATCGCCGCTCAGCCCGGCAGTGATGTTGAAGGTCATAAAGACAATGAGCAATGGAAACAGGCAATCGACGCTGCCATAAAGGAAGGAGACAGCCTTGGAGCAGTGATAGAATGTGAGGTTCCGGACATTGATCCCGGCTATGGAGAGCCTTTCTGGGACAGTGTCGAATCATATATAGCTCATGCGGTATTCTCGATTCCTGGAGTAAGAGGCATCGAGTTCGGTGACGGTTTCATGGCTGCACGTATGAAAGGTTCTGAGCATAACGACCCTATAGGTGAAGACGGAAGGCCGATGAAGAACGGAGCCGGCGGAGTGAACGGCGGAATAACAAATGGATCTCCGATACGATTCAGGGTAGCCTTCAAGCCGACATCGAGCATACGCAAGCCTCAGACAACCTTCAACTTCGCAAAGGGCGAGATGGATGTTCTTGAGATTCCCGGGCGCCATGACGTCTGTTTTGCACTCAGAACCCCTGTGATAGTGGAGGCTATGACTGCAATTGCTCTTGCCGATCTTGTCCTTTTAAAATAGAAAACCTGTTTTTTGACCTATGAAGAAGTTTATTCTATTGGCAATTCTTGCCTTGTCGTCATTGGTGGCGACTGCCCAGTCCCATCCGGAGGATAAAGGATATAATTATATCCCCGACATCCCATATACGTCAGTAGATGAACAGGATGCATATAGAAAGGAAAGATGTGTCCTGGATATTTATTATCCCCAGACAGATAAAGGATTTGCGACACTCGTATGGTTTCATGGAGGCGGACTTGAAAAGGGAAACAAGAAGATTGTCGAAGGATTCCGCAGGCAGGGTTTTGCAGTAGTTGCGGTGAATTACCGACTTTTCCCTAAGTGCAAGTGTCCGGATTATATAGACGATGCGGCGATGGCAGTTGCATGGGTGTATGAGAACATTGAAAGATACGGCGGCATAAAGGAGCAGGTCTATGTCTCAGGCCATTCTGCAGGCGGTTATCTTGCTCTGATGGTTGCGTTGGCTAAGGAATATGCGTCCAAGTATGATTTTGATGCGGACAAGATTGCCAAGTATTATCCGATAAGCGGCCAGACTGTGACCCATTACACCATCAGAAAGGAAAGAGGGCTGCCTGACGGCATTCCTGTCATCGATGAATTTGCTCCTATGACACATGCGGGCAGGGGAGGCTCACCTATCGTGCTGATTACAGGTGACCGGACTCTCGAAATGCTTGCCCGTTATGAGGAGAATGCCCATCTTCAGGCTCTTCTGAAGAACTTCGGACATGATTCTGTCCTATACGAAATGCAGGGCTTCAACCATAGTAAGGTCGTAGCACCTGCATCAGCTCTTATCAGTAATGATATCAGAAAGCTTTGGAAAGAGTATTCTAAGACTGTTCGCTAGCTCTAAATGCTTCCACAGCGCTCCTGACATGCCCATGTTTCAAAAGGAGAGACTTCGCTGATTCATAATCGGTGATTCCGGTCTCCTCCATGATCATGCGTGTGCCGCGGTCCACGAGCTTGCTGTTTGTAAGTTCCATATCGACCATCTTGTTGCCACGCACTCTGCCGAGACGTATCATTGTCGCAGTCGAAATCATGTTCAGCACGAGCTTCAGTCCTGTGCCGGATTTCATTCTCGTGCTTCCTGTCACAAACTCAGGTCCGGCAACCACTTCGATCGGAATATCCGAAACTTCCGCCAGAGGGCTGCCGTAGTTGCTGGTGATGCATCCTGTCAGAAGCCCATGAGCCTTGGCCTGCTTTACAGCACCGATGGCATAAGGTGTCACGCCTGATGCTGTGATTCCTATAAGGGTGTCATCTGCACATGGTGAGTATTTCTCCAAATCTTTCCATCCCTGTTCCCAGTCGTCTTCTGCTCCTTCAATGGCATTTCTGATGGCTTCGTCTCCTCCGGCGATAATACCGAAGAACTTGCCTGAAACTCCGTATGTCGGAGGGATTTCAGAAGCATCCACGATTCCAAGACGTCCGCTGGTTCCGGCTCCAAGGTAGAATACCCTTCCTCCCTGTTTCATCCTTTCTACTATTCCTTCTACAAGTCTCTCGATCTGAGGGATTGCCTTGGCAACTGCAAGAGGGACTTTCATGTCCTCTGCATTTATGGATGTGAGTATTTCATTGGTTGACATCTTTTCCAGATTGTCATATACCGAAGCTTGTTCCGTTGTTCTCATTTCGTTTTTTCTTTCAGGAGTAACTGTTAGTCCTGCTTTGATTCAATCGCTTTGAGCTTTGCTGCATCCTTGTCAAAGAAGAAGAACTTGGCTACGAGAAGCACAATTCCTGCCACAATCCATATGATTGAAAGTGCAGCCATCCCTACAGACAGACCGAGTTTCGGGCTGATGAGTCCGAGGATAAGCGGAGCAAGGGATCCCATTCCGAATCCGAACATCTGGAGTACGGCTGATGATGACGAATGGTATTT
>JAEIGA010010444.1_pt1 | contig 14072 bp, 19 predicted proteins | sample 9270691 | NCBI WGS metagenome assembly JAEIGA01 (sample SAMN17057246, study PRJNA624740) | gut metagenome | biome: biome; isolation source: fecal sample | host: Bos grunniens | place: China: Xizang | collected 2019 | reverse complement strand
GGATGGGTTCGGATGGGTTCGGATGGGTCGGGATGTTTCACGTGAAACATTTAAATTGTCTGACTATTTAGGGAGTTGTGCGACAATTATGTGTTTCTTCTATATTATGGGGTCGGAGTGGGTCGGAAAATTGTTTGACAATTCAATGAAAAGTCTAAACATTTTTAAACGTTTAAAGTGATATAATATTGGTGGGGAGAGTAGGCAATTTTGATTCACGGGGAATGAGGTAATTATTATGGATGAACTGTATAATGAATGTAGTTATGTGTCATGTATTGTTGATGAATGTAATGATGTTGTTATTCCTAACGTATATGGTTGTTACACGGATGATGAAATTTCAGATATATTAGATGAACATCCCGAATGGTCTGTTAAGTGTATACCTACTTTTATATGAGAAATGAGGTGCTGGCTATGATTAGAATAAAAGGTTTATCACGTGAAGTATATGAAGAGTTGCGCGGTGAGGGTTTTCCACAATGTGCACCGTTTGAGTATAACGGTATTGAAGATACATGTACAATCGACCTACCGCAATATGCCATCATTAAGTTTAGAAATAATATGGGATGTGATATTGATATAAAGGGCAACAAATACGCGTTAGATGATTGTGACTTTAAATCAATTGAATTATCATAAATAAAGCTGGTGACCTACCGCCAAAACGGGGAGAATAGGAGTTTATATGGATATTGTATTAAATCAGAATGTGGGAATTAAGAACACGGAACTTAAAAAGGTTACTACCGAAATCCGACGCGCTAGCGCTAACGTAATCGGTAACACTTTTAAGATTTCAGCGTTAATCGCGCGTGTCGACCGTGACGAACTCTATATTGAGGACGGTTTCTCTGACGTATTCGACTACGTTAAACAGTGTTTCGGACTTGAAAAATCTAGCGCCTACAACTTAATACGTGTTGGTAACGACTTCATAGAAGAAGTGAAAAAGGGCAACATTACCAGCTACGAAACACTACTTGAACATGGTTCAAAAGATTACTCTATATCACAAGTTTTCAAAATGTTACCGCTGGGAATTGAAAAAGCAAAAGAACTCACAACCGACGGTGTTATCACATCGGATATGAGTTGTAGACAGATAGAACGTATAGTTAAAGAAAATACTGAGGGCACAAAAGCACGCGGAAAAGCTAAAACCGACCCCGAACCCGACAACGAACCCGATGAAACAGAATCTAATGATACTGTATGTATGATTAAGTGGGAAGAACTCCCCGATGAATTTTGTGATTTTCTCCGTCAGCGTTTTGATTTTGATAATTTCGACGCTATCGGAGAGATAATTATAAACTAATTTAATATTGCTGTCCTAACGGCACGACGGGGAGAAATGGAGATATTACTATGGTAAAATCTGTTAACTTTTCACGCAAGGACGAAATCAATTCTACCAGCGCAACACCTTTACAGAACGCAAAAAATGAGGTCATAACAATGGTTGCTGGTGCTATCACCACAAGACCCGACAATGAAACGGGTGAAGAAGTCACCGTGGGTATTATCATTACTGATGAATACGGGGCAATGTCCACTATCTCAAAAACCGCTATCCGTGGTCTTGACCTTGTTATTGACTACATGAATGAAGAAAAAGTGAATACATGCCAGCTAAAGGTTAATTGCGGTAAATCTAACGCTGGGCGCGAATTTATCACACTTGCAATAATCTAACTATCAACCATCTATATAAAAACGACCTAAACGGGCACGGGAAACACAAACCCGTGTCCGTTTAAACGTTTAGAAATGAGGTGTTTATGTTTACGATATGGGATTTTATCGTGACAGTAATTGATGCTAGACCTATATTCGTTATATCAATAAATGGAAAATTTGAAAACATTTATACGTATAATGAGTTAGCATTAAATGATACAATTAACCGTTTACATATGTCAAAATTACGAATACGTTCTATCAATGGAAAACCTACCTATATAATAGATTGTGAGGTATAAGCTATGAAACGTAGTAATAAAATTTCTGAAATATTAGATTTACCATTAAGTAAAATTATGTCAATGTCGCGTAGCGATTTAGCTAGAACGGTGTCAAAACTTGCTAGCGCTGGCAATAAACGATTAGTTAGATTACAAAAACAGAACATTACGACACCAGCTAGTGAATATATTTTAAAACATGGTGGTAAATTTTCCGTTGCTGGAAAAAATGTTGCCGAATTACGTGAGGAGTTTCAACGCGCTAAAGGGTTTTTAGAATCCAAAACCGCCACCGTGCGCGGATATAAAAAGTGGTCGTCAGAAATGGCAAAAACACTTTTTAAAAATACGGGAATAAATTACGATGATTTGACGGAAGATGAAAAAAGAATATTTTGGAAAGCATATTCAAAATTAGAGGAATTAGATTACGCTAACGTACATGATAAACGTTATCGAACATCGGTAAACGAAATATACGACGCGGTAAAAGGTGGATTAACTAAAGATGATATCGAATCATTTGTGACAAGGTTAAATGACCAAATATATGAGGAACGAACCGCCGAATTATTTTCGGGATTACAAAATCCATTTACGACCGTTAATAAAAATAAATAATATGAGGTGGTTATGTATGATAGCGAATTTGAATATTATAAACCCGAACAAATAGAACTGGTGTTATCTAAAGTTATTAACCGCGCCACCGACAAAATAACATACCGCAAAAAACAATTTTATAATATCCCGTGTGCGTTTGATATTGAAACAACCTCAACGTATGATGAAAATGGTGAAAAAATCGCATTTATGTATATATGGGTTTTGAACATTAACGGAACGTCAATAATCGGTCGTACATGGGATGAATTTGAAATGTGTATAAATACAATACACACTAAATTGTTCACAAATGAGGAACGGATTTTCGTAATATATGTTCATAATTTGGCTTATGAATTTGCTTTTATCGGTAGGCGCTTTACATGGGAAAAAGTGTTTTCTATTGACACACGAAAGCCAATATATGCACGTACTTGTGATGGAATAGAATTTAGGTGTAGTTATTTATTAAGCGGTTATAAATTAGCTAAAGTCGCTGAAAATTTACAAACGTTTAAAATAAAAAAGCTGGTTGGAGATTTAGATTATTACAAAATAAGACATTCCAAAACACCTATTAGTTTTAAGGAATTACGCTATGTTATTAACGACGGTCGTATAGTTGTAGCATATATTCAAGAGGAAATAAATCGAAATGGCAACATAGCCAAAATCCCATTAACTAAAACGGGTTACGTGCGTTTAGAATGTCGGCGTAATTGTTTTACTACATCTCACCGTGAACGTAAAGGTAATAAATATCGTGCACGTATTAAAAAACTAACGTTAACACTTGACGAATATAATGTATTAAAAATGGCGTTTGCTGGCGGATTTACCCACGCCAATCCATTTTATACAAACAAAATATTACACGGGGTAGTATCAAAAGATTTTACGTCGTCGTATCCTACAGTAATGGTTGCTGAAATGTTTCCTATGTCACCAGCGGAAAAATTAGACGATGTTTCACGTGAAACATTTGATTATTCAATAAACCATTATTGTTGTATATTCATAGCGCGGTTTACTAATCTACATAGCAAAATTATGTTTGACAATCCCATATCATCATCTAAATGTTATGAGTTAAAAAACGCGGTATTAAATAACGGGCGTGTAGTTTCGGCGGATAGTTTTATTATTGCTATCACAAATATTGATTACATGGTATATAAAGAATTTTATACATGGGATAATATGGAAGTATCGACATTTTATAGATATAAAGCCGATTATTTACCTACCGAATTTGTTGATAGTATATTGACGTTTTATGAAGATAAAACAAAATTAAAAAATGTAGCTGGAAAAGAATCAGAGTATTTACATAGTAAAGAAAATGTTAATAGTTGCTATGGAATGAGCGTTACTGATATACTACGCGATGTTATAACATTTAGTGAAGATGAATTATGGGGTTTATCTAAAATTGATAGAGAAAACGAAATTGAACGTTATAATAAAAACCCACAACGTTTTTTGTTTTACCCGTGGGGTATTTTCGTAACTAGCTATGCAAGGCGTAATTTATTCACCGCGATACTTGAATGCGGTGAAGATTATATTTATGCGGATACCGATAGTGTAAAAATCTTAAACTATGATAAACACGCTGAATACTTCAAACGTTACAATGAAAACATTTCTAAACGTTTAGAAATTGCGTGTAAATATCACGGTTTTGATGTTTCACGTGTAAAACCTAAAACCGTAAAAGGTATAGAAAAACCTTTAGGTGTTTGGGATGATGATGGTGCTTATGATGTGTTTAAAACGCTGGGTGCTAAACGCTATATGTATTTAGAAAATAACGAATTACACATAACGTTAGCTGGGTCAAATAAGAAAATGACCGCGGAATATCTACAAAAAACGTATGGTAAATATTACGCGTTTTATAAATTCGACAATGATATGTGTATACCTAAATCACATAGTGGTCGTACTTCAAGTTGTTATATCGACTATGAAACTAAAGGTGAAATTACTGATTATTTAGGTAATAAAGGAACATACCACGAATTAACTAGCGTACATATGGAACAAACGGAATATAATTTATCTATAACCAGCGCATATATCAATTATTTCTTGAAAATACAAGAGGATAACAGGAGATGATTTTATGAAAAAAGGAAAATTTTATTCACTTGACAAAATTAAAAAACATAACGCGGAATATAATTTTATTATTGGTGAACGTTCAAACGGTAAAACATATTCTGTTAAAATGGAAATGTTGAAACGTTATGCGGAATCCGATGGAAAAGAGCAAAGCGCATTATTGCGTAGATGGGATGAAGATTTTAAGGGTGCACGCGGTACAAATATGTTTTCCGATATAGTAGCAAACGGGGAACTAGAAAAATTGTTCGGTGACAAATATGATAATATTGTCTATTTTCGCCACGCGTGGTATTTATCTAAAACGGATGAAAAAACGGGTAAACCCGTAAAAGAAATTGAACCGTTTTGTTGGGCGTTTGCTATCACCGCGATGGAACACGATAAATCTACCAGCTACCCAAAAGTTACAACCGTGTTATTCGATGAAGTATTAACCCGTAAACAATATGTGCCCGATGAATTTATTTTATTTATGAATTGTTTATCAACTATTATTCGTGAACGTGATAACGTTACTGTTTATATGCTGGGTAACACGGTTTCACACTTTTCACCGTATTATGTAGAAATGGGGTTAAAACATATCCGTAACATGAAACAAGGCGACATAGATATTTATAAATATGGTTCGGATGGTTGTAAAGTTGCCGTAGAATATATAGGTGAATCAAAATTCTTAAAAAAATCTAATAAGTATTTCGCGTTCGACAATCCTAAATTAAACATGATTAAATCGGGCGCGTATGAATTAGATATACACCCACATTTAACCCGTAGATTTAAAAATAGCGACATTATATTTATATATTTTGTCACGTATGAGGAATATATTTTACAATGTGAGGTAGTTCAAGTAAATAATGAAGTGTTTACGTATGTTCACGAAAAAACCACCGAATTAAAAGATACTGACAACGATTTAATATATTCCGTAGAAATTACAAGTAAACCTAATTACCGCGTAGGGATAATGAAACCCCGTGATAAAATCGGTGAACGTGTCGCGTTTTTCTACAAACACAATTTAGTGTTTTATCAAAACAATGAAATAGGGGAAATTATAGCAAACTATATAAAAGATACCGACGGGGTTATGATATGATAGTAAAAATAAAATTTTCCAACGGTGACACGGAAACTATTTTCGATGTGTTTTCTATTGAAAAAAGTGATTTTGAATTAAGAATAAAAAAATCTAAACATTATGTTTATTCCGTTTATAATTATGAAACCGAAAAAATTAAATCCGTGGAAATATTAAAGGTGAAATGATGTATCACGAAATAACAACAATTGAATATAGAGCGGTAGCATTATTTATTATAATAATGATAGTCGCGTGGTTAATAAATAAGTGGGGTAAATAACCCCACTTATTTTAAACGTTTGGAATTATGTTTCACGTGAAACATTTTTCTTTACAAATAAATCATGTTCCGCTTTTCTACGATTAACCAAACCTTTTAACGTAACACCGCCAGCTTTATTATATAACAACATTTTTTCAGCAATTACGGACTTTTTACGTGTTCCGTTTGCGGTTAACTGGCGTATGTTTCCGATATTAAACGCGAAACTAACTAAACTATCAAATTCATTTTGATTAAATCTATATTTATATTTCACGTTTATTTCGTTAACATGATTTTCAAATTTTTTTAAATCATCAATTAAAAACTTTTCCGCGGTTTCTTTGCTTATCTTCATATTAGGCGCTATGCTACCCGTGTGACCGTAACCGATAGTATAAACGCCAGCTGGGCATTTATACGCGCGTAATCTTAAACCCTCAAATTTTTTAATCATTTCGATACCGTTTTTAGATGTTCTCATATCTTTATTCCTCCAGCTTATCCGTTAGTTTCTGAATTGCTAAAGTATTATTGTTTATAGCATCGGTTAGTTTCTCAGTTTTAGCGTCGTTTTTATCCTCACGATATTTAACGTACCATGCACAAGCACCAAAACAAACAATCGGAAAACCCGTTGTCGATACTAAATCAGCTAAAATTTTAAACATATCCATAATATCACCTCTTTTCTAAACGTTTAAAAAATTACTCCATCGCGTAACAATGCCATTATTTCAGCGCGTTCGGGGTCGGTTGCTTTAGTTTTAAGTAAACAATGTTTAACCCTAACGAAACCGCTATAATTACCCAAATAAACTGTTTTATTAGCTGGGTAGCCGTATAATTCGTTATATCCGTTTGCGTCGTATCCGTGTCTACGTGATAGTATCAAGTATGGTTTTTTAGCGCCCATTATGCCAGCGTTCGCGGATAAATTACCCGATTTAGACACGTGGAACATTTCATGCGTTAATGAATGACCAATCATACTAACTCCAGCAACTACGCCTAAACCACCACCCGTGGCAATAGACAAACCAGCACCAGCGCCAGCAACTAACGCGGATAGCATACCCGTGGCATTACCACTAGTTAACGGAATTTGCTGGGAACAATTACCGCTAAATGTATATAATACAGTATCGCTGGGCATATCTTTTGAACGTTTTCCGCTAACCTCAGCTAAACACGTACCCGTATAAACGTCAATTTTATATTTAACGCCTATTTTACCGTTCATAACGTCGTTAACGTTTATTTCAACAATCCCAATAAAAGGTAAATACAAATGTGCTGAAACATACGGCGCGTAATCGGTCGCGTTCTTTTTAGTTTCTTTTACGTCAATACTCCCACAATCTACCGTCACGAATTGACTACTAACCACACTAGCACTAACGCCACTATCAAGATACCCCAAAATAATATTATGTGCACCGCTAACGGTTGGGGTAGCATATACTTGTATTAGTGAAATAATACCATCTAATGGGTTCATCCATATTTTTTTAATAGTTTCCATTAGTGTAGAATCCCACAAATAAGCACCTAACGCGTCAAGTTGTGCGCTAGTAGGATTATAAACCGTAAATAATTTACTACTTGTTACGGTGTCGGGTAATACGGGCGGTATTATCGGGGTTGGCGTTGGTGGGTCGGGGTTCGGATTAACGGGGTCATCGGGATTTGGTGTCGGGTCGTCGGGTGTCGGTGTCGGTGTCGGGTCGTCGGGTTGTGGTGTAGGGTCGGGTGTTGGTGGTGTATACGGGTCAATGTTCGGCGGTGAATACGGGTCGGGTGTTGGGTCGGGGTCGGGTTGTGGGTCGGGGTCGGGTTCGGGGTATGGGTCGGGGTTTGGTTGTGGTAATGGTAAATCGGGTATAATTTTAGGATAAGTTTCGGGCACTTCTTCAGGGTCGGGGTTTTGTGCTGGTTCTTGTTGTGGGTATGGGTCGGGTTGTGTTTCGGGGTATTTAGCTGGGTAAACAGTAGGTAAATCACTAGGTGCACCCGTAGGATAGTTTAACGGATACCATTCGGGGTATGATAATGGGAATTCATCATCATTGGGAAAAATAGCATCTTCTTGTAATAACGGATTAAGACCAGTTCCCATGCCATAAATCATAATCCATGCGATTTTACCATATACGCTTTGAGAAAATGTACCCGTAGCGTTTAATTGTGGATTATACGCGATAAGGTCAAAGGGCGTGGTTAAGTCACTATATGAATAATATACCGTTTTATCATCATATGTATAGCTATCGGATAAATTTGATGTGGTTTCTGTGGGGGTGTCGCTTGTACCCTCATGGTATGAATGTTTAAGCGAATTAGGGTCGTTGGAAGCGACAATAACACTATATTTAGTATTAGTAGCTTTCCACATTGTAGCAACTCCGTTATCTGCCCACCATTGGTCGGTATAATAATAGTTAACACCATGATTTAATAAATGAGTTGATAAAACCGCGCGCGACGCTATGGGTATGGGTTGTACAACCTCAACTAATCCAATTTCATCGTTTGATTTTTCTCCCGTTTGAAAAGCGCCCATATCAATTAGAGTATTTTTAAATGTTTCTATGGTGTTTTCATCAAAATAAATATTATCACCATCAAAATAAGCTATAACTTTCCCACCGATAGTTGAACCAACGTTATAAAGTGCATTACCTACGGTATCCCAAAAATTCGGTGCGATATTATATAAACCTACACCAGCAATTATACCTAAACACGGTGCGATAGCTGCCCCGAACGTGCCTAAATCTAAAGCTAAAAAAGCAACACCCGATGTTGTAGCTGTTCCACCTTGTACCGCGCCCGTCATACTATAAACGGTAGCACCTACGCCGTTACCACCTACAACGGTATTTACAACGGCGTTCCCTATTTCGTTACCGTTATCCGCGATAACTTTAACAACGTTACCTTCAACAACGGTTTGACCAGCTTGTATCACGTCTTTTAAAGCCGTTGAAAAATCTATAACACTCATAAAATATCTCCTTTTAAACGTTTAAAATGTTTCACGTGAAACATTAACCACCAGCGCATATTAGAATATAGCTACCATTAGCGTTTAATCCGCTGGGAAACTCTTTAACGGTATTATAAACGCGTGAATCCATAACAAATGAACCATCATCTAAATACAAATTAGCACCGTTTTCGTCTTCCACCTTATCAATTATCGCTTTAGCTTGTTGTATATCCGTTGCGAATGTGAATAATACATCTACTGATAAATGTATCTCCCATCTATTATTAGCTATATTTTTTATATCGTCGATAAAATACCAGCGTCCGAATTTATCAATATATGCATAATTATAGTAATATGCCAACGGGTTTACATGTTGAATCTCAATAATAACTTTAGTTGTTGATGTTTGTTTTTTAATTGTACCACTTAAATTTAATTGATTACTTATATAACCCGTTTTGTTAACTCTATTTTTTTCAGCGGTACAAGTGCACAATGTTAATTGCATACTATACACTCCTTATTTAAAATAACCCTCTAGTCAATTAGAGGGTTATGTATTTATACATTTTTAGGTATTCCGTATATTTTTAATTTTCTGTTAACACTTAATGTAGCGTGTGTATTATCAGTAAATGTTATCGTACCGCTATATGACGCATTACGGTCTTTAACCCCAAACCAATACTCCGCGTTTAATTCCATATTTGGATAGATAACGGTAGTATCATAAGAACTTGTGCCCGTATTATTATACATACCGTGAATAACTACCGCCGAATAATTAGCTAATGAATCTGATAACTCAATTGTAGTTCCCGTTTCCTCAACAAATGACGCTAATTGTGTTAAATTTAAATCAGATATAAACGTTGCATCAGCATATTGAGAATATTCAAAATTGTCGTACAATTCGGGTACGTATACTTCACTAATATCATATTCTTCATTAGTATATCCAATGGTAGGGAGTGCCGTATTTATAGCCTTATCAGTAATTGCACAAACATATTTATGCTCTGTTACACCATTTTTAAATATAGGGCGATTAGCGGATAATTTACCATACACGCTATTATATCCTTTTTTATTAACAACACCGTTAAATATTTCTAATGATGAACCGATTTTAACACCGCCTAAAACTTCAGAGCTAGCGGTAGGTAATACATATGGTGTTGCTGGTGTAGGATTGTTGTTTTTCAACACTTCACCATCCATTGTTAAACCCTCACCAATTTTAACACCGCCTTTAGTGTCGGCGCTAGCGGTCGGGAGTGTGTACGAACTACCACCGCCACCGTTATTAAGTTCATCGCCTAATGTGGATAATGAACCATCTTTTTTTCTAAATGGAATATTAAAAGGTATCGGAAACATAATATTATCTCCTTTTTAAACGTTTAAAATGGGGTAATGTTTCACGTGAAACACTACCCCACGTGTTTTATGCTACGTAGAATACAACGAAATTTTCGTTGGTGTCGTTGAAATAACCAGCAAAAGCATTATAGAAATAATTCCAAAAATCAGCTTTTTCGTTATAGTGTGTTCTTACTTCACGATTAAGGTTTGAAACGCCTAACGCGTCGCGGTCAAACATGCAAGCAAGTACACCCCCAGCATCAACGTCATGACCGCTAGCTGTCTTAATTTTGATGTTGCTGGTGTCGGCGAACGCATAACCCGTTCCACTACCCTGCCAAAACGGAATACTATCGGCGTTCGGTAGTGCGGTATATTCCTTATGGAATGTATCGGACTGTAAGAAAATGTCAGCGCCGTTTTTAAATTCTGAAAGCATAGCAACATGAAGTTTACTTTCGGGTGTGAAACGCGCCTCACCGCCTACATTAAATACCGTTGAAAGAACTTTCATACGGTCAATATAGTTTTTCATTGTGTAACAAGCAAAACGAATAAATTCGGGTGTAACAATTGCCTTGCTAGCGGTCAAATTTGCACTATACTGCTGGTTATACAAATAGAGAAGATTAACCGCTTTAACGGTAGATGTTCCCGTATATGTTCCGCTGGGTAATTCGTTATAGAATGTTTCACCAATCATATTGTTGATAGTGCGCATAATAAGCGCGTCAAGTTTTACGGTCAATGATGTTTCAATAGCATTAAGAATCATTGAAAGAAAACTGTTAAGCTGGGTAACGTTGTCAAAGCTGGATTTAACTTGTTTTCTTGTGATTGACATATCAATCTCAAATGTGGTGCGTTTGTTCCAAAATTCACCGTATACATCGGGTGCGTGGAAAATGTTGGGGTCATATGACTGCCCGTCGTTTAACTGCCAATCCTCATTTTCAACCGCTTCAGGAATACGTGTTGCGATTTTCTCTATAATCGAGCCATATTCCCAGCTATCCATAAGTATTTGAGGTGCACGACCCTCATATTTGCGGTCTACGAATACTACGCGCCCCACGTGGTCGGGGAGTTTACGAACATAGTTATCAAGTCCGACAACATCCTCAAATTGCTGACCCAATTCAACAATATTTGATAAATCTTCAGCAACAACGGTTTCTTCACCCAAAAGTTCACGGGTGATACTATTCATAATATCGTATATCTGTTTTACTTCCATTTTTTATCTCTCCTCTTCTTATTAAATGCTAACTACATCGCTACTTGTAACGTGGATGGTGACGGGTTCAAAACTCATAAAAATACCGTCGTCATCGTAACCGCCGAATGATGGAATAGGTGAAAAATTTATATCACCGTTAACAATATTAGCAAGTAGAATGAATTTACCCGATTTAATAGCGGAATCCAACTTGCTATACAAACCGTTAACCGTTCCCAAATTGCTCAAATCTACTCCCGTACAATCGACTAAAGCATAACCACCGTTCATAAATTTAGTCCTCCTTTTAATAAATTGAAAGTGTTAATATTGAATCTATATCATTGAATACGCTTTGATAATATAACCATTTGCGTAAATCAATTTCACTTTGTAACATTTGTTGTGATGTTGTAACGCCGATATTACCCGACCGTGTTAATGACCTTAATGTTTCACGTTCACCATCCAATTCATTAGTTGTATTATGTGTTAAAGTGTCGGTCATATTACGGGTTTCGGTTTCTGTTTTCCCGTGGGTCACTTCATCGGTCATATTACGTGTTTCGGTTTCTGTTTTCCCGTGCTGGGTTGTATCTGTCATGTTACGGGTTTCAGTATCCGATGTATTATATGTTGTAGTGTCGGTAGTGTTTCGGGTTTCTTCATCCGTGGTATCAATGGTATTCTTTTCATTGTCTTGATATGTGGATGAATTAAAAGCACTAACCTCATTTTCATTAGTTCCGTCATGTTCAACGGTATTTGTTCCCGTGTGGGTTTCGGTTTCAGTTCCCGTTTTTGCGTGGGTATCCGTTCCCGTCATTGTCACGGTATCACTACCACTATCCGCGACGGTATCCGTTCCCGTCATTTTAGTTGTATCTTTTCCACTATTTGCAACGGTATCCGTTCCCGTCATAGTTGTGGTTTCTGTTCCCGTGTGGGTTTCGGTATTGTCGGTTGTTTCTGATATGGTTTCACTCTCCGTCATATCATAATTAGATAACGGGTTATATTGGACATTTAAAGCCGTCCATAGTTTAGACCACTTATCAGCAAACATTGTAAAAATAACACCAGCTAGTTTTGTTCGGGTGTGTTCATCTTCACTTTCAAGAAATTTAAACACAATGGGTGATATATTTTTATCTCCCGAATGTGAACCGTGATACGCCATGTTCAACGCACTAACGTTATTTTCATTTTTCCACGGTACGTTAAAATTATCTAAATCGGTGAAAACACCATCACCCGTTAACCAATCCTCATATACTTCATTTAGTTTAGTTAGTTTCATCGTTTTCACCACCTTTTATAGTTTGAAATTCATTTTCTAAACGTTTAGAAATATCGTCGGGTGTTTCTTCACTCTGTTTTAGATTTTGTTTCCAAACACTATCTAAATCAACGGTGATATTTAAACCATATAGTGCGTTGATTTTATCAACACATTCTTTTCTCGAATTTAACATATCCCACATTAACGGGATTAGTGCATCGCTATTTTGGTTTACTTCTCCGTTGCTAATGCGTTCACGTTTCATGTTGTAATTGGAATCCAAACCCATTTCATTAAACCAGCTAGCTTTTAAATATTGCTCATATTCAATTAAGTCTTTCATATGGTTGTTAGGATGAGATTTATCATGATAGTTTACGCCGTCAAAAAATGCGGTTTCACCAATTACAGCATTTTCACCATCTTCCAAACGTTTAAGATATAATTCCGCGCTTGCTTTTGTTTTATCGTCGGGTGCTCCCATTGTTAAAAGTGCGCGTAAATTTATATCTGAAATTCTGAGAGATATAGCATTTTCAACAAGTAGTGACGCGTAACGGGTGAACATTGGCATTAAACCAATATATAGTGAATCATTTCTAATGAGTTCACATTCAACACCAATTTCAAAATCTCCCGATATACCTAAAGCTGGGTTAGCGAATACAAATTTTGTAGGTTCATAATATGCGTCGCGCTCACCACCACGACCACCCGTGAACACGTAAAAATTATCATTGACGGGTTTGAATCCTACATAACCACGTGTTTGTATAAATTCTTCCAATTTACGTGCTGGGATGGTTTTAGGTAAATTACCCCATTTAAACATATGTATAGTTTTATCTAGCATATACCACACATATTCTTTCATGAGTTGTCGTTTAAATTCTTTAGATTTAAACTCCCTATAATCTAAAGTGTCATAGAAATTTATATTATCCATAATTCCACCTTATTATATATTGTATATTAAACTACTACAATTATAGTAGACAATAAAATTTGTGTTTTGTCAAACAATTTTCCGACCCACTCCGACCCCATAATATAGAAGAAACACATAATTGTCGCACAACTCCCTAAATAGTCAGACAATTTAAATGTTTCACGTGAAACATCCCGACCCATCCGAACCCATCCGAACCCATCC